>VFQR01002560.1_pt1 | contig 11372 bp, 13 predicted proteins | sample 3512321 | NCBI WGS metagenome assembly VFQR01 (sample SAMN10412374, study PRJNA504923) | tailings metagenome | isolation source: Relicate 3 Philex TSF1 revegetated site | place: Philippines: Tuba, Benguet | collected 2017-08-29
AGGAGCTTGGCCAGCCAGCCTTGGGCGCCGCGTCGGAGGGCGTCGAGCATAGAAAGTGATCTTCCTGTTAATTGCGTGCCGGCGAGCACTCGGGTCGTTCAGGCTCCGCCGCCACCGCTTGCAGAAAACGTTTATCCCGTCCATGACGGGATGCACGGGGCTGATATGAAGCCCACCCGGCTCGTGAATGCAAGGCCGAGGTGAGGCCGCGAGGGTAAACAAGGTTCCGATAGCGCCGCCAGCCTCTTAAGCCGAGGGAGCGATCTCCGGCCACGGTTGGAAGCGCGCTACGGACATAACGATTTTTTGACGGGGAGTTGCCACGCCAATGACCGAAACCTTGAGCGAAATCCGCCCTTTGGTTGCCGGAAACTGGAAAATGAACGGCTTGAGCGCAGCCCTCGGTGAATCGGCGGAGGTCCGCGACGCCCTTCCCGGCCTTGGGAAAAGCGCCCCCGACGTCATGATCTGCCCACCCGCGACGTTGGTCGCCCAGCTCGCAACGGCGAGCAAGGGGTCGGCGTTGGCGATCGGCGGCCAGGATTGTCACGCGGCTGCCTCCGGCGCGCACACCGGAGATATCTCGGCGGAAATGCTGAAGGATGCCGGCGCCACAGCCGTGATCGTCGGACATTCCGAGCGTCGCGCCGACCACGGCGAACTGGACCGCATCGTCAAAGCCAAGGCCGCGGCCGCCCATCGCGCGGGAATTATCGCGATCGTCTGCATCGGCGAGACCAAAGGCGAGCGCCTGGCAGATCTCACGCTGGACGTCGTCAATCGCCAGCTCGCCGCCTCGCTGCCCGACACGGCAACCGCGCACAACACCGTTGTCGCCTATGAGCCGATCTGGGCCATCGGTACTGGGCTCACGCCCGAGGCAAAGGACGTCGCTGAGATCCATGCCGCCATCCGCAAGAATTTGGAAAACCGTTTCGGCCCCGCGGGCAAAGGCATCCGCATTCTGTACGGCGGCTCCGTCAAGCCCGCCAACGCCCGCGAGCTTCTGTCTCTGCCCAACGTCAACGGCGCGCTCGTCGGCGGCGCGAGCCTCAAAGCGGCTGACTTTCTCGCTATCATCCGAGCTTATGGCTGAGGCTCGTGGCCGGCGCCTTATTCGAGTTCCCAAATCCGCCAAACGCGGCTAGGACATCGAACGAACCCTCATCCTGCGTTGCATCAGCCCGGATCGCCCGCCATGAAGGCCTATCGTTTGGCAAGAAGGACGGAACCAGTGAGAGGCAAGCCGATCGACTATCTCCCGATCGTGGCAGCCGTGCTGCTGGCTGCATCGCCCGTAGCCGCCGCGCCGCTCGATCCCCAGGCCTGCACCACATTGAAGTCGGAGTACCAGAGCCTCGTCGCCGCCGGTGCCAAATCCGACAAGGAAAAGGGTGCGCAGTGGGCCAAATCCAATCTGCAGCCGGACCGGCTGGGCGCCATCGAGCGTCTGATCACGGTCGAAGAGCAACTGAGCTTCCGCTGCGGCGAGGTATTGACCGCGCGCCCCGTCCTCAAGGAGCAGCCGAAGCCGCCTCAGGTCCTGAATGCCGATGCCACCGCCGCCGGCACCGCATCGAACACGGCAGGGGCCGGCAAGATCAGCTCGATCCCCCCTCCGGTCCGCAAGAACAAAAATGCGGGCGCCGCCCCCCAAAAAGCCCCCTGAAAAAGCTTGGCGCGGCTCTCCCCACCCTCAAAACCACGCCCCATCTAGCTCTCGGGCGCACGGTGGTGTAAAAGCCCAGCAAAATCCCTGTGTTTCGCCCTCCGGGAAGGGCATGGAGCCTATCCGATCATGACCACGGTCCTACTCGTCATTCACCTTATGGTTGCATCCGCGCTCGTCGCGGTCGTTCTCTGGCAGCGTTCGGAGGGCGGCGCGCTCGGCATCGGCGGCGGCGGAGGCGGCGGCTTTCTGACTGGCCGCGGAACCGCCAACCTGCTGACGCGCACCACGGCAATCCTTGCCGCTGGCTTCTTCCTCACCAGCATCCTGCTGACGCTGGTCTCCCAGCGCTCGGCGCCGACTGGCTCCGCATTCGATCGCGCACCGGCTGCGTCGACGACGGCTCCAGCCTCGGCCCCTGCGGCCGAAGGAACCCCGGCGGCTCCCGCCGCTCCGGCCGACAACGCTCCGCGCGGCGGCATTCTCGACAAGCTGCAATAACGCTTTCGCAGCTTCAGAGAGCTGAGGATGTGGCCCGGCCGCAACTGGCCAGGGACGCTCGCACTTGCTAGCGTCCCTGAGTTCAGGAGCGGAGAGAAAGTCATGACACGGTTGGGCAACACGGCCGCAGGCGCGCTTGCAGCGATCGGCGCTGTTCTGGCCGCCGGCTGCTCCGCGGGCGTCGGCAGCCTCGGCAGCACCGGCGCGCTGCCCTATCAGCATTCCAACGCCATCATGAACGCAGGCTATTCGGAAACCCAGCTCGGGCCGGATCGCTATCGCATCCAGGTCAAAGGCCCGTTGAATACCCCGCGTGAGCGCCTGGAAATGGTCGCGACGACGCGCGCGGCCGAAATCGGCAAGGACAACCACCTCAAGTATTTCAAGATCGAAGGCTTTGAGCACGCGACGACGTGCGAGAAGTATATTGCCGGCGGTCAGCGCGGCGGCTCCGGAGCCGAGAAGAGGAAAACCGGCTTTGCCGTCCTCAACGCCAACGTCGTCTATACGAAAGACACGCCCGATCCGAGCTACGTCGAATCGAAAACCGCCTTCGATCAGTACCGCAGCCAGCTCGACCAGCCCCAAGCCGGCGGCCTCCCTGTCGATCCTGCCGCGACCGCCCAATGCGGTTAAGCCAACGCCGCCACCCCCGCTAAGCGTTTGCGTTGGGGAAAATCCCCGAGCCTCGCCCTTCCGCCAAGGCCTGCGCGCTCATGAAACGAGACTTTCTCCATCCGGTGCGCTAAGTGGGCTCGCCTCCAGCACCGATCTCCGCGACCAATCGTGGATGAGACAAGAAAACCACTTCGAATCACGAAGGTAGCGCTCTAATGTTAAAGCCCATGCAACGGTACATCTTCATTACCGGCGGCGTGGTCTCCTCCCTCGGAAAAGGCCTGACGTCAGCCGCCCTCGGCGCGCTTCTGCAAGCGCGCGGATACTCCGTCCGTCTCCGCAAGCTCGACCCCTATTTGAACGTCGACCCCGGAACGATGAGCCCCTATCAGCACGGCGAGGTGTTCGTCACCGACGATGGTGCCGAGACCGACCTCGACCTCGGCCACTACGAGCGCTTCACCGGCGTTCCGGCCAAGAAGTCGGACAACATCACCACCGGCCGCATCTACCAGGACATCCTCGCCCGCGAGCGGCGCGGCGATTACCTCGGCGGCACCGTGCAGGTCATTCCGCACGTCACCGACGCCATCAAGCAGTTCGTCGTCACCGGCAACGAGGGCATCGACTTCGTCCTCGTCGAGATCGGCGGCACGGTGGGCGACATCGAGGGCCTGCCGTTCTTCGAAGCCATCCGCCAGCTCGGCAACGAGCTGCCCCGCCATTCGTCGATCTTCATCCACCTGACGCTGGTGCCGTTCATCCCGTCCGCGGGCGAACTCAAAACCAAGCCGACGCAGCACTCGGTAAAAGAGCTGCGCTCGATCGGCATCCAGCCCGACATCCTGATGTGCCGCTCCGACCGCGAAGTGCCGAAGAGCGAGCGCAAGAAGATCGCCCTCTTCTGCAACGTCCGCGAGGAAGCCGTCATCCAGGCCCTCGACGCGCCGTCGATCTACGACGTCCCCCTCGCCTACCACCGCGAAGGGCTCGACGAGCAGGTGCTGGAAGCGTTCGGCATCACCGGCGCGCCGAAGCCCGATCTCACCCGCTGGGACAACATCTCGCGCAACATCGCCTCTCCCGAGGGCGAGGTGACGATCGCCATCGTCGGCAAGTACACCGGCCTCAAGGACGCCTACAAATCGCTGATCGAAGCCCTCGTGCACGGCGGCATCGCCAACCGCGTCAAGGTCAAGCTCGACTGGATCGAGAGCGAGGTATTCGAGAACGAGGATCCGGCGCCCTACCTCGAAAACGTCAACGGCATCCTCGTGCCCGGCGGCTTCGGCGAGCGCGGCTCGGAGGGCAAGATCCTGGCCGCCAAGTTCGCGCGCGAACGCAATGTCCCCTACTTCGGCATCTGCTTCGGAATGCAGATGGCGACGCTCGAAGCCGCGCGCAATCTCTGCGGCATCGAAGGCGCGGGCTCGACCGAGTTCGGCGCCACGTCGGAGCCGGTCGTCGGCCTGATGACCGAATGGATGAAGGGCAACGAGCTCGAAAGCCGCCGCCAGGACGGCGACCTCGGCGGCACCATGCGCCTCGGCGCCTTCCCGGCCACGCTCGGCAAGGGCTCGCGCATCGCCGAGATCTATGGATCGAACGAGATCAGCGAGCGCCACCGCCACCGCTATGAGGTCAACACCGACTATCGCGAGCGCCTGGAGAACGCGGGCCTCCGCTTCGCCGGCCTCTCGCCGGACGGCCTCCTACCCGAGACGGTGGAGTACCCGGATCACCCGTGGTTCATCGGCGTCCAGTTCCACCCGGAATTGAAGAGCCGCCCCTTCGAACCGCATCCCCTGTTCCGCAGCTTCATCGCCGCCGCCGTCGAGCGGAGCCGGTTGGTTTAGCCCTCACAACCGCTGCTTTTCTTTGATCAGCATACACTCCTTGGAAACTTGGAGCGGCCGCGTCTCGGGCGGCACGACATACGGCCCGAGACAGGCCTTGCGTCCGCTGCGCACCTCCGCAAATCCGCAATCGGCGGAGACCATGCGGACGAAGCGATCGAGCGGAAGCCCGCCGCCATGCTGCTTAATGAGCCGATCGCGCCGATAGCGTCCCCTGCGCGTGCAATAGCGGCACGCCACCTCGATCACCGCTGCGGGATAATTGCTCAGGGTTTCCTCACGCACGTCGACACCTCGCACCGTTATGGGCCGCTCGCCAGCGAGGTCGGGACTTGAGGGGCGGGGTAACGTCAGTCGAGACCGTTGGCGAGCGGCTTGACTTATGTAGCGCAATCAGAACAAAACAGGAACGCTAAAGTTCCGCAATCCACAACGGAGGCTCTCAATGTCTAAGTTCGCGTCTGAGTATGTGCCTGAGTTTGCTCGCACTCACGCCGCCCTGTTCGATGAACTGGAGCGGCAAGGGGTTTATCGCGTGGACGTCGTAAAGCTCACCCGCGCGGTGCTGAGCGCCCAGGCGATCATCGCGAAGTCGAACGCGCCCAACGCTGCCTCGACAAACCGCGGCCTTCCCGCTCAGCGTTGCGAAACATGCGAGTAAATGGGAAAGCTTTTGTGTGGGCGCGAGCGCCAAAGCCACCTTGCCGGACGGCCTGCTACCCGAGACGGTGGAGTACCCGGATCACCCGTGGTTCATCGGCGTCCAGTTCCACCCGGAGCTAAAAAGCCGCCCCTTCGAACCGCATCCGCTTTTCCGGTCCTTCATCGCCACCGCCGTGGAGCGGAGCCGGTTGGCTTAAAAGCCGCGGGCGCTTTCTGATTTCACCGGCTTTTCACCCTGCGCGCCGACACGCGGGCACATGCTCGAATTTTGCCGTACAATAAGCGGTCGACAACCGCCCGGAGGCTCCCATGCGCGCCCTCGCAATGATCGTGGCGTTGACCACGGCAGTCTTCGCGCACGGCTCTGCCCAGGCCGACACCCGAGCGGCCTGCGTCACGGCGTGCGAGGCGACCGCGCAGACCTGCCTCAGCACGGCACACGGAACCTATGACGCCTGCAAACCGGCGGCCCGCAAGACCTGTGCACCGAAGCCACCGTCAGAGCTGTTCGCGTGCCTCACCAGCACCCTAAAAGATTGCACGAAAAACCACTCGACGGGGAGCGAGGCCTGCCGAACCACGTTCGACACCTGCTACGCCGCCTGCGGCGCGCATCCGTCTGAAGTTGCTGAATTCTGGTGCACGCTCGACGCGGACGACCCAGCGAGCAATGGCAAAGTCCGCAAGGAAGCCGTCTGCTCAGGCCAGCCCGGACAATCGCCTGCGGATCAGCACACCTATTGCATGAAGCAGTTCACACCCACCGATCCCACCATGGGCTATGCGCTCGACTGCGATCCACTGAAGTAACCTGCGCCTGCCCGTGCCCGATCTCGTCAAGTGGGTCAGCATCCAGCTCCACCCGGGATTGAAGAGCCGCCCCTTCGAGCCGCATCCGCTTTTCCGCAGCTTCATCGCCGCCACCGTAGAGCGGAGTAGGTTGGTGTAAGCCGCACCGTCCGATCAAATTACGAGTGCTCGGCCGGGCGGACGCTTACCCCTCAAGAATTGCAGCGCGTCGAATCTGCCACTCAAGATTTCGACCGAACAGTCTTCAATCTCGACAGATATCTCTCACCTGACTCGGTAAGCGTTACACCTCTAAACGTCTCACCATCGTCCTCCTCCTTGTTGTAGAACATCACATAACCCAGCTCCTTGAACTGAAAGATGCAGGTGTCAATTTCACTTTCAGGAACTTTAATTTCGCGATTTTGACATCTCTCAACGATTCGGGCGCGAATAGACTCAATTATATTTCTTTCAAAGACATAGGCTGGCGCCCTGTTCCACTCCCGGGACTTTCTTTGGATAAAGCCATACATTGAAGGAGCAATGCATCCAAAAATTTCATCCCAAGAGATGTCGACACGTTCTGCAACGAGTTGCTTCGAGTTATCCTTGAACGTCACTGTAAAAGAAAACAGATCAGTGCCTTGCGCGAGCTGCTCTCGCGGAATTTCTTCTGAAAGTATTGCTCGATCCCGGAGCGCCCGCTCCAGCCGTTTTATCTCCGCAAGAGATTTCTGGGAGACCTCTTCGAGTTTTAACTCCCGTTGGCGATCAGCGTCGGTCCTTGCATATTCTGCCCTTACCCAGCCGGTGCGTGGGCGCACTCTCACTTCATGTGCCACGCTTTTCATTACGGCCATGCCGAGTTCGGAGGCGTTGGAAAACTTCCGGCATGTTCGGGTCATTACCTTAACACGGAATTCATCCAGCCTTTTTCTTAGCTTAGAATCGGGCTCCACAAATTTTGATGCAAGATTGTCCAAATCCGTCTTGACAAAACCGAGAACGGGAAGCCCGATCTCTACCGCATAATCATACTCCATTTCTGTGTAGCTTTTTCCATTTGCCGCTACGCTTCCATATTTTGCGCCCAATATCACGACATAATAATCTGACTCTTGAATAACTTTTTTTATTAATTCCCATTGAGAGTCGTCAGACGCTGGAAAAAGCTCCATTCCCGCAGGAAAACAACCGGCTTCGAGGATCGCTTGCGTCGCTTGCTGTCGCTCGAGTCTCAAGTCCTCGTAGGTCGAGGAAACGAAAATCTGATACCTAACCGGTGCGTTCATTTGGCATCCGTTTTGGAGGTTGCTACAAACGCCAGCTCAGCGTTTGGCAATTGTGACTATAAGTAATGTGATCGTCAAAACTCACAGTGCTGCTAAGGATTACCCACAGCAAAACTTGTGACTTACTCATCTTCAGCACCGAATCGGGGCATGAAAAACAAGCCGCCTCCACCCGTGCGCGTCGCGGCCGAGAGGGCGAGACGTGCTCGGTTTCATCTCCATCTTCGCGGCAAGCGTCGCGGGCTTCGCAAATGTTGGCATCTGGGCCGTTGCGGCATGCGCCATCGCGCTCGCGTCCACGTCCTACGCCGAGCACCACGCGCTCTACCGGCGCGGCCAAGAGCTTGGCCTAACCGACACGCTTCGCAGCACTGTCCTACGCAGTTTCGGCAACGGACTCGTCGCCTCCGGCGCCGCCTACTTCTGCGGCTGGTTTCTGCGCCTGGTCTGACCAACGCGGCAGCCAAGCCCCGTCATAGCGCTTCTCATTGTGCGCCTCCGCGACGCGCTGCCGTCCAGCTCGAATGCGTTTGCGCAGCCGCGACGTGGATTTCCCGATTTCCCAGCGCTTCTTTCTGATTGCTCGGAGCGCCGCTTCGTATGCCGCATCGGCATCGTTGAGATTTTGATTTTCAATCCTGTTGAAGTCTTGCTCGGCGGCGAGCAGCGCGATGAAATAGTGCATGTCGCCTTTTTCAAGCCACTCCCAGGACGAGAGCGGCTGACAGCGATCCAACAAAACGATGGGGCCCGGTGCGTATTGGTTGCCTTCGAGGCCTGCGCGCATCCGTTGATACGCATTGAAGGACTTTTCTTCGATTTCCGCGAGATATCGCTTGGCCCTCGCCACGACGATGTCTCGATCACGCTCGGACGGCAGGTTACGCGCCAGCTCAATCACGAGTTCGTACGCTTCCTCGGCCGCCTCGAAATGTCCTAGCTTCCGCAGTTGGTGCGCTTCCAGCTCCTTAATCTGAATATCGTTTGCGTGGCCAGGTAAGCTGAGCGCGTTTCGGAAATGACTGAGTGCGTCCAGATGGGCATCCCCGCCTGATCGGGCAGACGCAACTGCTCCGCGCAGACTGTAAGCCGTGCAGAGTTCTTGCCGCAGAGACTCTGCTTCGCGTTCGGCAATCTTGAGCTTGTCTGCGATCGAAGCGATGGCCTTACCTAGCTGCCAATCCGCGCTCATGAGCACGGTAGGAGCGACAGCGCTATTATCCCATCGGCTTTCACGGAGGACGGCTTTGAGATCGCTGTTGACGAAAGATGGGGCCACCAGCGTCTGTCCGGGCGCGGGGCGTTGAATCGCACCCAGCGCCTTATCGCGAACATCCCGCAGCCGCGCGTCTCTGGCGCCGATGTATTCTTCGAGCCGCTTGTGAAGAACCCGCTCGTGATACAGCCACCACTTCCAGGCGCCGAACGCTGCGCCGAAGAGGCCGATGATGGTTGACCCGTTCTTTTGTAAGAAGGCCACGACGAGTGCCGTGGTGCCCGTGGTGTCCTGACCAAACTTGATCAGAGCATCATTGATCTTCCGAGCTACCAGCTCGTTCTCAGTTACCCACGTCAGCACATGGCAAAGAGTTTCTTGCCCGCATTCCATTGCCCACCCCGCAATACACACAAATGGCAATGGCGAGCACAATGCGCCTGCGCCCTCTGCGTGTACAGACATCTGAGCATCTGTGAACGCGCGAATCCACAATGTTGCGTGGCACCCTCGCCACAAATCTTATCCCCGCTCCCAGCGCCCCACTTATCCTCTCCCCATCCCGCTCATTCGGGGGCCTGGTGCGAGCTGGGTATCTGCGCGAGCGGGAGCAGCGCCTTCTCTACCTGCTAGTTCCATCAGCTAGTTCTGGAAGCGTGCGCGGCGATCTCGCCGTTTCGGGAGATCAACTTGCGGGCGGTTGGATGGTCGCCCAATAGACCGCGTTACCGGTGGAGGCGTTCGCGTGGAGCGGCGACAGCCGCATCCCGTCCCGTGATCGGCTCTCGCCGCTCCACCCCCGAAAGGGGAGTCCTTGCCCGCTCTTTGATACGTCCTGATCTAAAACCCGCGAGCCCAGCGCATCACGGCTATCGAAGCGCGCCCGCCTCAGCGCGCAAACAAGTCCTGCCGAAAAGTCCTGCCGAAGGCGGGCAAAAAGTCCTGCAGGAGGCGGGCAAGAAAGAACAGCCGGCCGCCGACACCCGCCGGCTACCCGCTGCCTCCCCTGCCCTGCCAGTTGCTCCTCCACCCGTTAACCTTCGCGCGCCTCATCCACCCCGCGCCCCTGCCGCAGCACCGTGGTTAATCGCACCGGAAGCCCGTCAATCCTGGCGCCCGGCGCCCGCTCACCATCCTTCAACCAAACCCACGTGTTGCAGAGCCCGACCAACATTCACAGTTAGCGGCGGACTTGATGGCGTGGGGGGCCGGAACCTGAAAGACTCCGACCAAACCCCACTTCCAGTGCGAGACCCAAAATGACTGCTATCGCCGGATGGCGCATCCAGGTGCGTCCCCAGTTCTGCGAGACGGACCTCAACTCCTCGATTTTCGTCAGCGTCGGCATTGCCGATCGCGAGGCCGCCGTCGAGGCGGTCCGCAATCGTGACGACGCCGAGCCGGGCGAGCATGTCTTTGCCGTGCGCCCGCTCAGCGCGGCGGAAGTCGGCCTCTCCTCGGCGCGCGTGATCGCGTTCAAGGAGTATTTCGGATCGGCGCGTCCCAAGGCGCTGGCCCAGAAGTCAGGCTAGGAAGAAGTCCGGCTACGAAAGCGAAACAGGCACACGGAGCGCCCTCAGCCTGGAGCGTCGAGCCTGCGCAGAAGCCGCGCGCGAGGATAGGCTGCACGTCAGCATTACGGCGGTGCGATCGGATCGCCGTTGGGCGTGGCGGAAAAGGCCGCAACCAATGCGGCGAACCTAAAGCAGCACCACCAGCCCGAAGCAGGACCACAGCTCGAAGACGTTCACGTTTTTGCCCTGTGCAGCCGCGCCTTGGCGCCACAGCCCGTCAATGCGCCTCCATAACGCCTTCCTCTCGCCCCGACTCTCGCCATACCAATGCCGTGATAAAACATGAGCGAGATTTGCAAGACGGGATCGCGGCCCTCCATCGCGCACGGCGGAGATCCGGGGAACGCGAGCCTTCGAACCGGCAAAGGCGTCACGTGGCTGGCAATACGCGCGGAGACATGATGAGGCAGGCGCTGCTCGCGGCAGCGGCGAGCCTGCTTGTCCTGCTGCCGGGCCACATCCACGCACAGGAGATGCCTCCGCCGGAAGCCGCAGCTGGAGCGGCCACGGCCGCCGACCAGATCGCCGACATCTTCAGCGAGCTCGGCGATCAACTCTACGAAGACTGCATCTTCGAACTCTCGCAGGAGCAGGTCGACGTACAGGCCGCGCTGATCCAGGCCTACATCCAGCAGGGCGCCAGCGGACCGGCCGCACGCAAGCTCGCAGCGGCCCAAATCCAGCCGCCCAAGCTCTCGGCCAAGTGCGAGCAGGTGAGACACGCACCCGCCCCCCCGGCTTCGCCGGAAGTGCAAGAGGCTCCGCCGGAAGTGCAAGAGGCTTCGCCAGAGGTGCAAGAGGCCTCACCGGAACCACAAGCACTCCAGCCGGACACGCAAGTGGCTTCGCCGGGAGCAAAGCCTGCACCTGAAACGCAGCCCACTCCGGAAACGCAAGTCGCAACCGAAACGCCGCCCGAAAAGCCCGAGGCGCCGCCAATGGATTGGACGACCACGACCGTCCAAATCCCGAAAAAGCCGGTGATCGCGGCAGCCCCCAAAGCCGTGCCCGAGCAGCCGCCGCCCGTCATCACGCTCGCGGGCAAGCAGGGGCTCCCGCAGTGGGATTGCGCCGATGGCGTCGACTACGTGACCATCCACTTGAACGGCTACGCGAGGAAGCTAACCGGCGGCGAAATCTGCAATCCGTTCCAGGATGTCGTGCGCGAGGTGCCGGCTTCGCTGCCGAGCT
>VFQR01002561.1_pt1 | contig 11371 bp, 11 predicted proteins | sample 3512321 | NCBI WGS metagenome assembly VFQR01 (sample SAMN10412374, study PRJNA504923) | tailings metagenome | isolation source: Relicate 3 Philex TSF1 revegetated site | place: Philippines: Tuba, Benguet | collected 2017-08-29
GGCCGCACCACCAGCACCACCTTCCAGGAGCTGGCCAAGCAGATCGACGACTTCCTGCGCCTGCAGATGCCGGTGTGGCGCAACAAGTATCCCGGCGTGGAAGAGATGAAGGTGGCCGTCATGGGCTGCATCGTCAACGGCCCCGGCGAGAGCAAGCATGCCGACATCGGCATCAGCCTGCCGGGTACCGGCGAGGCGCCGGCGGCACCCGTCTTCATCGACGGCGAGAAGGCCGTGACCCTGCGCGGCGACAACATCGCGCAGGAGTTCCACGCCCTGGTCGAGAACTACATCGAGAAGCGCTTCGGCGCCAAGGCCACCGCGGCCTGAGACAGCACCCCATGACTGAAAGCAAGAAAGTCCAGCCGCTGCAGGCGGTGAAGGGCATGAACGACATCCTGCCGCCGGAGTCGGCGCGTTGGGAATGGCTGGAGGCCAAGATGCGCAGCGTGCTGCAGCGCTATGGTTACCAAAACGTTCGCGTGCCCATCGTCGAGCCCACGGCGCTGTTCGTGCGCGGTATCGGCGAGGTGACCGACATCGTCGAGAAGGAGATGTACGCCTTCGAAGACCGCGCCGACAAGCATGGCCAGGCCGAACATCTGGCGCTGCGCCCCGAGGGCACCGCCGGCGTGGTGCGCGCCATGATCGAGCACAGCTACCTGCGTGACAGTGCCCGGCGCCTGTATTACATCGGCCCGATGTTCCGCCGCGAGAAGCCGCAAAAGGGCCGCTACCGGCAGTTCCACCAGATGGGCATCGAGGCGCTGGGCTTTGCTGGCCCTGACGTCGACGCGGAAGTCATCCTGCTGGCGCGCACGCTGTGGCGCGAACTCGGCCTGAAGGAGGGCGAGGACGTCACGCTCGAGATCAACTGCCTGGGCCAGCCGGAAGAGCGTCGCGCCCACCGCGAGGCCCTCATCGCCTACCTGGAGCAGCACAAGGGCGTGCTCGACGAAGAAGCCCAGCGCCGCATGTACAGCAACCCGCTGCGCGTGCTGGACACCAAGAACCCGGCGATGCAGTCCATGGCCGAAGGGGCCCCGAAGCTGCTGGACTTTCTCGGCGCCGAGTCCCTCGCGCACTTCAACGGCGTGCGCGCGCTGCTGGATTCGGTCGGCCTGGCCTATCGCATCAACCCGCGCCTGGTGCGGGGCCTGGACTACTACAACCTCACCGTCTTCGAATGGGTCACCGACAAGCTCGGTGCCCAGGGCACGGTCTGCGCGGGCGGCCGGTACGACGGCCTGATCGAGCAACTCGGCGGCAAGCCGGCGCCGGCCGTCGGCTTCGGCATGGGCCTGGAGCGCCTGCTGTTGCTGCTCGAAACCCTGAACCTGCAGGCGCCCGCAGCGGCACCCGATGTCTACGCCGTCGTGCCCGAGCCGGCCGACCTGCCGCGCATCCTGCCCACGCTGGAGGCCCTGCGTGCCGCGGGCGTGGCGGTGCAGATGCACGGCGGCGGTGGCTCGTTCAAGTCGCAGTTCAAGAAGGCCGATGCCTCCGGCGCTCGCTTCGCACTGGTGTTCGGCGGCGATGAGCTCGCGCGCGGCGAGGTGGCCGTCAAGTCGCTGCGCGATGGCGCTGAACAGGTAAGCCGACCGCTTGCCGACGTGGCGACCTGGGCGACCGACCTGCTCCCCGCATAATCCCGGGCCTTCTGAGCCCCTTTCTCGACAAGTTCCTCCCATGGCAGCCCATCTCGACCTCGAAGAACAAGAACAACTTGAACAAGTCAAAGCGTTCTGGAAGCGCTGGGGCAACCTCATCACGTGGCTGATCACGATCGCGCTTGCCGCCTTCGCCGCCTGGCAGGGCTGGAATTGGTACCAGCGCGACCAGGCTGCCAAGGCTGCCGCGATGTACGAAGAATTCGATCGCGCCCTGAATGCCCAGGACCTGGACAAGGCCGCCGTGGCTGCCGCTGACCTGAAGTCCCGCTTTGCAGGCACCGCCTATGCGGCTCAGGCTGGCCTGCAGGTCGCCAAGCTCCAGCTGGACAAGGACAAGCTCGACGACGCCCGCCAGAGCCTGGCCTGGGTGGCCGAGCACGGCGCCGAGGGCGCCCCCTACCGCGACCTGGCCCGCCTGCGTTTGGCCGGCCTGCAGATCGATGCCAAGGCCTATGACGACGCCGCCAAGTCGCTGGACGCCGTGAAGGCGCCGGAGTTTGCCGGCCTGGTGGCCGACCGCCGCGGCGACCTGCTGCTGCTGCAGGACAAGCGTGACGCCGCCAAGGCCGAGTACCAGAAGGCGCTGGGCGCCATCGACAAGACGCAGGACTATCGCCGCATCGTCGAAGCCAAGCTGGCGACGCTTGGCGTGCCCACGGCGATCGAAGCCGCCGGAGCTGCGCAATGAAGCGCCGCGTCCTGACCTCGGCCTTGGTCCTCGCCCTGTCGGCCTCGCTGGCGGGTTGCTCGACCATCAGCTCGACCTGGAACTCCTGGTTCGGCGACGACAAGAACAAGCCGGCGGCGCTGGAGACCCTCTCTGGCCCGGCCACCGGCCGCATCGTCTGGAGCAGCAAGGGCGACAACATCAACTTCCCGCTGAGCGTCGCGACGCCGGCCGACCGCTTCGTGGTGGCCAGCAGCGATGGCGCCGTGCGCGCGCTGGCTGCGGCCGACGGGCGCGAGCTGTGGCGCGGTGATGCCGGCAGCAAGCTGGCCGCCGGCGTGGGCAGCGATGGCCGATTTGCCGCCGTCGTCAATCGCGACAACGAGCTTGTCGTGCTGGACGCGGGCAAGGTGGTCTGGAAGAAGGCTTTGCCGACGCCGGTCGTGGCGGCGCCGCTGGTGGCGGGCGAGCGCGTGTTTGCGCTGACGCTGGACCGCCAGGTGCTGGCCTTCGATGCGCTGGATGGCCGCAAGATCTGGGAACTCAAGCGCCCGGGTGAGCCTCTCACGTTGGCCAAGGCCGGCGTGCTGATGGCCTACAAGGACACACTGATCGTCGGGCAAGGCCCGCGCCTGGCGGGTGTGGACCCGCTCAAGGGCCAGCTGCGCTGGGAAGCCAGCGTGGCCACGCCGCGCGGCACGAACGAAGTCGAGCGTCTGGCGGATTTGGTGGGGCCTGCGGTGCGCCAGGGCGAGTTGCTGTGCGCGCGCGCCTTCCAATCGTCGGTCGGCTGCGTGAACGCTGAGCGCGGCAGCGCACTGTGGAACCGCGTGGTCGGTGGCGCCAACGGCATCGGGGCGGACGACCAGGTGGTTGTGGCCGGTGATGCCTCTGACCGTCTGTCGGCCTGGAAGCTGGCCAATGGTGACCTGGCCTGGTCGGCCGACCAGTTCCAGCGTCGCAAGCTGTCTGCACCGCTGCTGCTCAACAAGCAGGTGCTCATCGGTGACTTCGAGGGCCAGGTCCATCTGCTGGACCGTGAAACGGGCAAGACGCGTTCGCGCCTGGCCACCGACGGCTCCGCCATCGTGACGCTGGCCTTGCAGGGTGACACCGCGCTGGTGGCCACCAAGAACGGCGGCCTGTTCGCCATCAAGGCCGAATGAAACCCGTCATTGCACTCGTCGGACGCCCCAACGTGGGCAAGTCGACCCTGTTCAACCGCCTGACGAAGTCGCGCGATGCCATCGTGGCCGACTTCGCCGGCCTGACGCGCGACCGCCACTACGGCGACGGCCGCCTGGGCGACCGCGAGTTCATCGTCATCGACACCGGCGGCTTCGAGCCCGACAGCACGACCGGCATCGTCAAGGAGATGGCCAAGCAGACCAAGCAGGCCGTCGCTGAAGCCGACGCGGTCATCTTCGTCGTCGACATCCGCCTGGGCCTGTCGGCGCACGACAGCGAGATCGCGCGCTACCTGCGCAGCGTCAACAAGCGCGTGCACCTGGCGGTCAACAAGGCCGAAGGCATGGTCGACTCACCGTTGCTGGCCGAATTCCATGAACTCGGCATGGGCGAGCCGCATCCGATCTCGTCGGCCCACGGCCAGGGCATCCGCAGCCTGCTGGACGCGGTGCTGGAGCCTTTCGACGCCACCGAGCGTGACGAGGATGCGAAGGACGAGGGCGTCATCCGCCTGGCGGTCGCGGGTCGGCCCAATGTCGGCAAGAGCACCTTGATCAACACGTGGCTGGGCGAGGAGCGCCTGGTCGCCTTCGACATGCCGGGCACGACCCGTGATGCGATCGCGGTGGACTTCGAGCGCAACGGGCAGAAGTTCAAGCTCATCGACACTGCAGGCCTGCGTCGCAAGGGCAAGGTCTTCGAAGCCATCGAGAAGTTCTCGGTCGTCAAGACGCTGCAGGCGATTGCGGATGCCCACGTCGTGCTGCTGCTGCTGGACGCCACACAAGGCGTGACCGACCAGGATGCCCACATTGCCGGCTACATCCTCGACAGCGGCCGCGCGGTGGTGCTGGCCGTCAACAAGTGGGATGCCGTCGACAGCTACCAGCGCGAGACGCTCAAGCGCCAGATCGAGCAGCGCCTGGCCTTCCTGAAGTTCGCGCCGATGCATCAGATCTCGGCGCTCAAGCGCCAGGGCCTGTCGGCGCTGTGGAACGCGATGGCCGATGCCTACGCGTCGGCCTACCGCAAGATGACCACGCCGGTGCTGACCCGCCTCATCCAGGAGGCCGTGGAGCACCAGCAGCCCAAGCGCGCGGGTGTTTCCCGCCCCAAGTTGCGCTACGCCCACCAGGGTGGCCAGAACCCGCCCATCGTCGTCATCCACGGCAATGCGCTGGAGGGGGTCACCGAGGTCTACAAGCGCTATCTCGAAGGCCGCATCCGCGCCCACTACAAGCTCGTGGGCACGCCGCTCAAGATCGAGCTGCGTTCCTCAAAAAATCCATTCACCGAAAAGCCCTAGGGTGACCTCCGGTCTCTTCGGGACCGTGTGTTAAGGTCTAACCCGTAGTCCCCACCTCCCCCGATAACTCGGAGCATACCGATGAGCAACAAAGGCCAACTTTTGCAGGACCCCTTTTTGAACCTGCTGCGCAAGGAGCATGTGCCCGTCTCGATCTACCTGGTCAACGGCATCAAGCTCCAGGGCCACATCGAATCGTTTGACCAATACGTCGTGCTGCTTCGCAACACCGTGACCCAGATGGTCTACAAGCACGCCATCTCCACCGTGGTGCCGGGCCGTGCGGTCAACTTCCACGCTGGCGACGCCCCCGCGGACGCCTGATCACCGCCCCCTTGTCCTCGACCCCAGCCACTTCCGCGACGCCGCCCTCCGAGGCGGCGCGCGCCATTCTTGTGGGCGTCGATTTCGGTCGGCGCAATGCCGCCCAGGGCTTCGACGAGACCCTCGATGAACTGGCCCTGCTTGCCGAATCGGCGGGCGATACACCGGTCGCCAAGGTCATCGCCCGCCGGCCCGCGCCGGACGCGGCCTTGTTCGTCGGCTCCGGCAAGGCCGACGAGATCAAGCTGCTCGTGCAGGCCCACCAGGCCCACACGGTGCTGTTCGACCAGGCCATTTCCCCTGCCCAGCAGCGCAACCTGGAGCGCGTGCTCGGCGTGCCGGTGGCCGACCGCACCGCGTTGATCCTGGAGATCTTCGCGGCACGGGCACAAAGCCACGAAGGCAAGCTGCAGGTCGAGCTGGCCCGGCTGCAGTACCTGGCCACGCGCCTGGTGCGGCGCTGGAGCCACCTGGAGCGCCAGAGCGGCGGCATCGGTATGCGCGGCGGCCCGGGTGAGGCGCAGATCGAGCTGGACCGTCGAATGATCGACGACCGCATCAAGAAGACCAAGGAGCGGCTCAAGCAGGTGCAGCGCCAGCGCGGCACCCAGCGCAAGGCACGCTCGCGCAACGGCGTGTTCAAGGTGTCACTGGTCGGCTACACCAATGCCGGCAAGAGCACGCTCTTCAACGCCCTGGTCAAGGCGCGCACCTACGCGGCCAACCAGCTCTTCGCCACCCTCGACACCACCACGCGCTCGCTCTACCTGGAGCAGGCCGGCGCGAGCGTGTCACTGTCCGACACGGTGGGCTTCATCCGCGACCTGCCGCACAAGCTCGTCGAGGCCTTCCGCGCGACGTTGCAGGAGGCGGCTGATGCCGACTTGCTGCTGCATGTCGTCGATGCCTCCAGCCCGGTGCTGGAAGAGCAGATGGCCGAGGTCGAGAAGGTGCTGGCCGAGATCGGCGCTGCCGACGTGCCCCAGATCCTGGTGTACAACAAGCAGGACCTGCTGGCTGACGACCAACGCCCGCGCGAGATCGTGGACGCGATGCTGCGCAGCGCCGGCAGCACCGAGCCCACGCCGCGCGTCTTCGTCAGTGCGCTGAGCGGCACCGGCCTGCCCGAGCTGCGCCAGCTGATCGCAACGGCCATGCAGGCCCAGCCCTTGATTCCCGACGAGCGGGACCCACGTTTCGACGTCGATCCGTCCGACCCCGAGTCCTCTTCACAAGAACCATCACAGGCATGAGCAGCACTCCTCACCCCCAGCCCCGCAGCCCGTGGGCCCAGCGTCTGCTGACGCCTGTGGCACGCGCTGCCGGCCGGCTGCTGAACAACGGTCGCAACGACGGCCCGCCCGACCTTGACGAGCTCTGGCGGGACTTCAATCGCAAGCTCTCCGGCATGTTCGGCGGCAAGCCCAGTGGCCCGTCCAACCCGGGCAGCGGTGGCGGTGGTTCGCCCGACATGAAGGGCGCCGGCATCGGCATCGGCCTGATCGCCGGTGTGGTGGTGCTGGGCTGGTTGGCCAGCGGCTTCTTCATCGTGCAGGAAGGCCAGCAGGGCGTCATCACGTCCTTCGGCAAGTACAGCAAGACGGTGGAGGCGGGCTTCCAGTGGCGCTTGCCTTACCCCTTCCAGGCGCACGAGGTGCAGCCGGTGTCGCAACTGCGCCAGGTCGAAGTGGGGCGCAGCTCCATCGTGTCGGCCACGGGGCTGCGCGATTCGTCCATGCTGACGCAGGACGAGAACATCGTGGACATCCGCTTCACGGTGCAGTTCACCATCCGTGACCTGCGGGACTTCCTGTTCGAGAACCGCGACCCCGAGCAGGCCGTGCTGCTGGCCGCCGAGTCGGCCGTTCGCGAGATCGTCGGCAAGAACACGATGGACTCGGTGCTCTACGAGCAGCGCGATGCCATCGCGGCCGACCTGATCAAGTCCATCCAGGCTCAGCTGGACCGCCTGAAGGCCGGCATCCAGATCAAGAACGTCAACGTGCAGAGCGTGCAGCCGCCCGAGCAGGTGCAGGCGGCGTTTGAGGATGCCTTCAAGGCCAACGCCAACCGCGAGCAGTTGAAGAACGAGGCCCAGGCGTATGCCAACGACGTGATCCCACGTGCCCGCGGTGATTCCGCGCGTCTGCGCGAGCAGGCTGAGGGCTACAAGGCCCGCGTGATCGCGACCGCCGAGGGTGACGCGCAGCGCTTCAAGGCCGTGCTGGCCGAGTACCAGAAGGCACCGCAGGTCACGCGCGACCGGCTCTACACCGATGCCATGCAGCAAGTGTTCAGCAATGTGAGCAAGGTGATGGTGGACACCAAGAGCGGCTCCAACATGCTCTACCTGCCGCTGGACAAGCTGCTGCAGCAAAACAGCACCGTGACCGTGTCACCGCCCCAGGCGGCCACGACCACCGTGCCCGAGCCCCAGACCCTGCCGGCGGCTGCCGACCCGCGCAGCCGTGACAACCAGCGCAGCCGCGACGGCCGCTGATCGAGGATTCACCGCATGAACCGCATTGCCGCCTTCGTTGCCGGCGCTATCGTCGTCCTGATGCTGCTGTCCTCGATGCTCTTCATCGTCGACCAGCGCCAGTTCGCCGTCATTTACGCGCTGGGCGAGATCAAGGAAGTCATCACCGAGCCGGGCCTGAAGTTCAAGGCGCCGCCGCCCGTCCAGAACGTCGTCATGCTGGATCGCCGCGTGCAGACCCTGGACAGCCCGGAGTCCCGTCCCATCTTCACGGCCGAGAAGAAGAGCCTGGTCATCGACTGGCTCATCAAGTGGCGCGTGGCTGAGCCGCGTCAGTTCATCCGCAACAGCGGTGCCGACATGCGCAACGTCGACAACCGCCTGGCGCCCATCGTGCAGGCGGCATTCAACGAAGAGGTGACCAAGCGCACCGTCATCGCCGTGCTGTCGACCGAACGCGAGAAGGTCATGAACGACGTTCGCAAGCGCCTGGCCGACGAGGCCAAGCAGTTCGGTATCGAGGTGGTCGACGTTCGCATCAAGCGCGTCGACTTTGCGTCGACCATCACCGACTCGGTCTACCGTCGCATGGAGTCCGAGCGCAAGCGCGTCGCCAACGAAACCCGCTCCACGGGCGCTGCCGAGGGCGAGAAGATCCGCGCCGATGCCGACCGCCAGCGTGAAGTCATCGTGGCCGAGGCTTATCGCGATGCCCAGAAGATCATGGGTGAGGGCGATGCCAAGGCCTCCGAGCTGTACGCGGAAGCCTTTGGTCGCGACCCCAACTTCGCCCAGTTCTACCGCCAGCTGACCGCCTACAAGGCCAGCTTCAAGAGCAAGAACGACGTGATGGTCGTCGACCCGAGCAGCGACTTCTTCAAGACCCTGCGTGGCCCGGGTGCCGCACCGGCCGCCCCCGCCCGCAAGTGAAGGAACTGCTCACGGCGCTGGCGCTGGTGATGATCATCGAGGGGCTGATGCCCCTTGCCAGCCCGGCGCGGTGGCGCGAGGTGTTCAGTCGCATCCTCGCACTGAGCGATGGCCAGATCCGCTTCATCGGGCTGGCCAGCGTGTTGATGGGGCTGCTCGGACTGGCCTGGTTGCACTGATCCGAACGCTCGACGGGCGTGGCAAGCGGGGAGGGCATAGGTACAATGCCGTTTTTAACCGCCTAGCCTGCGCCCATGTCCTCTGCTTGGCTGCTGCCCGAGCACATCGCCGATGTCCTGCCTTCGCAGGCGCGCCGCATCGAAGAGCTGCGTAGAGAACTGCTCGACATGGCCCGTGGCTATGGCTGCGAGCTGGTCATTCCACCGCTGCTCGAGCACCTTGACTCCTTGCTGTCCGGCACGGGCAGCGGCTCCGAGATCAAGCTCTTCAAGCTGGTTGACCAACTGTCCGGCCGTTCGCTCGGCCTGCGTGCCGACACCACGCCCCAAGTCGCCCGCATCGACGCCCATCTGCTGAACCGCCGCGGCGTGACGCGCCTGTGCTACTGCGGCCCCGTGGCCCACACCCGCCCTGATGGCCTGAACACCAGCCGCGAGCCTTTGCAGTTCGGTGTGGAGGTCTACGGTCATGCCGGCCTGGAAGCTGACCTGGAAGTCCATGAACTCGCACTCGACGCGCTGCGCCGTGCCGGCCTGAGCGACGTCATGCTGGACCTGGGTGATGCACGCCTGCTGCAGGGCGTACTCGACGGCGTGAAGCTGCCGCCTGATGTGCTGACGGCACTGACCGCTGCGCTGGCCGCGAAGGACATGGGTGTGCTGGCCGAATTGACCGCGGCCATGCCGGCTGCGACCCGCGAGGCGCTGCTGGCGCTGCCCAGTCTCTTCGGGGGCCGCGAGGTGCTGGCCGAGGCTGCGCGCCGGTTGCCGGCGCATCCGCTGGTGAAGGCCGCCTTGGCTGACCTCGACTGGCTGGCTGGCCATTTGTCCACGGTGCATCCCGAGGTGAAGCTGGGCTTCGACCTCGCGGATCTGCAGGGCTATGCCTACTACACCGGCATCCGCTTCGCCGCCTATGCCGCGGGCTGCTCCGATGCCGTGCTGCGGGGCGGTCGTTATGACGAGGTCGGCGCCGCCTTCGGCCGCCGCCGCCCGGCGGTCGGTTTCAGCCTGGATCTCAAGACGCTGGTGACGCTGGCGCCGTCCACCCCGCTTCGGGCTGCGGTGCGTGCGCCCTGGGGCGATGACGCAGCCCTGCGTGCCGCCATTCGGGCGCTGCGTGAACAAGGCGAGACCGTGGTGTGCGTTCTGCCCGGTCATGAGCACGAAGCCGATGAATTCGACTGTGACCGCGAACTGGTTCGCGAGCACACTCAGTGGGTTGTCCGTGCGCTGTAAGGCGCGGCGCCCACTCTTCCATTTCAAGCAAGACAGGCAATCAACATGAGCCAAACCGCGCGTGGACGCAATGTGGTCGTCGTCGGCACCCAGTGGGGTGACGAGGGCAAGGGCAAGGTCGTGGACTGGATGACGGACCATGCCCAAGGGGTGGTGCGCTTCCAGGGCGGCCACAACGCCGGCCACACGCTCGTCATCAAGGGGGTGAAGACCGCGCTGCAGCTCATCCCGAGCGGCATCATGCGTGACGGCGTGGCCTGCTACATCGGCAACGGCGTGGTGCTGGACCCGACCCATCTGCTGACCGAGATCGAGCGCCTGGAAGCCGCCGGTGTGGAGGTGCGCTCGCGCCTGTACATCAGTGAATCGTGCCCGCTGATCCTGCCCTTCCACGTGGCCGTGGACAAGGCTCGCGAGGCCCTGCGCGAGACGAGCGGCAGCGGCAAGATCGGCACCACCGGCAAGGGCATCGGCCCGGCCTACGAGGACAAGGTCGCCCGCCGTGCGCTGCGCGCGCAGGACCTGAAGCACCCCGAGCGCTTTGCCAAGAAGCTGCGCGAGCTGCTGGACCTGCACAACTTCGCCCTCAAGGGCTACCTGAAATCCGAAGAGCTGGCGTTCGAGCCGATCTTCGAGCAGGCCATGAAGATGGCCGAGGCCATCAAGCCGATGCTGGCTGACGTGGGCTACATGATCCACAAGGCGCACCAGGCGGGCCAGAACATCCTGTTCGAAGGCGCCCAGGGCACGCTGCTGGACATCGACCACGGCACCTACCCCTACGTGACGTCCAGCAACTGCGTCGCCGGCAATGCGGCCGCTGGTGCCGGCGTGGGCCCCCAGCTGCTGCACTACATGCTGGGCATCACCAAGGCCTACACCACGCGCGTGGGCTCCGGTCCGTTCCCGACCGAGCTCGACTGGGAGCAGCCCGGCACCGTCGGCTATCACCTGTCCACCGTCGGCCAGGAGCGGGGCACGGTGACCGGTCGCGCCCGCCGTTGCGGCTGGCTCGATGCCGCTGCGCTCAAGCGCTCCATCATCATCAACGGCATCACCGGCCTGTGCCTGACCAAGCTCGACGTGCTGGACGGCCTGAGCGAGATCAAGATGTGCGTCGGCTACCAGCTCAACGGCCAGCTGCTGGACATCCTGCCGCTGGATGCCGATGAGATCGAGGCCTGCACGCCGGTCTTCGAAACCTTCCCCGGCTGGACGGAAACCACCTTCGGCGTGACGTCCTGGGACGCACTGCCTGCCAATGCCCGCGCCTACCTCAAGCGCGTGGAAGAGGTCATCGGCGCGCCGATCGACATGGTGTCGACCGGCCCTGACCGCGAGCACACCATCGTGCTGCGCAATCCGTTCGAATGAGGCCAGCGCGCA
>VFQR01002562.1_pt1 | contig 11367 bp, 12 predicted proteins | sample 3512321 | NCBI WGS metagenome assembly VFQR01 (sample SAMN10412374, study PRJNA504923) | tailings metagenome | isolation source: Relicate 3 Philex TSF1 revegetated site | place: Philippines: Tuba, Benguet | collected 2017-08-29
AACCGGAAACGTTTCCATGTCCACCATGTCGGCTGCGATCCCGTCATACATTCCGCCCACGACAATGCCGCCGCCGCTTGAAATGGACGCCACCGGAATGCCGGGAATTTGCAGCGGGATTTGGATAGCCGCCGGATGATCGACGAACGGCGTTACACCTTTCTCGAATCCGAGCGGTGAGCAGTCCATGTCGCGATAGGAAATATGCGAGGCCTGATAGACCTCCGCATGGTTTAGATTGCGCGATCCCGCCGAGCCAAGCGTAACGACCAGCGCAGGCTTCTTCCCCGCGTGCTCCAGCGTGCCGAGGGCCGCCGCCGTGCTTGCCGCCGCCTCCACCGGACCCACGCCGGTGATGAGCGGCGTGATGCGCGAGCGCAAATGCGCACCGTACTCATACTCCGTCGCCATGAGGACAAGCATGGAAACTCCGCCTATGGCGGCCAGCGACCTTGTTGGATCGGCGCGCAAAATCGGCCTCAAGCGGTGAGAATCTTGACCGCGAAAATAATCCACATCACGACAAGCACAAAGCACGATCCCGCGAAGAACATCGAACGCAGGCGGACGTTGTTGGATGTCACGAAAATATAAGCCTGCAGATAACGAAACAGCACGAATATCCACGACAACGTTACAAACAGGGTATCGGCCTTTTGCGTGATCATCGCGAAAGCAACGAGGATAAAAAACAGGACCGGCAGTTCGAGCTGGTTATGAAATGCGTTGGCGTAGATTGTCGGCCGCTCCGTCCAGTTCGGCTGACGCATGGCGATATCCTTGATCTTCACCGCACCCGCATTGATCGCCCGCACGCGCGCCTGCGCCATCGCGAACAGCAAGGCGAAGACCAGCAACATTTGTAGAAATACGGGTAGGAGAATCGCAGCGACGGTCATTGCCTGCTCCCTGGCGGCAAGCGTTGCTACCGCCGCGCGAAGAATGCACCGCCGATACTGCCGGTGCGTCTAAATTGATTTCAAAGATACGCGATCATTTCGTTTCCTTGTGCAATATTCGCCCAAGAGAAGTCGAGTCCCGCCGATGACGTTTTTACTATCCGTTTTTTTTGGAATCGCCGGTGCTCTCGCCGGCTGGTTTGTCGCGGCTTTTGCAGCCATCGCACTTGGCGGGCTCGCAGGCATGTCCGATTTCGAGGGCGGCCGGGCCATGTTCGCCGTTTGGGGCGTTGGCCCGATCGGCGGCCTCGTCGGTCTCATCCTCGGCGTTGTGCTGACGCTTCGCTATCGCGGCAAGCTCACCAGCTTCGGTGCACTCGCGGGACGCGGCGCATTGGTCATCGCAGCGATCGTGGCCTTGATCGGAGCCGGATTTTTCATCCGCCTTCATACGCTGCCAAATCTGAGCCAGCCCTATCCGCGGGTGATATTCGAAATCCGGCTCCCTCCGGAAGCAAAAATCCCCGATCAGAAAGCGGTCCGCATCACGCTCGATACCGACAGGAACCAGACCGATGCGCTGCTCGATAGCAAATGGATCGCGCAGGAAAACGGACGGCCGGTGCTGCGTGGATTTGTCGATCTCTACATGCGGACGACGAGCCGCCTGCTTGTATTGAAAATTGCGGGAGAACCCGACCGGATTTTCCAGATCAAGCTCTGGGGCAATCCCGGCCGCAGCGATTTCAGCGACTGGGAGCAGGTCGAATTCATCGCCGACGGCGATGCGCTCCGCCGCGCGGAGGATAAAGACAAATACGAATTCCGCTATCGCGTCGAACGCGACAGCTAGAGCGCTCCCTTAAATCCGTGTGGGATAATTCGGGCTTTCGCGTGTGATCGTCACGTCGTGGACGTGACTTTCGCGCAAACCGGCACCCGAGATGCGGACGAACTGCGCCTTCTCCCGCAGCTCTTTCAAAGTCTTCGCGCCGACATAGCCCATTGCCGCGCGCAAGCCGCCCGCAAGCTGATGCAGCACGCTGCCGAGCGGACCCTTGTAGGGCACCTGGCCTTCGATGCCTTCCGGCACGAGCTTCAGATTGTCCTTGATGTCCTGCTGGAAGTAGCGGTCGGCGGAGCCGCGCGCCATCGCGGCCACTGAGCCCATGCCGCGATAGCTCTTGTAGGAGCGGCCTTGATAGAGAAAAACCTCGCCGGGGCTTTCTTCCGTACCCGCGAGCAGGTTGCCGATCATCGCGCAGTCGGCACCGGCAGCCAGCGCCTTGGCGAGATCGCCTGAGAATTTCACGCCGCCGTCGGCGATGACCGGTGTGTCGGTCTTCTTCGCTTCCTCGACCGCATCCATGACGGCGGTGAGTTGCGGCACGCCCACACCTGCGACCACGCGCGTGGTGCAGATCGATCCGGGACCGATGCCGACCTTGAGCGCATCCGCGCCTGAATCGATGAGTGCCTTCGCGGCTTCGCCGGTCGCGATATTGCCGGCGACAACTTGTGTTGCGTTCGATAGCCGTTTGATGCGGGAGACCGCTTCCAGCACGCGCTTCGAATGTCCGTGGGCGGTATCGACCACAACCACGTCAACACCCGCATCGACAAGCGCCTCGCTGCGCACGAAGCCGTCCTCACCCACCGTGGTGGCGGCGGCAACACGCAGGCGGCCCTGCTCATCCTTGCAGGCATGCGGATTCTTCACCGCTTTTTCGATGTCCTTCACCGTGACAAGGCCGACGCAGCGATAATCCTTGTCGACCACCAAAAGCTTTTCGATGCGGTGCTGGTGCAGAAGTTTTTTCGCCTCGCCTTCGCTCACGCCTTCGCGGACGGTGATGAGCTTTTCCTTGGTCATCAGGTCGGAGACCTTGACCTTCGGATTGGTGGCGAAGCGCACGTCGCGATGCGTCAGGATGCCGACGAGCTTGCCGGCGCTGCCGGTGCCGTTCTTCGGCTGCTCCACCACCGGAATGCCGGAGATCGAATGGCGCTCCATGAGTTCGAGCGCATCCGCGAGCGTCTGGTCGGGGTGGATCGTGACCGGGTTCACGACCATGCCGGATTCGAACTTCTTGACCCGCCGCACATGCTCCGCCTGCACTTCCGGCGTCATGTTCCGGTGCAACACGCCGATGCCGCCCGCCTGCGCCATGGCGATGGCAAGGCGCGCTTCGGTGACCGTATCCATGGCCGCCGAAAGAATAGGTATGTTGAGGTTGACGGTGCGGGTCAGGCGCGAGCGGATATCGGCGTCGGACGGCAGGACGTCGGACAGCCCCGGCTTGAGCAGTACGTCGTCGAAGGTGAGCGCCTCTCGCGCGAGGCCGTCGGACAGACGGGACATCGCCAACTCCTGGTCCGGGGTCTAGCCGGAAATAAGGCAGCAAGGCCGGAATCGCCGCTGCGGGTTGGCGAGTGCCGATAGCATGGGAACGGCCGGAATCAAAGGCCGCTGACCCACGGATGCCTCGCATGGTAGAATTGCAAACAGGTGATTTGAACGGGTACCAGCCGTGCGCGATCTCAAACCCTCGATGGTCCTGATGGCGGCGTTGCTGGCCGCAAGCTGCGCCAGCGACCCCGCCGAGGTGACGGGCTCGATCCCGAAGCAGGCAATCGCACCGAAGCCGCTGTTGCCGGCACCGCCTCCGGCCGTCTTGCCGGAAAAGCCGCGCAGCCTGGCTGAGCCGGAATGCAAGGCACTGGTTTCCCAGATCGCCGCCTGCTCCGGCCGGGTGAGGGAAAAGGAAAAGAAGGAAAGCTATCGCCGCCGCGCCATCGAGGTCGCCGAAACGCTCGGCAGCATGGAAGCCGGACAGCGCAAGGCGACCTGCAAGGCCGACCTTCCGGTGTGGCGGAAGGACTGCGGCACACCATGAATGTCGGCAAGGCGCCGCTCCTGCTCGGAGCCATCATCGCCGCCCTGTTCCTGCTGTGGGAATTCGTGCTGGTGCCCGTATTGGGCGTTGCCCAACGTCCGCCCAGCGAAATGAGCCATCAGGGCACGAGCAAACGCTGATCTATTGAATCAAAGAAAACTGCCGGTGAATCGGGGATTTTCGCCTTCAGTTAAAGTTCCGATTCAGCTGGTTGAGAGTTTGATTCAAGCCTCTCTGAAACTGATTCAATCATGGCAGATATGGCGCACAATCGGGTGATCGCGGGATGACGCGGCAGCGCAGCGGCGTTATCTAGAAGCAATCGAACGCCCTGCCCGCATGAAAACCCGCATCATCGTTCCCCTCATCGTCGCCTGCGCCCTGTTCATGGAAAACATGGACTCGACGGTGATCACCACATCCCTGCCCGCGATCGCGCTCGATCTGGGCGAGGACCCGATTGCGCTGAAACTCGCGCTTACTTCGTACCTGATTTCGCTCGCCGTTTTCATTCCGATTTCCGGATGGATGGCCGACCGCTACGGCGCGCGGACGATTTTCTGCGCCGCGATTATCGTATTCACCGTGGCATCCGCCCTCTGCGGGTTCGCAACTTCGCTCGTCGACTTCGTCATCTATCGCGCGCTGCAAGGCGTCGGTGGTGCCATGATGGTACCGGTCGGGCGGCTTGTGGTGCTGCGTGCGGTTCCGAAACACGAATATGTTCGCGCGTTCACCTGGCTCGTGGTGCCGGCGATGATCGGCCCGCTGATCGGCCCGCCGCTCGGCGGCTTCATCACCACATATCTCGACTGGCGCTGGATTTTCTGGATCAACATTCCGATCGGGATTCTCGGCATTGCGCTCGCGATGCGTTACATCGGAAACGTGCGCGAGAAGAACGTACCGCCGCTCGACCGCTGGGGCTTTGTGCTTTCGGGCATCGGTCTGTCCGGTCTTGCCTTCGGGCTTGCGACCTTCGGCCAGAATCTCCTGCCGCCGGTGATCGCCGGAACGCTGTTCGCCGCGGGTGCGGTGTTCACTGCAGCGTTTGTGTTTCACGCGTTGAATACAAAACATCCGCTGCTCAACATCAATCTTTTGAAAATTCAAACATTCAACGCGAGCGTGCTCGGCGGCTCGCTGTTCCGCATCGGCATCGGCGGCTTTGCCTTCATGCTGCCGCTGATGTTCCAGATCGGTTTCGGCATGACGCCGTTCCAGTCCGGCATGCTCACGCTCGCCGGCGCCATCGGCGCGATGACAATGCGAACCTCCGCCGGACTGGTCGTCGACCGCTTCGGCATCAAGCGCGTGATCGTCATCAACGGCATCATCGCCGCTTTCTTCATTGCCCTCGCGGCATCGTTCACGCCGGACACGCCGCATTACGGGATGTTCGCGCTGCTGCTCGCGGGCGGATTTTTCCGCTCGCTGCAGTTCACCAGCGTCAACGTGCTCGCCTATGCGGATGTCGAAAAGCGCGACATGGGTCATGCCACCGCGATCACGAGCGTCGCGCAGCAGATCGCACTTTCAACAGGTGTCGCGGTCGCGGCCATGACGCTCGATCTGACCCGGACCTATCGCGGCGATGCCGCGATCCTGCCGCACGATTTTCCGCCAGTGTTCATCGTGCTCGGCGTAATCGCATCGCTCTCGATCATCGCGTTCTGGAAATTGCCGCGCAATGCGGGCGCATCACTGACAAGACGCGAAAAGATCGTCGAGGCAGCGAAGGAGCCGGACCCGCACGCGTGATTACCGGGTGCCGCGGAATCCCGTCGCCAGCACATACAGCTCCGCGGAATCGGAACGGCTCGCGGGCGGCTTCACATGCTTCACGCTTGTGAAATTCTTTTTCAATTCGGAAAGCAGGCTTGCTTCCGTCCCGCCCTGAATCACCTTGGCGAGAAAGAAGCCGCCCGGCGCCAGAACTTCCCTGGCGAACTCGGCGGCCATTTCCACCAGTGCGACGATTTTCAGATGATCCGTCTTGCGATGGCCGGTCGCATTCGCGGCCATGTCGGACAGCACAGCGTCGGCTGGCCCTTTCAGCATCTTGCGCAGCCGCTCGGGTGCATCTTCGTCGAGGAAATCCATTTGCTGGAATTCAACGCCCGCCACCGGCTCAATGTCGAGGAGATCGATCGCCACCACGCGGCCCTTGCCTTTGTCGGTCTGCACGCGCTCGGCTGCGACCTGGCTCCAGCCGCCGGGCGCGGCTCCCAGATCGAGCACCTTCATGCCGGGTTTCAGCAGACGATATTTTTCGTCGATCTCGATAAGCTTGAACGCCGCGCGCGAGCGCCAGCCTTCGGCTTTCGCCTTGCGCACATAAGGATCGTTGACCTGACGCTGAAGCCAGAGCTGCGAGGACGTGGTGCGGCCCTTGGCGGTTTTCAGCCGCGTGCGGCCGCGCTCCGGTTTTTTGCTCATTGGCTCTTCGTCCACGCGCCGTCGGCACGCATCAGTTCGATCAGCATGCCCTCGCGCAGACCGCGGTCGGCGACGCGCAGCCGCTCGCAGGGAAACACGATGCGGATGGCTTCGAGGATCGCGCAGCCCGCGAGCACGAGATCGGCGCGCTCCAGTCCGATGCAGGGATGCGCGACGCGGTCGATGTAGCTCGACGCCTTCAGCCAATCCACCACGCCGTTGATCGCAGCAATGTCGAGCCAGATACCATCGACCTTCTGGCGGTCATAGCGCGGCAGCCGCAGGTGAAGTCCGGCGAGTGTCGTCACCGTGCCGGAAGTGCCGAGCAGGTGAATGCCGTTCGCGCCGTTCACGCCCGCCTTCGCGGCAAATGCCTTCACGAGCGGAAGCGCCTCGCCCACCATGGCGTCGAAAATCTGCGGGGTCACTTCCTTGCCGCCGTATTTTTCCGCGAGTGTGACGACGCCCATGGGCATCGAATCCCATTCCTGCACATCGGCGAGCGGCGGACCGTGATCGACAACGCCCGCCTTACCGAGCCAGGCAAGCTCCGACGAACCGCCGCCGATATCGAACAGCACGGCACCGTTCGCCTCGACATCGAGCAGCGAGGCACAGCCATGGGCGGCCAATTTTGCCTCCGTACCCCGATCGATGATTTCGAGTTGCAGTCCGGTTTCCGACCGGACTCTTTCCAGAAAATGCGACCCGTTTCCGGCGGCCCGGCAGGCTTCGGTTGCAATCAGCCGGGTTCGTACCGGCTTGCCCCTGCGCGATGCGATTTTCGCGGCACAGACCTTGAGCGCGCCGACCGCGCGTGACATGGCGGCGTCGGAAAGCACACCGGAAGAAGACAAGCCCTCTCCCAGACGGACGATGCGGGAAAAGGCGTCCACGACCCGGAAGGAATCATGCGTCGGCGAGGCGACGAGCAGGCGGCAATTGTTCGTGCCGAGATCGAGGGCGGCGTAATAGGTGTCCTGCGGCGAATGGCTCGCCGCCTGCACCGGCCCGCGGCGCCAAGGTCCGCGGGAGCGCCTTCTACGGCGGCGCCTCTGCGGCATCGGCCCGCGCGGACCGACCGCGCCGGGAGCGCGATTGTCCGCCATTGCGACCCTTTCCCGGACGGCCGGAACGCGTTAGGCGCGCTCGACAACCAGACCGGTAATCTGTTGTTTCTCAGTTACGCATAGTCTAGCCGCAATTCCTGCCCACGCAAATTGAGCCGTTCCAAGTTGACGCACTTGCGAAAATCGGGCGTTTTTCCTAATCGTCTCCGGCCCGGATACCCAAGGAAGGTTCCAAGGTACTTTGATGGACAAGCACGACCTCGATCGCGTGATTGATCATGTGGCGAAGGCCATCGACGCCGCACCGCGCGCCGATTCGCCGTTCCAGCACCTGACGTTCGAAGGCATATTTCCCGCCGATACCTACGCCGAGATGCTGCGTTCGATGCCGCATGCGAGCGACTATCGCGCATTGCCCGGCCGCAAAGGCGGCAATATCCGCGCCGATGGCGTCGTGACCAGGGTCAAGATGGACCTGTTTCCGGAATATATCCGCAAGCTCCCGGCCCAGAAGCGTGAAGTCTGGCGCATTGTCGGCAAGGCGCTGACCTCCAAGAAAGTCCGCGATGCCTTCAAGCGGAAACTTGCGCCCGAACTCGAGCGCCGCTTCGGAAAGGATTTCAGCAAGGTCGGGATGTATCCTATCCCGATCCTGACCCGCGATATTCCGGGCTACAAAATTCTTCCGCATACGGACACGCTATGGAAGGGCATTACCGTTCAGCTCTACCTGCCGAAGGACGAAGCCCATACCAATATCGGCACGATCTTCCATGGCCGCGAGCCGGATGGAAAACTCACCCGCGAGAAGCAGATGCGGTTCGCGCCCAATACCGGGTACGCATTCGCGGTCAGCAAGGATTCCTGGCACTCGGCCGATCCGGTCGATGATACCGTCGATACGCGGGATTCGATCCTGCTGACCTATTTCGTGGACAAGGGTCCGTTGCTGAAGCTGCGCAATCGCGCCAAGCGCGTCGGGAATTTCATCCTGAATGAGGCAAAGAGCCTTTCATCCAAGCACTGAAACGAATTCATTCATAAAAAACGGCGGCCCTTCGGCCGCCGTTTTATTTTTCGTGGCTTCAATTTTACTCCGCAGGCGCCGGGAAATCGTCCGGCACTTCGTTTCGGTCGTTCCGGCTGAGCAGGAAGCCAGCGGCGACGCCACCGACCAGCAGCAACGGCAGCAACCGGCGAACGCCTATGATGCGGACAATCTGGAGTCCGGTCAGCAGCATCGCGGGATCCTTCAGCAGCGCAGACGGATCCTGCATGAAGTTCGGCGACTTCGCCGATTCTTCCGCCGCCACAGCGCGCTCCACCAGCATGCGCCGGCGCGCATTGCTCTTCGAAGCTGAAAGCGAAATCATCGCGATCAGTGCAATGCCGGCGAACAGCGCTGCCATTGCGCCCCATGCTTCCATGGTGCCGTAGGTCTGGCTGACCCAGATGAACAGCACGACCGCTCCACACACGGCGGCGGCACCGAGTGCCGCCGCAGCCACCGCACCGAAGACAACGGAGCGGAGCGTGGAGTCGAGTTTGGCTTTTACGTCGTCGATGAACGGGGCGATCATGATCTGCCCTCCCCCATTCGCTTACTTGCGCCAGAGCGCGCCGACGACGAAACCAAGAGCAAGCGTCATGCCGAGCGTGGTGAACGGCCGCTTGTAGACCGATTCCTCGATCGCATCGGCGAGACCGTCACGCACTTCGCGCATGGCATCGGTCGCTTCGCTGGCGACGGCACCTGCTTCGGAAACCGCGCCATCGAGCTTCTTCTTCGCGCGCATGGCCTCGTAGCGTGCACGCTTCATCGCTTCGTTGCCGCCCGCCGAAAGCAGGTTCGACATCGACTGCGTGAGCTGGGACACATCGTCCTTGAGCTGGGAAAGTTCTTTTTCAACATCGGCGGCAGCCGCTTTGGTGCTTCCGCCATTGCCGGACATCTTGGTGACTTCAACCATGGTGAACCCCATTGTGTATGAGAAATCCGGGGAACAACGCCGGCACCTTCGGGAAAGTTCCCGCGCGGGAGATCGTTAACCCGGCAATTTCACGTCGGTCTTCGGAAAGATGTGCTTGATCAGCACCATGCCGACGATCAGGAGCGGCACGGCAAGCAACGCGCCGAAGGCTCCCCACACCCATCCCCAGAACGCAATCGCGACGAAAATGGTAAGCGGGTTCATCGTCAGCCGCCGTCCGAGGATGCTCGGCACGATGAACTGGCCTTCGATGGTCGCCAGACCCAGATAAAGCGCCGGCGCCAGCAACGCCTGGCCCAACGTGTCGAACGACACGAGGCTGACCGCGAACAGGCTGGCAATGACGATGGCTGCGCCGATGTACGGAACGTAATTGAGGACAGCGGCCATGACGCCCCATACGAGCGGATTGGGCAGGCCGACGGCCCATGCGATGACCGCGAGCGAAATTCCAAGACATAGATTGACGGCGGTCACCACGCCGAAATGGCCGACCAGATTGCGCTCGATGTCCTTCACGATCCGCAGCGAACGCAGGCGCGTGTCGCGCGACTGGCTGAGGAGAACGACGTATTCCTTCAGACTGTTGGGATCGGCAAGGAAGAAAATCAGCGTTCCGATAAAGATGATGATCTGGCCCGCGGCGGGCGTGAGGATTCCCAGCACCGGCTGAAGAATGGCCGCGTTGAGATCGAAGCGGACAGGCGCACCGGTCTCACCCGGTCCGGTGATGGATTCGCGAAGCGCATTGAGTGCCGCGAGCGGCCGGTCGAACAATTGAAGGCGCTGTTTCAGCGCCTCGATCAGTTCCGGAGCGCGGTCGATCCAGTCGCGAATGGCATCGGACAACAGCACGACGATAGCGCCGAATACCGAAAGAAATCCGGCGACGATCACGACTGCGCTGATGGAAGCGGGAACGCCGCGCTTGCTGGCCCAGTTGGACAGCGGCGTGAGAACAATACCCAGCGTGACGGCAAGAACGACCGGCAGCAGTACTGGCCTCGCGTAATGCATGACCGCCAGCAGCGCGATGGCAAACAGACCGATGACGGAAAAGCGTGCGATATCCCGCCAGAATGCATTGGTATCGCTGACAGGCGCGGCATCCTCAACGCCCAGCCAGTACCGGCTGAAACGCCCCGGGCGCGCGGACGGCACAGGTGCTGCCGGCTGCGCCGACGAAACCTGCCGTGACACCAGCCTCGGCGATACCTTCGGCATTGCTTTCTTCTGGATGCGGGCGTCCATCCCTGCCCCTCGCGCTAAAGCGGCCGCCATGCGAACGCGTACGCCAGCGCAAACAACGCCGCTGCCAGAAATTTGTTCCAGCCGGTCTTTCCGAAATCCGGCCGGGGGATATGCTTTGGTAACGCCTGCCGCCAGTCGCGGGCCTCGACGGGAGAAAACCATGGGCGCTCAGGAAAACGGCCGTTACGATGCCATGATGGACGTCGTCCGCAACCGCATGACGACGCGCCAGTTCGATCCCTCCCAGCCGATTCCCCGCGAGCATATCGAGATGGTGCTGGAAGCGGCCCGGCATGGGCCGTCGGGCGCGAACGCGCAGCCCTGGCACTATATCGTCGTTACGGATCCGGCCGTGAAAAAGCAGATCGCCGACTATTTCGTCGATGAAGCGCGCAAGCGCGCCAAGCTGAAGATGAAATTCCCGACCCCGAATTATCGCGGTCTGGAAACGGCACCGGGCTTCGTTGTCGTCGTGGCGGATTTCCGTTTCGTCCGCGCGTTTCCGGTGCTGCTCGACGGGTCCGATCTCGACAAGCTCTACCAGCAGAATGCCGAACGCATCCTCCTGCAAAGCGTTGCCGCCTCCACCATGTCCGCCCATCTCGCCGCAGCGGCACTCGGCTATCAGGTGTGGTGGGTCACTGCGATCGGCCAGGATGACGCGCAGACGGCGATGAAGCCGCTGCTGGGCGTGCCCGACGATCTTTCCGTGATCGACATCATGTGCTTCGGCAAACCGGCAAAGCCGCCCTACAAGCGATGGAAGAAATCGCTTCCCCAGATTATGAGCTGGGAGAAATTCGATCGCAAAAACTATATG
>VFQR01002563.1_pt1 | contig 11365 bp, 11 predicted proteins | sample 3512321 | NCBI WGS metagenome assembly VFQR01 (sample SAMN10412374, study PRJNA504923) | tailings metagenome | isolation source: Relicate 3 Philex TSF1 revegetated site | place: Philippines: Tuba, Benguet | collected 2017-08-29
ACCAGCGCGTTGATCGGCCGCAGCCCGATCGCCGTCAGCCGGTCCTGCAGCCATTTCGGCGAGGGCCCGTTCTTCACGCCCCGCACCGCGCGGCCCAGCACCCAGGTGCAGGCACGCGGGTCCTCGATGCGCCACTGCAGCGGCGCGGGATACGCGGGTGTCACCGGCGCCACGTCCCACGCCTTCAGCGTGCCGATTCCGGCCGCCGCCAAGTCGCGCGCGATCCCGCGCACGGAGAGAGCATCGCCGCGGTTCGGCGTGACCTTGATCTCGATGACCGGATCGCCGAGCCCGGCATAGTCGACGTAGCGCGCGCCGAGCGGCGCGTCCTCGGGAAGGTCCACGATCCCCGAATGATCGTCGCCGAGCCCCATCTCGCGCGCCGAGAGCATCATCGCTTCCGACTTCACGCCGCGGATCTCGCCGGTCTTGAGGGTGATGCCCGTGCCCGGGATGAAGGCGCCTGGCAGCGCCAGCACGCCCTTCATCCCCGTGCGCGCATTCGGCGCGCCGCAGACCACGGAGTATTCGCGCCCGTCGCCGGCATCCACGCGCAGCGCGCGCAGCCGGTCGGCATTCGGATGCTGCACCGCCTCGATCACATGCGCGATGCGGAAATCGGCGATCGCCGCGGCGGGGTCGTGGATGCCCTCCACCTCGATGCCGATGGCGGACAGCGTCGTGGCGATGGTGTCGACCGAGGCATCCGTGTCGAGATGCTCGCGCAGCCAGGAGAGGGTGAACTTCATCTTTCTATGCCCTCAGACGCCGGGCGGCCGCGTCCGCGGCCTTGGCTTCGCCGCACGACTGGCGCGCTGGCGCGAGAGTCGGTTGGGCGGCGGCGGCCGCCTTGCGGCCGCATTCTCGCGACGTATCGCTCGTGCTTCGAGGCATCGTCCTAGATCCCCTCGTGCAGCGAGGCGGGCGCCAGCGGGTCGGCGGCGTAGTGGCGCAGCCAGCGCAGGTCGCATTCGTAGAAGGGGCGGAGGTCCGGCATGCCGTGCTTCAGCATGGTGATGCGCTCGATCCCCATGCCGAAGGCGAAGCCCTGCCACTCCCGTGGATCGAGCCCGCAATTCGCGAGCACCTTCGGATGCACCATCCCGCTACCCAGGATCTCCAGCCAATCCCCGCCGCCCCCGAGCTCGCCGGTCTTCCGGTTCCAGCCGATATCCACCTCCATCGAGGGCTCGGTGAAGGGGAAGTAGCTGCTGCGGAAACGCACCGGCAGGTCGGCGATGCCGAAGAAGGCGCGCAGGAAGTCAATCAGGCACCCCTTGAGATGGCCGAGCGTGATGGCGCGGTCGATCACCAGCCCCTCCACCTGGTGGAACATCGGGCTGTGCGTCGCGTCATGGTCGGCGCGGTAGGTGCGGCCGGGCGCGATGATGCGGATCGGCGGCGGATCCGACAGCATCGTCCTGATCTGCAAGGGCGAGGTCTGCGTCCGCAGCACGCGCCGATGCCCGTTCGGATCGGTGCCGGGCATGTAGAAGGTGTCGTGGTCCTGCCGCGCCGGGTGATGATCCGGGATGTTGAGCGCGCCGAAATTGTGCCAGTCGCTCTCGATATCCGGGCCTTCGACCACGCGAAACCCCATCGCGCCGAAGATGGCGGTAAGTTCCTCGATGGTGCGGCTGATCGGATGGATGCCGCCATCCGCCGCCGTGCCGGGCGCGAAGGGCCGGGGCGGCAGCGAGACATCCACGCGCTCCGCCTTCAGCTTCGCGTCCAGCGCCTCCGCCTCCAGCGCGGTGCGGCGCGCTTCCAGCAGCGCCTCGACCTCACCTTTGAGGCGGTTCAGCGCCGCGCCGCGTTCCTTGCGCTGATCGGTGGGCACCTGGCCCAGCCCCTTGAGCAGGCCCGAGAGGCTGCCGGACTTGCCCAGCACCGCGACGCGCACCGCATCCAGCGCGCGGAGGTCGGCGGCGCCGGCCAGGGCGGCCTCGGTCTCGGCCCGCAAACTCGCGAGATCGTCTGACATCCTCGGCTCCGGATAGACAAAGGGCCGCCCCCTGCCGGGAGCGGCCCTCTGGTGTTCGACAACCGATCCCTCGAAAGGGATCAGGCCTGCGCGGGGAGGGCGCCCTTCGCCTTCTCGACGATGGCGCTAAACGACGCCGCGTCCTCATAGGCGATCGCGGCGAGCACCTTGCGGTCCATCTCCACGCCGGCGGCCTTCAGCCCCGCGATGAAGCGGGAATAGGTCAGCCCGTGCTCGCGCACCGCCGCGTTGATCCGCTGGATCCACAGGCCGCGGAAGTCGCGCTTCTTGTTGCGGCGGTCGCGATAGGCGTATTGCAGCGCCTTCTCGACCCGCTCCAGCGCGGGGCGGTAGGCGGTCGACGACCGGCCGACATAGCCCTCGGCGAGCTTCAGGACCTTCTTGTGACGGGCGTGCTTCGTAACGCCCCGCTTGACGCGTGCCATCTCTCAGCGCTCCTCAGCGATCCAGCCCGTAGGGCAGCCACTGCTTCACCGTGTCGCCGTCCTGCTTGTCGAGGACGAACATGCCGCGGTTCTGGCGCTTCATCTGCTGGGTCTTGGCGGTCAGCATGTGGCGCTTGTTGCCGGCGCCAGCCTTGACCTTGCCCGTGGCGGTGAGTCGGAAGCGCTTCTTCACGCTCGACTTCGTCTTCATCTTGGACATTTGGCCCTCCTAGGGTCGCGGCCCCCCACCTTGCGCCCCGGCGGAACCGGGGGCCGCACCATGCGGCAGGGGGGATGGGCCGGCCGGGCATGTCCAGAGGCCACGGCGCGGGAGGCGGGCGTATAGAACCCGGCGGCCACGAGCGCAAGCGCGCCCTACCGGCAGGCGCGCCACGGCCCCATGTCCAGGTGGAAATGGTCGCGGTGGGCGGCGTTGTACTCCGGCCCCAATACCGCGCGGAACCAGCGGCAGGCGCCGTCCCGGACGGCGCGCAGGAAGGCAGCCTCCGCCCCCTCACCCGCCCAGTCGCGGGCCAGCCGAACCTCCCGCCCGTCCCGCAGGACGAAGGCGGCAAGGTCGATGGCGTTCGCCGTCGCGTGCTGGCTGCGCCGACCTTGGGCGGCGTGGTTCACGTTGCGGCAGTTGTACGTGCCAAGATGCCGGATCGCCGCCACCTCGCTCCCGACATGCGCGCGCGCCGCCGGCTGCAGCCCGTGCCGCTCGAACAGCACCCAGGCCGCCGCGACCGGGCAGGACACCACCGGCCGCCCCGGCAGCGCCCGCACGCCTACCGGCAGCAGCATCGCGCCCGTGAATCCGCAGCCCTCCGCCCCGGCCCGGTCCGGCACCGCGGCCACCGCGATCCCGGCCGCGTCGAAGGCGGCGCGGCAGGCGGCGGGGTCGCCGCGCAGCCGGCCGAGCTTCCAACCCGTCAGCAGCCCCGGCTCGGCCGAGAGATCGAGCGGCGTCCGTGGGTCCCATTCGGGCGGCAGGTGCCGCAACGCCAGCAGCGCAAGGCCGATCAGGAGCAGCAGGAACAGGGCGAGGCGCACGGGCCCCAGATGGCGCCCTCACGCCATCGCGGAAGGCCCGGCCCCGGTCACGTCTCCGGCTGGAACCCGCTTTCCCGCACCACCCGCGCCCAGGTGTCGCGCTCGTGCCGGATGCGGGTGGTGAAGGCGTCCGGCGGGGTGACGGTGGGCAGGAACTCGAAGCGGTCGAGCACCTGCCGCACCTCGGCCGTCTGTGCGGCCGCCGCGATCACCTGGTGCAGCGCTGCGACGGTCGCCGCCGGGGTGCGGGCCGGCGCGAACAGCCCCATCCATTCGCTGATGGTGAGCTGCGGGAAGCCCGCCTCGGCGACGGTCGGCACGCCCTCCAGCCGCGCGATGCGGCGCTCGGAGGTCACCGCCAGGATGCGCAGCCCGGTCGGGTGGTGCGGCACCAGGTCCGACAGCACGGCGATGGAGATCGGCACGCGGCCGGCCAGCGTGTCCTGCACGGCGAGCACGCTGCCGCGATAAGGAACATGCGTCAGCTTCTTGCCGACCGCCTGGCCCAGCATCTCGCCGAGGAAATGCGGGCCCGAGCCGCTGCCCGGCGAGCCGAAGGCGGGCTCGTTGCCCTGGGCGCGGATCCAGGCGACGAGCTCGGCGAAGCTCCGCGCCGGATGGTTCCCCGGCACGGCGATGCCGAAGCCGAAATCGCAGAGCGTGCAGACCGGCGTGAAATCCGTCGTCGCGTCGTAGCGGGCCTCGCGCGGGAAGACGATGGGTTGCAGCACCATGACGCTCGCCGGCGTCATCAGCAGGGTGGTGCCGTCCGGCTCCGCCGCGCGCACCGCATCCACCGCCAGCCGGCCGGAGGCGCCGGGGCGGTTCTCCACGATCGCGCTGGCGGCGTAGGAGGGGCGCAGCCGCTCGGTGTAGAGCCGGGCCACCAGGTCGGTCGGACCTCCGGCGGCGAAGCCGACGAGCACCCTTGCATTGCGCGAGACGGTCTGCGCGGCGGCGCTGCCCGAAACCGCCCCGAGGCCCAGCGCCCCCACACCCAGCGCGACCGCGCCGCGGCGACCGATGGCCTTCATCCCATCCTCCCGAACGTCAAGCTCCCGGCGGCGATTGTTATGGTGTATAAGGGTTGCGTTCAAGCGGCGTCTGGCCGCGGCAGCAGGGAGGATGACCATGCAGTCCAGGATCGGCCGCTGCGCGGCCATGGCCAGGATCGGCCCCAGGATCGGCCGCCGCGCGGCCATCGGGCTCGGCGCGGCGCTTGCGCTGCCGGGCCTTGCACGGGCCCAGACCGTTCAGCGGAACGCGCGGCTCGTCATGGGCTTTCCACCCGGCGGCTCCTCCGACGTCGTCGCGCGGCTCTATGCCGAGCGCCTGCGCGGCACCTATGCGCCGACCGTCATCGTCGACAGCCGCCCCGGCGCCGCGGGCCGCATCGCGGTGGAGCATGTGCGCGACGCGGACAAGGACGGGACGGTCTTCCTCCAGACCCCGGCCTCGATGCTCACCGTGCAGCCGCATGTCTTCCCGCGCGAGGTGCGCTACGACGCCCTGACCGACCTGATCCCGGTCAGCACCGTCTGCACCTTCCCCTTCGCGCTGAGCGTGCCGATGAACCACCCGGCGCGGAACCTGGCGGAATGGGCGGCCTGGGCGCGCACGCAGCCGGGCGGGGAAGCGCCCTGGGCCTCGCCGGCGGCGGGCTCGGTGCCGCATTTCATCGGCATCATGCTCGGCCGCAAGCTCGACCTGAAGCTGACCCATGTGCCCTATCGCGGCGGCGCGCCGGCGGTGCAGGACGTGATCGGCGGCCGCCTGCCGCTGTTCATCGGCGTGCTGAGCGAAGTGCTGCCGCATCACGGCAGCGGCCTGCGCATCATCGCCGTGACTTCGCAGCAGCGCTTCTCCAAGCTGCCGGACGTGCCGACGCTGGCCGAGATCGGCTATCCGGACGAATCCGCCGAGGAATGGTTCGGCGTCGCGCTGCCGGCCGGCACGCCGGCGCCGATCGTGCAGGGCCTGCACGCCGCGATCCGTACCGCGGCCGCGCGGCCGGACATGATCGAGGCGCTGGGCAGGCTGGAATTCGCCGCCGTCGTCTCCGACAGTCCGCAGGCCTTCGCCGACCGCATCCGGCGCGAGCGCGACCGGTGGGGCCAGGTGGTGCGCGAGAGCGGCTTCCAGCCGGAGGGCTAAGCCCGCCTTGCGCGGGGCGCTGGGCATGGCCAGGGTAGCGGCCATGCCCGATGCGCCGATCGCCGCCCGCGCTCGCAGCGCCGCCTCGCCGCTGTCGCGCGACCTGGTGGCGATCGCCATCATCTGCGCCGCCACGGCGTTGTTCCGCGCGACCTCCTTCATCCCCGCCGTGGTGGACACGGATGAGGGGCTGTTCATGGTGCAGGGGCGGGAATGGCTGCGGGGCGGCTGGCCGCTCGTCACCGCCTGGGACATGCACCCGGTCGGCGCGCCGATGCTCTTCGCCGGCGCCTTCCTGCTGTTCGGCGTCTCGGTGGAGGCGGCTCGGCTGCTCGGGATGATCGCGGTGGCGGCGACCGGCTGCGCGCTCTACGGCGCGGTGCGGGCGGTGGGAGCGCCGCGCGCCGTCGGGCTTGGCGCCGGCGTGCTCTACGCGGCGCAATCCGTGCTGCTCAGCGGCATCACGACCACCACGGAACTGCTGATCGCGCCGTTCGTCACGGGCGCCATCGCGATCGGCATGCGCGGCGCGGCACGGGCGATGGCGGTGGATGCCGAGGCGCCGGGCTTCGGCGCGGTCACGGCGATGGGCTTGCTGATCGGCACGGCGCTGCTGGTCAAGCAGGTGGCGGTGCCGGAGGGGTGCCTGGCCTTCGCGCTGCTGGTGCTGCCCGCGCTGATGCGGCGCCTGCTGCCTTTCGGGCGCGCGGTGCTGATGGCGGCGCTCTACGCCGTGCTGTGCGCCACGCCGTTCCTGCTGATGGGGCTGCTCTACTGGGCGCGGGGCTGGCTCGATGAATACATTGACGGCTCGCTGCTCGCGCCCTTCCGCTATTCGCTGGAGCGCATCCCTTCCGCCGAGGCGTGGCGGCGCATCGCGGCGGCGGTGACGCTGCTCGGCTTCGCCTTCGCCGCCGCGGTGGTGGCGCTCGTCCGTTGGCGGCCGCGCGACGCGGCCCGGCCGCTCGCGCTGCTGACCGCCTTCGCCGCGCTGTGGTTCGCCGTGGCGACGGCGGCGATCGTCGGGCCCGGCTTCTACTTCGCCCACTATTTCCTGTTGTGGCTGCCGGCTTTGTCGCTGCTGGCCGCGCTGGGCTGCTGGCGGCTTGCGCTGCCATTGGCGCGGCCGGGCTTTCCGCGCGCGGTCTTCCTCGGGCTCGTCGCGGTGATCGCGGCGAAGGCCTGGCTCGTCGAGCTGCACCACCGCTTCGAGCGCGGCCCCGGCTGGCCCTTCCGCGACCCGGTACGCGAGGTGGCGGCCGAGGTCCGCCGCGCGGCCGGCAACTCGGGAAACGCCTTCATCGCGAACTACCACCCGAGCGTCTATGTCATCGCCGGCGTCGGCGTCGCCACGCGCTTCCCCTTCCCGCCGCACCTGACCGGCGTGTTCGAGGACCTCTCCGACACCAACACGCGGGTCGAGCTGGAACGCGTGCTGGCCTCGCGCCCGCGGGTGATCGTGGTGGATCGCGGCTGGATGCACACCATGCGGCCGGAGGCGGCCGCGATGGTCATGGCCGCCGTGGAGCGCGACTACGATCTGTTCGCGACGGTGGCCGAGCAGCGCGGGCCGGTTGAAGTCTATCTGTTGAGATAACCCATTCGATCCACGGCTCCGGTGCTCGCCCTTCGGGCTCCGCCCTGCACCGATCGAATGGTCAGGGTCCGGGAAACAGCGCCGTCGTCCGACCCATCAGCCGGTACGCCACCAGCCCCACCCATTCCCGCAGCGCCCATTCCGCCTGGTTGAGCCGCGTCGGGAAGGGCCAGCTCCACCACAGCGCGGGGTCGCGGGCGGTGGTGTAGTTCACAGGCCAGGGCGTCACGCTCCAGCCGGCGGCCCGGAAGCAGCCCATCGCGCGCGGCATGTGGCTCGCCGAGGTCACCAGCAGCCAGGTCTCGCCGGGCTTCGGCTGCACGAGGCGGTGGGTCAGCGTCGCGTTCTCCCAGGTGTTGCGGCTTTCGCTTTCGAAGGTCAGGCGCTCCGGCGGCAGGCCGAGATCGGCGAAGAGGATGCGCGCGGTGTCGGCCTCGCTGGGGCCGCCGGGGATGATGGCGGAAGAGCCGCCTGTGAAGACGAGGCGGGCCTCGGGGTGGCGGCGGGCCAGGGCGACGGCTTCGGTCATCCGCTCCGCCGCGCCGTTCAGCGCGGGGATGCCGCGGGCCTCGGTGAGTTGCTGCTCGACGGCGCCGCCGAGCACGATGATGCCGGCGACCTGCGCCGGCGGGGCAGGGCGGGGGAACCGTTCCTCCAGCGGCAGCGTCAGCATCGCGGCGACGGGCAGCGCGAAGACCGCCACGAACCAGCCGAGCCCGAGCAGGGCCGGCCAGCGCCCGAAGCGCCGACCGCGCCAGAGCAGCAGCGCGCCGAGCACCGCCAGCAGCAGCGCCAGCGTGTTCGGCCGCAGCACGCCCCAGAGCAGCTTGGAGGCGAGGAAGGCGATGTCCTGCATCACAGGTCGAGCACCCGCATCGGATGCATCCGGCCGCGCAGCAAGTCGCCGAGCGCGATGAGGTTGCCGCGCAGCCGTCCTGCGCGGTCCACCCAGGGTTCAGGAAAGGCCGCCCGCGCCGCGTTCATTGCCATGTTCCGCGCCGCCGAGCGCAGCGCGCGGTTCCAGGGATAGGTTCCCTTGCGCGCGAGATAGACGGTGTTGGCGATCTGGCTGTAGCCGAGCTTCTGGCCCGGCACGCGGCCCGACTTGCTGCCGAGGTGCACGCCGCGCGCGCCGGCGAGCCGCAGGATCGCGCCATGCGCGCCAAGGCGGCGCGTGAGGTCGAGATCCTCGTACCAGCCATAGAGCGGCAGGTTCTCGTCGAAGCGGAGCGCGTGGTCGCGCATCGGCTCGAGGCGCAGCGCCATGTTGCAGCCATAGCCGTTGAAATGCGGCTGCGCGGCGAGCGGATCGGCGGGCGCTGAGTCGCGCGCGAGGATCGCGCGTCCCTCCTCCACGCTGATGCCGGGGCCTTTCGCGCCATCGGCGATGACCGTGCCGGTCGCGACGACGCAGCCGGGATGGGCTGTCAGCACCTGCTCCGTCACGCGGAGATAGTCGGGCGCGGCGAGGAAATCATCGTCCAGGAACAGTACCGCATCGGCCCCGGGCAGCGCATCGAGGATTGCGTTGCGCTGGCGCGGCAGGCCGGCCGGCGCGGCGATGAAGCGGATATGCGGGAAGCGCGCGGGCAGCGCCGCGATATCGTCCTCCGTGACGTGGCAGACCACGATCGCATCGGGTGCGCGCGTCTGCGCCGCGAGATCGTGCAGCACCTCGGCAAGGATCGCGGGCCGCCCGCGCGTGGCGATGCCGATGGCGAGATTCACCGGAGAAACCCCTCCGCCCGGCCGAGGAAGGTCATGGCGTAGTAGGCTGCGTCACGCGGCCGCAGCTTGAGCAGGCTCACCGCGACGCCGCCGAGCGGCCGCACCGCGAAGGGCAGCCAGGTCCGCGCCGGCACGCCGTGCCGCCGCAGCGCGAAGCCGAGGCCGCGCCCGTAGAGCCGTGCCCGCGCCGTTGCGACATCGGTCAGCCGCTTGTCGGGGTGGATCACCCGCAGCGTCGGATCGTACCGCGCGGCATGGCCGGCCGCGACGGCGCGCAGCACGAGGTCGTTGCCTTCCGCCGAGCCGATCGGCGTGCCCGGGCCCATCGCCTCGTCGAAGCCGTCCAGCGACAAGGCCACCTCGCGGCGCAGCCAGAGATTGAACTCGATCACGCTGGTCCAGACATTCTCCCGGGTTATCGGGCCGGCCGATGCGCGCCAGCGGCCGGAACCGAGGCCGCCTGCGGGGCTTTCCGCCGGGCCGGTCAGTACCATCAGCGCCGGGTCCGCGTCGAAGGAAGCGGCGACGCGGTCCAGCACGCCGGGCGGCAGCAGGCAATCATCGTCGGGGAAGCCGATGATCTCCCCGCGTGCCGCGCGCAGGCCAAGGTTGCGGGCGTGATTCGCCTTGGCGAGATCGCTGCGCAGATGCGTGATCGGGATGCGGTCGGCGTAGCGCGCGAGCACCGGCACCAGCCGGTCATCGCCATTCTGGTCCACCACGATCAGCTCGACATCGTCGCGCTTCTGCGCGAGCAGGCTCTCGCAGAATTCGCCGATCTCGCGGTCGCGGCCGCGCGTGGCCATGGAGAGGCTGAACTTCATGGTGCGATGCCGCGCGCCGCGCCCGCGGTCCGGATTTCCGCCAGCAGCCGCTCCCGGAACGCCTCCTCCGAGAAGCGCTCCGCATTCGCGCGGCACGCCGCCGGGCTGATCGCGAGCGTCTCGAAGCGATGCACCGCCTCGATGATCGCCTCCGTCGTCTGCGCGGGGAACAGCACGCCGGCTTCGCCATCCTTCACGATGTCGGCCGCGCCGCCGCGGGCATAGGCGATCAGCGGCGTGCCGCAGGCCTGCGCCTCCACCATGCCGATGCCGAAATCCTCCTCCGCCGCGAAGACGAAGGCGCGCGCCGATTGCAGCGCCGCGACCAGATCCGCCTGTGGCAGCCGGCCACGGATGGCAATGTTCGGGGCGCCACCCGCGGCCTTCTTCACGCGGCCCATCTCCGGCCCATCGCCGATGATCGTGAGCCGCCGATCCGGCATCAGCCGGAACGCTTCCGCGATCAGGTCCACCCGCTTGTAGGGCACGAGGCGCGAGGCGATCACGTAGTCGCCACCCTTCTCCGCTTGAAGCGGAAACCCTGCGATGTCCACGGGCGGATGCACCACGATGCTCTCCCGCCGCCAGGCCTTGCGGATGCGCTCGGCGATCCATGCGGAGTTCGCGAGGATCACGTCGGGCCGCGCCGCCGAGGCATGGTCCCAGGCGCGCAGCCTGCCCAGCAGCCAGCGCGTCGCGGCACCCTTGAGCCCACGATCCATCCGCGACTGCCGCAGATACTGGTGCTGGAGGTCCCAGGCATAGCGCATCGGCGAATGCACGTAGCTGACATGCAGCGTGGCGGGGCCCGTCAGCACGCCCTTCGCCACGGCATGCGAGGACGACAGCACCAGGTCATAGCCCGAGAGATCGAATTGCTCGACGGCCAGCGGCATCAGCCCGAGATAGTAGCGGAACCACTTCCGGGCGCGCGGGAGCCGCTGGATGAAGGAGGTGGTGGGCCGCTTCCCGCGCAGGAAGGTGCGGTCCGCATCGCTCATGAAATCGCAGGTGGTGAAGAGATCGGCCTGCGGGAACAGCCGCAGCATCTGCTCCAGCACCTTCTCGGAGCCGGCATAGGTATCCAGCCATTCGTGGACGATGGCGACCTTCATCGGATCAGTTCCAGCAGCCGCGCCGCCGCGGCATCCCAGGAGTAGAGTCGCGCGCGTTCATGCCCGCGCGCGCGCAGCGTGTCGGCCAGGCCAGGCTCGTCCAGCAGGCGCCGCACGGCCGCGGCCGGCCCCGTCTCGTCGAACCACAGCGCGGCATCGCCACTGACTTCCGGCACCGCGCCGGCGCGCGTGGCCAGCACCGGGCAGCCGCACCACATCGCCTCCAGCGGCGGGATGCCGAAGCCCTCGTAGCGCGAGGGAAAGACCAGGCAGACCGCGTTCTCGTAGAGCGCGCGCAGCTCCGCATCGGTGACGCGCCCGAGCAGCCGAGTCCCCGCCGCATCCGCCGCGCCCGAGAAGGCGCCGGCCTCCACGGCGCCGGCGACGGCGAGCGCCATGCCGCGCGCGGCCAGCAGCGCAGCGGCCTCGCCGAGGGCGCCCGGATTCTTGTGCGCCGCGCGCGT
>VFQR01002564.1_pt1 | contig 11364 bp, 11 predicted proteins | sample 3512321 | NCBI WGS metagenome assembly VFQR01 (sample SAMN10412374, study PRJNA504923) | tailings metagenome | isolation source: Relicate 3 Philex TSF1 revegetated site | place: Philippines: Tuba, Benguet | collected 2017-08-29
ATTCCATAGACAGAGAAGCCAAGCGCATTGGTTGGAACCAAATTTATCGCTATGGTCGAGTCCGGGCAATTCGCAAAACCGATGATGGTAGGTATTGCATCGCCTATTCTCGCAGCCCAGGAAATTATGCTTTTTTAGTTAGTCGTTATTTACATTTAGCTAGTGGATATCCCGCAATTCAGTTTCTTCCAGATTTGCAAGCTTATAGAGAAAAATATCAAGACTTTAAAACTGTTGTGAATGCTTATGAAGCACACGATCATGTTTATCAGCAATTAGAGGAGCGTGGTGGTACAGTATTGATTCGGGGGCGGGGAATTGTGGCTTCGCGGATTTTACAGCGGATTTTTGAAGCTAGAAAGCGAAATCGGAATATTTCAGTTTTACATTTAATGCGATCGCCTAAACCCCAAGGCAACAAATTTCAAAATGCCCAGCGCCCAGTCAAAAATCATTACGAATTTCAACCCTTTAACTGGCCGAAAGCTTGTTGGGGCGGGGAACTCCGGGCAATGTTAGAAAAAGCCAGCCCCGATGAACGCAAAAGCTTCCTAGCAGACTGGGGTGGTACCACCACCGCCGACCGTCATGATTGGCAGTGGATTACTGCCCAGGGGATCAGCGAAGGTTGGTATCAAATTACCTTCGGTGAAGTGCTGGATGTAGAACGAGATCCCCAAAATCGGACTATTACCCACATCCGAGAAAAAAGCTTTGGGGAAATGAAATTGATAGCCGACTTTATTGTTGATGCTACTGGATTGGATGCCAAGGTAAATGCTAGTCCCCTACTAGAAGATTTTGTCAAACATTACAACTTGCCACTGAATCACCTGGGGCGATTGGCTGTCGCCGACAATTTTGAACTAGTAGAAATGCGTAGCGACAGAGGACAAATGTATGCAGCAGGGGCAATTACCCTTGGTGGTCCTTATGCCGCAGTTGATAGTTTCTTGGGCTTGCAATACGCCGCATTAGTCGCCGTTGATGGACTCGCCACAGCCCGTGCGCCTGGAGTTCATCGGTTGAATGTTGTCAGTTCCTTTGGGCAGTGGTTGAAGTGGGCGTTAAATCAGTCACCCTGATACGATTTTGGATTTGAGATTTTGGATTTTAGATTGGGAATTGTGCGTCTGTATTTTATAAATTCATCTGTCGCAATCAATTTTCCAATACTCCCTCAAGTCTCTTTCTTTGCGCCCTTTGCGTTCTTGGCGGTTCGATTCTATGCCCCGTCATAAAGTACAGTGAAAAATAATAGAGCATAGGCGTAGCCCGTCGTAGACATCGCTTAGCGGTTTCGAGTTCCAAATCCCAAATTCAAAGTTCAAAGGCTGAATCTTAGCACTCTTGACTCTAAGCAGGGAAATTCTCTCTAATAAACTGAGGATAAATTGATGCGAACAGTACCAATCCAATTACCAGAAACAGTATTTTCAGCACTTAGAAAAAATCCAGAAGAATTTATCCAAGAAATGCGAATTGCAGCAGCAATTAAATGGTATGAATTAGGCGATATCTCACAAGCGAAAGCAGCAGAAATCGCTGGGATAAGTCGTGCTGAATTTATTAATGCCTTATCACAATACCAAGTAGATTTTATGCAATATACTGCCCAAGAGTTAGCCCAGGAACTGGCAAATGTCGATTAATCGTGTAATTATTAACTCTTCACCTTTGATTGTTCTATTGAAAAGTCAACAAGCAAAATTAATTCCACAATTATTCACAGAGATTTTAGTTCCATTGGGTGTTATTGAAGAAGTCACAACAAAGAATGATGTCGCATCAACACAATTACCCAGTATTTCTTGGATAGAAATAGTAGAAGTTAATACTATTGCACCTGAAGTAGCCGCTTGGGATTTGGGAAAGGAAGAATCACAAGTATTGAGTTTGGCACTAAAAAATTCAGACTGTGCGGCTATTGTTGACGATAGGGCAGCACGGCGTTGTGGTCAAGCTTTAGGTATTACCACTATCGGAACAGGAGGTTTGCTGATATTAGCAAAAAGACGCGGAATAATCCCAACCATATCTCCTGGAATTCAAGCTTTGCGTGACGCTGGTTTGTGGTTATCCGATAGTTTGGTCAATTTACTCAAACAACAAGCAGGTGAATAGCGATCGCCCATCAATTCTACCTTCAAACAGCGATCGCTCCTTCTTCTCTCTTCCTTTGCGCCCTTTGCGTCCTTCGCGGTTCAATTCTCATAGTGAACTACCTACACTGACCTGACGGTGAGCGTGTAGGCTTCCCAATTCAATGGGGATTGCCTCGGTCTTCATAGATTTTTTACGTCCAGAAGACTTTGGTCTTACATCCCCTCCAAAGGCAGAAGTGCTAGTTCCTAACGCCAACAATCGCAATCCTTCATTTCTAATGGAGCGAGACGCTACGCGAACGCGGAATTAAAATTTTTCTATGCAAACATATCTTTACCTCAAAGAGAGGAGATTTCCAAATCGAAACAAAGTAGAATCAAAATAAAATTCACAAACTATTTATGCAATGGGCTAATTTTCTAGCCAAAGAAGCTGCTACCAATAGCTTATCCCTTGAGCAAACCGCAGCTTTTGTAAACTATTTGAAGACTGAAAACTTAGGTAAAACTGAAACTCAACTTGCCAGGGAATTAAACATTGATCTTCCTGCTTTCAAAACCTGGATGGGTGAGCTATATGACAAATTTGCCCAAAATTATCCTGAGCTAACTATTTCCAATAGTCGCAGCAAACTAGAAAAATTACAAGCTTACCTAAAGGCAAAATATAACAGCGAATTGGATGTCCTCAAACCATTGGCGGCGATGAAATTATTCAAATCGCTAGTGGTTCGGGAAAGACTGCAACAAGAACCTTGGGTTGCCAGAAGAATTTGTCAATTTTTGGGATATTCACCTTTAGCGTTAGAGTTGTTAGGGCGATATCTCAATAAAATACCAGATTTATCTCTGGAAACACTGCTGAAGCGGCTAGAGAAAAAACGAGAAGAACATGAAACAGTCGCCAATGTTAACTTATTGATGCCTTATGAATACGGTGTAACTGAAGCTTTTGAATTGAGTTGGGAACAATTGGATGAGAATGCAAAAAACTTTGGCTGTTTGCTCAGTTTGTGTGCTTTAGCTGACATTCCCTTATCTGTAGAGACGATAAAAGACGACAAAAAACAACAACTCAATGAAAAAGCGATCGCCGATTTACTAGAATTTCATTTACTACAATACAAAAGTAAAGAAATTTATCTTTTAAATCCCCTAATTCGGCAACTTTTCCGAGTAAAGTTGGATAATTCAAGTGAAGCGGATGAAGCAAAAACTAAATTTGCAGCCATGATGCTAGAGGTAGCAAAGCTAATTCCGCAACAGCTTAACCCTGAAGATATTCTCAATTTCACTCCACATATCCCGCACATTAAAGAAGTTGCAACCAACCTATCCCAGTATCTGGGTGATGAAAATCTGATCACTCTGTTTACTCAATTAGCTTGGTTTTATCAAAATCAAGGACTTTATCAGCAAGCAGAATCTTGGTTGCAACGGTGTGTAAAACTAACTCAAAATCATCTTGGTTTAGAACATTCCTATATCGCTGCTAGCCTCAACAATTTAGCAGGACTCTACCAATCTACACGACGCTACAGTGAAGCCGAACCCTTATATCGGCAAGCTTTAGAACTGACAAAACGCCTCTTGGGAGACAACCATCTTGATGTCGCCACTAGCCTCAACAATTTAGCATTACTCTACGAATCTACAGAGCGCTATAGCGAAGCCCGACCTTTGTTTGAGCAAGCTTTAAAAGTCAGAAAACGCCTGCTGGGAGAAGAACATCCCGATGTCGCTACAAATTTGAGCTATTTAGCAGTAGTCTACGAATCTATAGGACGCTATGGCAAAGCCGAATCTTTGTATCAGCAAGCTTTAGAACTCTGGAAACGCCTAGTAGGAGAAGAACATCCCCATGTCGCCACTAGCCTGAACAATTTAGGAGCATTGTATTGTTATACAGGACGCTACAGCGAAGCCGAACCCTTGCTGAAGCAAGCTTTAAAACTGAGAAAACGCCTGCTGGGAGAACAACATATCGATGTTGCTACTAGCCTGAACAATTTAGGACAATTGTACGAATCTACAGGACGTTACAGCGAAGCCGAACCCTTCTATAAGCAAGCTTTAGAACTTAGTAAACGCTTGCTGGGAGAGAACCATCCCGATGTCGCCATTAGTCTAAACAACCTAGCAGCACTCTACCGTCATATAAGACGCTACAGGAAAGCCAAACCCTTGTTTGAGCAAGCTTTGAAAATTTGTGAACGAACTTTAGGTGTCAGTCATCCTACTACTATGACAGTCCGGGCGAATTATGCAAACTTTTTAAGAGAAACATATCACTAGCCGCAATTAAAAGGGAACAGGGAACATTTCGAGAGTCCGTAATTCAAATCAGCGACACACTAGTTGTAGTTTGAACTTTCAGGTTAAAAGGGGGTGATATTTCCTCCTATTTTCCGTTATTGAGATGTTGCCTGCAAACTAATACCAATTTGAAAAAAGAATGAGACAGATAAATCTGTAGGGGCGCAAAGCTTTGCGCCCCTACAGATTTATAATCACTGCCACACAAACACTTTAGCTTCGTATGGCCCCAAATCAGCAATGATGCCATCATCCCCAGCTTCGACATCATAATTCGCCGTCCATTCGTGCCATGTACCACCGTTAGGAAAGTTAGGAACATGATAGCCAGCTAGGAAATTTTCTGAGAAATTTGCCACCACAACTACACGAGAACCTTCCTCATTCCAACGGCTATAAGCTAACACTTTTGCCTCTGCATTTTCGTGGGTAAAATCAATATTTTCGGTGTAGAGAGCATGATTACTTTTACGCAGATTGGTTAAACCTTTGTAATATTCAAACAAACCACGATTTAAATCATTACCCAACAGCGTCCAATCGATTTTAGCTGATTCCGGTTGTTTAGGTTTGTATTCACCAAACTCCTCTCCCATCCAAATCAAAGGCACACCAATAGCGGTCATCAGGATAGCTACTCCTAATTTAATCCGCCTAAAAGCTTCTTCATCAAAAATCTCACGGTTCCCCATTTCTACCATGAGATGATTATGGTCATGGTTGGTGAGGTAATTTACCACATTAGTAGCACCCAAGAAACCTTGACGTTTGCAGTCAATAACATCTTTAAGACGTTCTAAATCAAACGTATCGCCGCAGATATGTTCTAAAATGCAGTGATAAAAACTGTCATGCCAACAACCATCCATCGGTCCATCGACATTAGTAATGCTGGTAGTTTCAGGAATGTGTTCAGCGACATTATAAAAAGGCTTTGGCCCAGCAGTATTTTTCGCTTCTTGGACAATCCAGTGCATGAAATCATAGTTGGCAATTTGCCGCGCTGCATCATAACGAATACCATCAAGATGATATTCTTGAACCCAAAAGCGGATTGTATCACCAATAAATTTCCGGGCTGGATAAATATCTAAATTTTCATCGTAATGTTCATAATTAAACTCAGGCCCCCAGTTATTATCAGGGTCACGAGGGGAGTGATGATACCAATAATCGTGGTCAATTTGTGTTAACGGGCTAGATGCTTCTGAGTGGTTATAAATACCATCATTAATTACACGAATGCCTCTAGCATGACATTCATCAATCAAATTTTTCAACTCAGCAGTTGAACCATAGCTAGATTCTGTTGCAAAGAAATAGCGGGGATTATAACCCCAGCTATGAGAGCCAGGATATTCTTTTATTGGCATCAACTCAATAGCGTTGATTCCTAATTCACACAAATAATCTAATTTTTCAACGACGTGTTTATATTTTCCTCGTGCATAAGGGTCATCTTCACCACCAGAAAAATCACCAACATGCAGTTCATAAATGACTAATTCGTGGTCAGCAGGTAGGGGTTTATCATCATGTCGCCAAACGTATGTATCTACAATCCTTTCCCCATCTTTGATGTGAACAACACCGTTATCTTGTCCACCCACTTCATCTATATCAGTTGCATAAGGGTCTGTGACATCAACCCATTGTTCTGGTTCAAAAAACCATGAGTTTGTTTGGACACGGAATTTATATTGATAAGCACCGTCTTCTAATTCAACACTTGTCCGGAAATAACCATCCTCACCTTTTTCCATTGGAATTTCTTGCCAATCAGAAAAAGAAGCAATTAATGCGGCTCCTTTGTTGTAGGGTGCAAATAAATTAAATTCGATTGGCTTTGCCATAGAAGTGTTTGTAATATCAAGGATTGATTGATAGAAGCATTCTCTGATGATTAATTAAATTTGCAAATCGCTCTGAAGAATGAATTGAATCATTAGTGCTTCTATCTTGAGGAATAATTAATAAATATTTTTAAGAAATTTAGCTGTTTATTTTAAATTTTGAGGTTTTTATAGCATCGAATAATTAAAACATCATCGAGAAAGTAAAATAAAATTACTTTCAAAAAGGTAAAAATTGAATAATAATTCAGAATTCAGGGGTCAAAATCAGGCATTGGCGGGTCTAAATGCTCCACTTCAAATATTGCTGAATTCATAGCTCTGAATTATGAATTCTCTTTTAGTCAATTTTGGTGCTATTTTGTTGCAGATAACTTAACAACCAATTTGCTGCTGTAGCCCTACGAGTTTGGCGGGGGCCAAATTCACCAATTTTGTAACCTTTAAAGCCAAGTTTTTGTTTCAGTGATTGTTTATTTTCAGTAGGAATGGAACGAGTTAACTTGACTGTTGCGGGGCGAGAGTCGATAAAATCTGGTGGTTGTGGGTACTCATTCTGCCATTCTGGAACAACTTGGCTATTATCCCATTGTCCAGTTGATGAATCATAGCGATAGCCTAAATAATGCCATAGCAACTTATTAACTGTGGCATCATCTAGTTCCTCGTTGAGAATTGCCCAAATTGTATCTGTGTTGAGTGGTGGTAGATTAGACATAAGTTAAGTAAGAATTCAGAATCCAGAAATTAGAATTTAAGAAAACCTTTTTAAACCGTTAACTTTTGAGTGATAACTGTTAACGTCAACAGTCAACATTCAACGCTTTGATTCCATCGCCATTTAGCAGTGGGATAAGCTTATGATTAGCCTATTACACTTCTAAAGATAGGGGCAATTTTATTTTTATCTACACCTGCTGGAAGATTTATCTACTACAAGCATTAGACAAACTACTAAAGTGAATCCCCAGAAAGGTAGTTACTCGTTATTCATCCTGCTGAGTCGTTTCTTCGTATTCGCGGATTTGAAAAGCAGTATCCTTTTGTAAAAAGCGCTGCACGTCCCTAGTGTAAAAGAGAAGCCGCTTAAACTTATGGTTGATTTTCTGGTCGAGTTGTCCAAGAAGCATTTGCATGACATCTTTTCGATTTACATACTCTTGAATATGTAAATCTAAGGCTTTTTCTATTTGGCGGATTTTTTCGGCGTTCCTAGCATGTTCTTTCATTGCCTCTTCAATTTGGGTGACAGAGGATGAAATTCTGTTGATTTTACTAATTATCTGTACAGCTACTCCACCAATAAACAAGGTGCTAACTATTATTCCTAAAATAACCCCAGTATTTTCTAGGGTTAATGTAACTCCTGGGGTGTTTGCAGAACTGCTAACAGCTATCTCCGACTTTGCAGTAGTCATTCATTTATTCTCAACCGTTAAGTAATTGGTCTAATTTAAAGTTAATGTTTGCAAATTCTTGACCGAGCAATATCTCCTCTGAAGTATCATCTACTCCTGTGTACTCCCACACAGTCACAGATGCACGAGTAAACCATTTTGGGACTTTGATGCTGACACCATAAGACGTGGAAATTTTATTAAACAGAATCAGGTTAATTTGGTCTAAAAATAGTGGACGACCTCTAACGGTAGTTGCATCCTGCCCCCCACCAACTACAAGCCCGGCACTAATTTTTTGATTGATGTAGCCTGCAAATCTCCATACTGAATCTGTCGGAACATCAGTATCCACACTCACAGCAAGAATAAAATTATCTAGCAGGAATGGTACTACTATTTCAGGAATAGGACTACTGAGATATTTCCCATTCTGCATAGGAACTTGGACAGCGTTAATATTAGTAGAATATATGCTTTCCCAGTTATCACTATTACTTAATTCGACTACTCTCACTGTCTGATTATCCGTGAGAAATTACAAAATCAACGTGTTCGGCAAACTCATCTAAAATCTCAAACGGATTAGGAATGCCGTAATACTCCAGCTTGTCGAGATATTCAACGATATCAATTTTCCCGGTTAGCCAATCCCTACCCGCTTGATTGATGGCAATCATGCCCTGAAACTGTTCTTGTGAGCAGTTGCCATCAACATCGACGGATAGCAGATCTAACGGATCATCTGGAGTCCAAATAATTCCAGTACGCTCTGCTATCTTGCTCATTAGCCTTAGCCCTCAGGAGTAAATCTAGCGCGGTTTTTACCGCTGTTTCCTTCAAGAAAAGTAGCAAAAACTGTTTCACCTTTGATAGCTAAAACAGCGGCATCATACTCTTGACCACCAGCGTTCTGCCCGAAAGGAGAGGTAACAGAATCTACATCCGGTTTTTTATATTCCGCGCCAGTAATCCGGCTAGCTTTCTTGGTAGTTCCAGGTACAACAGAAGTAAGTGTTAGTTTGGCAAACTTAAACTTCTTCGCGTCAATGAAAATCGGCGCGTTTAATGCTCCAAATTCTGTGGTAGTGGTAGTGTAGTTAGCGAGCAAAGTACGAAGCGTGTTAGCCACTCCAGACGCTTGCCCGGTTTGTTGATCTTTGATTAAACGTGCAGGAAGGTAGATTTTGTTATTGCCAACAGTGCCAAACGGAGAAATATAACCTGCTTCTTTCTCTGCCCTGGCGCGTTTGCTTTCGTCAGTAATGGCTGCAAATTTTTGCTGGCGTTGTTGGGGAGTAGCCTCTAACCACTCTTTATATTTGTCGTACCGAGCTTTCATCGCTGGGTAGCGTTGTAGATCTCTAAAACTCATAATTTTTTACTGGTAATAGTTGTTACAGATACCAGCAACTATAACCCTTTAAAATCCTTAGAATTTTCCGGTGAAACCTAATAGGTTTATGACTTTATTGTTTACCACAGTTATTTTGTCAAACTTGCCTGAAATCAAGGATAAGAGGCAAGGGAGGGAATTCTGAGAGTCGTATCAATCAAAAACACAGGTTTGACAAGATTGCCTAAAGATATATAAGCACTCCTAAATCTCAAGTTTGCTATCGGTCTGTAGCGTCTGTTTTGTACCTGCTTGCCCAGAATCGTACTTTTACCCGCTGTTGCCGTTGTTGTACTAGCTTTGTCCGGGTCATTGACTATCAACTTGCTGGACTGAAATGGTACATCAATTACATTGCAAATTTTTTGATAAATTTCTACTGCATCGGTTCTGTTGTTTACCAACACATAATTTCCCCTAGCAAAGCCATTTTCGGGGTCAGTATAACTCGCGCTTTTATTACCGCAAGTGTAAGTTATTCCCATACCGCCTGATAAAAAATTAACTTTAATCTCGTTAGCAATTTCTGTCATATTCGCTTTAGTGATAGCCGGTTTTGTGCTGCCATCATCATCACCAGAAGCACAAGAGAATTTCATCAGCCTGACAGACTTTTCATGGATTATAGGCGGTTCTTCTGAAGGTGTTGCGGCTGCATCTTGTGAAAATACCAAAAATAATTGTGGATGACCTGCTACTGGTGGTGCAGAATCGAATTTACTGCCATATACAATTGCTAAATCAGATCTGCCGTAGCCCAGTACATCGTAAAGAAGTTTATGGCGCATTGCCATAACCGGGGCGCTATCCTCATCTGTCATCGTACAAGCAACTCGCAATGAACCTCTAGAAGTATTAACTTCTGGCTCCCAAGAGCTTCCAAGGTCTTTAAAATATTCTGCAACCTGGCGGTTAAACTGCTGTCTATAAACGTTTTGAAGATGTTCAAAACCACCAAAATTTTCAGGTAATGGCATAATAACTTATCCAATAGTCAAATTTTGGATAGAAGACAAAATATATTGCTTGAATTTTACTAAAACCTCTTCAACTGCAACAATTTTCAAATTCAAAATTTGACAGTCAACACTAATCAATCTATCTGTTCCGGCTTCATTAATATCAATATAAGTTGATGTTTGAGGAATTGCTAGTTCTGTTCCTAAAGTCGCTGCCAAAAAATCCTGCTCTGGATTTTCGGTGTAACCAATTGTGTTTTTAACCGCCCCAAAAACTTGCTCAATAACCAAAGGGAATATTCCTTCCTTGATATTATTCAATTGAATATCTACGTCAACAATTCTTCCAAGCGCGGCTCCTCCTATGCCGTGGTAAATTGTGGATGGCTCGAACTCTTTGATTGTTGTTTTGAATTGAACTTTTGGCATTAATTTAGTCTCCGTAACTGTAACTTCAATATCAACAGGCATGTTAACTCCTATCCATTAGCATTAAAGATGTCTTCTAAATTAATTGTGGGGCTGGCAGAATTAGCCTTAATTAGTTCTTGTGCTTCTTTTACCTTTTTGGCATCTTCTATTGGCTTACTGTCTTTTGTGTCTTCATCTTGTCGAACTGCCTTAATTACTTCAGCAGTGCTGTTATTAAATTCAGTGACAGCATTAATAACGTCCAAGGGTGCTTGAGTCACCATTTGAATAGTGCTGGATGTCTGTTGAGCATTCTCAAAGAAATTCAGCATTCGGCTGTGATAGTTTGGCTGTGGATTAAACCATTGATAAGCTCTCTCACCAACTACACCCCAAATTCTTAGAGCATTGCCTATCTTGCCTTGCATTCCGCCAACAATTTCTAGGGCATTTGTGATTGTATGCCCGATATTAGTAAATGAATTTAAAACATTAGCTGACGCTTGATAAATACGATTTGCTTTTGCCCATGCTGTTGTTAATTTGGTGTAGTTATCGCTTCCTATCGCCCCTTTGATTAAATTTTCAATTGAGCTACTAATTACAGAACCAATATCAAATGCACTGCCGTCTTCTTTTTTTAATCCGATTAGTTGAAGAATGTTATTTATTGCCATAATCAAGGTCTGTCCTATATCATTGGACAGCATTGATGCATTGTGAATAGTTGCAGCAAAAATCAAAATATTTAGTACTCTATCAAGATGCATCCAATCGGCAAATCGTGACAACTTGCCCCCGATACCGCCCGGTAATTGGTCACCTAGTCTTTGTAAGATTGTCTGTTGTCCTGTCAGTAATGCGCCATTTAGACCAGTATTTACAGCATCCAAAATATTAGCGGCGTTAGTGTTGTTATTGTTGTTG
>VFQR01002565.1_pt1 | contig 11361 bp, 13 predicted proteins | sample 3512321 | NCBI WGS metagenome assembly VFQR01 (sample SAMN10412374, study PRJNA504923) | tailings metagenome | isolation source: Relicate 3 Philex TSF1 revegetated site | place: Philippines: Tuba, Benguet | collected 2017-08-29
GAAATCTTTTGTAACTCTGCTTGATTTTTGGATCATTTTTTACTTGGAATACTCTTATATCTTGATATGAAAGACTACAAAATTATAGTAAATAAACTAAATCAAGCTCTTTATTTAGTTGAGCCTATATTATCAGATACTCAAATAAACTTTATTCGTTCATATATTTATTGTGGTGAGTGGAGTTTAGCATTGGAAACTTTATGTGACATTCTTAGTGAAGATGATTTACCAATTCAATCCAAAGCCTATGAATTATTTCAAGAAATAGGTTTGGAATTGAACGTTGATCCTACTATATTTGAAGTTTTAAAGCCACAAGTCTTACGATAGGTAATCTTTTTTATACAGTTCGGAATTCAATGTATTGAGATAAAGTATACTCAGACTCTTACTTATGTGATACAAAATTAGAATTTTATTTTAGATAAATACTATTTATGTTGTTATATTTTAATAAATCAATTTATTAATTAATTCTTTATAATAAGAAGCGAACGCCTAAAATTAACTTAGTGATAATCAGCAATATGGAAGAACTACAAATTTCAGAAATAGAAGCTACGTTTACAGCACTTGTTAACCAATGGCGAGATGAAACTCGTGGGATATCATCTACTAATCAAATGTCGATGCACCCTGCATATCAGCAAATTATTGGTATGGGAAAACCTGTAATACCACTTTTACTTAGGGAACTGGAAAAGAAATCCGGACATTGGTTTTGGGCATTAAAATCTATCAGTAGAGAAGATCCTGTGCCTTCAGAATATAAGGGAAAAGTAAAGGAAATGACTAAAGCTTGGTTGGAGTGGGGTAAGCAAAGAGGCTACAAGTGGTAGGTAATAACGCTTGGGTTAAGTTTGTCAGAGAAAAAATTGAGCGTGATTATCCTAACCTCACTGTCTATGGATACGAACTTACGAGTCCAGATACCATTGATTACAATTGTGTTGCTTGGGCAGCAGAGGATGATGAAACATGGTGGTGGCCAGATACTCAAAATCAATTTTATTGGCCATTGAGTATTCCGAGAGAGGAAACTATAGACGCTTTTCAAAAAGCATTTGAAACACTTGGCTATGAAGTCTGTCAAGGTGATGCTTTAGAAGAAGGATTTCAAAAAATAGCTATATATACTAATTCCAATAAACTACCAACCCATGTTGCTAGACAACTATCTACTGGTAAATGGACAAGTAAGCTTGGATCGCTTGAAGATATAGAGCATAATAATCTACAAGGACTCACTGGAAATCCTGGTTATGGTGAAGTTGCCTGTATTATGAAAAAACAAATTTCAGTATAAAAAAATATTCAGCACTAATCTCAATTATTATCTGGTGGTGACGATCGAATTGTTTGGCTGCAAGTTTGTGCTGAGGAACCCCTGAAAGGTTGTCTTGTCGTCTTGTAGTAGCAGACAAAATACAGACGCGAATTAAGCGATCGCAGTGATACCATGTATGAAAAATCCCAAGTTTTCACCACAGGAGTTATCAGATGTCCATTCCCGAAATTACCGAAAAGCTATTAGCAGCAAAACAAGAGCAAGGACTAAGCTTTGCCGATTTAGAGAAAATTCTCGGACGCGATGAAGTATGGATTGCTGCTGTCATCTACCGTCAAGCTAGTGCTTCCCCAGAAGAAGCGAAGTTATTAGTCGATGCACTGGAACTACCTCCAATTTATATTAATGAGTTGACTGAATATCCGGTAAAAGGATTAGGCCCAGTTGTACCAACTGACCCACTGATTTATCGCTTCTACGAAATTATGCAGGTGTACGGATTCCCAATTAAAGCCGTGATTCACGACAAATTCGGCGATGGGATTATGAGCGCCATTGACTTTACTTTAGATGTAGAGAAAGAAGCAGACCCCAAAGGCGATCGCGTTAAAATCATTATGTCTGGTAAATTTCTACCATACAAAAAATGGTAGTGTTTCAATAACAATGAATTTAAAAAAGTACTGCTAGATAATGGCTGATTTGTACTGGATTATTCATCAAGTTTTTAAGTGATTAAGGACATACGATATTAGATCCATTTGTAGCTTCTAAGACAACAGACTTCGTTGCTCAGACTCTCCAACGCCGATGGATTTCTTGGGAAATTAATGAGGATTATGTAATCGGAAGTCGTTATCGTTTTAGTCAAGATTCAGATTACCTGAAGAGTGACAAATGAAAACTCAAACCATTTTCGATTTTGGATGAAAAGATTTTAGATTGATTCTATCTTCAGTTGCTTGAGTAAAGAATTGTAACCAACAGAATTTGGGATTTGCTAAACAAATCAATTTGCTTACTCTCAAAACTTTTGGATTTTTAAGCTTTGAATTTCCAATCCAAAATTGAAAATCTAAAATCTAAAATTCGGTGAATAGTTAAAATTTATCACTGATAAATAATAACTACTCACTTAAATTTCTCCATTCACCTGCATTTGATGAACTTGATCTGCTAAGTCTTGACGACCTTGGTCATCTAGTTTATCAATCGCTAACATTCCCATAAGAATAACTTCTTTCAGGGTCAAACGTGTCGAATGTGCCTGTTTTTGCACAATCTCCTTAATAATGGGACTAACACCGATCGCTGTACTAGCTCTAGCCACAGAATAAAAAGAAAACACTAATGATTCAGCCTAAATCTTAGCACTTCCAATGAAGTTATTCTCTATAGTTAAAACTTAATTCAAATGTGTTTCAACTCATACTTCTACAAGCAAACATAAATTTGAAATTCTGTACATAGAGAACTACAAAAGAAGTACGCAGTATTATCCTCCCTTCAGAAAATTTTCGCTAAATCTTCGATGTGGCATCAAACCTCAAAACCAACTTTTGGATGAAAATCACTTTGTCATACGAGAATTACAAGTATAGTGTTTGACAATACCATTAATCGCGGCAGATTTATGCCAAACCAACTGGAGAATATAACTTTTTTTGAGGGAGTTCTCGAAGTTACAGTATTTTCAAGTGAAACTGGCTAATTGAAGTATGATGTCAACACCGTCAACAGCTAACTTTTCGACTATTCTTCTAAAATTTCCACTAAATCCTCAATGCTCACCTCAAAGGTGCGAGCCAATTTGTGGATAGCAGTAAAGTCAACTGTTGTCATTCCCGGACGACGAGCATAACTTCTAACTGTGCTGTAAATCACCCCAGAACGGTCAGAAACTTCCTTGAGTGTCCATCCTTTTTCTTGGGCTAGTTCTCGAATCTTCAATCTGACTAATCCCATATTTGATAACTGATGCATTTGCACCGTTCAATTTCATATGAGAAAGTGAACTACCCACACTATACCGTCAGGTCAGTGTGGGCTTCCAATTTCACAGAAGATTGCCTGATCGTCGAATGCTTTTCCCTATGTTAGCAACATCAAAAGTAAAAACCTCTATCCTCAGAGCGTCAAAAATCATCCAGTAATCGCCAAGTTTGCAACCACTTGCAATATTTGTCACAACTAACTCCTGGAAAGTCATCGTTTGGTAAAAGTATTCTCACAAATCGAGCTTACATACCACCGGGAAAACCCTACTTTAAAGAGATCGTAAATTGTCCAATATAATCTCGTGAACACGCTTTACAGAAATATACAGTGTAAATAAGAATAATAATTTGACCTAAGTAAAATTATCCTGAATACAGCTAAATAATGCTGTCATAGGAAAAAGCAGTGAGTAGAGGAGAGATAAAGCGATGAGGGACCCTTATCTGTTGGCAGCATGTTTGTTAACAGGATTGGCAATACCAGCATCGGCTCTACCACACCTGTCGATTGTGCTGCCAGAAAATTCTAGATTCCTGTGGGATTTCAAACAGAGTTCCCAGACAATAGTCAGTACAAAAATTATCAACAGCGTCGATCTTTCGTTACCAGAACTCAGCGGCCAAGTGCTGCGACCCTCAGACAGTTCCCAGCCAACAGCGGATGAACAAAAAGTCAAGAGTGTTGATTCCTCATCACCAGAACTCAGTAGCCAGAGATTAGTAAGTCCAACAGAGTCATTACTTAACCCCAGCGCTCAAGCAGCTACTTTCTCACTGACATCTGGCAATCAACTTTACTACCAAAGATTGGCAGCTCTGAAAACAGGTCAGATTTATACACGCGGCGACAGTGATAATTTGCAATCATTGTGGGAGTCAATCAAGAAGCGCCAACTAACTTATGAAGATTGGAAAAGTTTGCTAGCTTTGGAAGCAAGAGCCATTGCCCAAGGTCAAGGTAAAAATCACTTGAGTATTTTAGTTGGTGATTCTCTGAGCATGTGGTTTCCCAGAGAAAAATTACCTACTGGAAAATTATGGCTCAATCAAGGCATATCTGGAGATACTTCCGCAGGCGTTTTAAAAAGATTGGGGGCATTTTCAGCAACCAGGCCGAATGTAATTTACATTATGGCTGGGATTAACGACCTACGAAAAGGCGATAGCGATCGCGCAATTTTGACTAATTATCGCCGAATCGTCCGCCGCTTACGACAGAATCACCCCCAAACTCAAATTATTGTTCAATCAATTTTGCCGACTCGCTTACCAAAAATTTCTAATAGCCGCATTCGTAACATCAACACCCAACTCGCTCAAATTGCCAAACAAGAAGGCGCAAATTATCTCAATATCTATAGTTGGTTTACAGATATGGAAGGCAATTTGCGTCCAGAGTTAACCACAGATGGCTTACACCTGTCCCAAGAGGGTTATGATGTGTGGCAATCGGCACTACAGCAGATAGAATACAGGCTGACTCAACGCAAGAATTAAGCGATCGCAATGAAACTATAACAACTGTGTCTATAAGTTAACGCCTACAACTTCCCGATTTAAAACTTGATTCAACTTACCGCTACGATAACCTTCTAAATCCAAGGTTACGTAAATAAATCCAAAATCTTGAAACGCAGAAACTAATATTTGTAAATCAGTCTTTAACACAAACTCTTTGATTTGTTCTGGTAGTAATTCAATGCGTGCTGTATCGCCTTCGGATCGCACCCGTAAATTCTGCCAACCCAGCTTTCTCAAGAAAATTTCGGCTCTACCAACTCGTTGCAACTTAACTACAGTAATTTCTTCACCATACGGAAAGCGAGAACTCAGACAAGGTTGAGCAGGTTTATCCCACCAAGGTAAACTTAGTTGTTGCGAAAATTGCCGGACTTCAACTTTCGTAACACCCACTTCTGCTAAAGGCGATCGCGCACCTCTTTCTTTCGCCGCCTGAATTCCTGGGCGATAATCATGCAAATCATCAGCATTCACCCCATCTACCACATAGGGATAACCCAACTCTAAAGCCAAAGGTTTGAGAGTGTCGTGCAATTCACTTTTGCAAAAATAACAGCGGTTTACTGGGTTAGAAGTGTAATTGGGGTTCTCCATCTCATGAGTTTGGACGATTTGATGACGAATTCCAATAGTTGCAGCTTGAATTTTTGCGTCTTCCAACTCTTCTGGCAACAGCGAAGGGGAAACAGCAGTCACAGCCAAAGCGCGATCGCCCAACACATCATAAGCAATTTTAGCAACCAAAGTGCTATCAACACCCCCAGAGTAGGCAATCAAAGCCTGCTCCATTTCTCTAAATAAAGCTCTTAATTGCTCAAATTTTTCTGTCAGCATGATTTTCCAATCCTACCAAAAACCCGATAGCACCCGACAAATTCTATTGTAGGCGGCTAAGCAATTTTTGTAGGATGGGCATTGCTTACCCTTCGCTTAAACTCTTATTTTTACGTTGTAGGCAGTACCCACCCTACGGTTATTGAGAATCGTGCAAGAGATCGACATACAAATCATGGGATTCAAATATCGTTTGTCAAAAAAATGGCATTTGGGTTGCATTGTAAAGCGATTAGTTGTGGTGTGTCTTGCTCATCTAAATTTTCCATATCAATTTGCACACAACCTAAGTTAAAGGCGGTTTTTACATCGCGCCCATAGCCCAAGGCTTGATAAAATGAGGTGGCAAAACTAATAGCTGAATCATCTTTAATTGCTTTCTACCCAGGCTATGCTTAGCTGTTTAAAAGCCAAAGCATCTATTAAATACTTAAAAATTTTCAGCTATGACCATTCTGTGAAAGACCAACTAATTAAACTTGGTACTGGACGAGGTGGCGCACCAGTTCTTACTCTACGTTTAATTGAGATAAAAATTGGTAAAACTAGTTATTCCTATATTACTTCAGTTCTCGACCCACAAATTTTACCTCCATATGTCGTAGCTGATTTATATAAGCGCAGATGGAGAATTGAAGAGGCTTTTTACGTAGTTAAACGTTTATTAGGACTGTCGTATTTATGGACTGGTTCTATTAATGGTGTCAAGCTACAAGTTTGGGCTACTTGGCTATTTTATGCCGTCTTAGTTGATTTAGCAGACGCGGTTACTGACGAATTATCTCTGCCATTTGACCGCATTTCTTTGGAGATGATATTTCGCGGTTTGTACCATTTTAGTGTCGCTTATGACAAAGGCAAAGCGGATGACCCGATTAAGTACTTCGCACAAAGAGAGAATCAAGATTTAGGTGTGGTTAAATATCTGCGAAAGCCAGTCTCCAAGCTAGATTTATCGCCTTTTCCTGCACCCTCTTGACAAATGTGCAATTATCTTAACCTCTCACTGATGAGCTACGAGACACTACGCGAACGACTACGTTTGTATAGCTAAATTTTTTAATTTTTAAATATATTTACTGAGATATTCCCTGCTCCATCTGCCCTTCAGTTGCTATTGGCGGTTTACTATACTTAGCCACCAAACTAGCTAAAAGCGTTAAATCAATCGGTTTAGAAATATAATCATTGACTCCAGCTGCTAGGCAAGTTTCGCGATCGCCTTTCATCGCCATTGCTGTTTGGGCAATCACTGGAATATTCTCATACTGGGGATTTTCTCGTAGTTCCTGCACCAACTTCAGACCATTTCCATCTGGCAGGTAAACATCCATTAAAATTACTGCTGGCTCTAGCTGTCTTAAAGCTTCCCACATCTTTGCAGCATTCTTAACCCAAGTCACTTGATATCCCAATTTAGATAGATAGATTTGCATCAAATCACCATTGGGTAAGTCATTTTCCACCAGCAATATGTCAAAAGAGGAACTAGGAGTCACAGCCAAATCAGATGAGAGCGAAATTGCTCCCTCATCTCCCACCCTGCGGGAAGCCAAAGCTACATCTCCCTCATCTCCCTCATCTTTCCTTACTACCTTCAGAGGAAGCACCAGGGTAAAACGCGAACCGCGATTTACTTCAGATTCCACTTTCACCGAACCACCGTGAATTTCGGCGAGTTTGCGAGTCACTGCTAAACCCAAACCAGTACCTTCAACACCTGCTACAGCCTTGGCAATTTGGAAATAGGGATGAAACAGTTGAGCTTGGTCTTCTTGGGATATACCAGCGCCAGTATCCCAAACTGTAAAATGCACAAATACACCTTTGCAAGCAACCTGTAAGCCAACACTACCTTTGCTGGTGAACTTTAAAGCGTTGAAGAGTAAATTCAACAGCATTTGCTTGAGTCGTAATGAGTCAGCTACTAAAGTTGTGATTTTGGGGTCGAGTTCTAGGATTAGTTTCAAACCCTTATTAGCGGCTTTCTCCTTCACTAATGCCAAAACATTGCTACACAGCAGTGGCAAATCCACTGTTTCCCACTGTACTTCCAGCTGGTTAGCTTCAATTTTAGAGAGATCCAAAATATCATTAATCAGAGCTAGCAAGTGCTTACCGCTAGACTGAATGATATTTAAATACTCTTGCTGACGTTCTCTAGTGGGTTCGTAGCCTTGGGCTAACAGCAAGTGGGTAAACCCAATAATCGAACTCAGCGGTGTACGAATTTCGTGACTGGTATTTGCCAAAAACTGATTTTTGAGTTGATTGGTGCGCTCCAGTTCTTGATTAGAGCTACTTAGCTGTTCATACCGTTGCTGCCAAGATAGTATGTGCCTCAGTTGGCTCAAAGCTGTACTACACTGCTTAGCAGACCTGGCCATCAATTGTGATGTGAGTTGAGCTTGCGATCGCATGAGTGGCTCAGAATCAGACCCTAGTGGTGCTGTGGTCATAACTAGCCAGCCGATAACGCTACCAGAATCATCAGCTAACCGCCAAGCATTCGGTATTTGTTGATTCTCAAGCTGCTGCAAGTCTTTGATTTCTATGGTCTGTTGCAATCTCAACGGTAGCTTTTTCCCTGCTGTCACTGTCACTTCCAACAGTGGAGGTTGTGAGCCAGAAAATGGGGAACGAGAAACATAGCAAACTGTAGCAAATGTTTGGTGTGGCTCAAGCAAAGCGACACCCACGGCAAGTTGCATCAACACGTTACTGGTTTCCACAGCAACGTTAATCTCGTTGACTACAGTTTGGAAAATTTCTGCTTCTGCGGCTAGTGACTGTGGGACAGTATTACAAGCACAAAGCAGGCAATCATTAAGGCGACTTTGCAACTGGTTTAAACTTTTCTCCAGCCACAAATCGGCGCGAAGTTGCTGAATTGTTGTCAAAAGTTTTGGCGTTGCATCTATCTGTGAGTTCTGTTCTGGTAAGCTTGAATACTGCTGCATGGTCAACTAGACCGCTGAACAAGTTTAGCTTCGCATAAAAATCCGAATAGGATTTTATGTATGTGGGCGGGCAATCCTTTTTTCTTTATAAACCATAACTTATGGTGTCGGGTTTAGCACCTAAACCAAAAAAAATATTGTATGAAGGACTAATTTCAAAATTTTTTCTGGCAAATTTAGACTTATGGATATACAATTCGCCCAACTAATCATCAATGGAATTGCTGTGGGGAGCATTATTGCTCTAGCCGCAGTTGGACTCACCCTTACCTATGGAATTTTACGTCTATCTAATTTTGCTCATGGCGACTTTCTCACTTTAGGAGCCTATCTCACTTGGCTAATCAACACCACTGGAGTGAATATTTGGCTGTCCATGATACTGGCAGCAGGAGGAACGGTCGCAGCAATGCTGTTATCAGAAAAGTTACTCTGGTCAAAGATGCGCTCCATTCGTGCTACCTCCACCACGCTGATTATTATTTCTATCGGACTGGCCTTATTTCTTCGCAATGGAATTATTTTTATTTGGGGTGGCAAAAATCAAAATTATGATTTACCCGTGACTCAAGCCTTAGACATCTTCGGCTTAAAGGTGCCCCAAAATCAATTATTGGTATTGGGGTTGGCAGTGCTAGCAATTTTGGGGCTGCACTATCTCTTGCAAAACACCAAAATTGGTAAAGCCATGCGAGCAGTTGCTGACGATCTAGACTTAGCCAGAGTCTCAGGTATCAATGTTGACCGAGTAATTTTCTGGACTTGGTTAATTGCCGGTACTCTTACATCCTTGGGTGGCAGTATGTATGGGTTAATTACAGCCGTACGTCCAAATATGGGATGGTTTTTAATTTTACCATTATTTGCCTCAGTAATTTTGGGAGGGATTGGTAATCCTTATGGTGCGATCGCCGCAGCTTTTATCATTGGCATTGTCCAAGAAATCAGTACTCCTTGGCTGGGTTCTCAATATAAACAAGGAGTGGCACTGTTGATTATGATTTTGGTGCTACTCATTCGCCCCAAAGGTTTATTTAAAGGCACGATTTGAGTAGCACCTCTCCACTTCTAACTATTCAATAATGTGGAAATAATAAGCTGCTACCAGGAAATTGATAGCTAACAAGAACACTGCCCAACCCGTGCGAAAGGCATAGGGTGGTTTAGCTCCACTGTCAGCAACTGCGGAATTCTTAGCTTTAGCAGTCATAATGCGGTTCTCCTAATGTCAGGACTTTTTAAGAAATACCAAATTATGTGTACCAATCCCCCAATTTCTTTAGAAATATTTGAAGTTGGGGAATGGGGACTGGGGGATGGGGCATGGGGGAGGAGTTAGGAGTTAGGAGTTAAGGATTATTCTCCTCATCTCCCTCATCTCCCTTATCCCCCTCATTCCCCTCATCCCCCTCATCTCCCCACTCCCTACTCTCCCGCATGGTAGGAACTACGAACCAGAGGCCCGGAACGGACATGGCTGAATCCCATTTTCCATGCTAGGGAGCCGAGTTGAGCGAATTCTTCTGGAGTCCAATATTTTTGGACTGGTAGATGTTCTAAAGAGGGACGCATATACTGGCCAATGGTCAAGCGATCGCACCCCACAGCCCTTAAATCGGCCATTGCTTGGACGACTTCATCAGTGGTTTCCCCGTGTCCCAGCATCAAACCTGATTTGGTGGGAATTGTCGAATCCATTTCTTTGACCATAGCTAGCACTTGTAGTGAGCGATCGTATTTGGCTCCCCGACGCACTGGCCCGGTTAACCGTCGCACTGTCTCAATGTTGTGGTTGAAACAAGCCACTTTGGCTTCCACAATCATCGCTATCCGCTGGCGTTGACCCGATTCCCCATTCCCTGCGCCTCCCCAAAAATCTGGCGTCAGGACTTCAATTTGAGTTTCTGGGTTGAATTGGCGGATAGTGGCGATCGTCTTCACAAAATGCCCAGCACCTTGATCGGGCAAATCGTCACGGGCTACAGAAGTCAACACCACATAATGTAATCCTAACAGCTGCACCGCCTGGGCTACTTTTTGTGGTTCCTCTAAATCAATAGGCATTGGTGCATGACCTTTATCTACTTGACAGAAAGCACAAGAGCGTGTACAAGTAGGCCCCATCAATAAAAAAGTTGCGGTTTTTTGGGCGTAGCACTCTCCCCGATTGGGACAACGCCCTTCTTCGCAAATTGTGTGAATTTGGCGCTGTTTAATAATGCGTTGTACGGTAGAGATTTCGCTGGCTTTGCCAATGGGGCGACGTAGCCAGCTAGGCATTGCCATAATTTCAGACTTGAGTTCAGCTTGTTGTGACGAAATCATAGACGGTTGACTGTTCACTATTGACTGTTCACTGGTGAGTGATGAGTTAGAAGTTATTATTCTCTCCTCTGCTCCTGTGCCTCCCCATCTCCCCATCTCCCTATCCCTAATCTTTTAGATCGAGGCTAAAGCTTTAAATATCACAATGACACAAATTTAAAAGAACACAAGCAAAAGTTTTGCAAAACACGTTTAGCAATGTCATTTATACCGAAATATACTATCCCCCAATTCATAGATATTTTGTATATAGTGGGAGAATTCTCAAGGGCAATCGGCAAAGCCGCTATTTACACTTAAAGTTTCTGTTAGAGCGAACAGTCGTGGCAAGCAATAAAATTTTAGTTATCGATGACACTACGGTTGTCAGGGTAAAAGTACGAGAAATGTTGCCTCCAGGCAATTTTGAGGTACTGGAAGCAAAAGACGGTGT
>VFQR01002566.1_pt1 | contig 11361 bp, 5 predicted proteins | sample 3512321 | NCBI WGS metagenome assembly VFQR01 (sample SAMN10412374, study PRJNA504923) | tailings metagenome | isolation source: Relicate 3 Philex TSF1 revegetated site | place: Philippines: Tuba, Benguet | collected 2017-08-29
CAAAGAACGGTAGCCGAGTCGTGCTAATAAACTCCGCACTTCTTCGGCAATGAAGAAGAAGAAGTTGACCACTTGTTCTGGTATTCCGGTAAATCGCTTGCGGAGTTCTTCTTTTTGGGAAGCGACTCCCACAGGACAGTTATTCGTGTGGCAGATCCGCGCCATAATGCAGCCTTCGGCAATCATAGCAATGGAGCCAAAACCGAATTCTTCAGCGCCCATCAATGCACCTACTACCACATCCCAGCCACTTTTGAGACCGCCATCGACGCGTAAAATCACGCGATCGCGCAAACTATTTTCCATTAAAACGCGATGCACTTCACTCAAACCGAGTTCCCAAGGTGAACCCGCATGTTTAATGGAACTGAGTGGCGATGCACCAGTACCACCATCATGACCAGAAATTTGGATAATATCGGCGTTTGCCTTGGCTACACCCGCAGCGATTGTTCCAATACCGACTTCGGCAACGAGCTTCACTGACACTTTTGCTTTCGGGTTAATTTGGTGCAGGTCAAAAATTAGCTGGGCTAGGTCTTCGATGGAATAAATATCGTGATGCGGTGGTGGGGAAATCAGTGTTACACCAGGCTTGGAGCGCCTTAACATGGCAATATATTGGCTCACCTTCGGCCCTGGAAGTTGCCCACCTTCCCCAGGCTTGGCACCTTGGGCAATTTTAATTTCAATTTGTTTGGCGTTGACTAAATACTCTGGGGTGACACCAAAGCGTCCCGATGCAACTTGTTTAATGGCACTATAGGCGCGATCGCCATTTCGTAAGCCTTTTAGGTGAGGCAGGGTTGGCGAGTGTCCAGATTCATCGACATCATCCAAAACTGTGTAGCGCACCGGGTCTTCGCCGCCTTCCCCAGAGTTGGATTTGCCGCCAATGCGGTTCATGGCGATCGCTAAAGTTTCATGTGCTTCTCTTGACAATGCACCTAAAGACATGCCACCAGTACAGAAGCGGTGAACAATTTCAGATACTGATTCTACTTCTTCTATAGATATGGGCGGGTGATCGCCTTGGAAGTCGAGCAAGTCGCGCAAAGCTGTTACTGGTCTGCCTTGGAGGTGTTTTTTGTAAACTTCGTAGTGGTCGTAGTTTTTCCCATCTAGGGCTTTATGCAGCGCTTTCACCATTTCTGGGCTATTCATGTGGTACTCGCCCTTGGGACGGTACTGTACAAAGCCCAAGTTTTCTAACTTATTGGTTGTCAGTTCGGGAAAAGCTTTGCTGTGGAAAGAAAGCACCTCTAAAGCGAGTTCGCTCACACTCAAACCGCCGATGCGGGAAGTAGTTCCACAAAATCCCAGTTCGATTAAATCTTTACCGATGCCGATGGCTTCAAAAATTTGGGCTGCTTGATAGCTGGAAAGTAAAGAAATTCCCATCTTCGAGAGAATTTTCAGCAAACCCGACTCTACTGCTTTGCGATAATTTCCTAAAGCTTGCTCTTGGCTGAGGGTGGGTGTTTTTTTCACCTCCATTAATTTTTGAGTTTTGGGATCAGACCACCAATCACGCACTGTGTCCAAAGCCATATACGGACAAACCGCACCAGCACCGTAGCCAATCAGACAAGCAAAGTGATGAGTACTCCAGCATTGGGCAGTATTGGCAATCAGGGATGTTTTCATTCGCAAGCCTTCGCCAATCAGGTGGTGGTGGACGGCGCCAACTGCTAATAGGGGGGGAATGTAAGTGTATTCTGTGCCGATCCCCCCGTAGCCCTCCTTAGTAAGGGGGGTTGGGGGGATCTGGTCGCTTAAGATTAAAATCTTCGCACCTGCTCGGACTGATTCGGCCGCTTGTGCTTGTAAAGATTCGACGGCGGCTTGTAATCCTTCTGGACCGTTAGCGATGGCAAATAAAGTTGATAACTCAGCTGTGGCAAATCCTGAGAGCTTAATCGCTTCTAATTCTGCCTCGTTTAACACGGGCGACTCAAGTTTTAATCTGCGGGCATATTCTGGTTTTGGTTCTAATAAGTTACCGCGTTCGCCCAATTCTACTTTCAAAGACATCACCAACTTTTCCCGTAGGGGATCGATGGCTGGGTTGGTTACCTGAGCGAAGCGCTGTTTGAAATAGTCATACAGCAGGTGGGGTTTTTCAGATAACACTGCCAAAGGAATATCGTCACCCATACAGAAGGTCGGTTCAGAACCGGCGATCGCCATTTGTTGAATCACCATTTCCACATCTTCTGTGGTGTAACCAAAGGCAGTTTGCAGTTGTAGTAAATTTTGTTTGTCAATTGTCAATTGTCCTTTGCCATTACCATTTCCATTTACTGATGGCGTATGACTAATGACCAATGACTTTAATTCTTGACGATATTGTTGCAGCCATTCTCCATATCGCTGCTGGTTGGCAATACGCGCCTTTATATCCCAATTCTTCAGCACTTCATGATTGACTAAATCCACAGCAATCATTTGCCCTGGCCCTAGTCTACCTTTTTCCTTAATCTTGGCTTCTGGAAAGTCCACTACTCCTGCTTCGGAAGCTACAACAATGTAGTCATCTTCAGTAATCAAGTAACGAGCTGGTCTTAATCCATTGCGATCTAAGGTTGCACCAACTTTTTCACCATCACTAAATACTAAAAGTGCTGGGCCGTCCCATGCTTCTTGCAGACCGCTGTAATATTCGTAGAAATCAACAATTTCTGGATAGTCATTTAAAGAGGGCTGATTCTTATAAGCCTCTGGAACCATAATCATTAAGGCTTCCAAGGGGCTGCGTCCAGAACGTACCAGCAATTCCAGTACGTTATCTAAAGTCGCTGAGTCGCTGTTGTCAATGTGAACTAATGGCTTGAGTTCTTGGATGCGATCGCCCCACACTGGATGATTCAGGGTTGCTTCTCGTGCCATCATCCAATTGATATTACCCAACAAAGTGTTGATTTCACCATTGTGACCCAAAAGCCGCATCGGTTGAGCTAGCGGCCACTTGGGCATCGTGTTGGTACTAAAGCGCCGATGATAAACAGCAAAGGCACTTTTGTAAGCTGGATTTTGGAAATCTTCATAAAATTCGCCCAATACAGCCGAACGCACCATACCTTTGTAAACAATTGTCCGGCTTGATAAGGAGCAGATATAAAATTCTTCTGAGATGTTGGATGCCGCTTTGCCAATTCGGCGACGAGTAATATACAACTGACGCTCTAGTTCATCACCGCTTTGATCTTCACAAGCAAGGATTACTTGTTCGATCTGGGGTTGGTTTTCTCTCGCTTGTACCCCTAGTAAATCAGGTTGTACTGGCACTACTCGCCAACCCACTACAATCAATTTTTCTTCGGCGGCTATTTGCTCAACTATTGCCCTCGCTTTTTGGGCTGCTTGTTGGTTTTGTGGTAAGAATATCATCCCCACAGCTTTATTGCTAGCAGATAGCAGTTCCTGTCCTCTTTGGGCAAATTCTTCTTGCAATAACTCCCAAGGAATTGCTGTCAATACTCCTGCACCATCCCCAGAGTCTTGGTCAGCACTACAACCCCCCCGATGTTCTAAGCAGGTTAAAGCAGCTAAAGCTTTTTCAACAACTTCGTGGCTGGCATGATTTTGACGATGAGCAATAAAACCTACACCACAGGCATCTCGTTCCTCTACTAACCACCTTTGCCCCTGGCTGGTATTTCTGGAGTCAATATCCGCTGTGATTTTCTGGTCTTGATTGATCGATTTATTATTCATACCTGTACCTGAACTGTTGAGTTACCAATTTTGCCACTAAGTTATGAGAAAAATTTTTCAATTCAGCGATGCAGAAATACCTCAGCACTGAAAATTTAGGGAAAAAAAATTTTAACTTCGGTCTTACTTTATTAGCTCACCCGTGTTAAAATGATTACGTATTTTTTATGTATTTGTGCTGTTTGAAGACAAGCTATTTTAGCCAAGACATTGTTATTGCCCTGACATTTTCTTTCTTATATTGTGAAGAAGCTAAGTATTTTCTCAATTCCCTTTTTCCAGATGCACACTAGCTACTTGTAGAGCCTCCTTTGGCTCACCCCATCGCAACTAAAACTGAACGCTACACTAGGTTTTAAAATCAAAATTATTCCGATCCAACAATAAAATTAGCGTATTACAATATATACCCATTTGACAATTCCCAAAAATTTCTCTTTACCAGTTGTCACCAGTCTCACTAACAATTACACCCCACTGAAGTAACAACGGTTGCAACGAACAATGAGGATTGAATATCTTAATCCAGTTTGGATCACTAAGACTACCGTGTATGGTGTGATTGGTATGAGTGCCAGTTAGAACACTTGGTTACAGTCGCTTAGGCGGCTCAATTGCTGTTTCTGTTTAAAAGAGACAACTATCCAATATATAGGTTATCATATTTTTTTCGCAAAGAAACTGATATTTTTGATATTTACAAATAATTAGTTAGTTTATACCTTGAGCGATCGTTTTGAAAAATACCTAGTACATTATGGTAAAAATGCCGAATTGTTGCCAACAACAATACTCCAGTGTGATTTCACTGATTGGGAATAGCAGGTTTATCCGAGCTACTGTCTCACCAATAGTTTTGACAGCGGTATGTTTAGTTATTACCTATGCTAACGCCCAAGAGTCGCCGAAAAATGGTAAATCAATACCAAGGTTAACCTCACAGTCACCAACATCTCCTTTACCAACGGTGCGATCGCCTTCGGTTGGTAATCAAATTTCCCTCAATGGGCGTACTTTATCAGGAACTTGGTTACAACGGCCTGGAACAGCCGGTAAAATTACAACTCATCTGAGTGACGGTGTATTTCGGCAATTAATTGGAGTAAATTTTTTAAGCAGTAGCAATTGGACTAGACAACCAATACAGTGGTTTTCTTCAGTGAGCAACCCATTAGTCTTAAGCACTACCCTACTAAAGGGATATCGCTATCTAGATATTACTAATTTTGCTCAAACAGCCGGATGGCAAATCCAAGCCAATGGTAACACCTTAGTGATAACCACCCCAAAATCACAAGTCACAAACATTGTTCAAAGCCAGCAATCTTCAGACACAAATGTTAATCCTTTGCAACCAACTCGGATTCTTATTGATTTAAATAGTCCAACTCCCTGGCAAGTTGCACAAGGAGCAACTGTTAAAGCAATTTCTACTTCATCCCCCGATCCGGACACACCGCCACCCAAATCTACCACACCACCGAATCGGGAGTGGACAGTTACTCTGGATGCAATAACCGATCCCGTTTTAATAGAACGCTATACTCCCCAGCCACCACCAGTAGCACCACCAACATTATTACCAGACATACTCAAACAATTATCACCACCAGTACCACCAGTACCAGCCCCAGAACCACTAATTCAAAAAGTGGAAGTGGTGAAGAACCAAACAATTATTCGTTTGAGCGTTCCCTTTGGTTTATCGCCTCAAGTGACTACTGTAGCAGACCCTGATCGCCTAATTATCGACATCCGACCAGATCCTTTAGAAGAACGAGATATCACTTGGGCATCAGGATTGCGCTGGCGACAGCGTTATATTAACTTAGGCACAGAACGCTTTGGGATGGTTTGGTTAGAAGTTAATCCCCGCAGAGCTGGGCTAACATTAAAACCGATGTGGGTTAGCCCTGATACACTGACTGGTACTGCTCCCTTAATTCAAACAGCACAACGCTACTTAGCGGTGGCTGCAATTAACGGTGGTTATTTTAACCGCAACAACAGATTGCCCTTGGGTGCCATTCGCCGAGATGGTCAATGGTTATCAAGTCCTATTCTCAACCGAGGAGCGATCGCTTGGAATAATTCTGGTCAATTTTACTTTGGTCGCCTCACCTTAGAAGAAACTTTGACCATAGGAAACAACCAACGCTTACCAATTCTCTTTCTCAATAGTGGCTATGTTCAGAGTGGTATTGCTCGTTACACTCGTACATGGGGGGCAACTTACACACCACTCACAGATAACGAAATCATCCTCGTCATACAAAAAGACCAAATTACTAATCAATTACCAGGCGGCAAAGTTGGCGAGCAGGCTATTCCTATTCCTCAGGATGGCTATTTGCTAACCTTACGCGCCAGCGCCACTGCTAATGCCTCACAGTTACCTGTTGGCACTACAGTCAGTATTTCCAGCAGCACGACTCCCGGTGATTTTAGTCGTTATCCCCACATTATCGGAGCCGGACCACTATTAATTCAAAATCGTCAAATTGTCCTTGACGCCAAAGCCGAAAAATTCAGCAATGCCTTTATTGCAGAAAAAGCTATTCGTAGCGGTATTTGCACAACGTCAACAGGCACACTAATGATAACCGCCGTTCATAATCGTGTCGGTGGTTATGGTCCGACATTGGCAGAACACGCTCAACTAATGCAACAGATGGGGTGTGTGGACGCTCTAAATTTAGACGGTGGTAGTTCTACCAGCCTTTACTTGGGAGGACAACTACTTGACCGTTTCCCCAGTACCGCTGCTCGTGTCCATAATGGCATTGGTATTTTCCTGCAAAAATGAGGGACTGGGGCATTGGGAAGGAGCAGGGAGCAGGGAGCAGAGGGAAAGAGCTTCTCCCCTGCACTCTGCACCCAGCAAGAACTGCCCCTCTTCCTCTCCCTTATCTCCCCATGCCCTTTTTTAAAGTTTAGAACAAGCCGCTATTTTGCTTGATGAAGACTTAGTGTAAACCTCAAAGTTTTAACAGTGATGCTTTACACCATGAGGTTTGATTTTGTTATCTTTAGCAAAGTGCAAAAAAATTCCTGATTTTCAAGATTGCAACATAGCACTAGAATTTTTCTTCAATATTTTAAGAGTAGTGATGGTTTGTTATGTCTTCAAATGAGGTAACTATGGCTCGATATCAAGAAACTACACAAATTGACACTCTACACATACCTCCAGCTATTAGTTCCAAAAGCATTGCTGCAACTGAGTTACGTCCTTGGGGTGCTTTTACAGTCTTGGAAGAAGGACGCGGATACAAAATCAAGCGTATCGAAGTTAAGCCGGGACACCGCCTGAGTTTACAAATGCATCATCACCGCAGTGAACATTGGATTGTCGTCTCTGGTACAGCTAGGGTAGTTTGTGGCGAGAAGGAAGTATTGCTGAGTAATAATGAGTCAACCTATGTACCCCAATGTACAGCTCATCGTTTAGAAAATCCTGGGGTGATTCCTTTGGTGTTGATTGAGGTGCAAAATGGCGAGTACTTGGGTGAAGATGATATTATTCGCTACCAAGATGATTATGCTCGTACCAAAGACTAAAATCAACAGAACGCTACAAAAGCTGTAAACCAAAAACTGAATATATTTTTGTGCAAACTGTCTTTAATAACTACTGCACACCACAAGTCCCCACCCCAAATAGGTAGGGACTTAACCTTGTTAGTCATATAAATGTAGTAGTATGTAATTAAGAGCGATCGCTGCATCAAATGAATAACTAAGTAAAAGTAAAGTAAAAATCGGCCAAATTTATCTAAATAAAGCAAATAGCCGCTTAGTGTTTCGTGGAAAAGGAGTACCGAAAAAATTTTTAATTTAGAATCTAAAATCTTCACGGTCAAGCAATCTGTAGAATTAGTATAGGTTATTCAATTGCAAAAACAAATTTCATGATTCATCTGAGTCCAGCCGCCGCAAGTGAAATCGTGCGAATCAAGTCCAAGCAACAGCCAAATGTCTTATTTCGATTGGCAGTAAAATCAGGTGGCTGTTCCGGGTTATTTTATGATATGTCTTTCGATCAAGCAATAAAACTTGGCGATCAGGTTTTTCAGTTCGATGAGATCCAAGTAATCATAGACGGCAAAAGTTTAAATCAACTCAACGGGTTGACACTAGATTATTCAGAAGATTTGATGGGTGGTGGTTTTCGTTTCCATAACCCCCAGGCGATCGCTACTTGTACTTGTGGCAATTCCTTCTCAATCAGTAATTAGTCATTTACCAAGGACAAATGACAATTGACATAAACCCCAAAAAAAAGATATAATCAGGATTTGTTAAAACTTAGACATAAGCAGCTTTACGCGCTGTAACTCATGCCAACAATACAGCAGCTAATACGTAACGAACGCGAACAAGCGCGTCAAAAAACCAAGTCTCCAGCTCTGAAACAATGCCCCCAACGGCGGGGAGTTTGTACCAGAGTATACACGACCACACCAAAAAAGCCTAACTCAGCTCTACGCAAAGTAGCAAGGGTAAGATTGACCTCTGGATTTGAAGTTACAGCTTACATTCCAGGGATTGGTCACAACTTACAAGAACATTCAGTCGTCATGATTCGTGGCGGTCGGGTTAAGGACTTACCAGGCGTGAGATACCACATCATTCGTGGCACCTTAGATACAGCCGGAGTCAAAGACCGCAAGCAAGGGCGTTCCAAATATGGAACTAAACGTCCCAAAGAAGCGAAAAAATAGAATTAGGCGATTAATCGCACTAAATCACGATTAATCGTCTAACCTAAAAAAGCTCAGGGACAAAAAGCGATCGCCACCTGTTGTTCTTGGAGCAGTCATAAAGGCTGTTGTACTAGTTTGAAGTAATCAAGCAAGCTATACCCTACACTCAGCGAGCAAGTGTAGAATTTCTGAGGAGAATGCTGTAACAATAACAGAATTCTCATTTGGACATTAAGGTTTAGAATCTTGTCGTCTTGAGTATTCAGTTGCTCTTAACAAGTCAAGCAATTTTAGATTTGCGATTTGAGATTTATGGAATCTCCAAGAGAATGAGACTTACAGACTCTTGATTTTTCACTTGCTCCAACCATAAGGTTAAGGGCATATTAACGAAAATTTTTAATCCAAAATCCAAAATCCAAAATCCAAAATTGGCATCTGTAACGCTCGAAAAAAAATTGAGGAAGTCTGAGGGTTGGGTTCCACCGCTTTTAGTTTCCGGTGTCTGATAGCATATAATTTCGTTGCCAAATCCGAATTAAAGGTGAAGTATGTCTCGTCGTGGTGTTATTCAAAGGCGCCCAGTTCCGTCTGACTCCGTATATAACAGTCGCCTTGTGAGCATGATTATCAGGCGGATCATGCGTCATGGCAAGAAATCGCTTGCCGCCAGAATTGTTTATGATGCATTAAAAACCATTGAGGAACGTACTGGCAATAATGCGTTAGAAACTTTTGAAAGAGCAGTGCGGAATGCTACGCCTCTAGTAGAAGTAAAGGCTCGGCGAGTCGGCGGAGCAACTTACCAAGTACCAATGGAAGTGCGTTCAGAACGGGGTACTACTCTAGCACTGCGTTGGTTAGTGCAATTTTCTAGATCGAGACCAGGGCGGACAATGGCTAGCAAGTTAGCAAATGAGTTAATGGACGCAGCCAACGAAACTGGAAATGCCATTCGTAAGCGTGAAGAAACGCACCGGATGGCAGAAGCTAACAAAGCATTTGCACATTATCGTTACTAGGTAGAAAAGCGATATATCGTATTACTAAAGCGGTATATCGTGGATTTACAAAAAAGACGGTTTTCCGTAAAAGTATAGAATCTTAACAAAGAGTAATATACAAGATATCATGAGGCCAAAACAATAGGAGGTAATTGTGGCACGCACGATCCCGCTAGAGAAAGTACGCAACATCGGTATTGCGGCGCATATAGATGCGGGCAAAACAACAACAACAGAGAGAATATTGTTTTACTCTGGGATAATTCATAAGATTGGCGAAGTTCATGAAGGAACTGCCGTCACAGACTGGATGGATCAGGAGAGGGAGAGGGGAATTACCATCACTGCTGCTGCGATCAGTACCAGCTGGAAAGATCATCAAATTAACATTATCGATACTCCGGGTCACGTAGACTTCACAATTGAAGTTGAGCGTTCCATGCGCGTGTTGGATGGTGTAATTGCGGTATTTTGTTCGGTGGGCGGCGTGCAACCGCAGTCCGAGACAGTTTGGCGACAAGCAGACCGCTACAAAGTACCTCGGATCGCCTTCATCAACAAGATGGATCGTACAGGAGCGAACTTTTATAAAGTTCACGAGCAAATGCGCGATCGCTTGCGGGCAAATGCGATCGCCATTCAACTACCAATTGGTAGCGAAAACGACTTCAAGGGTATTGTCGATCTGGTAAGGTTGCGTGCCTACATTTATAACAACGACCAAGGAACTGATATCCAAGAAACAGATATCCCTGCCGACTTGCAAGAACTGGTACAAGAATACCGTACCAAGCTCATCGAAGCGGTAGCAGAAACCAACGACGATCTGATGACTAAGTACTTCGAGGGCGAAGAACTTACAGAAGATGAAATTCGTACTGCTCTACGTCAAGGTACAATTGCGGGTACCATTGTGCCAGTACTTTGTGGCTCGGCATTTAAAAATAAAGGCGTACAGTTAATGCTTGATGCAGTTGTAGATTACCTACCTGCACCAAGTGAAGTGCCACCAATTCAAGGCATACTGCCGAATGGCGATAGTGTTGAACGACGGGCTGATGACAACGAACCCCTAGCGGCTTTGGCATTCAAGATTATGGCTGACCCTTACGGCCGCCTCACCTTCGTTCGTGTCTATTCTGGCATTTTGAAAAAGGGTAGCTACGTCCTCAACGCTACTAAGAATAGAAAAGAACGGATTTCCCGTTTAGTTCTGATGAAGGCAGATGATCGGCAAGATGTCGATGAACTGCGAGCCGGTGATTTGGGAGCGGCCTTGGGATTGAAAGATACCTTGACAGGTGACACCATCTGTGATGATGCTTCGCCAGTAATTCTGGAATCCCTATTCATTCCTGAGCCTGTGATCTCGGTAGCGGTTGAACCCAAAACCAAGAATGACATGGATAAATTATCCAAGGCTCTGCAATCTCTGTCTGAAGAAGACCCTACCTTCCGTGTCAGCGTCGATCCAGAAACCAACCAAACCGTAATTGCCGGGATGGGAGAGCTACACCTAGAAATTCTAGTTGATCGGATGTTACGCGAATTCAAAGTAGAAGCGAATGTTGGTGCGCCGCAAGTAGCTTACCGCGAAACAATTCGTAAGCACGTAACCAAAATTGAAGGTAAATTCATCCGCCAAAGCGGTGGTAAAGGTCAATACGGTCACGTTGTGATCGATTTAGAGCCGGGAGAACCTGGCAGTGGTTTTGAGTTCGTCTCCAAAATTGTTGGCGGTGTCGTACCTAAAGAGTACATTGGACCTGCAGAACAAGGAATGAAAGAAAGCTGCGAATCAGGCGTTCTGGCTGGATATCCCTTGATTGATGTCAAAGCCACGCTGATTGATGGATCGTATCACGATGTAGACTCTTCGGAAATGGCTTTCAAAATTGCTGGCTCAATGGCAATGAAAGAAGCTGTGCTCAAAG
>VFQR01002568.1_pt1 | contig 11358 bp, 11 predicted proteins | sample 3512321 | NCBI WGS metagenome assembly VFQR01 (sample SAMN10412374, study PRJNA504923) | tailings metagenome | isolation source: Relicate 3 Philex TSF1 revegetated site | place: Philippines: Tuba, Benguet | collected 2017-08-29
GATCAAAGAGTAGTGAGGACATTTTGATGTCTGCAGAGATGCGCGCGGACGACGGGACTGCACCGGCATTCGCTTCAAGCTATTCGGGAACATGCACGACGGCACCTAATGCTGAATGGATGACCGAGGCTGCCGCGCAGCCAAACCCATCGAGGAAGGCTACGCGGTTTTCGCATTGATTCTTGCGCGCGTTGGTTGGGGCATTATCGGCTCTAAACATGCTCGATTTCCCGACTTTGTGCGGGGGCAGCGACGACAATGGGTTATATGGCGGATATGGTCCGCATGCGGGCACCGCGGTATCTTGGGCCCAATCCGGCGGGCGGTGCTATAGTGGTAGCCCTGTTAGCGATGATCCTTGTGATCTGTGCCAGTGCGGTGTCATGACTACCGATGCATTCTGCGGCGTTGAATCGGTGGATGATCTCCACGAGCCGGCCAGCACGATCGCGCTCGTACACGTTGGGCTACATGTCGGCGGTGTGATTCTGGCTGGCATCGAGCATGGCGAAAACCTCGTCAGGGCCATGTTCACCGGTCCTAAACGAGCTGAGCAGAGGTTGATCAAGGAATGAGCCGCCTCAAGTCGCATACCGAGAATCACCTAGTTGACCGAATTGGTTGGCTGCGAGCCGCAGTGCTCGGCGCAAACGACGGCATCGTTTCTACAGCGAGCTTGATTGTCGGTGTCGCTGCGGCATCTGCCAAGTCCAGCGACATCTTGATCGCCGGCGTAGCGGGTCTTGTGGCCGGGGCAATGTCGATGGCAGCTGGCGAATATGTATCAGTGAGCTCGCAGTCCGATACCGAGCGAGCCGATCTCGCGCGCGAGAGCAAGGAACTCACAGACGATCTGGAGTTTGAGCGCGAGGAGCTTGCCCAGATCTACGTAAAGCGTGGCGTTGACCACAATCTGGCCGTGAGAGTTGCCGATCAGCTTATGGCCAAAGATGCGTTGGGTGCACATGCCAGGGACGAACTCGGCATTTCGGAAATTACGACCGCGCGGCCGGTGCAAGCAGCATTTACATCGGCGGCGACGTTTGCTATCGGCGCCGCGATGCCACTGCTCATGGTGCTCATTTCACCTGTGAGCTACCTTATACCAGTCGTCACTGCCGCTTCCTTGGCTTTTCTGGCTCTTCTCGGCGCTATCGGGGCGCAGGCTGGCGGGGCGGATATTATCAGAGCGACCGCTCGTGTTACGTTCTGGGGTGCTCTCGCGATGGCACTTACGGCAGGCATTGGAGCCCTCTTCGGGACAGTCGTATAGTAACGCGTTATGCCGTGACATATTCAAGCGCTCTTCTGAAAGCGGTTATATGGCGGAGCTAATTGACGACCGCATCCTCCGCCGTGCTTGCATCGCCATAGCTTCGGCAGGTCTCTTCGTCGGACTTCTAGTCTGGATCATAAAACACGAAGCCATCGCGAGTTGGGTGTGGGGAGCGGACACCGTCCCAGTGGTCGTTGGGCTCGCTGTGTCGATGTTCCTGGATTCGATGTGAGAGCGAATGGTCGTCGGCGACGGTGTCGCGCACCTCGAAGTGAGCACCGACGTGCGACAGCGGCGAATAGTTGGATACACGTGGCCGGTTAGTTGGTGCTGACGGCGGTGTGATCTCGTGCTGTACACTTACTCGAAAACTCGTGGCAAGAACGATATCTGCCTCAGGCCTTCGGACCACTTTGCAAGTGTCCGGTTGCGGTGCTCTGCGGACATGATTTCTGTAGGCAACAGTAACCGTGTCCGTGGCAACCTCAATGGCCGCTTTCTCGGCCTATCAGAAGTGCCTTCTGCTCCACGCGTGGCGGTTTTGGACGCCAGGTCAGGACCAGAAGATCCGCAAGTGGTCAAGCGAAATGGGGCCAGCGGAGACGCCTGGGCCGGTTGCGTGGGACTTTTGGCAAGACAAAGTCTCTGTCGGGCGGGTGCTAGGTGCTGTGCCGGCTAACCCGCGGTCAAGTCGGCACGATTTCGCGTCGTCGCGAGAGACGCGAAATCCAACGATATCAATGAGATTGTTGGCTGGGGGACTAGGACCCTGTCGCAGCAGCCTCTAACTAACTGAACTCTGGATTTTCTTCGGCTCGGGCGATCCCTTTGTGGGATCATTGTGGGAACACGTCAAGCGTCGGTGGGCTCACTGGATTGAGGCTCATCGACCACGTCCAGGAACGTCGGGTTTATTCTGTACATCCATTCTCTATCCTTTGGGAAAGGGGTAGCGCTGAGCAACCTGCTGTAGTGCCTTCGCATTGCCTGCTGTCTCCGCTTGCGACTGGCGGTTAGCAGCTCATTCTCGTTGTTTTCGTATTCAAGAGGAAATGCCTTGAGCACCAGAACGCTATAGTTGGGACACTCCCGAGAGATTAGATCGTTCGCTGCAAGGGACCATAGTCCTGTCGGGCATCGCCGAGGATCAGTCCAGACAGCGTGAAACTCCAAGAGACTACCGTAGTCGAAAAAGTCTACCACCTCTTCCCAGTGCACCATCACTGTCGATGCAAGATCGCTTGCACTTTGAGTGAAGCTATCCATGAACTCAAAGAAATCATCATTGTCGAGGTAGTCGTCGGCACGATACTCACGGAGCTGAATTGCGCCCACCCGATGCCCATCGATTTCTAGCCAGCAAAAAATCTCCCGTGTGGACATGCCCATACGTTCGAAATCCAAACGACCCCATCTGGACCTTCGGTAATGCAGGTTTGCGCCGACCGGCCCTTCGGAAACGGTGAGCCTCTGTGGGTATCTCTTTCTCTCTGAAGTCTCGTCATTCACGAACTTTGGGAAGGTCTCACCTCGAAACGACTTCGTGGTATCACGGAACGACATACGAGACCCTTCTCTACCGAGATGCCTAGCGCAGAGTGCTGAGTACTATTGACTGCCAGCGCATGAGGTAGGCGCCACTAGCGCTGGCAAAGATGCTTGGAAAGGTGTCCAGGAGCGCTAGAAAGGCTCTGACGCCGCCGTCCCAATCGGGGAGTGGGGTACGCGGCTGAACTTGCCACCCAAGCGCTTCAAGGCTGTAGCGGCTGCGCACTTGGTTTCGCGCCATGCTTGTCGTGATCCAGTTGCCCTCGGCCTCCGCTCCGCCGACTGCCACGGGGGCTATGTGCTCCAGACTGGCGGTGTGGGTCCAGTACGCCTCATGGGTTTCGTCGGATTTCCAGTTAGGGTGATACGGAACGACCTCCGGCCACAGAATGGAGAGAGCCCTAAGATAAGCGGGCAGTACCAGTAGGTCGCCCGTGTAGCGACAGCGGAAGCCATCTGCCCTGAACACGCGGAACCTTTCGTAGTCCGTTACGCACCGGCTTGTTCGCATCGCTTCTGAATGCGGCCAACCTTCCAGGATTGCTCGTTTCCCCTCATCAGAGCCCCGAAGAATAGCATTCTCGCCTGCCTCAGTGAGCAGCCTCGCAAGACCATTGTGACTTGTATCGTCTCGCACATGATCCCCCTTTAGGCGAAACCTTACGACCCGCCGCACATCCGCCTTCTTCGCTCTCCTCAGCTATTCAATGGTGACTGTTACAGGCCCGTCGCGCTCAGGCACCGTCGCTTGTACCGACAGAGGCTTGATGTTCGGGAGGGTAAGTTTCATTTCGACAACGCGCGTTCCGTCTCCCTGACCGAAGGTCTCGATCAAGCCATCAACGGCCTCCTGGGCGCCTTCGTGGCTCGCGAAACAGTCGTCGTCCGTGTTGTAGGCAATCCAAACAGTGCACTTCGCCATGTTCTCTCTCCCCTCAGCTACATCATAAGTGTCCGTCCTTGGTCTACACAACGGCGCTCAAGGATGTAATATGACGTTGACGCACGATTGGGGACGGGATGTTTTCCTCCGAGAACTTTGGCTTTCTGAGCGCCCACGACGCCAAGCTGGTCGAGCTTGGTGCGCGAGCGGAAGGCTATTTCAGTAGCGATCCCGCTACCGCAATTTTTAAGCTGCGGCAGTTCGCGGAGCTGCTCTCAAAGCTGATAGCCGCCCATCACGCTGCTTATCCCGGAGACCGCGAAACCTTCGAGGAGATACTCAGGCGTCTCAGCTATGAGCGGATCATTCCCAAGGAGGTCTCCGACGTATTCCACGCGTTGCGGAAGGCGGGCAACAGCGCCGCCCATGAGGCCAGGGGAACGCATTCTGATGCACTATCTGCCCTGAAGTTCGCTCGCCAGCTCGGCATCTGGTTCCATCGAACCTATGGCAAGCAGCCGAGCTTTCGTCCCGGCCCTTTCATCCCACCGCGGGAGCCAGTGGATGCCTCCGAAGCCCTCCGGGATGAAATCTCCAACCTGAACCGGAAGCTCGCCGAGGGTGAGGATGCCGTGGCTAGAGCCAAGCGTGAGGCGGAGGAACACGCCCGCGCTCGCGAGAGCGTCGAACAGCGCCTCGCCAGGGAAGCCGAGGACCGGAAGATTTGGGAGCAGTTGGCCCAGGACGCCGAAGCTGAGAAGGCGGAGATCGCGTTACGGCTCGCGACCATTCAAGCCGCCGCTGAACAGGCACCGAAGTCCGAAAGCATCGAGTTTATTGAGCGCGGAGAAGCCGCCTCCAAACAGTTGGACCTCGACGAGGCCGCCACACGCGCTCTCATTGACCAGCAGCTCCGCGATGCAGGATGGGAAGCCGACACCAAGACGTTGCGTCACAGCGCGGGAACTCGACCGGCCAAGGGACGCAATCTGGCCATCGCCGAGTGGCCGACTGCCAGCGGTCCCGCCGACTATGCCCTGTTTGTTGATACGACCCTCGTAGGCGTTGTCGAGGCCAAGCGCAAAAGGAAGAATGTCTCTGCCGCCATTGACCAAGCCGAACGCTACTCGGTCGGCGTCGCGGTAGCGGAGGGCTTCGCGTTTGCGGGTGGTCCTTGGGACAGCCACAAGGTCCCTTTCATCTTCGCCGCGAATGGCCGCTCATACCTGAAGCAGATCGAGACCGAGAGCGGTATCTGGTTCCGCGACACGCGCCGCGCAGCCAACCATCGTCGCGCTCTCGTCAGTTGGCCCACCCCTGAGGGCCTTTCGGGCCTCCTGGAAATCGACCAGGATGCCGCAGCCTCGAACCTCAAGGCGATGCCCTTCGACTTCGGCTTTCCGTTGCGGAGCTATCAGCGCGAGGCCATCCAGACGGTCGAGACAGCTCTTGCCGACGAGCGCCGTGCAATGTTGGTCGCGATGGCCACGGGAACCGGCAAAACGAAGCTCGCCATCGCGATGCTCTATCGCCTCCTGACGACCAAGCGCTTCAGGCGCATTTGCTTCGTCGTGGATCGTTCGGCATTGGGTCAGCAAACCAAGGACGAGTTCTCTACGACCAGGGTTGTGTCCGGCCGGACCTTCGCGGAGATTTTCGGGCTTAAGGGCCTCGAAGACGTAGACCCAGAAGGCGAGACTAAGGTTCACATCTGCACGATCCAGGGGTTACTCAAACGGGTCCTGTTCGCCGCGGATGCCTCGGAAGCGCCGCCCGTCGATCAGTATGACCTCATTGTCGTCGATGAGTGCCATCGCGGTTATCTCCTCGACCGGGAGATGTCAGATGCTGAGCTGAGCTTTCGGGGGCAGGACGATTACGTCTCGAAGTACCGGCGCGTTCTCGAATACTTCGACGCCGCAAAGATTGGTCTTACGGCCACCCCCGCACTGCACACCACGGAGATTTTTGGCGAGCCCGTCTTCACGTACTCTTACCGTCAGGCCGTGATTGACGGCTACCTTATTGATCACGAACCGCCGGTGCAGATTGAAACCGCACTGGCCCGCTCAGGGATCGCCTTCACGGCGGGAGAGCAAATAGAGTATTTGGTGCCCCAAACGGGCGAAGTTTCGACGGCACTTTTACCCGACGACCTCGGCTTCGAGGTCGAGCATTTCAACCGTCAGGTCATCACCGAGCCTTTCAATCAGGTGGTCGCCGAGGAGCTGACAAAGCACATCGACCCAGCTCTTCCAGGAAAGACGCTGATCTTCGCGGCGACCGATGCTCATGCCGACATTGTTGTGAAGGCTGTGAAAGATGCGTTCGCGGACGCTTACGGCGAGATCGACGACGGAGCGGTGAGGAAAATCACGGGCAGCGTGGACAAAGTGAAAACGCTGATCCGTTCCTTCCGCAATGATGCGAACCCCAAGATCGCCGTTACCGTTGATCTTCTCACGACCGGCATTGACGTGCCCTCGATCACCAACCTGGTCTTCATCCGGCGCGTGAATAGCCGCATTCTCTACGACCAGATGATAGGCCGCGCGACACGGCTCTGCCCGGAGATCGGTAAGGAGGTATTTCGCATCTTCGACGCCGTGGACCTTTACCGGCACCTGAAAGACGTGACCGATATGAAGCCGGTCGTGGTCGATCCTAAGATCACGTTTGAACAGCTCATCAAGGAATTGATCGGGACTGATCAAGCGGAACACCGGGAGATCATACGTCAGCAGCTCGCCGTGAAGATGCGGCGGCGGCTCAAGAAGCTCACGGAAGAACAGCGAGCGAAGTTCGAAGCATTCGCCGGAGAGAACCCGGAGGACACGCTCGCTCGGGTGCTTCAGGGAAATGGTTCGGACCTGGCGACGTGGCTTTCCGGGCGTTCGGGCATTGCCCCTTTGCTGGATTGGAAAAGCGACGGCTCAACGCCGAACGCCATTCCGATCTCGCATCACGCCGACACGGTGGTGTCGGTCACGCGCGGCTACGGCAAGGACGCCAACGGAAACGACATCAGCCGCCCTGAGGATTTCATCGACGGCTTCACGGCGTTCGTCAACGACCCAGCCAACCTAAATGCCATCGCGGCCCTCAAGATCGTCGTCCAGCGCCCCCGCGAGCTGACCCGAGCGGACCTCAAAGCGCTTCGGCTGGCTCTTGACGCAAAGGGCTTTACGGAGGCCAACCTCCGTCGCGCTTGGTCCGACGCCAAGAACCAGGACATTGCCGCGTCCATCATCGGCTTCGTGCGTCAGGCCGCTTTGGGCGACCCTCTGATCCCCTATGGAGACCGTGTACGGGCAGCGATGCAGAGGGTCCTGGAGAGCCGCGCCTGGACCGATCCACAGAAAAAATGGCTGGAGCGCATCGAGAAGCAGCTCGACAAAGAGATTGTGGTAGACCGTGCCGCTCTCGATGCCGAACCCTTCAGCACGGACGGCGGCTTCACGCGCCTGAACAAGGTGTTCGGCGGTGAACTTGAGGGCGTTTTGTCTGAGATCAATACGGAGCTGTGGAAGAGAGTGAGCTAATGGCAAACACCACCACAGACATCGTCGCGAAGCTCTGGTCGCTGTGCCACGTCCTGCGTGATGACGGCGTCACCTACAATGAATACGTGACGGAGCTGACCTTTCTCCTGTTCGTCAAGATGTTAGAAGAGACCAGAAAGGAAGACCGGCTGCCGAAGTCCTATCGCTGGAGCGAGTTGGCGAAGCGCGAGGGGATCGAGCAGCTCGACTACTACAAGCAGCTCCTCCTCGATCTCGGCAAGCCCGAGACTAAAGACGCGCTCGTCCGATCCATCTTCACGAACGCTCAAACACGGTTGACTAGGCCGACTAACCTCAAAGCGCTGACCACCAGCATTGGCCAGCTCGACTGGTTCTCTGCTCGCGACGAGGGCCTGGGCAAGCTCTACGAGGGGCTCCTAGAGAAGAACGCCGCCGACAAGAAGTCCGGCGCGGGTCAGTACTTCACGCCACGGCCGCTGATCGACTGCATCGTCGGGCTCATGCAGCCCCAACCGGGAGAGACGGTGCAGGACCCGGCGGCGGGAACGGCGGGCTTCCTGGTGGCGGCAGACCGCTACATCAAGGACCGCACAGACGATCTCTATACCCTCGGTGAGGCAAAGTCGTACTTCCAGCGCCATTCGGCATTCGTCGGAGCAGAGCTGGTGCCGGATACTCATCGTCTCTGCATGATGAACCTGCTGTTGCACGGCATTGAGGGCGGGGTGGAGCTGGCGGACACGCTCTCGCCCGACGGGGAGCGTCTCCCCAAGGCGGACCTGATCCTCACCAATCCCCCGTTCGGCACCAAGAAGGGTGGCGGGCGGCCGACACGCTCGGACTTCTCCATCACCGCCGATACGTCGAACAAGCAGCTCGCCTTCGTCGAGCACATCGTCCGCACCCTCAAGCCGGGCGGGCGGGCTGCGGTGGTGGTGCCGGACAACGTGCTGTTCGAGGACAACACCGGACGGCGGCTGCGCACATGGCTCATGGAGCTGTGCGACCTGCATACGATCCTGAGGCTGCCGACCGGCATTTTCTATGCGCAGGGCGTTAAGACCAACGTGCTCTTCTTCCAGCGCGGTAAGACCGACAAGGGCAACACCAAGGCAGTGTGGGTCTACGACCTCAGAGCCAATATGCCTGCCTTCGGCAAGACGCGACCGTTGAGGGTTGAGGACTTCGCAGACTTTGAAAAGGCTTACGGCAGCGATCCGAAAGGCGGCTCCAAGCGCAATGATGAGGGGGCCGACGGCCGCTGGCGTCGCTTCACGCGCGAGGAGATCACTGCTCGCAATGATAACCTCGACATTTCATGGTTGCGCGACACGGAGGCGGAGGCAGAAGAGCAGCTTACGGAGCCCGAGGACATCGCCGCTGCCATTATCGGGCATCTCAAAGCCGCGCTGGCGGACATTGAAGAATTGTCGGAGGAACTGGAGCCGGGCAGCGAGGCGGAGACAGGGGCGGTTGCGGAGGCGGCGGAATGAGCGAGCTGCCGAAGGGGTGGGCGAAAGTTCCGGTAACGGAATTCGCATCCTTGCACGACGGTCGTCGCGTTCCCTTGAATGCGACGCAGCGCGAAACGATGAAAGGCCCTTATCCTTACTATGGAGCGAATGGCCTTGTAGATCACATTGACGACTATCGGTTAGACGGTCAATACACTCTGCTGGCGGAGGATGGCGGATACTTCGACGACGCGAAGCGCGGTGTAGCCTACGATGTGTCGGGGAAGTTTTGGGTCAACAATCATGCCCATATTCTTGAACCGCTTGGCGGTATCTCTACTCGGTTTCTAACCCACGCACTGAATGCTACGAACTGGATGCCCTTTGTCGGAGGATCGACGCGGCTCAAGCTGACGCAAGGTGGGCTTCAGCGTGCACTTGTCGATCTGCCGCCGCTCCCTGAGCAGCAGCGCATCGTGGCGAAGATGGATAGCCTGTCTGCCAAGTCCAGACGCGCCCGCGATCACCTCGACCACATCCCCCGGCTAGCCGAGAAGTACAAACAGGCCATCCTAGCCACTGCCTTCCGCGGGGAGCTGACGCGGGAGTGGCGATGTGATGCGGAGACAACGTGGGGTAAGCGTTCGCCGCAAGACCTATTTGAGTGGACTAGCGGCAAGAACCTTCCGGCGAAGAAGCAGAGACCAGGCAACGTTCCGGTCATCGGAGGAAATGGTGTTGGTGGCTACCACGATATTCCCCTGATCGACTTTCCGACACTTGTAATAGGCCGAGTGGGCGCCCAATGCGGAAACGTCCATCGCTCAGACGGACCAGCCTGGATCACCGACAATGCTATTTACGCGAAATCGATAGCGGAGGGGGTGGACCTCGATTTTGCCGTGCTCTTCTTTCGAGTTGCGAACCTCAACTCCCTTTCGGGCGGAACTGGGCAACCCTATGTAAATCAGACGATCCTGAATGGATTAGACATGCCCCTCCCCTCGCGTGATGAGCAGAGAGCAATTGTTCATCGTGTCGGAACCGCATTCGACTGGATCGACCGCCTCGCGAATAATACTACCAGTGCTCGCAAGCTCATCGATCATCTCGACAAGGCGGTCCTTGCTAAGGCCTTCCGCGGAGAGCTGGTCGCGCAAGACCCCACCGACGAGCCCGCCAGCGTCCTTCTTGAGCGGATCAAAGTGGAGCGGGAGGCTGGCGGTCGGCGAAGAGCCTCGCGTGAAGTCTGAAGACAGCCGTTGCTTGTGGCATTTCCTCTGACGACAAATCAGTTCATGCTGCACGAACGAGTGAGGTGCGTCAGGATTTCCGCCGAGGACCAGCAATGGGAAGACGCGCGAAGCGCAACTCAGCGCCGCCAAAGCAGACAACTAATCCTCAAGCCAACGGGCCGCTGATACGCGATCCGTACACTGGTGAACTGATGCAGTTCACGAAGCGCGAGCGTCGTTTGTACAATAATGATCGGAAAGCGTTTTTCGTATATCTCAGGAAGAAACTTGGCATTCCTGAGCCCGAATGGGTTCGGACCGAAGAGATGATTTTTTATTGGGATGATAACCAACCCTACAGAAGGCTGCGAGCGTTTGCAGTCAGAGGCTGACATTTTGTTCTGACCTACTGCCCTGCGCTCGCCCCTCCGCTTGACTGAAAAACACTGATCGACTGACACAAGCGAGAACACCGGCAAGCTCTGCGACCGATCTCCTGCAGGTCTCTCATCCCGCTTCCCATACAACCAAACGTTACCGGCCACTACTACGGCCCAAGTGGTGCCAGCAGTGCCGCAAACCATCCTTTGCGGCACAGTGCCATTGACAGTGCCATATGCTGAGCTTTAAAGTGCCATAAGTCGGTGTCATCAAAGGGGGTTGCCAAATGGCAAAGACGTTGTTCTACGCGCGGGTCTCAACGCGCGACCAGAAACTAGACTTGCAGCTCGACGCGGCGCGAAGGCTCGGCGTTAAGACGGCTGACATCTACCTTGAGAAGGCGTCGGGTGCTCGGCATGACAGGCCCGTGTTGGCAAAGGTGTTGGCGGAGTTGAAGCCGGGCGACACGCTGGCTTGCTATAAGCTAGACCGGCTTGGCCGTTCGCTAGGACACTTAGCCAAGGTAATCGAAGACCTTGAGGGGCGCGGTATCCATTTCATGACCACCGAAGATGGGCTGACTACAAAGGGCAGCACCGGGAAGCTGGTCTTGGGCATTATGGCGTCTATCGCCCAATTTGAGCGCAGCCTCATCCTGGAGAGGACCCAGGCTGGCCTGGCTGCAGCAAAGAAGCGGGGCACTCGCCTTGGCCCGCCAATCAAGTGGTCGCCTGATATGGTGGCCAAGGCCCGCCGACTAATGACCAAGGATGGCCTCAACGCAGATGATGCTGCAAAGGTCTTAGGCGTGAGCCGACGCACGATGTTTCGTGGCTTGAAGGCTGCTCGCGATCACGATGAGTTGGTCCGTGCCGACTAAGCCGTCTGCGCCGATTAGCACCCCCGGTATGGGGGGATTTTCCGCATAGCGTATATTCAAACCCTACTTCAGCCGTTGACGGCTAAACATTCCGGTACCTGATCCTGTGGCCCATATTGGTGGGCCCATCATCGCGTGACACCTAAAGGAACTGAGAGAACATCCATAAAGAGGGGG
>VFQR01002569.1_pt1 | contig 11357 bp, 10 predicted proteins | sample 3512321 | NCBI WGS metagenome assembly VFQR01 (sample SAMN10412374, study PRJNA504923) | tailings metagenome | isolation source: Relicate 3 Philex TSF1 revegetated site | place: Philippines: Tuba, Benguet | collected 2017-08-29
TGGTGATTTGGCCGGTCGGCTTGCAGCCACGTTAAACAAGTCGCTAAAGGACCGTGAGCCTGAAAAGGCATATGGACCGGCACGCGACCTCGCGCAGCCGGTTTTTTTTGTTTGTGGGGACGAGCATGACGAAAGTGGCGAATGCTGATTGGCAGCCCCAGACCCTGCTGGTGCATGGCGGGACCGTGAGGTCCGAGTTCGGGGAGACATCCGAGGCCATCTACCTCACGCAAGGCTTCGTCTACGACACGGCGGAAGCCGCCGAGGCCCGCTTCAAGGGCGAGGCCCCCGGCTTCATCTATTCGCGCTACGCGAACCCCACCGTGGACATGTTCGAGAAGCGCATGTGCCTGATGGAAGGCGCCGAGGACGCGCGCGCCACGGCGTCCGGCATGGCCGCCGTCTCGGCCGCGCTGCTCTGCGGCGTCAACGCGGGCGATCACGTGGTCGCCGCCCGCGCCCTTTTCGGCTCGTGCCGCTGGGTGATCGAGAAGCTGATGCCGCGCTACGGCATCGAAACGACGCTCGTCGACGGCACGAAGCCCGAGGAGTGGGAACGCGCGGTACGACCGAACACGAAGCTCTTCTTCCTCGAAAGTCCCACCAACCCGACGCTTGAGGTGATCGACATCGCCGAGGTCGCGCGGATCGCCAATTCGATCGGCGCCCGCGTCGTCGTCGACAACGTCTTCGCCACGCCGCTGCAGCAGAAGCCGCTTGAGCTCGGCGCGCATGTCGTCGTCTATTCGGCGACCAAGCACATCGACGGACAGGGCCGGTGCCTCGGCGGGGTCATCCTGTCGGACAAGAAATGGATCGACGAGAACCTGCACGACTATTTCCGCCACACCGGCCCGTCGCTGTCGCCCTTCAACGCCTGGACCCTGCTCAAGGGGCTGGAGACGCTGCCGCTGCGCGTGCGCCAGCAGACCGAGAGCGCCGGCAAGGTGGCCGACTGGCTGGCGGGGCATGCGCGCGTAGAGCGCGTGCTCTATCCCGGCCGCGCCGACCATCCGCAGGCAGACATCGTCGCGCGCCAGATGACGGGAGGCTCGACGCTGATCTGCTTCGACGTGAAGGGCGGCAAGCAGGCCGCGTTCGACTTCGAGAATGCGCTGCGGCTCGTGCGCATCTCCAACAATCTGGGAGATTCAAAGAGCCTGATCACCCACCCGGCCACGACCACGCACAAGAACCTGGCGCCCGAGGCGCGCGCCGAACTGGGCATAGGCGACGGCACGGTGCGCATCTCGATCGGGCTGGAGGACACGGTCGACATCGTCGCCGACCTCGACCGTGCGCTCGCGGCCGTCTAGCGCAGGCTGCGCGCAGCAAGGATGATGCGCGCGACGGCCGTGTAGAGCGTCATGGCGGCGAAGACATAGGCGATCGCTGCGAACCATGACGGCGCGAGGCACATGAGGCAGAAGGCGGCGAGCGTCTCGGTCGCCTCGGCGAGGCCCGTGGTGAAGTAGAAGGACTTGGCGCCGCGTCGCGTCGTCTCGATGCCGCGCTTGGCCGCCATGGTGGCGAAGGCGAGGAAGCTCGCGCCGTTGACGTAGAAGGAAAACAGCAGCACCGCGCCGGCCACGCCGTTCGCCTGCGGATCGAGCAGCACGAAGCCGAGCGGCACGGCGCCGTAGAAGACGAAGTCGAGCACGATGTCGAGATAGCCGCCGAGATCGGTGGCGCCGCGACGCCTGGCGACGGCGCCGTCCAGTCCGTCGCCGAGGCGGCTGAGAAGGATCAGCACGAGCCCGGCGAGGACGTGGCCGAGCGCGATCGCGCCGGCGGCGGCCAGCCCGACGGCGCAGGCGGCGACCGAGACCGCGTTGGCGCCGATGCCGGCCCGCGCCAGGTGCCCGGCGATCCGGTCGATCGCGGGATCGATGGCGCGTCTCGCCCATCCGTCAAGCATGGCCGCCTCCGGCGACAGTCGTTCGGTCAACGAGAAGACACAATTGCGTCGGTTCCTGATAGCGGGGATGATGCCGGAAGATGTATCGCGCGATCACACACGAAATCGAGGTCGGCGTTGAGCCGTTCTACCTGGAGGATCGTTCCGATCCCTCCCAGTCCCGCTATTTCTGGGCCTACCGGGTGACGATCTCCAATCATTCCAACGGCCGTGTTCAATTGCTGTCGCGCTACTGGCGAATCACCGACGGCCTAGGCCGCGTCGAGGAGGTGCGCGGTCCGGGCGTCGTCGGAGAGCAGCCGGCCCTCGATCCCGGCGACAGCTTCCAGTACACGTCGGGCTGCCCGCTGACCACGCCGTCCGGCATCATGGTCGGCACCTACACGATGGTCGATCGCCGCGGAGCAACCTTCGAGGTGCAGATCCCGGCCTTCTCGCTGGACCTCCCGGGCGCCAGGCCGAGCGTCAACTAGAGCCTCAGCCGGCGTCGAACTCGGCGGGGTCGAACTCGTAGCTCTTCGAGCAGAACTCGCACGAGACGCGGATCGTGCCGTCCTCGATGGAATCGGCGATCTCCTGCGCGGAGAAGCCGTCCAGGATGGACCGGATGCGCTCGCGCGAGCACGAACAGTCGTCGATGACCGTGACGCCCTCGTAGACGACGACGCCATGCTCGTGGAACAGCCGGTACAGCAGGCGCTCGGGGCCGACGGTGGGGTCCAGCAGTTCGCTTGCTTCTATCGTGCCGAGAAGGGCGAGTATCTCGCCCCATGCGTCGTCGAAATCGGCGGGACCGCTGCCGTCGTCGCCGTCGCCGCCATGCAGGTCCGGCATGCGCAGCCTCTCGGGCGCGTCCGGCAGGAACTGGGCGATGATGCCGCCCGCCCGCCAGCGTTCGCGCCTGCCGCCCTCGGTCGGGACGACCTGCCTGGCGACGGCGATGCGCACGTCGGTCGGGATCTGCTCGGACTGGCGGAAATAGACGCGCGCGGCCTCCTCGAAGGACTGGCCCTCGAGCGCGACGACGCCCTGGTATCGCTGCGTGTGGGCGCCCTGGTCGATCGTCAGCGCGAGGATGCCGCGCCCGAGCAGTTCCTCCGGCCGCGCGCGACCGGCCGCGACCGCCTGCTCGACCCGCTCGCGGTCGAAGCGGGCATAGGCGCGCACCGATCCTGGGGTCGAGAAATCGGCCACGAGCATGTCGACCGGCCCGTCCGACTGGGTCTGGAGGATGAACTTGCCCTCGAATTTCAGCGAGGCGCCGAGCAGCACAGAAAGGACGGTGGCTTCGGCCAGAAGCCGCGCCACGCTTTCGGGATAGTCGTGCCGTTCCAGGATCTGGTCGATCAGGGGGCCGAGCTGGACGACGCGGCCGCGCGCGTCGAGCGTCTCCACCTGGAAGGGCACCACATGATCGTCGCCGGCGCGTCCGATCTCGCCCAGTCGCGAGGGCTGGTTCACGCGCTCAGACTCCCCCGAGGCACCAGGCAAGCACCGCCTTCTGCGCGTGCAGCCTGTTCTCGGCCTCGTCGAAGACCACCGAATGCGGCCCGTCGATCACCTCGTCCGTGACCTCCTCGCCGCGATGGGCGGGCAGGCAGTGCATGAAAAGCGCGTCCGGACGTGCATGCGCCATGAGCGCGGAATTGACCTGATAGGGCATGAAGACGTTGTGGCCGCGCGCGCGGTGTTCCTGGCCCATCGAGACCCAGGTGTCTGTGACCACGCAGTCGGCGCCTTCCACCGCCGCCACCGCAGACGCGGCGAAGTCGACGCGACCGCCGCGCGCGCGCGCCCAGTCGACGTAGCGCTGCTGCGGCTCGCTGCCTTCGGGATGCGCGATGTTCAGCCTGAAGCCGAACTGCGCCGACGCCTCTATCAGCGAATGGAGCACGTTGTTGCCGTCCCCCGACCATGCGAACAGCCGGTCGCGCACATTGCCGCGGTGCTCCTCGAAGGTGAGCACGTCCGCCATGATCTGGCAGGGATGGGTGTCGTCGGTGAGGCCGTTGATCACGGGGACCGTCGCGTTTTCGGCGAGCTCCATCAGCCTGCCGTGGGACGTCGTCCTGATCATGATGGCGTCGACGTAGCGCGACAGCACCCGCGCCGTGTCGGCGATCGTCTCGGACCTGCCGAGCTGCATCTCGGTGCCGGTGAGCATGATCGTCTCGCCGCCGAGCTGGCGCATCGCGACGTCGAACGACACGCGCGTGCGCGTCGACGGCTTGTCGAAGATCATGGCCAGCACCTTGCCCTCGAAGGGACGCGACCGCTGGCCGGCCTTCAGCGACGCCTTGCGCTGCGCCGCGTCGTCGAGGATCGCGCGCAGGATTTCGGGCTGCATTGCCGAGAGATCGGTGAAGTGGCGAGGAACGCTGCTCATGATCCTCTATTCCGCGGCGATCTGGACCAGGGTCTGCGCGGCCGTGCGGATGCGCGCGACTCCCTCCGCGATCTCCTCGTCGGTGACGGTGAGCGGCGGCAGGATCCTGACGACGTTGTCGCCCGCCGGGATGGCGAGCAGCCGCGCCTCGCGGAGCGCGGCGTTGAATGCCGTGTTCGAGGCGCGGCACTTCAGGCCCAGCATCAGCCCCTTGCCGCGCACGGACTCGATCACCGTCGGGAACTCGTCGGCGACGCTCGCCAGCGCCTGCTTGAGGAGAAGCCCCTTGCGCGCCACTTCCTCGATGAAGCCCGGCTCGAGCAGCACGTCGAGCACGGCGTTGCCGACCGCCATCGCCAGCGGGTTGCCGCCGAAGGTCGTGCCATGCACGCCGGCCGTCATGCCCTTGGCCGCGTCCTCGCTCGCCAGGCACGCACCGACCGGAAAGCCGCCTCCGATACCCTTGGCAATCGCCATGATGTCGGGAGTGATGCCGGCCCATTCATGCGCGAAGAGCTTGCCGGTGCGCCCGACGCCGGACTGCACCTCGTCGAGGATCAGGAGCAGCCCCCTGTCGTCGCAGATGCGGCGCAACGCCCTCAGGCGCTGGACCGAAACCTCGCGGATACCGCCTTCGCCCTGTACCGGCTCGACCAGGATGGCCGCCGTCTCGTCAGTGATGGCAGCGGCGAGCGCCTCGTCGTCCTCGAAGGGCACCTGGTCGAAGCCCTCGACCTTCGGCCCGAAACCCTCGAGATATTTCGGCTGCCCGCCCGCCGCGATCGTCGCCAGCGTGCGCCCGTGAAAGGCCCCTTCGAAGGTGATGATCCGGAAGCGCTCGGGCCGGCCGTTCACGTAGTGATGGCGGCGCGCGGTCTTGATGGCGCATTCCAGCGCTTCCGCGCCCGAATTCGTGAAGAACACCTTGTCGGCGAAGGTCGCGGCGGCGAGCCGCTCGCCGAGCCTGGTCTGGCCCGGGATCTCGTAGATGTTCGAGACATGCCAGAGCTTTTCCGCCTGGGCCTTGAGCGCCTCCACCAGATGCGGATGGCCGTGACCCAGCGACACGACCGCGATTCCGCCGCCAAAATCGAGGTAGGGTTCGCCCTTGTCGGTGTAGAGCCAGCAGCCTTCGCCACGATCGAAGGCCAGCGGGGCCCGTGCATAGGTCTCGAACAGCGCTGATCCGCTCATCCTGGTCATTGCCCCAGTGAAGATAGCCGACGGCGCCGGCGGCGCCCGAGGGCGAAAAAAATCAAAAAAGCCGCCCAAGGGGCGGCGTTCGGGAGAAATATTGGGCTTTTCGGCGCGCAAGTCAACCGCCGGGCGGCCAGGTCGCCGAACGGCCCACGGAGGCTCCGGTGGACTACTCGGGTTCAAGCTGGGGAAAACGGAGAAAACAGATTCGGTGTGTCCGGGCGACTCTTGTCACGGAGTCAACCGATATTGTAGCTTGAGGCCCACAAGAACTAGATTTCGTGCGGCGGATCCTAGCTTCCGGTATATGTAGTGGTGCCCTCGTCGACAGGCGAGGGGCTGAGGTCGGATTCCGAGTCCCCGCACGCCTGGAACGGAGCGTGCCTCATGAACTGGACCGACGAGCGTGTCGAACTTCTGCGAAAGCTATGGGCGGAGGGATTGAGCGCAAGCCAGATCTCGGCGCAACTCGGCGGCGTCACCCGCAACGCGGTCATCGGCAAGGTGCACCGTCTCAAGCTGTCGAGCCGCGGGCGCGCCTCCACCGCGCCGTCCCGTCCCAAGAAGCCTGCCTCCACGAACGGCCACAAGCCCGTGCCTCGGCCGGTAGCCCATCGTTCGAACGGCGCCAACGCGTTGCAACCGCATTTCGAGGCCGACGTCGCGCCGAGGCCCCATTTCACGGCGGCGGCACCGGTCGTCGTCCCGATATCGAGGCATCTCAAGCTCGTCGAACTGACCGAGCGTACGTGCAAATGGCCCAATGGCGACCCGCTGCACGAGGATTTCAGCTTCTGCGGAAATGACAGCGCCGAGGCGGGGCCCTATTGCGCCTACCATTCGCGCATCGCGTTCCAGCCGGCCTCCGAGCGTCGCCGCAGCCGCTGACGGCGCCCTGAAAGGCAGGCCTTCCGTCATCCTTCCTTGACAGGAGGGGTCGCCCGCAGGTTGAATGTCCGCGGGGTAGAACGACCGGTTGCAGTCAACCGGCGACGGCTTCGACCGGGGGGAGGAGAGGTTGGCTTCGCGGCCGACCGCAATTGCTGCGGCAGTCCCGGTAACATTGGCCTGCGTCGCCGGGCGGGGTGCATCCCATGATCGCCGGGACGTGGCGGCCATGCGAGGGTAGCCTTGGGACGCTCCCGCCCCTGATGGGGGAGGGTTGCGCATGCCTGCACGCCGAGGGCTTCAAGGGAATGCCGCGCGCGTTGCGCTTCGCTCGCGGACGCGGGGCCGCTATGGGGCCCTTTCCGGCAGGGCGCGCGACGCGTGCTAGCCCCCGAGCGGCAAGGCAGGGAAGCGGCCCGCCCCTACGGAAGCGACACGGATCCCTCCGGCTGGATGGGGGTGCTTCGCCGCCTAGACCTCTCGGAGTCACAGGCCGCGTCGCTCGCGCGTCGCGCCGAGATCCACGGCGTTGCCTTCCAGACGGAGCTGATCGCCTCGGGGCTGCGCCGGGAGGACGAGATATTCCGCGCGATCGCGGCCGAACTCGACGTCCGCTACGCCGCGTCGGTCGATCCCGGCCGCATCCTGCCGGGCGAAACCGACGCAGTGCCTCTGCTGCGCAGGCCGGGCGGGCCGCAGATCGTACGCCAGGTCGATGACGAAGGCCCCCCGCAGTTCCTGCTGGCGCCCGACCGCGTCGCCTTCGAACGGCTTGCCGGCTACGTGGCGACCCGACCTTCCGTCCGGGAACGGCTGCGCATCGTGCGCCCTTCGGTGCTGAGGGCGGCGATCCTGGCCCGCGAGGAGGCGAAGCTCTCGCACCGGGCAGAGCGTGCCCTTCTCGAGGCGCAGCCCGGCCTGTCGGCCTCCACGGTCCTCAATGCATGGCAGGGCGCGCTGCTGGGATCCTGCGCCGTGGCGCTGCCCTTCGCCCTGGCCCTTTGGCCAATCGGGACGATGCTTGCGATCCACGCGCTGGCCTCGATCTTCTTTCTTGCATGCGTGGTCCTGCGGATCGCGGCGGCACTGGGCGCGCGACCGCCGGTGCCGGGCGACATCACGCGCTTCGAGGCCTCCGAGCTTCCGCGCTACTGCGTCCTGGTGGCGCTCTACAAGGAGGCGCCGATCGTGCCCGACCTGCTCGTCGCGCTTTCGCGGATCGTGTGGCCGCGAAGCAAGCTCGAGATCAAGCTGATCTGCGAGGCGGACGACACCGATACGCTGGCAGCACTGGCCAGCCAGACGCTGCGGCCGTGGACCGAGATCATCAAGGTGCCGCCGGGCGGGCCGCGAACCAAGCCCAAGGCACTGTCCTTCGCGCTGCCGGCGACCTCGGCGGATTTCGTGGTTCTGTACGACGCCGAGGACAGGCCGCATCCGCTGCAGCTCATCGAGGCGTGGCAGAAATTCGAAGCGTCAGACGCGCGCCTCGCCTGTCTCCAGGCGCCGCTGCACGTCGCCAATCCCCGCGCCGGCGTGATCGCGCGGCTGTTCTCCTTCGAATACGCCGCGCTCTTCCGGGGGCTTCTGCCGTTCCTGGCGCGCAAGGGCAGCTTCCTGCCGCTGGGCGGAACCTCGAACCACTTCCGACGCGAGGCGCTGGAAGCCGTCACCGCATGGGACCCGCACAACGTCACCGAGGATGCCGACCTTGGCCTGCGCCTGGCGCGCTTCGGCTATCGGTCGGACATGATCGGGTTCCCCACGCGCGAGGATGCGCCCGAGACCGTATCGGCATGGCTTCCGCAGCGCGCCCGCTGGCAGAAGGGTTGGGTGCAGACATGGCTCGTGCACATGCGCGATCCGGCCGCGCTGCTGCGCGAGGTGGGCGTGCGCTCGTTCCTGGCCGTGCAGGTCCTGTCGCTCGGCATGGTGGCGTCGGCGCTCGTCCACCCGCTGTTCGTCGTCACCGCGCTGGTCCTGGCCGGCATGTTCGCGGCCGGCTACGACCCGGGCGCGGCGGGCATGTTTCTGCTCGGCTTCGACGTCTTCAATCTCTTGCTCGGCTACGCGGCCTTCCTGCTGCTCGGCTGGCGCACGCTGGCCCGTGGCGAGCGCGGCGGCTTCGCCATCACCGCAGCGCTCACGCCGTTCTACTGGATGCTGATGTCGCTGGCCGCGTGGCAGGCGATCTGGCAGCTCTATGCGCGGCCCCATCACTGGAACAAGACGCCGCATGCCCCCTCGCGCAGGCCGCCGCGCGGAGCGCGGGCCGCCGCGACGGGGAAGGGCCCGGTCATCCCGCCGCCGAAAGGAAGGCCGGACCCTCGCCTATGATCCGGGGATCCTCCTCGCCGATGGCAGCGAGGTCGCGCCCGACATAGGGCACCGACAGCAGGATGCGTCGCATCACCGCGAGCCGCGCGCGGCGCTTGTCGTTGGCCCTGACGATGGTCCATGGCGCGTGGTCGGAATGGGTCGCGGCCAGCATCTCGTCGCGCCGCCTCGTATATTCGTCCCAAAGACGGATGCCGGCGATGTCTATGGGCGAGAACTTCCAGCGCGTCAGCGGGCTGTGGCGGCGATCGTGAAAGCGCTCGAGCTGGGTTTCCTGGCCGATGTTGAGCCAGAACTTGAACAGCCGGATGCCGTCGTTGACGACCGTCTTCTCGACCAGCGGCGCCTCTTCGAGGAACTTCCGGTTCTGCTCCGGCGTGCAGAACCCCATGACGGGCTCGACCACGCCGCGATTGTACCAGGACCGATCGAAGGTCACGAACTCGCCGGCCGTCGGGAAGTGGACGACGTAGCGCTGGAAATACCATTGTCCGCGCTCCGTCTCGCTCGGCTTGGGCAGCGCCACGTTGCGGGCCGAGCGCGGGTTCATGTACTGCCGCACGACGAAGATCGTGCCGCCCTTGCCGGCCGCGTCGCGCCCCTCGAAGACCGCCATGACGCGTTCGCCGGTCGCCTGAAGCCAGGACTGGAGCTTGACGAGCTCGATCTGCAGCGCCTCCAGCGTGTTCTCGTACAGCTTCTTGTCGAGCTTGTCGGCATAGGGATATCCGCCGGCGGTCAGCGACTTCTTGCCGATCCAGTCGGGCAGCGTCGGGTCCTCGATGTCGAATACCCGCTTCTTGCCGGCGACCACGATCTCGACGGGGGCGGTCGGGTCAGTCCCGGCGTTTGCGGATTTGTTCATCGCGACGATCCTTTCCTGCTGGCGGGTTCATGCTATTGGCTGGAGCCGAACGGGTCCATGGGCGACCGCGACGGCCAGGGGGTTGTGGGCGATGCAGTCCGGCGGGGAAAAGGCGGCGTCCGGCATTGCGCGCCTGCTGCGCAATTTCGGCGCCCACCGCGCGCCGGTCGGTGTGGCGCTGGCCTGCGTGGCGATGCTCGCTCTGGCCGGTCCGGTTCCGGCCTGGGCATGGCTGCTCGCAATCGCCTGCATCGTGGCCGCCGGTGCCCTGGCCCGGCCGTCCGGTGCGTTCGGCGACGCCGGGCATGGTCCCCGGGAGGGCGGCGACCCGCTGGAGCAGGTGTCGGCCAGGAGGCTCGCCGACGCCGTCAAGGAGCCGTTGATCGTCTTCGACGCCTCGGGCTCGACCGTCCACGCCAACGCCGCCGCCACCGCCGCATTCGGCGCGATCGCGCCCGGCACGCCGCTGCAACTCAGGTTCAGGGCTCCGGAGATGCAGGCGCTGTTCCAGTCGCTCACGGCCGGCGAAGCCGTGACCACCGCGATCGACTACGCCGAAAAGGTGCCCTTCGAGCGCCTCTACCGGGTGATCGTCACGCCGCTCGATACCGCCCGCCGGCTGCACGTCATCGCCTTCGCCGACAACAGCGAGGCCCGTCGCATCGATCGCATGCGCGCCGACTTCATCGCCAATGCCAGCCATGAGCTGAGGACGCCGCTGGCCTCGGTTTCCGGTTTCATCGAGACGCTGCGCGGGCCCGCGCGGGACGATCCCGAGGCGCGCGAGCGCTTCCTTGCGATCATGGAGAAGCAGGCCGCCCGCATGGCGCGCCTGATCGACGATCTGCTGTCGCTGTCGCGGCTCGAGATGAAGCCGCTGACGGCGCGGGAGGCGGTCGACCTGGCCGGCCTCCTGGACGGCGTGATCGATTCCCACAAGCATCTGGCCGCGGAGTCGGGCGTGGTGATCGAGAAGGAGTTCGGGACCGGTCCGACGATCGTCAGCGGCTCGCGCGATGAACTCTTCCAGGTCTTCGAGAACCTGCTCGAGAATGCCTGCAAATACGGCCAGGCGGGCGGCCGGGTGGTGGTCGAACTGGCGGCGAGCGAGAGCGAGGTCCGTGCGACCGTGCGCGATTTCGGACCCGGCATCGCGGCCGAGCACATTCCGCGCATCACCGAAAGGTTCTACCGGGTGGACGTCGACAGCAGCCGGTCGCAGAAGGGAACCGGTCTCGGCCTGTCCATCGTCAAGCACATCCTCAACCGGCACGGCGGCTGGCTTTCCATCCGCTCGCAGCCGGGGCAGGGCGCCGAGTTCACCGCGCACCTGCCGCGCGAGGCGACGTCCGCCGCAATGGCCGGCGCATGAGCGCGGCTTTCTTGTTTCCGTCATGCCGCTAGCCTAGGCTCGCGGGAATCTCTTCGCCCCTTCGCAGGAACTCCCATGCCGACCCAGCACATCATGAGCGCCTATGACGAGGAACTGCGCTTCCTTGCCACCGGCATCGCATCGATGGGCGGGCATGCCGAACGGATGGTCGAGCAGTCGGTGCAGGCGCTGGTCAATGCCGACCACGCGCTGGCGCGCAAGGTCATCGGCGACGACGCGGTGCTGGACCAGGGTCAGCGCGAGGTCGACGACAAGGCGATCCTCATCATCGCGAAGCGCCAGCCGATGGCGCAGGACTTGCGCGAGATCATCGGGTCGATCCGCATCTCGGCCGATCTGGAGCGCGTCGGCGACCTCGCCAAGAACATCGCCA
>VFQR01002570.1_pt1 | contig 11356 bp, 8 predicted proteins | sample 3512321 | NCBI WGS metagenome assembly VFQR01 (sample SAMN10412374, study PRJNA504923) | tailings metagenome | isolation source: Relicate 3 Philex TSF1 revegetated site | place: Philippines: Tuba, Benguet | collected 2017-08-29
ACAATATCATCAAATCGCAAAACCAAGAAATTAGCCAGATGAAGCAGTGGCGACAAGCTTGGTATCCCAGCGCGGGAAATAAACCAATGGCTTATCACAGTCAAATGGGTCACATGATGGAGATGTCATCTGAGCAAATCCAAGCCATGATGATGAGTCAAGACTTGGGTGCGGCTGATGCTGAATTTGATTTGCGCTTTATCAATGCAATGATTCCTCACCATGAAGGGGCTGTAAAAATGGCACAAGACGCCTTAACTAAGTCGAAACGCCCCGAAATCAAGCAATTAGCTCAAGAAATCATCAAAGCACAAGATACAGAAATTAAACAAATGCAGCAATGGCGGAAAAGTTGGTACAACCAGTGATGTTGTGAGGGGGATGAAGGGGATGAGGGAGATGAGGGGGAGAATTTCTAACTCCTAACTCCTAACTCCTAACTCCCCAATCCCTTTTACTGACTTAGCAGGGTTCCTTCTTCTACTGGACGAATAATTGGAGCAGGTGGTGTGACTTGTGGTTGAAAGATTCCTTGTAATGCTTGTTCTAATGTTTGGGCCATGACAATTCGGTTTTCGTAAGCTACAACTACTCGCACCAAGGTTGGTAAGCTATTTTGTGTCGCTTCTAGATAAATTGGCTCGACGTACAATAGTGATTGCTCAATGGGAATTATTAGTAAATTTCCTTGAATGGCTCTCGAACCCTGGCGATTCCACAGGGAAATTTGCTGGGAAATTACTGGGTCTTGGTTAATTCGCGCTTCGATTTGCTCTGGTCCGTAGATTAGTCTTTCTTTAGGAAAGATATATAACAATAACTTACCGTAATTCACGCTATCCGATCGCGCTGCAAACCAAGCGATTAAATTTGTCCGCTGTCTGGGAGTGTAGGGCAAAAACAGGATAAATTCTTCAAAAGGTACGGTGGGTAGACTAGTTATCAAATAATACGGCTCTACTAGACGGGCTTCGCTGCCGTAGATTTCGTTCGGAATCTGCCACTGGTCTTCCCGGTTGTAAAACACTTGGGGGTCGGTCATGTGGTAGGTCATCAACCGTTCAGATTGAATTTTGAATAAGTCCTCAGGATAACGGATATGATTGCGGAGGGTGACGGGCATGGCACTGATTGGTTTGAAGGTGTTGGGAAATATCCTTGACCAAGTGGCCACGATTGGATCTCTGGGATCGGCAATATAAAAGTTAACGATACCGTGGTAGGCATCAACGACTACCTTCACAGAGTTACGGATATAATTAATACCGTCGTTCGCGGTGTCTGAATAAGGATAGCGATCGCTTGTTGTGTAAGCATCCAAAATCCAGTAAAGGTAATTTTCGTCATCTGGGTAGTCTGGATTGGTATTGTTAGGATTTGCATCGGCAGTGACGAGATAAGGGTTGCTGTCAAATTGCAAAAAAGGTGCGATCGCTTGAATTCTTTGCTTGATATTCCGCCGGAATAGCACTTTGCTATCTGGCAAAAAGTCCCGCGTGAAGACCATCTGCCAATCTTTTAAGTACATGGCAAATAGCCACCGACGCCATGCTGAACCAATTTTAATGCCACCCCGTCCATCATAGGAGTTATAAACATTGTCGCTACCACTGGGATAGTCCAATTCTCTAACTCTTGTGCCAGTCATTACATAGTTATTAGTGATTTCCCCATAATAAATTCGGGGTTCTCCAATGGGAATACTTTCACGAATGCCTGGACTGGAAGTTGTCAGGGCGCTACCATCACCACTAATGTCTTTGACAAAATATTCTGGTAGCCCACCCGCCCCCACTGTATTCACTGGGCTAACGGTAAATCCAAAACCGTGGGTATAAATTAGATGGCGGTTAACCCAGGTTTGAGCTTGCTGTGGTACGGCGCTGTAGTCTAATTCTCGTGCAGCAATTAGTACCTGACGCCGTTCTGCTGTTTCCACTGGTTCTTGTTTAGGTGTTGATTCAGGGGCTGATGGTCGGTCTGAAGTTACCTCGGTTTTCAAAGTATAGCGATCAATATCGGCATCGGGAAACCGATAGTATGGGCGAATTTGTTGTAGCTCACGGTTGGTTTCTAACAGTGGTCGCTGATCCCAAAGGCGGATGTTGCGAATTGTCAAATTATTTTTTTGCAGATCTGCTTGAGTTAATGTTCCTTGGGGGTTGAAGGTTCTAGCATCGATCGCCTCTAAATCGAAGGCTTGGCGAGTTAAGGCAATGGTACGCTGAATGTAAGGTTGCTCTCTTTGCAATTCATTCGGTAGGACAATTAAATTTTGCACCACAGTCGGGAGAACAAGGTCAGAGACTGCAACTAATACTAAATAAACACCTAATCCGTAAAACACCAAGCGGCGATACCAAAGTTTAGGTTTCCAGAATAACGTTCGCCAGAGTAAGTAAAAGGCGATGCTAAGAGCCACGAAACATAACACTGTGTAAGCTGGCAACTCAATTGTGACATCGGTGTAGCTAGCACCATAACTGATTCCACGGCTAGAATATACCAGTTCGTAGCGACTCAGCCAGTAACTCAAAGCTACCAAAAGCATCAACAAGCCACCCATACCGCATAAATGACGTTGCTGCTTTTGGGAAAAACCAGGGAAAATTCCTTGACTTAAACTCTCAGCCGACAAAAGATAAGTCAAGGCGACGGCGACAAAGCCATACAAAAATAATCCCATTAGCCAGAGTTCCAGCAGTTGCCAAAACGGTAAGGAAAATATGTAAAAGCTGATATCCTTACCAAATAAAGGCTCAGTGCTGTTGAAAGTAGTCGCGTAAAAATATGGCAGTACCTTTGCCCAGTTCTGGAATAGTATCAAGCCAAAAATCCCACTGAAAACAACTGCGATCGCTGTGAGTAAAAATCCTGGGAAAATTAAAATAGCGATCGCTCCCCCCAAAATGAAGCCAAGATGCAAAATTTGAGAGATAATCTGGTTTAAGAGTTGCCAAATTCTCTCTGGTCGAAACAGGGCGGGAATCGGTAAACTAGTCCGATTCACTGAAGAATGCCAGTAAGAAAGAGCAATTTGACCGTAGTGAGCCAGCATTAACCCTGTCAACAAGCTCAATATCAAAGCTAGGGGTAACAGCCAGCGTAATTTTAATGGTTTTAAGTTCTTTGCCTCAGGCGTTAAAATGCGATCGCGTCTGGTATAATCAGCACTGAGAAAGTGTTTGAATTCACTCTCTACTTTAACTTCCTCAATCTTCAAAGATTGGGGATACTTCAGCCGTTGTGCCAGAGCCAGGTTAACCAGTAGATAGGCAGCACTGACACTAGCTACCACCACCCATAAAATACCCCGAGTTACTAGCCTGACTAGAAATACTTGCAGGTAGCCGACTTCTTGAAACCAAAAAATTTCTGCTCCCAGGCGGGAAGCCAAATCCAGGAGTAACCAGAACCCCAGGAATAAGATAAATACTTTAAAGCTCGATTTCCAGAACATTTTGTGGCAGCCAAACTATCTGCAAAGCCAACCTTACTATTTTCCACAATAGCTAAATTTAGTAACGGTTCAAAGTTTATATCCTAAAAAACGTTTAATTTACATAATCGAATTCAACATAACTCTTGTGGGGTAGGCCGGAAAGCCCGCCCAGGATATGCAATTTAAATGTTGAACAGCTTATTTTCTGTCAATGCGTAAGTCCTAGTTACAGCTATTTTCAGGTAAATAGACCACACGGTAGGGGCGCAAGGCTTTGCGCCCCTACAACAGATGTGGTTCAAATACATGAAAATAGCTGTAAATTTGTACCCTCTGAATGAGCCTCTTCAACCTATAGCAAGAGTGTCATCTTCTATTAAACGCATACGATAAAGAACTAGGAAATTAAATTGCAGTATATCTGCTTATCAAATCATGGACTGGAAATACAGGTGGAAAAACGGCTATCGCCCAAGCCGAGATGAAGCAGTAAAAAATCCTCATTTGTTAGATGAAAGTCAGTTCGAGACTGAACAAGACCGACAGCTAGCTGAAGAAGCTACAAGAAAGCATTTGGGCATACCTGCACCAACTTTAGATGAAGAAAAATCAATACTACCTCATGCAGCTTCGCCTAATCAAAAAGCTCAGAAATAGCACTATTTCCCAAAATTTCTGCAACAAATAAATTACTGTAGGGGCGTACAGTTGTATGCCCCTAATCATATATCTGTAACAGAAATTTTGTAAAATAATACATTGGGTATTTTTTATCCATACATGCTCTATACCATTAAAAACTTCGACAAAATAATGCAGATTTTTCAAATTTTCAATCAATTAAACACTTTGAAGTTTACTAAGTTACTGACTCAAACAGTAGCTTTAGGTGCAGGCGCTATTGTTCTATTTTCCGGTAATAATGCCGATGCTGCCGAGCAAGTTATTTTAAAATACGGTAATTTTCAAGGGTCAGTATCTGTTGAAGAATTAAATCAGTTTGCAGAAACTGGCAAGACTACCCCAACATTAAGGGCTTATTTGCAGGCAGCCCAACAAGAACCCGCATTAGCTCGTAAAGCACTCAAAGCAGGTATCAAAGCCGATCCTGCCTTTTTAAATAACTTACTTTCTAGTTGGGCTGGGCCAGTTTTAGTTAATCAAATTGGTGAAGTAGTTCACCCTCCCGCAGGAGAACTAGACCAACAAGCACTGCGAACCGCTTTAAGCGAATCTATTGAGCAAAATGGTGAAGTTACACTACTGGGAGCTATTCAGAATTATCCAAGTACTTCTGTGGAACTAAAAGGAGATCGTCTCATCCCTGTTTATGAACGGCTAACCAATTTAGCAGAACTCTTTTAATAGGTAGTTACTGTTGAAATTTAATACCCACGAGTCTACCTCAAGATTCTACCCTATGACTGAGAAATTCTCTAACGTAATTGTAGAGTTTAACTCAAGCATAGGGAAAAGATTTGTATGACAACCGATGTTTCTCAAAATATTAAAAAGCAACTTAATGGATCGCTGATAACTGGTATTCTGCTGATTATTGCGGGGATTATTGCGATCGCAGTACCTACATTCACCACCATATTCGCCGAAACTTGGTTTGCAGCGATTTTAGCTTTTGCTGGATTTACAAAACTAGTTTATGCTGCTCAGACCCGCGATCGCGGAGGATTTGTTTGGAAACTTTTATTAAGCGGACTGTATATTGCGACCGGCATCATGCTGTTAGCCTATCCTTATACAGGTATTCTCACACTAACGCTATTGCTTGGTACCTTTTTGTTAACTGAAGGCACATTCGAGTTAATTCTCGCCTTCCAATTACGTCCCCAACAAAACTGGACATGGGTACTAGTCAACGGCATTATTACACTGGTCTTAGGTGCAATGATTTGGTTTCAGTGGCCGTTCAACGCCCCCTGGCTCATTGGAACACTAGTTGGTGTCAGCGTTCTCTTCAGCGGTATTTCCCGCGTCATGCTGTCATTGAATCTGCGTTCTGCCTTAGATGCGGTGTAGGGAGTGGGGAGATGAGGGAGATGAGGGAGATGAGGGAGTAGAAGGAGCAGGGGAGCAGGGGAGATGAGTTTTTCCCCTCTGCCCCTCTGCCTCTTGTGCCCAATGCCCCATACCCCATACCCAAATAAAAAGTTTACAAGACATTGCAGCAGCGATCGCTCTGGTATTGCTAAATTAACTAAGGTAATCAAAATCCAGGCTAGCTAGCTGCAATCAACAATGGTATCTATTTCTACTCCCTTCTCGGATATTCAAAACCATTGGGCACGCTTATTTATCACAGCCTTAGCCCAACGCAGTATTGTCAGTGGTTTACCTAACGGCACTTATCGCCCCGATAACTCACTCACCCGTGCTGAGTTTGCTGCCATTATTGCTAAGGCATTTCCCACAGTCACCAAGAAGCGGCAGTATGTTCCTTTTGTTGATGTAGTTAGTAGCTTTTGGGCAGCACCAGCCATTCAAACAGCTTACGAAAAAGCATTTATTAGCGGATTTCCTGATAAAACTTTCCGTTCTGCTAACCGAATTACCAGAACAGAAGTTTTAGTCTCTTTAGTTGCAGGTTTAGAAATTGCCACTAAGGTAAAACCCGATCTCCTCTCAAAACTTGGACAAATCTATCAAGATGCTGCTCAAATTCCTGACTATGGCAAAAATCAGATAGCTATTGCCACTAGTGCAGGATTAGTAGTTAATTTCCCAAATCTGAAATTACTTAATCCTAATCTGGCAGCCACCCGTGCAGATGTGGCTGTAATTATTTATCAAGCTTTAGTGTATTTAGGTACAGCGGACAAGATTGCCTCTAGTTACATAGTGGTGCCGCCAACACCAACGCCAACACCAACACCAACGCCAACGCCAACGCCAACGCCAACACCTGTACCCCCCGGTAGCGTGAAGCTAAATCACACCAGAGAATTTCGTGGAGTATGGGTAGCATCTGTGTGGAATGGTGATTGGCCTTCCAAAACAGGACTTTCTGTTGAGCAACAAAAAGCTGAATTTACTGAAATTACTGTTAAGTTACAAGCGCTGAACTTTAACGCCCTGATTTTCCAAGTCAGACCAGAGGGAGATGCTTTGTATGAATCGCAAATCGAGCCTTGGAGTAATTGGATTACGGGAACTCAGGGGAAAGCACCAGAACCATTTTACGATCCTTTAGCATTTGCGATCGCCGAATGTCACAAACGCAACATCGAACTTCATGCTTGGTTCAACCCTTACCGCGCCAGCACTTCCACCAACCCAGCTAGAACTGTTCATCCCCACATAGCAGTTACCAATCCAGAAACCGTTTATTTGTGGAAAACTCAACGCTGGATGGACCCAGGGCTGAAAATAGTCCAGGACAGAGCTTACAACGTAATTCTTGATGTAGTGAAGCGCTATGATATCGATGGCGTTCACTTAGATGATTATTTCTATCCCTATCCCGTTGAGGGACAAACTTTCCCCGATGACAAAACCTACGCTGCATATAAAGCAACAGGCGGTACACTCAGCCTGAGCGACTGGCGACGGGACAATGTTAATAAAATGGTACAGCGTCTCTGGGAGGGAATCAAAGTAACTAAACCCCACGTGAAATTTGGTATTAGTCCCTTTGGAATTTATCGCCCCGGACAACCCCCCGGTATTACTGGCTTAGATGCTTACAATGTGCTTTACGCCGACGCCAAGAAATGGCTAGAACAAGGCTGGATTGATTATATCGCGCCTCAACTTTATTGGCGCACAGACCAACCACAACAAAGTTATTCTGCATTGTTGAAGTGGTGGACAGATATAAACGCAAAGCAAAGACATGTTTATGCAGGTAACAATCTCACAGAACCAAGCAACAAGAGTCGGGAAAGTGATGAGATTGAAAAGCAAGTGAAAATTAGTCGTAGTCAAACTGCAAACTTATCACTGGGGAATATTTTCTTTAATCTCGGTGTTTTGAGAGAAAATAGTCAAGGCATAGCCGACCGATTCCAAAGTCTGCTTTATAACAAACCTGCCCTACCTCCTACCATGTCTTGGCAGACTGCAACACCACTTCCCCCACCCACCGGACTACAAGTCAACAACCGCAAACTTAGTTGGCAGCCTGGAGATAATCAGCCGGTTCGTTCCTGGGCACTTTATCGCCAAATTGACGATAATACTTGGACAATTCAACGAATTTTGTCTGCTGGTACAACCTTCGCCACCGTCCAACAAGCGGGTACTTATGCCGTGTGTGCAGTGGATAGGTTGGCGAATGAGAGTGCAGGAACGGTGATTACTGTTAGTTAAATTTAGTATTACAGCTATTTTCAGGTAAATAGCTGTAATCGAGATGTAGTTGCAATTCAACGTCTGGCTCGTGCTATAAACCCAGATGTAGAGACGTTACATTACAACGTCTCTACAGGATTTTGATATCATGCACAATCGTTTTTCATACATGAAATCAACAATGCCTAAAATGGTATAATCCCTGCATATTCACGGCTTCATAATAACTACACCATAAGCATCTGGTGAAAGATAGTTTTTGGCTGCTTGCATTAAGTCAGTAGCATTTTGATTCTCAATTCTCGCTGGGTAGTTAAATGCAGGTTCCAAATCTCCCAGCAAAGATTGATAATAGCCATATAACCCAGCGCGAGCGCTTGGTGTTTCGTTACCAAAGATAAATCTGTTGGCTACTCTTCGCCGCACACGGGCAATTTCTGATTCTTTCACCAACTCTGTATGTAGGTTGCGGATATGTTCGGCAATGGCATTTTCTACTTCTGTTAAATTTTCCACTGCACATTTAGCTGAAATATAAAATGTACCTTGCAACTGATGGCTAATGTTGCTTACGGAAATTGAAGAAACTAATTTCCGTTCTTCTTTTAAATCTTGCACTAATCTTGATGTTCGTCCATGCCCCAAAACTGCTGCTAAAACATCGAGTCCATAAGTTTGTTCCAGTTCAACCATTCCTGGAACCCGCCACAGTATTACTAATCTCGCTTGTTGCAGAGTTTCATCAATAAATTCCCGACGGACTATTTCTGTAAATGGTGATTCGGTGGGGAGTGGAGAGTTGGGAGGAGCCACTGCGGTCTTGGGGTTTCCCCAAGTGGAGCAAGTGGCGTTGGGGAGTGGGTACAGACGCGATGCATCGCTTTTGTGGACTTGTGTAAATGATTCGCTAACAGTTGCAATTAATTCTTCCACAGGCAAATTACCCACAGCCACAGCAGTAATTGACTGGGGTTGATACCAAGTACCATGAAAATCCCGCATTTGCTGGGGTTTGAGTCCGGCAATTACTTCTTCTGGCCCCAACACTGCACGCCGATAAGGTAACCTATCAAACGCTGTTTCCATCGCCCGTCTATAAGTGCGACGGCGGGGATTATCTTCTGAACGTCTAATTTCTTCCAAAACTACTAATCGTTCGCGTTCAAAGGCATCATCCGGAATACTGGCATTAGTTACTACATCTATTTGTAATGGCGCAAGTTCCGCAAAGTCTTTCGGCGCAGTAGTTATATAGTAATGAGTATAGTCTTGGCTAGTGGCGGCATTGGTGACGGCGCCCCGTTCTTCAATTCGACGTTCAAACTCACCGCTAGCCAGTTGTTCTGTTCCTTTAAAAATCATATGCTCTAAAAAGTGAGCCATACCGTTAATGGCATCAGATTCTACAGCTGAGCCAACTTTTATCCATAAGCTAAGGTTCACGGCATCAACTGGCATCTGCTCGGCTATGATTGTCAAACCATTAGGTAATTTGTGCAGGTTTGGAGCATTTAGGCGAGGAAATTTGTTTAGAGTTGAAGTCATTGCTACTTGGGTGGGGAGAGCTACGTTACTCTCTTATCTTATCTACGACTTACTGCTCAGTTAAGTTTTGTAGTTTTCAGTACAAGCCTTTTCAAGGTGTCAACCTAAGTACGATTACATCTTTTTAATTATTTTGTAGCAAATAAAAGTGGTACTCCATAATTTATAAATTGAGTATCGGAAGTAATTATAATCATCTTTTCTAGTATCGCTTGTACTATTAAAAGCCTATCAAAAGGGTCTTTATGATGGTCAGGTAAAGATGCTGCTTTAACAGCGTGGTGTTCTGTTATTGATAAAAAACTAAAATCAGTATCAATGATGGCTTGTATTAAATTATCTGGGGTTTGAATCTGTCCTTTTTTTCTTTTTATTTCTATTTCCCAAACACTAACAGCACTAACAACCACTTTATTTGAAGAATCTAATATTTTTTTACTAACTTCAGGTAAAAGACAAGAATTATCTTCAAGTGACCATATTAAAGTACAGGTATCAAGTAACAATTCCATTATTCTTCAATACCAAATTCCGAAAGAATATCACTTGATGTTTTATTAAAATCTTCTGATATTTCTACTTTCCCTTTCCAAATACCTAAGGATCTAGGAGAATTTTGAGTAGGAGTTAATTGCTTTATTTCACCAATTGACTTACTATAGGTGAATTAACTACAGTCGATTCCGTCATGAATGAAGTTTGAGGAATAGTTTTTTTATTCGTAATAATACCAGCCTGAACAACTCGGTTATCATCGCCACGCACAAAAAAACTTACTCTAACATTACCGCTGTGATTTTTCATAAGAGAATCAATTTCTTCTCTTAATGATTTTAACTCTGCAAGACTTAAATAAGATAGTGTGGATGATATTAAACGTACTTTCCCGTTAATATACATAATACTCTTAGTTATCAAATTAACTACAGTTAACAACTAGAAACTAAAATTCTATTCCACCACTATTCTAATCTGTCTAGCCAAGGTTTTTAGACGTGATAGCACTTCCATGCAACAAAGTTGTAGAGGATGCGCCCCTACGACGATTGTGGTTTAATGAAAAACGCTGTAAAATTATGAGTAGTAATGTTAAGAATTATAAAAAAATAAGTATCAATGTCCAAGATTTCTGCTGAAAAAACTAAATCTCGTGTTGTCGTCATTGGTGCGGGAATTGGTGGACTGACTGCTGGGGCATTATTAGCTCATAGAGGTTACAGCGTCTTAATTTTAGATCAAGCGATCGCACCAGGAGGCTGTGCTTCGACCTTTAAACGCCAAGGATTTACCTTTGATGTCGGTGCAACTCAAGTTGCAGGGTTGGAACCGGGGGGAATTCACCACCGGATTTTCTCAGAATTGGAAATAGATTTACCAGCAGCCACACCTTGCGATCCTGCTTGTGCGGTATATTTACCAGGAGAAAGTACACCCATTAACGTTTGGCGCGACCCAGAGAAATGGCGAGAGGAACGGCAAAGGCAATTCCCTGGTAGTGAACCATTCTGGCAATTAATGGCAACTTTATTTAATGCTAGCTGGGAATTTCAAGGACGTGACCCAGTGCTACCACCGCGTAATTTATGGGATTTGTGGCAGTTAACCCAAGCGGTACGTCCCAGTACATTAATTACAGTACCCTTTACTTTGTTGACGGTGGGAGATGCTTTGCGGTTATGTGGAGTGGGAAACGACCAACGACTGAGAACATTTTTAGATTTGCAACTGAAGTTGTATTCCCAAGTCAACGCAGAAGAAACAGCATTACTTTACGCCGCCACAGCCTTGAGTGTATCGCAACTACCCCAAGGATTGTTTCATCTTGAAGGCAGTATGCAAGTATTAAGCGATCGCCTGGTAGAATCCTTAGAAAGAGATGGCGGCAAATTATTGATGCGCCACACCGTCGAACAAATTAAAGTAGAAAACGGCAAAGCCACCGCTGTAGTGATTAGAAATCAAAAAACCGGCGAAGTCTGGACAGAATTAGCCGACCATCTAGTTAGCAACGTCACCGTACAAAACTTGGTGCAGTTGTTAGGAGAAAAAGCGCCATCTGGTTAT
>VFQR01002572.1_pt1 | contig 11345 bp, 11 predicted proteins | sample 3512321 | NCBI WGS metagenome assembly VFQR01 (sample SAMN10412374, study PRJNA504923) | tailings metagenome | isolation source: Relicate 3 Philex TSF1 revegetated site | place: Philippines: Tuba, Benguet | collected 2017-08-29
GGGCATCGTCGAGGAGGTCGGCAGCGGCGTCACCGACCTGCGCCCCGGTGACCGCGTGGTGGTGCCGTTCACCATCTCCTGCGGCCACTGCTTCATGTGCGAGGGCGGGCTCCAGTCGCAGTGCGAGACCACGCAGGTGCGCGAGTACGGCATGGGCGCCGCGCTGTTCGGCTACACGAAGCTGTACGGCCAGGTGCCGGGCGGCCAGGCGGAGTACCTGCGCGTGCCCCACGCCGACTACGGGCCGATCAAGGTGCCCGATGGCCCCGCCGACGACCGCTTCGTGTTCCTGTCGGACGTGCTGCCCACGGCGTGGCAGGGGGTGGAGTACGCGAACGTGCCGCCCGGTGGCACCGTCGCCGTGCTCGGCCTCGGCCCGATCGGCGACATGGCCTGCCGCATCGCGCTCCACCGCGGCGCGTCGCGGGTCATCGGCCTCGACCTCGTGCCCGAGCGGCTCGAGCGGGCCCGGCTGCGGGGCGTGGACGTGCTCGACATCACCGCCTTCGGCGAGAAGGCCGACGAGATCGTCGCCGCCGTGCAGGAGCTGACCGGCGGCCGCGGCCCCGACTCCGTCATCGAGGCCGTGGGCATGGAGGCGCACGGCTCGCCCGGCGCGAAGCTGGCCCACCAGATGACCGGGCTGCTCCCGTCCAAGGTGGCGGAGAAGGTGATGACCCGCGCCGGCGTCGACCGGTTGGCCGCGCTCCAGCTGGCGTTCGAGCTCGTGCGCCGCGGCGGCACCGTGTCGATCTCGGGCGTGTACGGGGGGATGACCGACCCGTTCCCGATGATGCGCCTGTTCGACAAGCAGGTGAACCTGCGCATGGGGCAGGCGAACGTGAAGCGGTGGGTGGACGACATCCTGCCCCTGCTCACCGACGCCGACCCGCTGGGGGTGGACGGCTTCGCCACCCACCACCTGCCGCTCGGCCAGGCGGCGGAGGCCTACAAGATGTTCCAGCAGAAGGACGACGGCGCGGTCAAGGTGGTGTTCAACCCGTGACCCGGCCACGCCCTTGAGCCCCGGGCCGCTCCCGCCGGCGCTGCGGCCGGGGCCGCCGCCTCAGTCGTTGTCGAGGCTGGTGGCGCTCGGCCCCGGGGCGGGCTGGCCGCGGCCTGCCACGCCGTCGGCCTCGGCCCCCGGGTCGCCGGGACGGTCGTCGGCGTTGCCGAAGCGCATGGTCGAGCTGCTGGGGTCGGACGCGTCGTTGCCGGCCGCGGCCTCGGGGTGCTGCCGGTTGACGACGAAGTACACGAGGACGGCGAGCGTGAGGACGATGGCGATGACGGCGACGGTGACACCCATGGCGGCGGGGGTACCCCGGCCCGGCGGCGGCGAAGCCTGACCGCCTGCACGATGTCGGGCCCGACGGTCAAGCATCCGGTGCCTCGCCGGCGCCCGGCCACCCGCTCCCACCGCGGCACCGCACGGGTGGGCACCTCGGGGTGGGTGTACCGCGACTGGCGCGGCGTGGTGTACCCGCAGGAGCTGCCGCAGCGCCGGTGGTTCGAGCACTACGCCACCATGTTCGACACGGTCGAGCTGAACGCCACCTTCTACCGCCTCCCGCCGGAGACGACCGTCGCCGGGTGGGCGGCGCGGGCACCCGAGGGCTTCCTCTACGCGCTGAAGCTCGGTGCGTTCGGCTCGCACCGGATGAAGCTCCGCGACGCGGCGTCGTGGCTGCCCACCCACGTCGAGCGGTTCCGCCCGCTCGGACGGTCGCTGGGGCCGACCGTCGTGCAGCTGCCGCCTCGGTGGCGGCGCGACACGGCGCGCCTCGACGAGATGCTGTCGGTCGCCCCTCGCGACATGCGCTGGGCGGTGGAGCTGCGCGAGGCGAGCTGGGTGCACGACGACACCTTCGAGGTGCTGCGCCGGCACGGCGCGGCGCTGGTGATCCACGACCTCCTCGCGGACCACCCGCTGGAGCTGACCACCGACTGGACGTACCTCCGCTTCCACGGGGTGGCGCCGCTCGAGGCCCCCTACCGCGGCCTGTACGGGCCGGAGCGGCTCGCGGCGTGGGCCGAGCGCGCCGCGGCCTGGCTGGACGCCGGCATCGACGTGCACGCGTACTTCAACAACGACTACGAGGGGTTCGCGGTGGCCGACGCCACGTGGCTGCGCGACGCGCTCACGGCTCCGACGCCGCCCGCTGGGTCGAGCCCGCCGGACCCGGCTCCTCGGCGTCGTCCGCGCCCGTCGTCGGAGCCAGCGGGGAGGTCGCCGGCCCGTCGATGACCGCGCCGTCGATCGCGAACCGCGAGCCGTGGCACGGGCAGTCCCAGGTGCGTTCCGCGGCGTTGAAGCGGACGACGCAGCCCATGTGCGTGCACGTGGCGTCGAGGCGGTGCACGGTGCCGTCGAGGTCGCGCCCGACGGCCACCGGGCGCAGGCCCTCGGTGACGACGATGCCCCCGCCGGGCTGGAGGTCGCCCTCGGTGCGGCGCAGGGCCGTGAGGCGATCGCCCACGAACCGGATCGCCACGTGGGTGTTGTTGCGCACCGCGTCGACGCCGAGCGTGGGTGTCACGCGGGCGGCGTCGAACAGCTGCGCGTGCGCGTTGTCGCGCCCGGACACCGCGTCGCGCAGCAGCGTGGCCGCCACCATGCTCGTCGACATGCCCCACTTCGCGAAGCCGGTGGCCACGAAACGGCGGTGGCACCCGGGCCCGAGCCGGCCGATGAAGGGCACGCCGTCGGTGGCGGTGTAGTCGAACGCCGACCAGCGGTGGCGCACGTCCACCCCCAGCTGCTGCTGCGCCCAGTCGCCCAGCGCGGCGAGGTGCTCGGTGCCGTCCACGTGGTCGTGCATCGGATGGCCCTCGCCTCCGACGAGCAGCCACGCTGCCTGCTCGGGCGCGAGCCCGAGCGGACGGATGGACCAGCCCTCGGCCACGTCGAGGTACATCCCGAGCGGGGAGCGGAGGCCGGCGCCGTCGGGCCCGCCGCCGCCGGTCATGGGGCCCGCGACCACGTACGAGCGCTCCGGCCGGGTGCGCCCGGCGATGAGCGCAGGGTCGGTGATCGGCAGGTGCGTGGCCTGCACCACCACCGACCCGTGCAGCACGGCGTCACCCACGCGCACCGTGCACCGGTCGGCGTCCTCCTCCACAGCGGTGGCGCGGAGACCCTCCACCACCGTCACACCGCGACCGCGCAGGTGTGCCACCAGGCCTGCGCACAGCGCGACCGGATCGACGAAGGCCTGGTCGGGGAGGGCCACGGCGCTGTGGACGGGCCACGGCAGGTCGGTCTCGGACGTGCCGTAGACCGGCAGGCCCGCGGCGGCGGCCGCCTCCAGCTCCTCGGCGATGGTGGCCGCGCCCTCGGCGGTGCGCGAGCAGGTGTAGGCCACGGATGTGCCGAGGCCGCACTCGATCCCCAGCCGCTGCACGAGCTGCCGAAGGCGCTGCACGGCCTCCTGGTTGGCCGTGGCGTAGGACTGGGCGGCGTCGAGGCCCTTGCCGGCGCGGAGCTGGTGGTAGACGGCCCCGTGCAGCGCGGTGATCTTCGCGGTGCTGTGCCCCGTGGTCCGCTCGGCGGCACGCCTGGCCTCCAGCACCAGGACCCGCGCCCCCTCGTCGGTCAGCTCGACGGCGGTGAGCAGGCCGGCGAGGCCGGCGCCGAGGACGATGGCGTCGAAGTGGTCGGAGGGGCTGGGCAGCGTGAACAGGGGATCGTCGCGAGGGTCGTCGGCGAGCCAGATCGACGAGCGCCACGCGGGCGCGGCCGCGTCCGCGCTCGGAGGGCCGGGGGCACGCCCTGCGGCGTCGGGGCGGTCGGGCATCCGCCGCACCTACCCTCGCCGTCTCCGCCCGAAACGACCCAGCGTTTGAAGGATCCGCGACGACAGGTGTCGGCGGATCCTTCAAACGCTCAGTGCGGGGCGGCGACGGCGGGGTCGGGAGCCGGTTCCGGCGAGCGGGCGGACCCGTGCTCGCCGCGCAAGGACTGTGCGGCGGCCACACCGGCCACGGCGCCGCTCGCCGCCGCCACGAGCACGAGGTGCGGCTGGGCGAGCAGGTCGCCGGCGGCGTGGACGCCCGGCACCGACGTGGCGCCGCAGTCGTCCACCTCCACCGCGCCGTCCGGGCGGATGCGGCACCCGAGCATCTCGGCGAGCTCGGTGCGCTGGCGCACGGCGAGCGAGAAGAACGCCACCTGGCACGCCAGCTCGGTGCCGGAGCGGAGCCGCAGCCCGCGCATGGAGCCACGCCCGCCGCTGATGCCGACCACGTCGTCCTCCACGAGCGCGATGCCCAACTCGTCGAGCACCTCGCGTTGGTCGTCGTCGCCCTCGAAGGGCAGGCCGTTGGTGACGATCGTGATCGAGCGCGCCCAGTCGAACAGCCCGGTGGCGAACGCGCCGATGTGCGCGCCGTGGCCGATCACCGCCACGTCGCGACCCTGCGCCTCGTAGGCGTCGCAGCTCGGGCAGGTGTGCACGTCCGCGCCGAAGTGCTCGGTGAAGCCCTCGATGTCGGGGTGCTCGTCGCGGGTGCCGCAGGCGAGGACGACGCGTGCCGTGGTGGCGGTGGTGCCGTCCTCGAGGGTGACGGCGAAGCCACCGTCCGAGCACCCCGCCTCGATCACGCGGCCGCGCCGGACGCTGATCTCCGGGTAGCGGGCGACGTCGAGGTAGGCACGCTGGAGGAGCTCCGCCGGTGGGGCGCCGTCGAGGCCGAGGTAGCCGTGCGCCGCCTCGGCGACGAGGTTGCGCTGCTCACCCGCGTCGACCACCAGCACCCGCCGCCGGTAGCGCGCCGCCCACACGGCCGCCGACAGCCCGGCCGGGCCGCCGCCCACCACGAGCACGTCGTACTCGGGCGCCGCGCCGTCGGGCGCCGCGCCGTCGGGCACGGCACGCTCGGGCACGGCGCGCTCGGGCACGGCGCCGCCCGGCACCGCGCCGTCGGGCACGGCGCGCTCGGGCACGGCGCCATCCGGGGCGGCGTGTTCGGGTGTCGGACGTTCGGTCACCACGCCCGCCTACCCGGCCGACGAGGCTCGGCAACCACGGCCGAGCGATGGCGGCGAGGTCCGAGGCGGAAGCGCCCGACGGTGTGAGCGGGTGGCGCGCCGGGTACGGCCCGGGGCATGACGTCGAGCCCCCAGTCGAGCAACCAGCCATCCCCGACCGGCGAGTCGAGCGGGTCGGCGCAGGAGGCGGCCGAGCGCAGCTCGGAGCGCGTGCAGCCGGACGACCCCTACACCGAGCCCCCGAACTCCACCGTCGACGACTGGCTCGGCCAGCAGGTGGACGCCGACATGGAGCGCGCCGACGCGGACGAGCGGCGCATCGACGCGTCGCCGGGCGCGCACGTGGACGACACCGAGTCCGACGAGGTCCCGGAGCCGAACGAGCCGGCCTGACGGGATCGCCCTCGACGCCTCCTGCGCAGCTCGCCCGGCCTCGGGTCAGGCGCTGAGCTCGCCCGAGGCCGCCACTGGCGCGCGCAGCCGCTCCAGGACCGCCACCAGGGACGGCGCCGGGAGGGCCGGCCCGGCCACCTCGGCCCGCGCGCCCCACGGGCGGGTGAGGTGCGCCGGCACCCGCCCCGGCAGCGTGGACACGAACGGCGTCCCGACCGCCGTGGCGAGGTGGGTGACGCCGGCGGAACCGATGACGGCCGCCTCGGCGTGCGCGAGCACCGACGCGAGCTCGCTCGCGGTCGTCCGCCCCCTGATGTCGACGACCTCGGCCGCCCGCCGGTGCGCCACGGGCAGGTCGTCGGGCGTGCCGGTCAGCACCACCGGTCGGCCCCCCCGGACCAGCTCGGCGACGATCTCGCCCCACCGGCCGGCCACGGGCTCCGGGCCGTACGACCGCCCGGGGTGCACCACCACGTAGCGCGGTGGGAGCAGGTCGGCCAGCCCGTGGCGCAGCGGGCGGCGGCACACGGCGAGGCGGCGGCCTCGGTCGTCGTGGGGCACCGCCACGCCGGCTGCCGCGACGAGGGCCAGCGCCCGCTCCACCTCGTGCAGGTGCGGGTCGAGCTCGAGGCGGACGTCGAGCAGGCTCCCGGCGTCCTGATCGGAGGCACCGACGATCCGCTCCACACCGGCGAGGCGGAGGACGAGCGCGGTGGGCAGCGGGCTCTGGCGCGGCGACGTGAGCACGATCGCCTCGCGCACGTGGTGGGCCCGCACCGCGTCGACGAACGCGGCCAGCGCAGCGGCGTCCACGGGGGGCGGCTCGGCGAGCATCCACGGGCCGTCGAAGCGGACGATGTCGTCGACCCCGTGGAGCATCCGCGCCGCCGGTTCGCCGCTGCCGCTCACCGCCAGCAGCACACGCCGGTGGCGGGCGAGTGCGCGCAGCGCCGGGCCGGCCAGGAGGACGTCGCCCATGCTGTCGAGGCGGACGGCGAGCGTGGTCGTCGCCGTCCCCATGACGGGTGCGGGTTCCCTCAGCTGGCCCGCTGCAAACCCGCCGCCGACTCGGCCTCGCCGAGCGTGCGCAGCACGTGCAGTGTGCGCCGCTCCGACCTCGACATGGTGGAGGTGGGCCGGGCCGGGCCGCTCTGCCACAGCTCCGGCAGGCTGCCGTCCGCGTAGGCCTCGATGATCGCCGGATGGACGTAACTGGCCCGGCACACCGAGCGGGTGTTGCCCAGCCGGTCCGCTGCGCGGTCGATGCACTCGAGCAGTGCCCGCTTCGACGGCCGCTCCACGCGGGCGAGGTGGTGGGCGGCGACGGTGGTGCCGATCCACGTGCGGAAGGTCTTCGCCGTGAACGGGGCGTGGAGGTGGTCGCGCAGGTACTGGTTCACCTGGTCGGAGCGGACCGCCCTCACCTCGCCGTCGTCGTCGACGTAGCTGAACAGGGTCTGGCCGGGAAGGTCCTGGCAGGCGGTGACGAGCCGGGCGATGCGCCGATCCGTCAGCTCCACGCGGTGCTTGCGGCCTCCCTTGCCGACGAAGACGAACCGCACCGTCTCGCCCTGCACCGCGACCTGCCGGCGCCGGAGCGTGGACAGCCCGTACGACTTGTTGGCCTTGGCGTACTGCTCGTTGCCCACGCGCACGGCGGTGGTGTCGAGGAGGTGCACGACGAGCGCCGTCTGGCGGGCCTCCGTGGGCTTGCGCTCCTGCAGGTCGCGAGCCACGGCCCGGCGCAGCGTGGGGAGCACCTCGCCGAAGGCGATCAGCTGCGAGAACTTCTGCTCCTCCTGCGCGGCGCGGAACGCGGGGTGGTAGCGGGCCTGCTTGCGGCCCTTCGCGTCGCGGCCGGTGGCCTGCAGGTGCGAGCACGGGTCGAGGCTGATCCACACGTGCGTCCACGCCGGCGGGATGGCGAGTGCCCTGATCCGCGCGAGCGTGGCTTCGTCGCGGACGACCGTGCCGTCGGGAGCGCGGTAGTGGAAGCGCTTGGTGCCGACGCGGACGATGCCCGGGCTGCTGTCGGTGCCGTAGACCAGTTCGGGGACGGCGAGCAGCGCCGGCGAGGGCTCGCCGGCGCTCACGGCCGGGGCTCGGGCCACGACGAGCTGCCTGCGGCGCGGCTGGCCGAGGCCTCGCGGGCCAGGCGCTCCTCCACGTACGGCGGCAACGTGGTGTGGACGATCTGGGCGCCGCTGAACCGGCGCAACTCGGCGGCGAGGGCCGACGCGTCGAGCTGCTGCACGAGGACGACCAGGGTCGTGTCGCCGGCGTCGACGGTCTGGCGGAACCAGTCCACCCAGGCGTCGGGCACGCCGAGGTCGACGAACTTGGCCGTGAGCGCACCGGAGGCGGAGCCGACGGCGGCACCGGCCACCCAGCCGATGGGGCCGCCGAGGAGGAGCCCGATGAGGCTGCCCCACAGCGCCCCGCCGACGGCGCTCTGGGGCACGCTCGGGTCGGCGGTCTCCCGCACTCGCGTCTTGCCCTCCTCGTCGCCGGAGATGAATACGGCGTCGAGCAGCTGCAGGTGCCCCTGGTCGTGCAGCCGGCGCAGGGAGAGGAGGAACTCCGCCGCGCTCAGCTCGTGGCCGAAGCTGATGCCGACGAGGTGCTGCTCGGGCTGGGAGGTGAGGGCGTCGCTCACAGCGCGCCCCGCAGCTCGCCGCGCCACCAGTCGATGAAGCCGCGCTGGTCGGGACCCACCTGGTGGAAGTGGAGGTGGTCGACACCGGCCTTGCGGTACTGCTCCACCTGCTCCACCACGCGCTGCACGTCGGCGCCGCACACCACCGATTCGGCCACGTCGTCGGCCGTCACCATCTGGGCCGCCTGCTCGAAGTGGGTCCACGTGGGCAGGTCCTGCGACAGCTGGCCCTTCACCGCGGCGTTCGGCCAGATCTCGTGGGCCAGCTGCTTCGCCGCTTCCTCGTCGGTGCCGTAGCACACGGTCAGCTGGCCGTAGACGGGGCCCTCGCCGCCGGCGTCGCGGTAGGCGCCGATCACCTCCGGATCGGGCGAGGTGGTCCACAGCCCGTCGCCGTGCTCGGCCGCCACCTTGGCCGACGAGGGACCGGCGGCGGCGACGACCACGGGGATCCGGTGCTCCGATGCGGAGAAGAGCCGGGCGTTCTCGACGGTGAAGTGGGTGCCGTGGTGGTCGACGGTCTCGCCGGTCCACAGGGCGCGGATCACGTGGAGGGCCTCGATGAGCATCTCCTGGCGGACGTCGATCGGTGGCCAGCGCGCGCCGGTGATGTGCTCGTTGAGCGCCTCGCCGGTGCCGACGCCCAGGAAGAACCGGCCGTTGCTCAGCTCGGACACCGTGGCCGCTGCCTGGGCGACGAGCACCGGGTGGATCCGGATGATGGGGCACGTGACACCGGTGCCGACGGGGATGCTCCGCGTGCGCGCGGACACGGCGCCGAGCGTGGTCCACACGAACGGGCTGTGGCCCTGCGACTGCGTCCACGGGTGGAAGTGGTCGGAGATCGTCAGGAACTCGAATCCCGCATCCTCGGCGAGCGATGCCTGCATGGCCAGATCGCTGGCCTCGAACTCCTCGCTCGACAAGGTGTAGCCCCACTGCATGCGCGGGTGGCTACCCCTGGCCTGTCGCGCCGAAACGGTGCCCGCCGACCCCGCTGCGCGCTCGGGTTTGCCACCCGCGTGGTGGGGGCACCGTCGCCCACATGACGATCCAGACGTTGGAGGACTACGCCGCGGAGGTGTTCCCCAACCGCGATCTGCGCGGCGGGGGCGGCTTCCCGATCACCGACGCCGACGTGGTGGTGGCCCACTTCGCCGAGGTCGGCCACGGCAAGGCCGCGCACGAGCGGGTGCGGAGCAGCTTCACCGGCCTGCGGACGGAGTTGGTGGTGGTACGTGGCCAGGGCAGGACCATGCTGCCCACGGCGGACGAGGACCCCGAGGGGGTGACCGAGCTGCCCACCCGGCGGCTCGGCCTGTCGTCGCTCGTGGGTGGCGTCGTGCTCGCCGCAGTGGTCCTCGTGATCCTGCTCATCGTCAGCGAGCCGTGGGTGGCGATCATCAGCGCAGCCTTCGCCGCCGGCATCGGCGCATGGATCGGCTTCCTCGCGGGCGGCGGGGCCCGCCACGCGGGGGAGCGCGCGTGGGCGCAGCCGGCCGACGTGGACGAGGACGGCGCGATGGCCGTCGTCGGTGCGCAGATCCGCTCCGCCGACGAGGGCGCGGCCGTGACGGCGCTGCTCGACCAGTTCCGCCCCGAGGTGGTGCGCATCGTCAACGGCAGCGGCTGGCGCCTGCCGTCGTCGTTCACCCCCGAGCAGGAGGACCCGCAGGCCCGCTGACGGGCGGCGATCCGGCGCCGGGCGCCTGCCGCGCCCGCGCCGTGCGTTCCGTCAGGCGGGCTGCTCCACCGGCCGGTCGGAGGTGCGCACCGTCGCCTGCCGGGCGATCTGGAAGAAATCGAACGGCAGGTCGTACTCGTTGACCCAGCCGTCGCCGTCGTTGTCCAGCACCGGCGGCCTCACGACGTCCGAGCGCAGCTGCTGCACGGTGGCCGTGGCCGCGAGGACCGACGCGGCGGCGAGGGCCGTGGTCACGTGCGCCGTGCTCACGGAGGTGTCCACCGCGGGTCCGCGGTCGGCGCCCGGTGTGCGGGGCGCCGCCTCCCGCTGCGGCGAGTCGGTGGCCGTGCCGGCGTTGCGGCTCGGCGGTCGGACGGGGGTGCGGAGCGATCGGGCCAGTTCGAACGCGCGGTTCGAGAGGCCCGTCCCTCTCGTGTCTGCCAGCGCTTCGATTCGCATGATCCTGAGCGTCCGCCGCGAAACGGCCTTCTGCCAGGGGGTTCTGTCTCAGTCGCGTCAAGAATCCCGGCCACGCGGCGTGCTCGTTCGGCGCCCGGCGGGGGACGCGCCGGCGCCGGCCACCCCCAGGAGCCGGAGGGGGTGGCCGGCGCCGGGCTGACGCCCTGGCGACCCGGAGGCCGGTCGGATCAGGGCATGAGCACGCCGTCGATGATGTGGACGGTGGCGTTGGCGGTCTGGACGTCCTGGCAGACGCTGGCGACGCCGTTGACGGTGAGGGTGCCGCCGTCGTCGGTGATCTCGAGAGTGCCGCCGTTGACGGTGGTGACGGTGCCGGCCTCGACGAGGTCGGCGGAGCTGAGGCGCTCGCCGGCGACGACGTGGAAGGTGAGGATGGACGTGAGCAGCTCGGTGTCGGCGAGGACGGCGTCGAGCTGGTCGGCGGGGATGGCGGCGAAGGCGTCGTTGGTGGGGGCGAAGATGGTGAAGGGCCCGTCGCCGTTGAGGGTGTCGACGAGGCCGGCCTCGGTGACAGCGGCGACGAGGGTGGACAGCACGGGGTTGTTGGAGGCGGCGGTGGCGGCCGGGTCGGCGGCCATGCCGTCGAAGCTGCCGGCGCCGTCGGCGGGGACCGCTGCGCAGCCCGGGCCGCTCGGCTCCATCATCGCTCCGGCCATGTCGTCACCGCCGGTCATGTCGTCACCCGTCTCCGGCATGAGCACGCCGTCGATGATGTGGACGGTGGCGTTGGCGGTCTGGACGTCCTGGCAGACGCTGGCGACGCCGTTGACGGTGAGGGTGCCGCCGTCGTCGGTGATCTCGAGAGTGCCGCCGTTGACGGTGGTGACGGTGCCGGCCTCGACGAGGTCGGCGGAGCTGAGGCGCTCGCCGGCGACGACGTGGAAGGTGAGGATGGACGTGAGCAGCTCGGTGTCGGCGAGGACGGCGTCGAGCTGGTCGGCGGGGATGGCGGCGAAGGCGTCGTTGGTGGGGGCGAAGATGGTGAAGGGCCCGTCGCCGTTGAGGGTGTCGACGAGGCCGGCCTCGGTGACAGCGGCGACGAGGGTGGACAGCACGGGGTTGTTGGAGGCGGCGGTGGCGGCCGGGTCGGCGGCCATGCCGTCGAAGCTGCCGGCGCCGTCGGCGGGGACCGCTGCGCAGCC
>VFQR01002573.1_pt1 | contig 11341 bp, 8 predicted proteins | sample 3512321 | NCBI WGS metagenome assembly VFQR01 (sample SAMN10412374, study PRJNA504923) | tailings metagenome | isolation source: Relicate 3 Philex TSF1 revegetated site | place: Philippines: Tuba, Benguet | collected 2017-08-29
ACCTGTGCGTGATGCCGCCAAATTACTTCCCCTGTCTCAGGATCTTCTTGTAGTTGGCTTGGTACTAAGCCCGTGAGAGCTTGAATACCAATCATACCTACTGCATAGATATCGCTAGAAAGTTTTGGCTTTCCCTTGGCTTGTTCGCTTGGCATATAACCAGGAGTACCAACCACAACTGTTAAACCCGCTCCTAAAGCACCAATTTTTTTAATACTCCCAAAGTCAATTAACACAATCTTGCCATCGGAGTGTCGCCGCATTAAATTTTGGGGCTTAATATCTCGGTGAATAATGTTGTGTTCGTGAACGAAGACTAACACTTCCAAAATGTCTTTTAATAAAATCAAGACTGCATTTTCCCTCAGCCGTTGCCCTGGGATAATTTCTTGAGTCAAAGAATGACCGTCAATGTATTCTTGGACTAGATAAAAATCCCCACCTTCATCAAAATGAGCAAACAGTCTCGGAATTTGTTCGTGGTCGTTACCCAGCTGATATAAAACTTCTGCTTCTCTGACAAATAATTTTTTAGCGATCGCCCCCACCGCAGGATTAGAATCTTTTGGGTGGAAATGCTTAACAACACAATGCGGTCTTCCCGGTAGGTCTAGGTCTATGGCTAAGTATGTATCCCCAGATCCCCCGCTGCCCAATTGCTTGATGATTTCAAAGCGATTCCTAAGTGTTTTTCTAACAAAACTCTGATGATATCTATTACGTATTACACTTGCTAAAGAGTAGTTTTTACCTGATTCTGGGCTTTCTAACACTTTAACGGTCTCAAAGCTACTCCTGAATGTTTTTCTAATGAGAGGGTTCTGGCTCATGTGGCGTATATTATACTGCTAATTGCTGACCATTCAGAGGTTCTTATAGCTTGGGTGAGAAAATGAATACTCGCCCCTTGATTTGTCAATTTTGAGGCAATTATCTTCCCGTTCATATAGCTTGGAGGCAGCTTTATGATTGGGCTGGAAATTGAATTTTTTATTTATAAATAAATATAAATAATACAAGTTTTGACGAATAAAGTAAATGCAATACCCTAACTCATGAAAACTCTATGTCTTTATATTAGTATAAAAAGCAATAAGTAACACGGAATAGATAACAGGCAATAGCTTGAAAGTTTATTATCCAGCTTTTACGAGCGATTTACGTCTTGACAGAACTACACCACTCCTGATTTCAGTCTTCGGGAGTGGAGACTTGAATTACCCAGTTCCTTGCTATAAAATTCCAAATTGGTATCACTGAATACTGAAAATAAAAAAGCCTCCAAAGGAGGCTTGTAAAGTTGTTCGCGTGGAGTGAACAACTAATAACTAATTAATACTCACAGCAAATACAGTAATCCGAACAAAATAATCCAAATCACATCAACAAAGTGCCAGTAAATTTCAGCGGCTTCAATGCCAAAGTGTTTTTCGCTACTGTAATGTCCTTTAACGCGCGATCGCCACAACACGGCCAGAATCGCTAAAACGCCGATGGTAACGTGCAGTCCGTGGAAACCAGTCAAAACATAAAAGGCACTGGCAAATAAGTTGGTAGTTAAACCAAATTCTAGATGAGTATATTCATATACTTGTCCTACCAGGAACACAGCACCCATCGCAGCGGTAATTGCTAGCCAAATCCGCGCTCCCTGCGTATCATTCTTTTTGATAGCAGTATCGGCATTGTGCATCACAAAACTACTAGCAATCAGGTTCACAGTGTTAACACCGGGTAGCAACAGTTCTAACTCTGGAGTACCTTCTGGAGGCCAAACAGGTATGGTAGCACGGAAAGCCAGATAGGCTCCGAATAGTCCCATAAAAATCATTCCTTCAGCAATCAGGAAGACAATTAGCCCAAACAAACGATGGTCTGGATGTTCTTCATGATGGCCGACACCTGCTTCTGCTGCGTGGTGATGATTCAGTTCAGTTTTAGCTGGGTCAATTGTCTGACTTTGCATGAATCTTGATAAATGTAGATTGGGGAATAGGGCATGGGGCATGGGGTATGGGGCATGGGGAAGTAGGGGAGAAGTTAGAGTAAGTCTTTGCTCTTGTCTTCTTTCCATACCCAATGCCCAATGCCCAATGCCCCAATAAATTTATTTCCGATCTTCCGGATTAGCAGCAACCGCTGGGTCGGGTTTTGCTCTTAATACGGAGTTTGGGCCAGCAGACAAGACTGGATTGGGGTCAGATAAGGGTACACCTTCTTTAGCCTTTTCCAAGCCGTAGTCGTAAGGGCCTGTAACTAGTACTGGGGTGACTTCAAAATTTTCGATCGCTGGCGGTGAGGTAGTCATCCACTCTAAGGTTAGTGCCCTCCAGGGATTATTACCAGCTTTTTCTCCGTACAACCAACTCCAAATTGCATTGATAATGAAGGGAAATGTGGAGACTGCCAGGATATAAGCACCATAGGTGCAGATTTCATTGAGTAAAGTAAATTTGGGATCGTACTGAGCAATACGGCGGTTCATGCCCATCATCCCTAGTTTGTGCATGGGTAAGAAGGTCATGTTTAAACCGACGATTGTCAAGGCAAAGTGAACTTTACCCCAAAATTCATTGAGCATTCGTCCCGTCATTTTCGGGAACCAGTGGTAAATCGCCCCATAAATGCCGAGAACGCTACCACCAAACAAAACGTAGTGCAAGTGTGCCACTACAAAATAGGTGTCGTGGACGTGAATATCAAAGGGTACTGCTGCTAGCATCACACCACTGATACCACCAATCACAAAGGTACCAACAAAGCCCATTGCGAATAGCATAGGGGAGTTGAGTTGAATTTTTCCGCCCCACATGGTTGCCAACCAGCTGAATATTTTAATACCAGTGGGTACGGCGATGATCATGGTGGTGATCATGAAGAACATCCGCAGCCAACCGGGGATACCACTGGTAAACATGTGGTGTGCCCAAACGATTAGCCCTAAAAAACTGATGGCCAGGGAAGAGTAGGCGATCGCTTTATAACCAAAAATTGGCTTGCGAGAATGCACGGGGATAACTTCTGAAATTGCCCCAAAAAAAGGCAAAATCATAATGTAAACTGCTGGGTGCGAGTAAAACCAGAACATGTGCTGGTAAACAACAGGATCGCCGCCCCCAGTGGGATTAAAAAATGTCGTCCCGGCAAATAAGTCAAAAGCCAGCAGAATCAAACCTGCTGCTAACACTGGCGTAGATACCAGAGTCAAGGCTGAAGTGGCAAACATCGCCCAGCAGAACAAAGGCAATTGATTGAATCCCAAGCCTGGGATACGCATCCTCAGCAATGTGACGAGGAAATTAATTGCCCCCAAAATCGATGATGTACCGAGTAGGAGGACACTCATAATCCAAATTCCCTCACCTACTTGACCTGTTACCAAGCTCAGGGGAGGGTAGGAAGTCCAACCTGCATCGGGGGCATCACCGACCACTAAACTAGCGATGAGCAACAAACCGGAAGGCGGAATCATCCAAAAAGCAACAGCATTCAAGCGTGGGAATGCCATATCCTTTGCCCCAATCATCAAGGGGATCAGGAAGTTAGCAAAACCCGCACCGGCTGGCACAATCCACAAAAAAATCATGATTGTAGCGTGCAGCGTAAACAAGCTGTTGTAGACTTCCGCGCTGACAAAATCTACTTCTGGCGTTCGCAGTTCTGTACGAACTAAGTCAGCCAACACGCCGCCAATACAGTAGAAAATAAACGTGGTGACTAGATATTGAATCGCAATCACCTTATGGTCGGTGTTGAAGGTAAAGTAATCTTGCCATTTTCTCACCGGTGGTTCTTCACCATGAGCAGGGAGATTGGCAGCTTCTTGCAACTGAGCTTGTGTCATAGGAGTTAGTCATTAGTCATTAGTCATTAGTCATTAGTCATTAGATTTTGACTAAATAAGCAGATTTCAACGAAAGTGAAGTACGCTATCTGAGTCTCAAAGCTAGGCACAGAGCCTATTCTAATTCTGACTCCTGAATTTTGACTCCTGAATTCTGAATTCTGAATTCTGCTGTAACAACTGAACTAATGGTGAACTTGATGGAGGATTTCTGGTTGAATTCCCATGTCCTTGGTGTAAGGGGCGAGAAATTCATCTGGGGACAAATCCGCAGGATTTAATGCTACGGCTTGATTTAGGGTTTCTTTGCTGGCAGTTAACTGCTCTTGTTGCCATTTGTCAAATGCTTGTTGTGACTCAACTACCACTGTTGTTCTCATAGCACCGTGGTATGGGCCGCAAAGTTCAGCACAGATGAGAGCATAATCACCTTCTGTTCTCGGCGTGAAACGAATTTCACTTTGCCGACCGGGAATTGCATCTTGCTTGAGACGGAATTCTGGCACCCAGAAGGCGTGGATCACATCGTTGGCGGTCATATTGATTTGCACTTCTTTGCCGATGGGAACGTGCAGCTCACCTGTGGTTATTCCAGTTTCAGGATAAGTGAAAATCCAAGCATATTGGAGACCGGTGACATTGACTTGCAATGCCGGTGGTTGATCTGCTTTATCGGGACTGCCTCCAATTGTAGGAGCAACACTACCAACGCCCGGAGCATTCTGCTTTTGGGGAATTTGGTCAGCATTGCGAACTTCTGCTGTTGCTGGGTCTTGCATCGCCTCATCAGATTTTTCTTGATTGAGGTTGGTTTCGCTGCTCAGAGGTGCATCGCTCAATGTTGCAGCTATGGCACTTCCATGCCCAGGCATTGTCATCGACTCTTGAGTAATCGGCGCTTCATGGATGGCGTGGGGATCGAAGCCACCGATTTCGTTATACACATCAAAACTGTAAACAGAAATACCGATAACGATAATTGCTGGGATCGCCGTCCAGAGTATTTCTAAAGGTACATTGCCCTCCACTGGTGGGCCGTCTTCATTGTCACCTGCACGCCGACGGTATTTAAATGCAGAGTAAATCAAAACACCTTCGACGATCAGAAATATACCTGTAGAAACGATCATCATCGCATTGAACAGACCATCGACTAAGACGGCTTCATCAGAGGCTGCTGCTGGCAACAAACCATGATTTTGACCGTACCAAATACTGGCTAGAGTTAGCACGATGCCAATGAGTAATGTCCAGATTGAACTTGGAATCTTCACGGCTTACTTAATTGAATTTACTACGTTATCTCAAAGCTGCTCACTTACTAAGGTAGTCTAGGCTGTAAGACATATAGTCGAAATGTCTGAAATTTTTATTAATTTTTCTGACTATTTTACTAATTTTGAGTACAAGGTGACTAACAGATATTCGCCAAAATAGATGTAAATCAGTAGAAAAATTTAAGGAAAAATTTAGGATGGTTAAATTAACTAGCAATAATCGATTTTTCACATCTTGAAAAATACCTAAAGCTTCAGGCAAAACATAGTGAAAATGATTCAAAGTATAAGTGAGTGCCAATCTATAAACCCTTGGCTTGTACGCTAGGGTGGAGATGGGGACGACATTCGTAAGAGCGGGGATTTGCCCGTTGTTAGAAAGTGTTCGTTGAGTATTGAAAATTAAGAATCTATTAGAGATCCACCAGGAGCGGGCAGAAGGTACTGTTCATGAACGAAATTGTCCTACAACAACAAAATCAAGCGGCAATTGAGCAACAAAAGCCCAAGGAAATGATTCGTCGCTTGGTGTGGAGAATGTGCATAGCCACTTTGATTTTGATGGCGATAGGTTCTGCCACCCGCGTGATGAATGCTGGGCTTGCTTGTCCAGACTGGCCCTTATGCTATGGCGAACTGGTGCCAGCCAAGCAAATGAATTTCCAGGTATTCTTAGAGTGGTTTCACAGATTAGATGCAGGCTTAATTGGTATCAGCGCGATCGCACTTTTTGGTTTATCCTGGTGGCATCGTCGCTCGTTACCCAACTGGCTGCCTTGGGCATCCTCATTCGCCCTGTTTCTCATCGTCTTCCAAGGTGTCTTGGGAGGACTCACCGTCACCGAATTGTTGCGGTTTGATATCGTCACCGCTCATTTGGGAACAGCGCTATTGTTTTTCACCACCCTGTTGATTATCGGTACCGCACTCACAGCCTATCAGGGGACTGGAACTGTTGGTAAGTTGCCTTGGTTCGGTTTAACTGCTGCTGTTTTAGTTTACCTGCAAAGTCTCTTGGGTGCTTTAGTAGGATCTCGTTGGGCGCTACACCAATGCTTCGGCGATTCTCAACTTTGTACCGTAATGTACAGTCATATTGCTGGTTTGGTGCCGCCAACTTTAGCAACCTTGGCAATGGTATTTTTTAGTTGGCGTACACCTGCGCTACATCCAGCCTTGCGGCGACTGGCAAATCTGGCTGGTGCATTGTTGAGCTTACAAATTTTGTTGGGATTCGCCACTTTCAAATTACACCTCCAAGTCGAACCCCTCACCGTGTCTCATCAAGCTGTAGGAGCTGCTTTGCTCGGTACTTTAGTGGCTTTTACAGTTTTATCATTCCGTGACTCAGTGAGTGCCCAGTAGGGTATGGGGCAAAACCCTTCGGGTAGGGAAAAGGGAAAAGGGAAAAGGCGCAAAGTTGGAGCGGAGGTCTCGTCCTATCCAAGCTTTGTAAGAGAGGACAAGGAGGGAGCTTTGCTTTCCCCTTTGTCCCTTGCCCTTTCCCCTTTCGCCTTACCATCTCCCCACTCCCTACTCCCCGTTGTTGAAAAATAAGGAACCAGAGCCAACATGATTGAGACTAATGTCTCTCGCCACCACGAAACTTTTCTCCAAGTAATTCAAAGTTATTACCAGCTAACTAAGCCTCGGATTATTCCGTTGCTTTTGATTACCACAGCTGGCAGTATGTGGATTGCTGCTAAGGGACAGGTAGACCCATTGCTGTTACTAGTAACTCTGACTGGTGGCACTTTGGCTGCTGCAAGCGCCCAGACGATTAACTGTATCTATGACCGGGATATTGATTATGATATGGAGCGGACGCGCCATCGTCCTATGCCTTCTGGTAAGGTGCAGCCGCGCGATGCTCTCATTTTTGCCATCGCTCTGGCAACGATTTCATTTACACTATTGGCAGTTTTCGCCAATCTGTTAGCTGCGGTGCTAGCTTTCTCTGGCATTGTTTTTTATGTTTTGGTCTATACCCACTGGCTAAAACGCCACAGCACGCAAAATATTGTTATTGGCGGTGCTGCTGGGGCGATTCCAGCTTTGGTGGGTTGGGCTGCTGTGACCGGCACCTTAAGCTGGGCAGCATGGTTAATTTTTGCCATTGTCTTTTTATGGACGCCGCCCCATTTCTGGGCCTTGGCTTTGATGATTCGGGACGACTACGCCAAAGTCGGGATACCCATGCTACCGGTAGTTAAAGGTGATACGGCGACAGTAAAGCAAATTTGGTATTATACGTTGACTACTGTAGTTGCAACAGTGTTGTTAGTTTATCCCTTAGCTGCGAGTGGAGTTCTTTATGCTGCCATCGCTGTGAGTTTGGGAGGATTATTTATTCACAAATCTTGGCGGTTGTTGCAAAATCCCGAAGATCGTACTGTCGCTAGAGAATTATTTCTTTATTCCATTTCCTACATGATGTTGTTGTGTCTGGGGATGGTAATTGATAGTTTGCCTATTACTCATCATCTAATTAGTGCAGTAATTAATAGACTGCATTTTATTAGTTAAGGCGAGAAAAATTAATGCGATCGCGTTTGGTAAAGTGGCGCGATCGCATTTTTATAAATTAAAAATTATAAGTAAAATTTTAACTATCACAAAATTGATTAAAAAGCTGAATGAAGTTGTAAAAAATATAAATGTTGACAAATTACATTCGTACAGCAATGCACAAAGCAACTTACGAGTTGCTTGAAGATGGAACTTTCTATGGCGAAATTCCAGAATGTCAAGGAGTTTGGGCAAACGCTACAACACTAGAAGCTTGCCGAGAAGATTTGCAAGATAGTCTAGAAGGATGGATTTTACTGGGATTGCGTTTGGGTCATACTCTACCCATACTTGATGGGTAAGTTATCTAATTCACGAAACTCGATCAAATACTATTGCAATCACTCTCTGAGCAAAAATCAATTCAAGCCTAACCACTAGAAATGTTCAGATAACTTGTCTTCAGGACTGCGCTCATAATCCATATCATTATCATTACTCATATCATCATTGTAAACATCTCCTTCAGGTAGTGTTGTTCCCCTTATGTCCGCCTTCGGCTGTATCACACCATACTGGTCTTTACCATAAATATCTGTCCCAGTTAAGTCAGCATCAGTTAAGTCAGCATACTTCATATCTGTATCATCCAATTTGACGTGACTAAAGTTCGTACCCTTTAGAGAGGCATTACTGAGATTAGCACCTCTTAAATTAGCCCCACTTAAATTAATACTATTGAGATTAAAGCCACTCAAGTTTGTGTGGCTCAAATTGGCACCAGTCAAAATGATATTACTTATATTAGTGTCTTGAAAGTTGGCTTGAGTTAGGTTAGCTTGGCTAAGATTAGCTTGGCTAAGATTAGCTCCACTGAGATTTACTTTAGTTAATTCGGCATTAATCAGGTCAGCATTATTAAGGTTGGCTCTGCTAAGGTCAGCGTAATTAAGATTGGCTCTAGTAAGATTCACTTTACTGAGATCAGTATCAGTTAGGCTGGCGCCTTCTAGCCTCGCATTAGTAAGATCAGCATTCATAAGCTTGACTTCACGTAAGTCGACCCAACTCAAATTTGCGTTTCTGAGTTTGGCATTCGTCAAGTCTGCTTGTCTTAAATTAGCTCTAACTATATCTGTATCATGTAATTTTGCTCCTTTTAAGATTGCTCTACTGAGGTTTGCCCATCTCATATCTGCTTTGTCTAGGTCAGCCTCACTGAGATCAGCCTCAGTCAGTTCGGCATAGCTCAGTTTTGCAGAAACTAATTTAGCTGAACTAAGCTTTGCTGCTCTTAGGCTCGCAGAATTTAGGTTGACCCCTTCCATATTTGCTTGTCCCAAGTCTGCTTGATCCAAATTTACCTTGCTTAAATCAGCCTTTTGTAGGATGGCTCTAGCAAGAATAGCTCTAGTTAGGTTTACGCCGCTTAAGTTTACACTACTGAGATTTGCCTCTGTCAGGTCTACTCCAGAAAAGTCTCTCTCTCCAGCTTGATATTTTTGTAAAATTTCATCCTCTTTTACTCGTGCTGAGGAGACAGCTACAAGTGGAAACAGCTCGCCTAAGTCACAGTGGAAGTACTCGCACAAAACCGCAGCCGTGTTACAGTCAATACGGTCAAACTCTTCCTTGTAAAGCCTCCCAATGGCATTAACACTAATACCAGTTATTTTGGCTAGTTGGTATTGGGATAAATCCCCTTTTTCCATAAAATCCTTTAACCTACAGCAAATTTTTCTCATAAATTCTCTATTCAGTACTTAAAACTTAATCAAGAAGTCTATAACAATATCACCACTAGCAGATATTAGTAACGCTTCCGTAATAACACTAAATAAACTAATAACGCTAGTGTTGACAAAGTAACATTGGTAAAGTAATCTGTATATATTCGGCTGTAAAAAGCCAAAAAAATGCCCCCAAGGTTTCAACTTGGTAGGCATGTTTTCAATTATTTATTTTGTACTCCTATTATGACGCAAAATTCCTTCGTTTCATCCAATGCCCAGTTTCCTACACCTGATCAAGTTCTAATCCTTGATACAGAAACCACAGACTTAGACGTTAAGACAGGGCAGGTTATAGAGCTAGGAGCTATTCTGTATTCGGTGAAACATCAAACCACCATTAAACAATATTCAGCTCTTCTCCCAGCACAGAATAATCCGGCAGAACATATAAACCGGATTAAGCCAGCACCGTTAATGGAAATAACAGAAGAACAAGTGGCTGAAAGTGTGTGGATGATAACTGAGATGGCAAAGAAGGCGCAAGTTATTGTGGCACACAATGCTGAGTTTGACCAGAAGTGGTTTGGTTCTTCAAATAATGGAAAAAGTCTGCTACCTGTTTTATTGAACTCTAAAAATGAACCACTTCGTTGGGTTTGTACCTGTACTGAATTTGAATGGCCTCGTCAAATCCGATCTGGTCAATCTCTTATTGAATTAGCAGCAGCGCATGATATTGGTATTTTTGGAAATCATAGGGCATTAACAGACTGTCAATTGATCGCATATCTTTTTGATCGGATGGAGAACCTGAACGCCATGTTTCAAATGGCGTTAAGACCGAAAGCTTACTTTAAAGCTCTTGTAACCTATGACAATAGGGAACTTGCAAAAAAGGCAGGTTTTAAATGGATTCCTAACCTTAAGAGTTGGGTGAAAAAAATGGCTGTCGATGATACCAAAGAACTTCCTTTTATGGTAAACCAAATTGAATTTTGTCAGTAATCTAGACGAAGTTCATTTATTTCCTGAAATAAAGCGATTGCACCTATGTTATCTCACTCTTTGGCTAGAGGTGCGATCAATTTTTAACTTTAAGTTAAGATAGGCTGTCCTTTTTAAGATAGCCTATATCTAACCTTCAGGAGTCTACAGTCTCAAGTCAATTTTGCTAGCGTAGTGCTATAGGGTTTATCACTTCCCAGCACGAGGTTTTAATATGGCTCATTTAAATCAGCGTCGCAGCCAAAATGTTAACGGCGATTTTTATGTAGATACTACTTGTATTGATTGTGATACCTGTCGCTGGATGACTCCAGAAGTGTTTTCCCGTATTGATGAACAGTCAGCAGTTTATCATCAACCAACAAATGAAGCCCAAACATTAGCAGCGCTAGAAGCACTTTTAGCTTGTCCTACTAGTTCTATTGGCACAATTGAAAAACCAAAAGATATCAAAGTTGCTCAAGAAAAGTTTCCAATTTTAGTAGAAGAAAATATTTATCATTGTGGCTATCATTCTGAAAAGTCTTACGGTGCTGCTAGCTATTTAATTCAACTTCCAGAAGGGAATATTTTGGTGGATTCTCCTCGATTTACGCCGCCTTTAGTCAAGCGTATAGAAGAGATGGGTGGAATTCGTTATATGTATCTAACTCACAGGGATGATGTCGCAGATCATCAAAAGTTTGCCGAGCATTTTCAGTGTCAGCGCATCCTTCACGCTGATGAAATTTCTGCGGGTACTCGCAATGTGGAAATACAGTTAACTGGTTTTGAACCGTTTACCTTGACTGAGGATTTATTAATTATTTCAGTTCCAGGCCACACCAAAGGACACACTGTTTTACTCTATAAAAACAAGTTTCTCTTTACTGGCGACCATCTCGCTTGGTCAGAAAGGTTGCAGCAACTAGTTGCATTCCACGATGTCTGCTGGTATTCTTGGCCAGAACAAACTAAATCAATGCGTAACTTGG
>VFQR01002574.1_pt1 | contig 11330 bp, 8 predicted proteins | sample 3512321 | NCBI WGS metagenome assembly VFQR01 (sample SAMN10412374, study PRJNA504923) | tailings metagenome | isolation source: Relicate 3 Philex TSF1 revegetated site | place: Philippines: Tuba, Benguet | collected 2017-08-29
AAGCCAGCAGGAGATGCTGGAAGCTGGTACCAGGCTTTCACGTTTACGTCTAAACAAGAGCTTGGTAAAAGTGAGCTTAAGCTTGGTAAAATGCGCCTTCGTGTCGACGCGGACTATTTGGTGCTTCCGAGTAGTGCTAGCGGAACGGTAACAGGTAAACTTGTACCGGTGGGTTATGGTATCCGTAATGTCAAACTGTCGCACGACGATTATCCTGCTAGCATAGATGTTAAGGGTAAAATTGCTTTGGTTCAACTAGGTAGTCCCGATGGAAACAACCCACACGGTAAGTTTGGTGCCGATGCAACTATTGAAGCCAAGGTAGCTTTAGCCAAAAGTTTAGGAGCCATTGGGGTGATTTTTTACAGAACAGATTCTACGACCATGCTCCCAGAAATGCGGCTCGACAGAAGAACGCAATCAGCTGGTTTACCTGCTGTTTGCATAAAGGCACCGGTAAAGGCGGAACTACCCAAAGTGGCTGCATTTAGCACAGAAATCGTTAAAACGAGCACTACGGGCCATAATGTGGCAGGCTTCATCGATAATGGTGCCGCATATACAGTAGTTATCGGTGCGCATTACGATCACCTTGGCGATGGCTCATTGGGCGGGTCGCTTCATGTAGGCAAAGGAGCCATTCACAACGGCGCCGACGATAATGCAAGCGGAACTGCAGGTTTGATAGAGCTGGCACGCGTTTTAAAGGGCCGACAAGACAAACGTTTCAACTACCTCTTTTTAGCATTTTCGGGAGAAGAACTCGGGCTGCTCGGTTCGGCTTACTTCGCCAAAAATGCAACCATACCACTCGATAAAGTGAGTTGCATGCTCAATATGGACATGATTGGACGACTCGACACGGCCACTTTACAGTTGGGTGTGAATGGCACTGGAACATCGCCTTTTTGGAAACAGGTGGTAGACTCACTTGCTGGTCCGCTCAAAGTAAAAACTACCGAATCTGGCAATGGCGCAAGCGATCACACCTCGTTTTATTTGCAAAATGTTCCAGTGCTTCACTTCTTTACGGGTACCCATCGCGATTATCACAAGCCAGAGGACGATGCCGATAAGATTAATTTTGATGGCCAAGCGGAAGTACTCGCTTATATGCTCAGGATTATTGACGCATTACCAGCGGCTGAAAAACTTGCGTTTACCAAAACCAGTGATGCCGATAGCCGCAGTGCTCCTCGATTTAAGGTTACACTGGGTGTAATGCCCGATTATTTCTATGAAGGTAAAGGGGTGAAAATTGACGGGGCTACCGAAGGTAAGCCTGGAGCTAAAGCAGGCTTGAAAGCAGGTGATATCATTCTGCAAATAGGCGATTACAGGGTAAGCGACATGCAAGCGTATATGCAGTCGTTAGCAGCTTTCGAAAAGGGACAGAAAACAAAAATTACCGTTCTACGCGACAAGCAAGAGTTTATTTTCGACCTAGAATTTTGAAACTCCTAGCTATCGATACCGCAAATGCACGCTGCTCGGTAGCCGTTGGTCAAGGAACGGAAATTTTAGCCGAATACGCGATTGACGGTGGATATCAGCATGCCGAACAGCTTACGGTGCTCATTGAACAGGCGCTTCGTACTGCAGCTATATCGATGACCAACTTAGCTGGTATAGTAGTGAGTGCAGGGCCAGGTAGTTATACCGGCTTGCGTATAGGCGCTTCAGTGGCTAAAGGACTTGCTTACGGGGCTTCTTTACCACTTTTGGCAGTGGGTACGCTCGAGATGATGACGACGGGTTTCCTAGCGGCGCATAAAGTGCCTGACGATGCAGTTTTAATTCCGCTCATCGACGCTCGACGCGATGAAGTATTTGCCGGTGCCTACAATGTACAACTACAGGAGCTGCTTAGCCCTGGTCCTGTTCAACTCAAGCCAGATTCTTTTGATCAATTTTCAATAGACAAGAGGTATTTTTTTGGATCAGGAGCCCCCAAGTATTCGGCAGACTTTGGCGGTGCTGGGCAACTGTTCATAGCAGAGGGGTACGAACATGCCAAGCATCTTTTAACGATTGGCGAAAAAAAACTCAACGCTGGAGAAATAGAAAATCTGGCTTATTTTAGACCTGATTACAGAAAAGCATTTTATACCACGCATAAAATCAAGTCGGTATAAAACAATTTCATACGAAAACTGCTTATTAGGAATTACGTCATTTAGTGAATCCGGTCATGTCAGTACTCAAAGAAATACAAAGTTCGGAACAGCTCGATATTAACGACTTGAAGCAAGCTTCTCGCATCTTCAGGGCGATTAATCATCCACTTCGCTTGAGCATAATCCGATTAGTGGAAGAGTTCCGCCGATTGACGGTTACTCAAATCTATTTTAAACTTCGAGTCGAGCAATCGGTGGCAAGTCAGCACTTGGCCATCTTGCGCGAAGCCGACATACTCAATGCCGAAAGAGAAGGTAAAAACATTTATTACAGCTTAAATGAAAGTCGCTTAAAAGCGATTTCACGTTGTATTGAAACCTTAAAAGATTGAGCTGCTGATTTAATGTTGTAGCTGACGAGCTAGGGCGAAAACGAACATAACGCCTACGAAGGCATAAAACACATACATAAAGCCAAAAGCCGGGTTCTTTTGAATGTCTTTTTTACCGGGATTGTCGACACTTTTTATCGCAAAACGCTCGCGCCATTCTTTTTTTACATCCCGCATCACATCTTCGCGGTTTTGGCTTATACCACCATCTCCCAACTCAATGTAATTTTCTTGATAAGGCTCTACTACTAAGTTGGTTGGTTTGCCTAAGGCTTCGTGCTGAACACCCAAGAGCAGCACGATGAGTAGCATGTATGGCCTCAATGCAGCTAACGCCCTATAGAGCAAGTGCTGACTGCGCTGCTGTTGGCGTGTTGGAAATAGAGGGCGGTACATTTGGCCTTGTTTGATGTACCAAAATTAGGAATTCGCCTATTTATAATAATCGTGCCAATATGAACGGAATAAATTAAGTAGAAATGGTTAAACATGTACTTATAGTTAATATATCCTTAATATGCGTATTAATGGATTAAGGATCTAATGTGTTTTACTAGAAATTAAAGAATATTAACAACTAAATTCTCATTTACCTATGTGTATTCTCAATTTGGTAAACAGCTGTCTCGTCAGTTCTTTCTACTCAAGCTGATTACGTTTCTATATGATTTACGTTCTCCGCTAAGCCAGAAGTAATCCCCAATAACCAAGTACTGGCCTTCTGCAACCTGACGGCCACTTTCGTCGGTGCCATCCCAATACAAACATTCACGCTCAGCCATTAAAAGCTGGTTGGCAAGGGTTTTTAAAAACAAACCCTCGGCAGAAAAAATATGCATTTTGAGCATTGCTCCCGCGCTAACGCCAACCCAACAAATCGGCAATACATCGTGGTTTCCGTCACCGTCGGGAGTGAAATGTTTCAGAACAGGTTTTACTTCCGACTCGGCGATGATTCCTATCGGCTGTTGCGTGTTTGGCAGACCAGGAGTAGCTCCGATTGTGGCGCTTGCAGAGTGCCAATAGATTTCGCCATCGTTGCTAATACGCTCTAGGCTTATTCCTTTAGTTTCCCGTAACAAACTGAAATGCTGATCGGGGTGATATTTCCAGCGTATTAGCTCAGTTTCGTCTTGTCGGTACAAGCCCATTTCTCCTCCAGCTTGCGGCATAGAAGGCCAGCGCGACAAGGTTAAATAGCTGCTCCCATGAAGCGGATAGTCGCTTTTAACACCAGCGGTATTTCTGCTGAGCCAAATACGCTCGCCAGGAGCAATAAGTTGAAGACCTTCTCGTAGAGGCGCTAGATTTATTGGTCCGAGCTCGGAAGGGTTGGCAAGCATTAATTCACCCGCATTTAAGTAACGCTGGCTTGCATTTCTCAATTCCACGAAACTTGCATTAGGTGTACGGGGCTCGAACAAAATTTCTTCTACCAGCCAATCGCCGGGTTCAGCAGGGGAAGTACGGGCAATGCGAAGCGTACTGTCGCGAAGTTCACGGCCGTTACAAGCAACGAAACCCGAAAGTTGTATACTTAAACCAGTTTCATAGGATACATCTCTAGGCAGATACACTTCCCATTGCGTTGAACTATCGCCACCTAGGGAGTGAAAAGTTAGGCTGACACCTTCATGCGTGATTATAGTGGATTCCGATTGGCTCACCGCTCGGCTAAAAGTAAGTCGTAAACTATCCTCTACGAGTTCCCAACTGTTCAGCACAGGCGGGCTACTATCGTACAAAGTGCTTCTTACGCTATTTTGACCACCTGGGGTACCACCTGACAAATGTTGGCTCGATGTCCAATTTTCGGCGGTTAGGCAAAATTGATCTGGGTCGATTCGTTCGAGGCTGATGCCTCCATCAGTTGCTGGTTGACCGCCCCACCAACCGAGGCTGTAACTGATGCTGTCGATGAGGGTATTGTCGCTTCCGAGCAGTTTTAGTTGATCGCGGTCGTTGTTGAGCGAAGGCCATGGGTTCAAGCCAATGGCAGCACCGTAAGTTACCCATACCGGCAATTGACTCAAGGGACAAACGATGAGGTGTTGCCCGGGTGACAATTCAAACGCGGGTAATTGAGCTGTTGTGCTCCCGTCCGTGAGCTGATAACCGGCGAGTGGTAAGCTACGATTGCTTCGGTTGTGTAGTTCAATGAATTCCGACTCAGGCAAACCAATGCTAGGCGATGGGTCGGCAAGGAGTTCATTAAATACCAATTCGTGTTGCCGGGGTTGATGCCAGCGAAATAGGAGTAAAGTGTCGGCGATGGTATTTCCAGCGGTATCGCTTAAGCCAGAAAGCCGAAACACATGATCAATATCGGGCAACAAAGGAGTAGCAAGTGTATACCGCAACCGATTGGCTTGTAAAAAGTCGAGCTGAGCCGCTGGTTGGTTGTTGGAAAGCCTGACCAGCTGAGACGCGGAACTACTTGGGTGTACAGGCTCATCCAAAAGCAACTCGATGCGTGTTGGGTTTTGTAGCCAGCTTTGTATAATCGTCGGTTCTTGTTGGTCGTTCCAAAGTTGGCCATCTAAACGAATGGAATCGATAAAAAACTTGTCGGTACGTGTGGCAGTATAGTTGAATACAAGTCCCGCGTAGCCGGTTTGGTACCTGCTGCTATCGAACCAAGAACCCAAGGTACTTAATTGCTGCTGACCCGTATCGACCTGTAACATCCAGGTACCGGTGCTGTCGCGCAGCACTACCACGTAGATGGAGTTGTCGTTTCGGTTGAGTAAACCATCAGGGCCATCAATCACACGGGTTCGGGTGTTGCCTTCTTGCTTGAAGAGGCTTATTTCGTCGTTGGTATGGCCTATCCTCACAAAAACGCCTTCGAGCGCTTGGTCAAGGCTGTCGCGGTTGGCGATGAGGTATAGGTCGGCATAGTTGGCCGACGAAGGGTTAAACTGCAGCTGAATGCGTGCTTCGAAATAAAGTTCGCGCTGTGCCCTACTGTGGGTGGCTAAGACAGTTTTTCCTGCGGCTGGTGCTTGTAGTTTTAATCTGTTTTGTTGATGTACAAAGTGAGTTGTATCACCCAGCCAGCTCGGACGGGTGGCTAAGCTAGCGTCGCGGAAGGCATCGAAAAACTGCGCCGATGTGTTGCTACCAGCCAATAAAAGCAGCATAAAAATCAAGTATGATTTCATACCCCCAATCACGGCTGAAAAAATTTTACTTTTGCACTGTTTTTTATCCCTAATCCCGCAAAAATGAAGGTAGCAGTGGTAGGAGCCACCGGTATGGTTGGCGAAGTGATGCGTAAAGTTCTGGAAGAACGAAATTTTCCGGTGACTGAATTTTTGGCTGTAGCCTCCGATAAATCTGCTGGTAAGCCAGTTCATTTTAGGTCGAAGGACTATCCTGCTATCACCATGGCCGAAGCCGTTGCGGCTCGACCCGACTTGGCACTCTTTTCTGCAGGTGGGGGTGTAAGCCTCGAATGGGCACCCCGTTTTGCAGAGGTAGGCACCGTGGTCATCGATAATTCTTCGGCTTGGCGGATGGATCCCGACAAGGCATTGGTCGTTCCTGAATTGAATGCCGACGTATTGGGTCCCGACGATAAAATTATCGCCAACCCGAATTGCTCTACCATTCAAATGGTGGTAGCCTTAAAGCAACTCCACGACCGCTTCAGAATCAAACGTATCGTAGTTTCTACTTACCAAAGTGTAACGGGTACCGGCGTTAAGGCCGTTACCCAGTTGATGAACGAAAGGGCAGGCATAGATGGGCCTAAAGCTTATGTCCACCCCATCGACTTGAATTGTTTGCCACAAATCGATCAATTTCTCGACAACGGGTATACTAAAGAAGAAATGAAAATGGTAAACGAAACGAGGAAAATCATGCGCGACCCGAACATCGCGCTTACAGCTACAACGGTTCGTGTACCGGTGATGGGTGGTCACAGTGAAGCTGTGAACGTAGAATTTCACCATGCTTTTGACCTATCTGAAATCTACGAGCTGTTGCGTGCCAGCGAAGGAGTGGTGGTTGCCGACGATCCCCAGCAAGCCCTTTACCCTATGCCCTTAACGAGTCATGGGCGCGACGAAGTATTTGTAGGGCGCATACGCCGCGATGAAAGTTTGCCCAATACTTTGAATATGTGGATAGTGGCCGACAACTTAAGAAAAGGTGCAGCAACCAATGCCGTTCAAATTGCCGAATACTTGCTAAAGAAAGGCTTATTGAAGGCATGAACCAAGAGCTGCCAATTTATTCAAGAGCGCAATTGGCTTTGCGTAACGGGCAAGATCGCGACGAAATTTGGATAGCCTACAAAGGCATTATTTACGACCTAAGTAAAAGCAGACTTTGGAAAAACGGCAAACATTACGAACATTGGGCGGGGCAAGACTTAACCGAAGAATTGGCTGATAGTCCGCATGGCGAAATGGTATTTGGGCGTTTCGAGCCAATCGGTCAATTGAAGTGAACCATTTCCAAGCTGAACTTTTGCTCGAAAAACGGGTTCTTTTAGATAGTGATAAAAGGATTCAGATAAAATTGTCTGAATTCTATAATTTTGTATCCCCGAACGTATGATTACCACCGATATCTGCATAGTTGGCGCAGGCCCTGTTGGACTTTTCGCCGTATTTGAAGCCGGACTTCTTAAGATGCGCTGCCATTTGATAGATGCTTTGCCTCAGGTGGGGGGCCAGCTTTCTGAAATATATCCTAAAAAGCCTATCTACGATATTCCAGGCTATCCGACTATACTCGCTGGCGAGCTGGTAGATAACCTGATGGCCCAAATCGCCCCGTTCAATCCTACGTTTACGCTTGGGGAGCGTGTAGAGGAGTTAGAAAAATTGGCTGACGGCAGTTTTATCATAAAAACCAATATGGGCACTGAGGTAGCAGCCAAAGTGGTGGTTATTGCGGGTGGATTGGGCTGTTTTGAGCCCCGTAAACCAGAGCTCAGCAATTTAGAGCAATACGAGAACAAAGGCGTTTCGTACATGATACTCGATCCGGAGAAGTACCGCAACAAAAAGGTCATGCTCGCCGGAGGTGGCGATTCTGCCCTCGATTGGGCCATTTATCTCTCCGACATTGCCGAAGAACTCACGTTGGTGCATCGTAACGAAAGTTTTAGGGGCGCGGTTGATTCGTCGGAAAAAGTCGCTGAGTTAGCACAAAAAGGGAAAATACGTTTGCTCTTGAGTTCTAACCTCCATGAGTTACATGGGAATGGCATTTTGCATGGAGTATCTGTGATCAACAAACAGAAACAAATTACCACCTACGATACCGACTATTTAATTCCCCTCTTTGGGTTGAGCCCAAAGTTGGGTCCGATTGAAAACTGGGGGTTGCAACTCGACAAGGCAGCTATTGAAGTGAATGTAGAGGACTACAGCACCAATGTTCCGAGAGTGTACGCCATTGGCGATATCAATACCTACCCGGGTAAATTAAAGCTGATACTTTGTGGCTTTCACGAGGCCGCGCTTATGGCACAAAGTGCTTTTAGATATGTGTACCCCGAGCAAAAACTTAGTTTTAAATACACCACTGTGAATGGTGTTCATGCGTTCTAATGGCCGATATTACCTTTTTTGTTGAAGAAGCAAATGGCGATAAAACGCCAATCACCGTCCCAACCGATATGGGTTTGAGCCTCATGGAAGTGCTCAAAGGGAGTGATTATCCGATTTTGGCCACTTGTGGGGGCATGGCGCTATGTGCCACCTGCCACATTAGCTTACTCGAAGGTACAGCCAACGATCCCACCGATATTGAACTCGATATGCTCGATACCTTGTTTAATGCTACCGATCAAAGCCGCTTGAGTTGTCAAATACGTATCAGCGATTTGAGTGATGGTGCCGTAATACAGGTATTGGGTGAAAGTCAGTAAGAATCACCGCTAAAATGCGTTTGGCAGGTATATTTGTCGCATTACTGCCATCAATTGTTCACCCTGCCCCCTTTTTTCCGCAAACTGTTAGGCCGACTTGGCTGGACCGTGTTGGGAGTGCTCACGGGCTTGACTTTATTGGCTTTGCTCTTGCGATGGCCGCTGGTTCAAACCTGGGTAGCACGTCGTGCCGCCACTTACCTGAGCACAAAGAGTGGCATGCTGCTCGATTTGCAAGGATTGAGCTTAAGCTATCGTGGACACTGGCAGATTGATAACTTAAAGCTATTAACCGCCGAAGGCGACACAGTAATTTACGCACCGCGCTTTGTTGGCAGATTAAGCTGGTGGGAGCTACCACAGCGATTGCATTTTGATAGCCTAGAAGCAGTTGGATGGGTAGTACGATTGAAAGAGGAAGAAACGGGACAATTCAATTTTAATCCGCTCTTGGAGGTATTCGAAAGTGAGGGAAACACCGATACCAGTAGTTCGCTTTTGCCACTTATACGGGTGGCGGGTTTACAGCTGAAAGATGCCGACTTACAACTACAACTCAAGGACTTTGCATTGAACAGCCGTTTTGAGGCTTTATCGCTACATGCTTTTGAAGGCGAATTGAATGAACTGGCTTTTTCTGCAGCACATTTCCAATGTGAAAACGGGAATCTTCTGCTGCTGATGCCCGACCAAAGCCAAGAGTATCAGATCGGATTGCTTTCGTTGAACAACCCGTATATACTGCCTTTGCAAGACACCTATACGCTGTCCTCTTCAGCAGCAAAGGACATCCGTATTAAAATTCGGCAAGTCGAACTTAGTCAAAACACGAGCAGTCAATCAACTTCGGCTTTTGAGTTGCCGAACTTAAAGGTGGAAAGCGGGAAGCTAGACATACGTAATCTACTTTTGGTGCTTCAAACCGGCAAAGAAGAATCATCGCCAGGGGTTTTTAATGCCGACTATCAGCGCTGGCAGACGAATTATCTGGTTTTTGATAGTCTGAATTATTCCAGAGACCAAGCTAGATTAGATGGATTACGGGCCAAACTCCGCGAACAGGCGGGCTGGGAGCTGGACTTGCGTGCCAGTGTTGATGCAGACAGGAATGCACTACAAATTACGGGATTCGATGCAAGAACGGCATATAGTGAGCTACATGCCGATGTAAGGCTGGATTATGCTTCGCCTGCCGATGTGGTGAATGCGTACGAAAACTTAGCTTTCGAGCTCCAGATGTCTAAAAACTCATCCCTTGCCATAGAAGATGTCGCATTTTTTGCACCTCAACTCGAAAATGAGCCCAGCATACAACCGCTGTTTGGCAATCCTGTGGCTGTTCAAGGCAACTTAACAGGGAGTTTCTCTCAAATTCAGGCCAGCGCATTTCAGTTGAATTGGCGAAACTCGTCCACTACGCTGCAAGGCAGTTATACCGCCAACGATTTAGGATTTCCGACAATCAACTTGGCCAACTTTGAAGCATCGGTAACCCGTAACGATTTGCGTTTGTGGTTGCCCGAAGAGGGCTTTACCTATCCCGAATCTATGGCAGCAAGTGGTTTGGGTAAAGTTGATGCCGAGAACATAACGGTTACCGCAGAATTAAGTTGGTCAGGAGGAATTGCTCTCCTCGATGGCCATGTCAGCCAGTGGGCAAATGACAGTGCAATCAGCTATCAGCTTGAGGCAGGCCTTCATAATTTGCCACTCGGACAAATTTTGGCCGATAGCACCTTTGGGCAAACTAGTTTGGTTTTGTCAGCAAAAGGTCGAGGTAGTATGCCCGAAACGGCTCAATTGGAGGCGGATATCGACTTTCTCAATTTACCGGTGTACGATTACGATTATGGGGCTTTGGAGGCGAAGGCCAGGCTCGACTCCGGAAACCTAAGTTTAGTAGCCGATCATATCAGCCCAGAACTCCAGCTTGCACTAGGATTGAATGGCACGATTGCTTCCACGAAGCAGGATTTAAAGCTCCAAGTGAGACTAGATTCGGCCAAACCCGACGCTTTGCGTTGGAGTGATGAACTCAAACAGCTCAGCTTCCAGCTTACTGGAGAACTGCGCCGCGATACTGCCAGCATGGCTTTTCTAGTAGCTCTCGACAGTTTGCACCTGCAAGATGCACAGAAAAGTTACCACCCGGGAAGCTTACTTATCGACGCAAGCTCGCAAGCCTCGAGGAGTTCGTTGAAGGTAGCAAGTAAACTGGTTTCTGGCAGCGCAGAAGCCAACGTAAGCGCCGAAAAGGCCTACGCCACGGCACTATCCAGCCTCAGCCAACATCTTCCCGGACTGCTGCCTAAACCGCACGATGCCCTATCTCGCTCTACGCAAGCCTCAGCCTCTTTCACGTTTTATCCAGTTCCCACCTGGCAAGAGCTGTTGCCATTTTATCTCGGCGATACTGCTTCTGTGGAGGCGAATTTGAAGGGCGGCGATTTGCGCATGCAAGCCAATTTGCCACAAGTGACTTATGGCGATGGTGCCATGAAAGCCTTTACCCTCCAAGTAGATTCCGATAGTCTTCTAGTTGTTAAAGCGGGCTTCGAGAAATTGGATTTTTCGCCCGCCGCTGTAGGGCCAACTCATTTGTTATGGAGCGGAAATAGCGATAATTTCGATATTGAACTCGAACTGGATGAGCCATCTGGGAAGCCGATATACCGCTTGGCTACGCACAGCCAAAAGGATGCGAAGGGAATTTATACCGAGTTGCTACCCGAAGGTCTTATGCTCGATGGTAAGCCGTGGTCGAAGCTAAATGATGCCCCTCAGGGCGACCGTTTTCGCAATTTTGCGTTGACCAATGGGAAGGAGCGGTTCATTTTTACCGACGAAGCCGAGGAGTATGTACTTCGAATGACCGATTTCGGCTTGGTAAACTTGAGTTCGTTGCTTCGTGCCGATACAGCCTATGCCGAT
>VFQR01002576.1_pt1 | contig 11324 bp, 9 predicted proteins | sample 3512321 | NCBI WGS metagenome assembly VFQR01 (sample SAMN10412374, study PRJNA504923) | tailings metagenome | isolation source: Relicate 3 Philex TSF1 revegetated site | place: Philippines: Tuba, Benguet | collected 2017-08-29
CAACTTCCGCCGTGACAGGGCGGTGCTCTAACCAATTGAACTACAGTCCCTTGATGGCAACTTTGCTATTGTCGCTATTTTTTTGCTATTTGTCAAGTGTTTTTGGCTGGGAAATTAAAATTATTTATGGGCATGGGGCATTGGGCATTTGTTAGTTGTCTGCCGTGCCTCCTCTACCCCTCCACTTCCTCACTCTAAATAGAGCCTGACAATACAACCTGGGGCTTGGATTCTAAATGCTGCAATATCCGAGATTGCATTTGTTTATACTGTTGCTTTAATAGCTGTTTACTCAAGTGGGCTTGAGAAGTGGGTGGTAGGTTTTGACTCTGCTGCACCCAAGTTTTTAACATTTGGCGTTGAGTTTGGTCGATGCGACTGCTGAGAACATGAGCGCAGGAATTTGGTGTTTCCAGAGTGAAGAAAATCAAAGGGTAGCGCTCATTTTCAGCCAATAAACTCACCAGTCTTCGATTTTGAGGATTTTGCATGTCTAAGTAGCATGGTAGCCATTTAGGGGCTAGTTGCCGATTGTAGAGTACAGTCACCCACAACAGCATTGGGTGGGGGGATGTCATGAAAATAAACTGATTGTATCGGGTAGAGAGAGCATAGTTTTTGATTTCTTGTTGAGACAACATTAAGCATACTGCTGCTACAGATTTTTGTCCTGTGTCTACAAGCTGGGGAAAAACAATTTCTTGAATTGGTTTATTCTCAGGCCAGGAAAGTTGCCGACAGGTTTGTTCTAACGTGATTGTTAATCCAGAATCTAAGGGACGGCTGAGGATGGATCTAGAGGCTAGAGTTGTAGGTAAAGTAGGACAATTAGATTGGTCTAAACTGTTAAGAACTTGCAAAATTTGAGCGATATTTTGTGGGCGATCGCTTGCTTTTTTCGCCAGACAAGCCATGATTAAATTATTGAGTCTTTGAGGTAATTTTAGATTAGGTTTTACATCTGCGATCGTTTTTGGTGTTTCAAAGTGATGTGCTTTATACCAAGCACCGAAAAAATCAGTTTCTGGTTGCCAAGGTTTTTTGCCTGTGAGCATCTCAAACATCATCACACCCAGGCTATAAATATCAGAGCTACCATCTAATTTTTCCCCATCTAGTTGTTCTGGAGAACAATAGGGCAAAGTTCCATTAAAACCTGTACTTGTACTAGCCGTTGATGCATAATTTAAAAATTTGGCAATACCAAAGTCTAAAATTTTAACTAACTGACCCAATATCGGATCGGGAATAACTAATATATTCGCGGGTTTAATATCTCTATGAACTAACGGACAAATTTTGCCGTCAATGTTAATACCTTGGTGGGCACATTGTAAACCCAAACAAATTTGTCGAGAGATAGTTAAAAACATCGGCAGAGATAGCGGAATTAAATCTTTTAAACTCTTACCAGATAGATATTCCATGACGTAGTATGGTTTTCCTTTTTCACTGACGCCATAATCATATGCCCGCACGATATGTACACTTTTTTGACTCAAAGCTGCACTCATTAAAGCTTCACGAGCAAAGTCTTGTTGCATTTTGCTATCGACAACAGTCTGAGTCAAAAACTTGATAGCAACTGGTGTTCCCCCTAATAAAATATCATTTGCTAAAAAAACTTCTCCCATGCCACCGCTGCCAATTAATTGCTTGAGTTGATAACGATTGGCAAGCAAGCCCGTACTACTTGGAGATGCAAATGGGCTTTGATTCACTTTGATGACCTCTGCTCCTTAGTCTATTTACAGTTCATGATACACACATAAAAATCTTATTAGCTAATGATGGGAAAATTTTTGATTTTGATAGTCAAATTTTAACGAATTGATAAAAATTTAAAAATCATTTCCCAAAATCTAGCTAATCTGTTTTTTAAGTTTTCTTTGTCAGGTTTTTGGTCTGGAACTAACTTTCTTAAAATGTCTAACTTCAGCTTTTCATACTCTATTTTTAAAATATTTTTTGCTTCTTTAGGTAAGATTGATTCATTTAATTCTTGATTCCTATTTAACGAATCTATAAGTTGCTGACGTTGGCTAGCTGTGAGACTTAAGGTTGTGACATGGGAGCAACGATTGGGATCTTCTAAAGGAAAAAATAATAGATGATAATAACCTACTTCTGCTAAGCTACGTGCTATATTCTGTCCTTTATTATCTTTCAAATCCAAAAAATAAGGTAGCCATTTTGTAAACGAAGGTTCGGCATCATACAGCACTGTTACCCACAACAACATTGGGTATACATTCATTTTAGTGATAAATTCTGTGCTATGGACTTTATCCAAAAATTTGACAATTTCTTGTTTCGGCAACATCGCCCAAAAAGTTGGTATGGGTCTTTGAGGAGTATGTAATAAATGGGGAAATCCAATTGGTGCAACTGGTTTATTTTTCGGCCAATTTTTCTGCAAACATTCTTTTTCTGATAATAATGTTGCCGGAACTAATTGCATGTGTGATGAAATTTCAGTACCATTATTACTACCATGAATAGCATCCTCAAGCTGAGTATTTACTTTTGCTAATTCGTCTAAAATTTGGTTGATATTTTGAGGGCGATCGCTAACTTCTTTTGCCAAGCAATTCATTAATATTTTTTGTAATCCCTGGGGTATTTTTACTTGGGGATTTATTTCCTCAACTGGAGGCGGAATTTGAAAACGATGTGCTTGATACCAATTACCAAAAGAGTTACTTTTTGTCTGAAATGGATGTTTACCTGTTAACATTTCAAACATTAATACTCCTAAACTATAAATATCAGAGCGCACATCCAATAATTTGCGTCCTTCCATATGTTCTGGAGAACAATAAGGCAAACTACCAATAAAAGAATCTGTCAAGGTCATGCCACTTCGCTCTGTTAAAAACTTGGCAATCCCAAAATCGAGTATTTTGACAATTTCTCCTTGTTTAGCATCTTGACTGAGAAATATATTTTCTGGTTTGATATCTCTGTGAACAATGGGATAAATTTCTCCTTTGAGGCTAATACCTTGGTGGGCACATTGTAAACCTAAACAAATTTGTGTAGAAAGGTCTAAAAATTGCGATATTGTTAAAGGCTGAATTTTGAGAATTTGTTTAAGATTTTTCCCTTGGAGATATTCCATGACATAAAAGGGAATTTTATCCTCAGTTACACCGTAACTTAAAATCCGAACGATATGTTTACTTTTACGACCTAATTGAGCGCCAATAAAAATTTCTCTAGCAAAGCGTTGAGACATGTGCTGGTTGGCTAAACTGAGTGATAGAATTTTAATGGCGATCGCCATCCCACCTTTAGCAGTATCTTCTGCTAGGTAAACTCTACCCATCCCTCCTTTACCAATCAAATCTCTGATTAAATAACGATTATTTAAAAATTGTCCAATGTAATTGTCTAATTCTACTTTTTGCCCTACCATATTCTCAATTTTTTTTTGTGTCATAAAAATCAATTATGAAAAATATTGTTGGCAAAATACTTGAAGAAGTTTAGTCAATTATTAATTCTTATTCTTCAAAATAAATTCCGAGTTTTGAGAGTAATTGAACGATATGATTTGAAAACTACTCTGAGGAAAATTTATTTTCTTTCACTCCAATCGCCTCTCTGCAAAAGCTCTTATACATGGTGTAACATATTTATTAGGCAATACGGTTGAGAAATTACACTGAAAGTCCGACTAGGCTAGATAAGTTTAGCTAGTAGATTCCGTGAATACACAGTAACAACCAGAAAAAAGTCAATATAGCAATCTTATTTGATTTATGAAAATTTACGGTATCCAGATCCCCTACTTCTTTAAGAAGTCGGGGATCTAACTTTTCAGTGTGGCGTTAACGATTGAAATTGGGCAGTAAACGCCGTAATAATCTGATTAATGGTGTTTCGATTTTGATTTTAAAAGCTAGAATTTTGGTGCGTTGCAGAGAGTTAAAATTGTTGTCGCTAACGAGAATTAATGAGCGCTGTCCATCAGGGAATTTAGGGCCAAGAGTTAAGCCTTCGATGTTGTCGAGGACTAGATCTAGAGTTCTCAAATCTAACAATAGTTTTTTCTGAACTGGTTTAATATTCTTCAAGTCAACTGCTAAAAGACTATCAATTTTGTGAATATCGTCGGCTCCTTTTAAAGAAACCTGAAACAGAGAAACAGCAAATCCTAAACCTGTAAAAGAGCGTTCTAAACTTAAAAACTGTCCTTGATTGTCGAGAGCAAATAAATCTGGTAGTCCACTAGTAAACTTACCCATTAGATTCAAAAATGGTGCTACTGGTTCAGTTTGGTAAAGAAATTCCTGTTCTGGCTGGTTGGTAAGCAAGTTATATTGCAAAATCCGACAAGGAGTACCGATTTTAGGTTGAGCAGGTGAACCATCTTGAATTAAAGCATTTTCTGTAGCTGTAAATAGATATTTTTCATCAGGTGTAATGGTCAGGCTTTCAAAAGCCAAATTATTACGGATGCCTTGTTGACCATTTTTATCTGGCAAAAACTTGTTTGGTATGGGAAGTGTTGAAATTTCTTTGCCAGCAGATAATGAGAATTCTTTAATAAAAGGATTAATTAATTTGCTAACATCGCCTTCAGAAGAAATAAATACAGTGCCTTTATTAGTTAAAGCAATACCTTCTGTATCAGTTTCACTAGGAGAAAAATTTTTACCGCTTTCATTTAATAAGGTAGTAACATTAACAACAGTAACTCCATTGTTTTGTAAGAAACCCTTGCTTAAATCGATTTTCAAAGTGTAGAAACGGGTATTACCTTTTTGTCCTCGGTCATCAGAAATAGCGTAATAAAGGTTATTTTTTGCATCATAGGTAATTCCAGATAAACCTCCTACTTCAGTTTTTTGAAATATTAATTTTTTCGGTAAAGTAACTTCTCCGATAAATTTTATGCTGCTAATTTCAACAGCGCTTGACGGTAAGTTTGTCAAGAAGAGACTAATAATTAGAATTAGGATGAAAAAATAAATAATTCGTGGAAATCGGAAGATTTTTTTAATTAACCGCATGGAAAGTTATTGCTAAAAAGGATTGGGGACTGGGGACTGGGTAATTATATTAATTCTCTAAAATTCGGTAACACATTCAAACTCCGAAACATAGAACATCACTGACTTTCTTAATTAGGAATTGGTATTAGCTCCAAAATGATGTCCGGGGTTATTACCCACAGACAAATTTTGTCATAATTTCCCAGTATTTAGTATTTTGTAAGTTTCACTTTGAGGAAGTAGAGAGTAAAAATTTCTAAATTCTCTAAATGTCATGCGAATTGGTAATTGGTATTACAAATTCTTCCCCACTCTGTACCCACTCCCAATGACGACTCAGCACTAATTAAGCAAGTTGCCAACCATATTCATCCTCGAAAAACTGAACGAGCCAGTCTTTGACTATACGGGTGGCGCGACAGTCATCTTCGTTGTAGCGTTGGATACTTTCTAACAAAGTACGATCGCCTGTTTTTAACCATTGTTCATACCAGTAAATACACTTAGCTCCATTGGCTTCTTTGTCACGCCACTCGAATCCTAACCAACGAGCGATCGCTTTGAGGGCATAGCTTTCTACTGGTAATGCTACGCTTTGGGTTAATTGTTCATATATATCGACAAATCTACTTAATACAGGACGCACGGTAGAATACGGAGTATTATAAAGCTTTGCCAGTCGTTTAACTGTATCAAATTCATACACACAAAAATGATAAATTGGCGCTTGGGGATATTGCCAAACCAAATTCAAGAATTGCTCCCAAACTAATTCTTCGTCTTCTGGTTTATCTGCTAAAAAAGAATAAAATTGTTCTGTGTTGGCAACTCTATCTACTACCAAAACTCCCAACAAATAATTTAAATCTAAGTCTGGTTGTGCTTCAATATCAAAGTAAAGCTCTATGGGCGCTGTGAATGTAATATTTTCTTTTGGTAGGGGGTAAGGTAAAATCAAAGGTCGTTTTTGAAGTACAGATTGAGCTTGCACTACTAACTTTGGCGCTACTTCGCTATCGAAACCAACTAAATTTTCGAGAATGGTGGGACTGGTATTGGCGAGGGATTCCAGTGTAGTTATATTTAAGGTTTGAAGTTGAGTGTAGCGAATGGGTGTTACGCCTGGTAACAGCGAGAGATGTTGCTGAGTTTGAGCGATCGCATAACATTGAGTATACCAATGGCAAAGATTACACTTTTGCCGAGAAATAAACACCTCTGGCGGATTTTGGAACTCTAAAACTTGAATAAATTCCTCCAAAATTTGCTGCATTTGTGGTGTCCATTTAAACAGATCCACCGCATAACTAGTGTTTTTAGTTCGCAAAATCAGCAAAGCGGTTTCGGGTACAACTCCTTGGATTGTTGCCAATACTTGGGCATGAAACGCCGCCACAACTTGATATTCTTGTTTGGGACGCTTACCCAGTTCAATACTAGCCGGGACATACATCCAATCTCCAAAATGGGATTGTCCTGGCTGTTTAATGAGTAAATCTGGACGACTCAGTAAGGTGTATCCTTGAGAATAAGTTGCTGACAACACTCCTTTATAGATGCACTCAATCCCTCGTTGCATCAATTCTAGAGTTGCTTTTTCTCCTGTTTTCCAACTTCCAGATGGATAATCAGGCTGGTGATAAGTCAACTGTGCCAAATTACTCAGTTGATGAGCGATTTTATCTTGTTGTAGTTTCCCCAGCAGCTCATTGGGAGCATCACGCTGACTTTTGTCACCGTGAATATCTAAAAAAGATCGGCGTTTACAGCGTTGGTATTGCAGTAGAAGTTCAGCATTAATTAGCATTTCTTTAAGTTAACAACAATTAGCACTCTCTGGCAGTCACTCAGACAATTAAAGTTTTGAGGTGGCGATCGCCTCTACACCTAATTTCCGGTTTATTCTATACTGTCAACAGCTAGCTCGTAAGGTAAGAGAACTCCAAGAAATAAGTTATCCAATATTGTGGGGTGGGCATCTTGCCCGCCCTATGGACTGGGCGCCCCAAACCCTAGCTCAGACTTCTCTCCACCCCACAAGAGTTGATTAATGAAATTTAGCAGCGATCGCTTAAATTAATCTCATCTCTATTTTGAGTGTTGCTCTGAGTACAAAATACAAATATCTCTGATATTGATAGCCTGTAAATTATGACCAGTAATTCTGTCAGACAAACCAGCTTGCATCGGCATCGAGAGCAATTTCCCGCTTTAGCAAATAAGACTTATTTTAATTATGGCGGCCAAGGGCCGATGCCGCAAAAAGTAATGGATGCGATCGCTCAAACTGAAGCCCATATCCAGCACATAGGCCCTTTTGGTAATGAGGCATATCGCTGGATAAGACCACAAGTGCAAGCAGCTAGAGTTGCGATCGCTTCGGAATTTCAGATACCAACTGATACAATAACCCTGACTCAGAATGTCACTGTTGGCTGTAATATCGCTATGTGGGGCATGGAATGGCGTGCTGGCGACCACATATTACTCTCAGATTGCGAACACCCAGGCGTAATTGCCACAGCCCAAGAAATTAGCAGGCGATTTGCTGTAGAAGTTACTACTTGTCCTTTAAAGGCGACTTTAAATGAGGGTGACCCCGTAAAAGTCATTACCCAACATTTACGCCCCAATACGCGCCTAGTCATATTGAGTCATGTTTTTTGGAATACGGGTCAAGTTTTACCTCTGGATAAAATTGCGGAACTATGCAGAAATAATTATTCTGCATTATTAATAGATGCTGCCCAATCTGCTGGTTTGTTACCTTTAAACTTGACTGAATTGGGCGTAGATTTTTATGCTTTTACTGGCCATAAATGGTTATGCGGCCCAGCTGGTGCAGGCGGTTTATATGTGCGACCAGAAGCACGAGAAAGCCTCAAACCTACATTTATTGGCTTGAATGGTGTTGTTGTCGATAGCCAATCTCAGCCTGTGGATTGGCTGCCAGATGGGCGACGATATGAAGTGTCTACAATAGCTTATCCTTTGTATGTCGGGTTACGGGAGGCGATCGCTATTCATCAGCAATGGGGAACATCACAGGAACGTTACCAACAAATTTGTCACAACAGTGAGTACCTCTGGCGCAAGTTAACAGCGTTAACTGATGTCAAATGTCTGCGAACTTCTCCACCCGAAGGCGGTATAATCTCTTTTCATCTGACAAATAATCAGCCCCAAGCTCATGTGAATTTGGTGCAATTTTTAGACTCACAAAAAATATTAACTCGCACAATTGCTGACCCTAGCTGTATCCGCGCCACCGTCCATTACTTGACTTTAAAATCAGAAATTGACCAATTAATTGAGGCAATTAAAACTTTTTGCAAAATGTAGGATAAGTAGGGTGTGCTGTAACGCACTTTTACTAGTGCGTTATGCTATCTCAAGTTAAGAGGTTGTTTGAAAAGTGTTCCGCTGTGATTTTAGGCACTTTTAGATCCCCCCTAACCCCCCTTTTTAAGGGGGGAAACTGGAATCAAAGTCCCCCTTAAAAAGGGGGATTTAGGAGGATCTAGAACGTTTTGCTACGGACAAGAAGACTTTTCAAACATCCTCTAAGAGGCTGTACTTAACTCTGCTGAACTAAATGAAAACCCTTTATTTACTTTGTGGTTTGGCGTTTTCCGGTAAAAGTACCTTGGCTAAAGCAATGGTCGATTACCTAAACTGTGCATATGTAAGTTTGGATGACATCAATAAAGACCGAGGACTTGGTTTTGGTGGAGATGGTATTCCCGTTGAAGAGTGGGAAAATACTCATCAGATTGCAATTGGTATCTTGGACAATTTAATGCAGCTAGAACAAGATATCATTCTCGATGATACAAACTGTTTTCGTTGGTTGCGTGACAGATTTAGAGAGGTCGCCAAACGACATAATTATGGAACCAAAGTAATTTACCTTGATGTTCCGCTAGAGGAAATTTACATAAGAATGCAAATGAATGAACAGACTAAAAAACGTCAAGGAATCAAAAAGGAAATTTTTGCAGAACTAATACAAAATTTTCAGCCTCCTGAAGTAGATGAAAATATTTTGCTATTCAATAATGAATACACTATCAAAGATTGGCTAGAAACTCAATTAGATTCTAAATTTAATAATTTATAATTCCTAACATTAAAATGGAACGTCCAATCTTATACATAGCCATCACTAACCACGGATTTGGCCATGCCACACGCATGGCTTCTGTAGCTGCGACAATTCAAAAGTTATGTCCAGAAGTTCTGTTAATTATGGTGACTACTGCACCACGCTGGTTGTTAGATTGCTACATAGAAGGCGATTTTATCTATCGTCCTCGTGCATTTGATTTGGGTGTGGTGCAAGCTGATAGTTTGACAATGGATAAAGCCGCAACTTTAGACAAGTTGCTCGATATTAAAAAGCATCAAAATTCGTTAATTGCCTCAGAAGTCAATTTTATCCGTCAAAATCGCGTCAATCTTATCTTGGCAGATATTCCTTTTCTTGCTCCTGGATTTGCTAATGCTGCAAATATTCCCTGCTGGATGATGAGTAACTTTGGCTGGGATTTTATCTACAGAGATTGGGGTGGTGAATTTATAGCAGTTGCAGACTGGATTAGTGATTGGTATTCAAAATGCGATCGCCTGTTTCGTCTCCCTTTCCACGAAAGGATGCAGGCTTTTAACAATATCACAGATATTGGCTTAACAGGCGGTTCTCCCCGCTATTCTCTTGATGATTTACGCTCTCTTTGGGGGATAACTACACCAGTGGAAAAAACTATTTTATTGACTTTCGGAGGCTTGGGTTTACAGCAAATTCCCTATGAAAACCTGCGAGAATTTTCCGATTGGCAGTTTATTATCTTCGATCAATTTGCCCCTGATTTACCAAATTTAATCAAAATTAACGATCGTAAATACCGGCCTGTAGATTTTATGCCTATTTGTGGGCGAGTGGTTTCCAAGCCTGGTTACAGTACTTTTGCTGAAGCTACAAAATTACAACTACCAATTGTTACTATTCCCCGTGAAGATTTTGCAGAAGCAAGTTTTCTCTTAGAAGGTGTAATTAATTACAATCAACATCAAATTGTCACTCCTGCTGAGTTTTTTGCAGGAACTTGGGATTTTCTGCGTGAGTTACCCCAAGCACCAAAGCAATCCCAACCAATTGCTAAGAATGGTAATGAAGCGATCGCTCAGGCTGTGATTAATTATTTCCAGTCAAGTTAAAATCAATCATGGAAAGTTCAACAATAGACAAAAAAACGTTAGAATTAGCCGCCCAAGATGTACGTCGAGTGCTTGAAAGGCAAAAGGAAGAACGCCAAGTTTTAATCACTCAGATGAATATTCTATTTGTCACAAACACAGCATTACTAAGTTTTCTAACAATATCTAGACTGATTACCAGATATAGTTTTTTTAGTGTAGTAGAAATATTGTTACTGCTTTTCAACTTTATACTATTAATACGGGCTTTATTACCACGTAAATTTTTTGTCAGTCCCAACCTAGAAACTGAAGATTTTCAAAATAGGTATTTGGAGTTTTCACCTCAAGAATATCATTTACAGATGTTAGCTAACTTGAGAGAGGCTTATAATGAAAACCAGAAGCAAATAGAGGATATTTCCCAATCCTTGACGTATGCTACTTTTGTAACTGCCGCAATCGCCATTGTTGCCTTGTTAGATCAGGTAACAGTTTATTTCATTCCTGAACTACAAAAACTATGAATTCCAACCATAATGATACAACATCCTCTAAAAAGAGCTTACAATTGCCAGAACCAGATCTAACTAATATTACAGCTTTGTCTCACAATCTGCCTAGCACACCTATCATTCCTGATGCCTTAAAAAAGTCTGTAAATGCAGTTTTAAGATTCTTTGGAAAAGGACATACTCAGTCGCATGAGAAACTAGATACAAAACAAAATCAAGCAGATTGAACTGCTAACTCGCTTTGACTGTCATCACTATGTATTGTTTCAAATGAGTCACTACCAAAAGTTATTAAGAATTACCACTGCTGGCAAATCTTTTTACAATATCACCAATAAAATTGAAGCGATTGTTGGAGAGTCCGGCGTTGAAACTGGTCTTTGCACTTTATTTTTACGCCACACTTCCGCCAGCTTAGTCATCCAAGAAAATGCCGATCCTGATGTTCTTGTGGATCTAGCTAATTTTATGGCAAAACTAGTGCCAGAATCAGCTAAATATATCCACGATGCAGAAGGCGCCGATGACATGCCAGCACACATCCGGACAGCCCTCACTCACACTTCTGAACATATCCCCATTAATCGCGGTCATCTGGTGCTGGGAACTTGGC
>VFQR01002577.1_pt1 | contig 11316 bp, 12 predicted proteins | sample 3512321 | NCBI WGS metagenome assembly VFQR01 (sample SAMN10412374, study PRJNA504923) | tailings metagenome | isolation source: Relicate 3 Philex TSF1 revegetated site | place: Philippines: Tuba, Benguet | collected 2017-08-29
GCTGGATTGCGCCAGGGCGGCGCCGCTGAGGGTGGCCAGGGCGGCCAGAGCAATCAGGCTCTTTTGCATGGAATGGTTACTCCGTTGTGGGGTTCCCGGACCCCCTTCTGGAGGGCCCGCGCCGCCCGCACCGTGCGGGCCGACCGGCGTATTCCATGCGTTCAAGATAACAGTTTGATTACGTTTGTAATGGTTAACCCCATTTACAACAATCCCTGTTTGATGACGTGTTGATTACCGGGAATGTCATCTTCGTGTGCTTGTGCAGCTATCGATCTGGTAGCGCACGGCGGGCCGCCTCAAGGCATTTCGGTCGGCCGTATCACCATCACCGGCACCGGCGCCAGCCGGATCACCTGCTCGGCACCGCTGCCCAGCAGCAGGCGGTTGAAGCCGCGCCGGCCGTGGGTGCCGAGCACGATCAGGTCGGCCTTCCATTCGCGCGCCGCGCGCGCCACCGACTCGCCCAGGCGCGGTCCCAGGTCGTCGATGAGCTGTGCATCGCAGGCCACGCCAGCGGCCTTGGTGCGGGCCTGTGCGTCGTCCAGCAGTTGTTGCGCGGCGGCGCGCGCCGCCGCCAGCAGCTCGCCGCTGTACTCGTAGCCGGTCAGGTACATCAATTCGTCGACGGCGTGCAGCACGCGGACCTGCCCGTCCATGGCGCGCGCCAGCGTGATCGCGGCGTCCAGCGCCTTGGTGGACGTCTCGCTGCCGTCCACCGGCACGAGGATGCGTTGGAAGGGTGCCATGGTGCAGCGCTCCTGGTTCAAGCGGGCGGTCGGTGCGCCACTGTGCGCCGTTCGGCGCAGGCGGAACTTGCGATGCATCAAGGTGCGGCCGCTGACGGCGGCCTATCGTGAAAACCAGGTGGCGACGTGCGCCGCCGGGAGACGAACATGCCCGCTGTCGAATGGTTTCTGGTGGCCTCTGCCGCGCACGCGCGCCTGCTGCAGCGCGCGCGCGGCCTGCCGATGGTGCAGATCGCCGCCTTCGTGCACCCCGAGTCGCGCCTCAAGAGCGGCGAACTCGGCGACGACCGGGCCGGCCGCGAACGCGCCGACCACGGCCTCGGCGCCACGGCCTACGAGCCGCGCACCGACGCGCATCGCAAGGAGCAGCAACGCTTTGCACACGAACTCGCCGAACGGCTGGAGGAGGGTGCGCGCCGCAACGCCTATGGCTCGCTGGTGGTGTTCGCCGGCAACCCCTTTCTCGGCATGTTGCGCGACGCGCTCGGCGAGGGCACGCAGCGCCTGCTCAAGGCCAGCCTGCCGGTGGACCTGAGCCACGTCGGCGAGGCGGAACTGGAACGCCGCGTGCGCGAAGAGCTGGCGGCGGTGTAGCCATGACGCCCGCCGCGGCCGTGCTCGCCGAGCTGGCGCGGCGCGCCGGTCTGGCCTTTGAAGTCACGCTGCCCGGCGGTGGCCGGCTCACCGGCGGTGAAGGCCCGCCGGCGTTCGGCCTGCAGTTCCACACCGAGGGTGCGCTCGCGGCCACGCTGCTGCGCGGCCACATGGGCCTGCTCGAAGCCTGGTTCGACGGCCACGTCGACATCGTGGGCGATCTTGCTGCGGCGATCGCCGCCGGTCTGCGCGCCGGCTTCGACCTGCAGGCCTCGGTCGTCAATGGCGTGGAGAACCGCCTGCTCGAGCGCAGCCAGAGCAACCGCGACCGTGCACAGGCCAGGCGCAACGCCTGCGCGCACTACGACCTCGGCGAGCCGTTCTACCGCCAGTGGCTGGACGAGCCGCTCAAGATGTACACCTGCGCCTACTGGCGCGAGGGCACCACGACACTGGAGCAGGCGCAGCGCGACAAGATCGACCATGTCTGCCGCAAGCTGCGGCTGGCGCGCGGCGAGCGTTTCGTCGACATCGGCTGCGGCTTTGGTGGCTTCCTCCTGCGCGCCTGGGAGACCACCGGTGCCATCGGCACCGGCATCAACACCGCCACCGGCCAGGTGCAGTGGCTGCGCGCGGAACTCGCGCGGCGCGGCCTGGCCGAAACGCTGGCGCTGCGCGAGGCCGACTTCCGCGACATCGGCGAGACCTTCGACAAGGTGGTCTCCATCGGTGTGCTCGAACACGCCGGGCGCGACCAGCTCGACGACGTGATCCAGGCGCACGCCGAGTGCCTGCGCCCGGGCGGCATCGGCATGCTGCATTTCATCGGTCACGTCGGGCCGCGCGAGACCGAGCCCTTCATCCGCAAGCACGTTTTTCCGGGCGGCTGGATCCCCGCCCTCAGCGACACCCTGCAGGCGATGGAGCGTTGCGGTCTCGAGGTGCTCGACGTGGAGAACCTGCGCCGTCACTACGCGCTCACGCTGGACGTCTGGGCGCAGCGTTTCGCCGAGCGCTGGCCCGTCATCCAGGCGCTGGACCCGGTGCGCTTCGACGAGCGCTTTCGCCGCATCTGGACCGTCTACCTCGTCGGCTGTGCCGAGCTGTTCCGCTCGCCCGTGGGTTGCACGCACCTGTTCCAGGTGTTGTTCAGCAAGGGCAACACGACGCAGCGTTCCTACCCCATGACGCGGGACCACGTGCATGCCACCGCCGCCACCAACGCTTGATGGCGCGGCCATGCGCAGCGCGCACACGACCCGTGCGCGTGCAGCGGCCGAGGCACTTCGCCAGGCAGCGGGCCACGCCCCGCTGGCGCTGGCCAAGTCCACCTCCAACCTGTTTCGCCACCGCGCGCATGCGGCGCGTCAGCGGCTCGACCTGCGCGCGCTCAACCAGGTCATCGGGTTCGACACCGCGGCCGGCTGGGTGGAAGCCGAGGGCCTGACCACCTTCGAGGATCTGGTGGCCTTCACGCTGCCGCGCGGCGTGATGCCGGCCGTGGTGCCACAGCTCAAGACCATCACCGTGGGCGGCGCGGTGGCCGGTGTGGGCATCGAGGCCACGTCCTTCCGCCATGGCCTGGTGCACGAGACCATGAGCGCGCTGGAGGTGCTGCTGCCGCACGGCGAGATCGTGCACTGCACGGCCGACAACGAACACGCCGATCTCTTCCACGGCTTTCCCAACGCCTACGGCACGCTCGGCTATGCGCTCGCCGTGCGCCTGCGCACCCAGCCCACGCGGCCCTTCGTGCACGTGCAGCACCGCCGCTTCAGCGACCCGCGCGCCTTCTTCGACGCCATGGCGCGTGCGTGCGGCCGACAAGCCTTGCCCGACGCGCCCGACTTCGTCGACGGCGTGCTGTTCGGGCCGCACGAGCAGGTGCTCAGCGTGGCGCGCTTCGTGCCGGAGGCCGCGCAGGCGAGCGACTACACCGGGCTCGACATCTACCACGAGTCGCTGCGAAGGCGCGACGATGACACGCTCACCGCAGCCGGTTACCTGTGGCGCTGGGACACCGACTGGTTCTGGTGTTCGCGCCGCTTCGGCCTGCAGCACCGCTGGCTGCGCCGCCTGCTCGGGCAGCGCCACCTCAACTCGCGCACCTACACGCGCTGGATGCGCTGGAACGCGCGCTGGCGTGCCACGCAACGGCTCGATGCCTTGCTGCACCGCCACCACGAAAGCGTGGTGCAGGACGTGGACATCCCGATCGCGCACGCGCTCGCCTTCCTCGATTTCCTGCGCAGCGAGATCGGCATCTGGCCGGTCTGGGTCTGCCCGGTGCGCGGCAGCGATCCGCCGCGCTTTCCGCTCTACCCCTTGCCCGCCGGTCTGAGCGTCAACTTCGGCTTCTGGGACGTGGTGGCCGTGCCCGCACATCAGGCGCCCGACCACCTCAACCGCCGCGTGGAAGAGGCGGTGCTGCGCCTGGGGGGCATCAAGTCGCTGTACTCCGACAGCTTCTTCGAGCGCGAGGCCTTCGACCGCGCCTACGGCATGGCGCACTACGCACGCTTGAAGGCGCGCTACGACCCGCTCGGGCGAGCGCCGCACCTCTACGACAAGTGTGTGCGGCGCGCCTGATTCGCGCGATGTGCGTCCAGACCCGGCATGGCTTGACCGTCATCAAGGCGCGCGCAGCGGCGGGCCTCTACGCTCGACGGACCATGAGTTGTCTTTTCCTGGCGGGCATCCGCCGTCACGCGTTCATCGTGCCGGCGCTGCTGGCCTGCATGAGCGCCACCGCGCAGGCCGTTCCCGATTGCTCCGTCCGTGCCGACACCGCACCACCGGACTTCGTGCAGGCGGTGGCCCGCAACCGGCCCTCGCTGGTGCACCTGTTGACCGTGCGCGAGTGGGGCGAAGCGGCGCCGGGCGACAGCGAGCCGGTGGTCCCGATGTCCGGCGCCGCGGCGCCGGGTGAGCCGGAGCAGGACGGACCGGCGCTGGCCGAGCGCATCACCGCCTCGGGCTTCGTGCTCTCGTCCGACGGCTTCATCATCACCAGCGCGCACGCGGTGCTCGAGCGGCGCGAGGTGTGGGCGGTGCTGAGCGACGGCCGCTGGTTGCCGGCGCGCGTGGTGGGCATCGACCGGCGTGCCGACGTGGCCCTGCTCAAGGTGGCGGCCGAGAACCTGCCGGTGGCGCCCACGGCTCCCGCCGCGCGCGTGTGTGCCGGCCAGTGGGTGGGCGCGCTCGGCGCGCCATTCGGCTTCGAGCACACCCTGACCGTGGGTGTGGTGAGCGCCGAGCCGCGCGTGTTGCCGGGCTACGGCGGTGTGCCGCAGATCCAGATGAACGTGACGCTCAACCCGGGCAGTTCGGGTGGCCCGCTGTTCAACGCCGCCGGCGATGTGGTGGGCCTCAACACCATGATCTTCTCCTCGGCCGGTTTCTACCTCGGCATCTCGTTTGCGGTGCCGATCGATCGCGCGCTGCAGGTGGCCGAGCGCTTGCGCCACGCGCACCTGCGGCCACCGGTCGCCATCGCGGTCGCGACGCAGCCGCTCTCGCCCGCGCTCGCCCGCGCCTTTGGCCTGCCGCAGCCCGCGGGTGTGCTGGTGTTGTCCGACGAGGCCGACGCCGGCCCCGGCGGCGGGCTGCGGCGCGGCGACGTGCTGCAGGCCGTCAACGGCCGCGCGGTGGCCTCCAGCGAGGACCTTGACGACGCGGTGGCCGGGCAGGTCGCAGGCTCCACCGTGAGCGTGGTGGTCTGGCGCGCGGGGCGGCGCGAAACACGGCGCGTGGGCCTGCGCGCCCTGCCCACCGGAGCCGATGCGACCCGTCCGGATGGCGGCGGCCGGGCCCATCGCCTGGGCCTGCTGCTGGTGCCGCCCGCGCAGACAGCCTCGCGACTGCCGGGCGCCCATGTGCAGGGTGTCAGCGGGGCGGGGCTGCTTGCGGGGCTGGAGCCGGGTGACCGCATCGTGGCCGTCAACGCCACGCCCGTGGCCACGCCGTCCGATTTCGATGCCGCGCTGGCGGGCGTCAGCACCGACACCGTGGCCCTGCTCGTGGTGCGCGGGCCGATGTCGCTGTACGTGCCCGTGATGCGCACGTTGCCGCCCCCGTAGGGCGGCGTCACCCCGCTGGCTGGGCAGGCAGCCCCACCGATTGCGCCAGCGCGATGCGCTCGGTCGGCTTGAGCCCCAGGGCCTGTGCCAGCCGGCGGCGGTCGATGAGCGCGCGCACCACGGTGCCCAGGCCGTGCGCGGCGCAATGCAGGTACACGTTCTGCGCGATGCAGGCGGCGTCTGCGCCCGCCAGAAACGGACGCTCGTCGGGGCGTGTGTCGTGCATGGCGGCGAAATCGGCCACGTAGACCAGGTTCAGCGGTGCCGTGGCGGCAAAGGCCTGCAGGCCGGTGTCGGCACGCAGATCTTCCGCCTTGACCAGGGCCAGCCGATGGGCCTGCGCCTCATAGCGAAAGGCCCCTTCGGGCAGCACCACGAAGACGGCGATCTCCTGCCAGTCGTGCGCGGAAGGCGCGGTGCGCCCATGGCTTTGCGCGCGGTTCACGCCGAAGGCCGCCCACAGCAGGTCGGAGACCGTCTGCAGGTCCAGCGCATCGGGCAGGAAGTCGCGCGTGCTGCGTCGCCGCCGCAGTGCGTGGGCGAGTGTTTCGCCGCCCTCGGTGTTCGCGGACGGCAGCAGCACGTCGTCGGTTTCGAGGTTGAGCTGGACCGTGGACATGGCGTGACCCCACAGGAAACGTCGATGCCCGCACCTTGCCCGCGCTGCGCGCACGCGTGCTTGACGGCCGTCAAGTTGCGTTCGCCGGGGCAGACACACAGTGGCACTTGCGGAGGCACCCGCCCCGTTGGAGAAGCCCATGAAGATCGCAGACATCAGCCGGCGCGCGCCGGTCACCATCCCCGCCACGGCGTCGGTGCGCGAGGCCGCGCGCGCCATGCAGGCCGAGCACGTGGGCGTGCTGGGTCTCACCGACCCCTTCGAGCCCGGCCGCATCGTCGGCGTCGTCACCGACCGCGACCTGGTGCTGCAGGTGCTGGCCGCCGAGCGGCCGGTGGACGGCCAGGTGGTGGCCGGCGCCTGCTCGAGCAACCTGCATGGCGTGCCGAAGCAGGCGTCGGTGCACGACGCGGTCGACGCCATGAAGCGGCACGGCGTGCGCCGCCTGCTGGTGCTCGGCGACGACGGCCGCTCGGTGGAGGGTGTGCTGTCGATGGACGACGTGCTGGGCGTGCTGGCCGACGAACTCGCGGCGCTGGCGGCCACGCTCAGGGTCGGCCTGGCACGTGAGGGGGAGCCGCCGCGTTCTGCGCGCGAGGCGCGGTGAACTCGAATCAAAGCGCTCTTTCAACGCACCCGATCAAAGCGCTCTTTGATGATGCAGGTTGTCGGGTTCGCGTTCGTCACCTGGTGGCTGACGGTGCTCGTCTACGAGGGGAAGTTCAACGAGTGGTACCTACTGTCGTACCTTGTCATTCCGTTCGGCCTGCGAGGTTTGCAAACGATTTCAAACCTCCGCGCAGGAAAGCCTGTAGACGAGCTTAAGCCGGACTGATCGTTCCGGTCCGCTTGTCTTGCCCTCGGTGGCTCGAAGTCGCTCGACGCTCCTTTTCAGCGGAGCGTTTCCATGTCGCTATTCCCACTTGGCCAAGTCATTGCAACGCCCGGGGCTTTGCAGGAGCTTGAGAGGCTGTCTGTCAGCCCCCTTGAGGTACTTTCCCGTCACGCAGCACTTGACCCAGGCTCACTTGACAGTGAAGACCAAGCTTCAGATGTTTTGGCAGTGATTCAAAACTCTCGTGTTTTCAGTTCGTACATTTTCATTGGTACGAAAATCTGGATAATCACAGAAGCAGATCGCAGTAGTACCTGTATTCTGTTACCGGAAGATTATTAATGAGAGGTTAGTTATGCGAAAGATGGTGGTGTTATTTTCTGCCGTGCTCATGTGCAGTGCTGCCGCAGCACAGTCTTTTCAGCAAGAGATGCGAGACCGACTGGCTTCAATCGCGAAGGCCTGTGAACCTCAAGCCGTAATACTCGCTGATGCGAGATTCAGTAAGTGGAAGAAGTCGCGACCTGAGCAAGCTGACAAGCTAACTCCCGAGGCATACGAGACTGTGCGCAAGGTGATGCATACACAGTGTGTCAGTGTTCAACACGTTGCGCTCTTGCAGTCAGTCAAGTCAGTAATGTCTACTGAAGAGGCATTCCGTTTGAACGTAGGTGGTGAGATCGCTCGTCTTATGGCGATCATTGAGCGATCACTCTAGTCCTGTCCTTCATCAACCACGCCGGAGATCATTGTTGGCCGCAACCCCTGATGTGTCGAAACTGTCTTACTCTGAGCTGCAAAAGCTCGTTGCTGAGGCGCAAGAGCGCCTTGCTGCTAAGCGTGTGGAGGAGATAAAAATCCTTGCCGATGCGTACGCGAAGAAGGCTGCTGCTGCTGGCTTCACCCCTCAGGAAGCGATCGATGCGCTGAAGCCGTACCTGCCGACGAAGGCAGCGCGTGGTGGCAAGAGCGGTGCAGTCGTCAAGTACCGCGACCCCGCGAACCCTGAAAATACCTGGAGCGGCAAAGGCCGTCCTGCACGCTGGCTGCAGGCATACCTCGACGCCGGCAAGAAGAAAGAATCGTTCCTCGTAAGGTGAAGCGTCCGCCCACTCTTGGCTTTTTGCTGTGGGCAAAGGATTGAAGCTTGGTGTTGTTTGTTATACTGATCTCGGAGCCTCAGGAAGAATTTTTTGGCCTGTATCGGGCTGAGTGAAATCAACGTTGGGTGGATTGCTCCTGGCGTCTTCCTGTGATCATCGCCGTCTCCTCTGCGATGCGTAATGAGTTCCTGAGGCTCCACTATTCAATGCGAAAAATTGAAGCTCTAAGGTCCGTAAAATCACTCGCAGGTCTTGCGGATCTTTTGGGATTCAAAGCTAGTGCACTGAGCTATCTCTTATTCAGGCTTCCCCCGGCGAGCAAGTATCGTACTTTTACCATCCCAAAGCGTAGTGGGGGAGAGCGGTCGATTTCAGCCCCAGACGCAAGGCTGAAACTGCTGCAGAAGAAGGTGTCCAACCTTCTCAATGATTGCTTGATGGAGATTGAGGGGGGCTTCTCGTCACCTGCTCACGGATTCAAGCCTACTCGATCGATCTTTACGAATGCTGCGCATCATCGTGGGCGGCGCTATGTCCTGAATTTAGACCTTGAGGATTTCTTTCCCTCAATTCACTTCGGACGTATTTCGGGCTATCTTGAGAAGAGCAGGCACTTTGGATTAGATCAAAAGATTGCTCGAAACTTGGCAAATCTTCTTTGCCACAATTCGTCGCTTCCGCAAGGTGCCCCGAGCTCTCCAGTTGTCTCGAACTTACTCGCTCGAATGCTGGATGTTCATTTGGCGAGACTGGCGAAGCGCTACAGACTCACTTACACACGGTATGCTGATGATTTGACGTTCTCCACAAACCTCAGGGTGTTCCCCGAAGCGGTCGCAAAGCAAACTGCGGAACATGAGTGGGAGCTTGGCGATGATTTGATTGCAGCTATCAAGGGCTGCGGCTTTCGAATCAACGAGAAGAAGACGAGGATGTTGTATAGAACATCCAGGCAGGAAGTCACTGGCCTTGTGGTAAACGACAGGATCAGTGTCCCTGTCGAATACAGGCGTTGGGCACGTGCGGCAGTTGCGCGGTTGGTGAAAAAAGGACAGTACTTCGAGCCGGTGCCGAAAAGCTTTGTAGGGCCGCCAAAGGCTGACCCGAGTGCTGGATCGCTTGAGCATCTGGAAGGCTGCCTTTCCCACATCTACAACGCACATCGATTCCAGCGAAATCGTTCATCTTTAGGAAGAGCATCGAAAGCAGTAGCTGATGAGCTGCATTCCGATGAAGTCGTTTATCGCAGGTTTCTGTACTACTCCAAATTCTTTCTTGCTGAAAAGCCAACGATCGTCTGTGAAGGTGAGACTGATTCGATTTACCTGGCAAGCGCTATTTCGGCAATGGGAGCTGCTTACCCCGCATTGATCAATGCTCAGCTAAAGAAAGGTGAAAAGGATCGCTTTAACGTTCGTTTTGTAAGGCACAGTGAAGTCGCAGGCAGACTTTTGGAGCTTAATGGCGGCACTGCTGCATTGAAGCGTTTCTGCAGCGTTTACGTTGATCAGACAAAGAAGTTTCTAAGCGGGGCACCTACTAAGCCCGTCATAGTGGTTGTCGATTCTGATAAGGCTGGACGCGATGTGATCAACTATGTTAAAGCTATCGCAAAAAACCAAGGACTCCCTGACATAGCTGGATTGAAGTATGTGTTTGCCCGTCCGAATTTGTATGTCGTGTGGGTCCCTTCACCTCCAAAAACGGACTATGTGATGGAGAACCTGTTCTCCGATGAGCTATTGAAGAAAACGTTGGGTGATAAAGTTTTAACGCTTAACAATCACAAAACTCTTGATGGTGAATACGGCAAGATGTGGTTCGCAAAGAAGGTGGTGCCTAATGCGCAAGTTAAGGACTTTCTGGGATTCAAGCCTTTATTGGACACCTTAGTTGAGGTCATGACGGATTTCAATAGTAGGATTCAGGTGCCGGCTGCCAAAAAGGCTTAAACAGACAACTCAACTTACATTGTCGACGCCCTATGCGTCCTGAGCGCCAAGAAGACAGCCGACGGATGATTTGCTATCATGTATAAAAAGGTCCGCCAGAGACACTTGCCGTCAGCTTGGTTCGTCCCGCTGGTGATTTTCGCCCCAAGCGCCCGTGGCGCTCAAACCGGCGAGACCGGTACGGTGTTGGGATAGGCGCGTCTGCAAACACCCGACGGATCGCCGATGGTGCGTGGGCAATGCTCTAAACGAGCTATGCAGAAGCTCGTAAACTTGGTAAAGTTTTCATGCGGGTGTAGGTACGTCCCAACAACCCCCAAGTCGATGACACAACCTGCTCAGGTTGTCGCGCGACGCTTAGTTGGCCTGCGGGAATCGTCTTGCAGCCGCCACGATGAACTCGTTACGGGCACCTTGTGCTTTGGCGTAACGGGGAGACTCACCGCTTCGACGGTGACACCATTTTGCTGAGGACGGCAAGCTCGTCCTAAATTTCCCAAAAGCTCGCTCCAGGTGAGCTTTTTTCGTTTCAGGCCCCCATTCACGGGGCCTTTTTTGCGCCCTCACGGGGCGGTCACTCAAGGCACCACCATGCGTAAGCTGCGTGAACTGCTGGAGTGGATCTTCGTCGCGATCGACCTCTACGGTCTGATCGCGATGGTGATCGACTTCATCAAGAAGCACATCTAAACGCTCCAGCTGCCCCGATTCCGATCCTTTCGAAGTCGGGCTGACTTGAAGCCAAAAGTCAGCTCGGGCCCAAGCTCGCCCAAAATTTGCCAAGTGGGGCCTTTTCGAGGCCATAACAGTCAACGTAGCGACTAGGTACGCATCCGCCACTGCCAATCTTGCCCATGCAGTTCGACATGGCAGCGACCACGAACAACGCCGCCAATGTGTAGCCGATCACCTTGAAAGCGAGCTGCACATAGACGGACTTTTTGTACGCCCAAGTACCGGCCATAATCACAATCCAGAGCGTGAACAGGAAGGCCGCAAAGCCGAGTGCCCATTTCAGAATGGAGCCCATGTGGCCCACTGGGTCCGGTCCAAAGAATGGAGCGATCAGCTTGTACAGCATCCAAAGCGGCAATGCCATCATGCCTAGGCCCATTGCGAGGCCGACGACGAGCATGAGGCAAATCTGGATGATGTTGATCACTTTCTCCAGCATGCGAGCCTCCCGCGTTGATTGACGATGCGTTTGTACAGCAACCGCAAGCACGCGCGAGTGGCCGCTGGACCCTTGAATAAAATGACATCGAAACAAAAAAGGCCGTCGCGAGGACGGCCTTGAGTGTCGTAACTGCTTGATTTAGCAGTGAAATTCTGGTGCCGGAGAGAGGAGTCGAACCCCCGACCTTCTCATTACGAATGAGCTGCTC
>VFQR01002579.1_pt1 | contig 11313 bp, 11 predicted proteins | sample 3512321 | NCBI WGS metagenome assembly VFQR01 (sample SAMN10412374, study PRJNA504923) | tailings metagenome | isolation source: Relicate 3 Philex TSF1 revegetated site | place: Philippines: Tuba, Benguet | collected 2017-08-29
CTGGAGCAGCCACCACAGCGAAGAAACGAAGGCCGCCCGTACCGCCGCCGCCCAACCCAGCGGCGGCCTGCACTTTGCGCCGCCGGATGCCTCGCTGTTCGGCCTGCAGGGCGCGGACCGCGATTGGGTCAACCGCCGCCAGACGCCGCAGCCGTTCCGGCTCTACCAGCAGCCGCTCGAATTCGACGGCGAGGCCTGGGCCCGCGTGCCGCGCTGCTTCATCGACTGCACCGCGCCGGCCCTGGCCACCATCGCGCCGTCGCGGGCGCGCGTGCGGCAGGAGCCTGGCTGGCGGCTCATCGAAATGGCCACCGGCCACGACCCCATGGTGAGCGAGCCCCAGGCCCTGGCAGGGCACCTGCTGGCGCTCTGGCGCGGCGCTTCGGTATGAGCGGCACCCGGTACGACCGCATCGACCAGCTGCGCGCCCTGGCGCTGCTGTGGATGACGGTCTACCACTTCTGTTTCGACCTCGATTACTTCGGCCTGATCCACCAGGCCTTCCTCAGCGACCCCTTCTGGACCACGCAGCGCACCGCCATCGTGAGCCTGTTCCTGTTCACGGCCGGGCTGTCGCAGGCGGTGGCGCTGCACCAGGGCCAGGGCTGGCCGCGCTTCTGGCGCCGCTGGGCGCAGGTGGCGGGCGCGGCGCTGCTGGTCAGCGTGGGCTCGTGGATCGTGTTTCCGCAGAGCTTCATCTACTTCGGCGTGCTGCACGGCATCGCGGTGATGCTGGTGATCGCGCGCCTCACCGGCGGCTGGGGCGCGTGGCTGTGGCCGCTGGGCGCGCTGGCGATCGCGCTGCCCTGGCTGGCCCCGGCGGCGATGGCGCAATGGCCGGCGCTGACGGTGCTCAACGAGCCTGGCCCCAACGTGCTCGGTTTCATCACCCGCAAGCCGTTCACCGAGGACTACGTGCCGCTGCTGCCCTGGCTGGGGGTGCTCTGGTGGGGTCTGGCCGCGGGCCGCTGGGTCTGCGCGAAACAGCCGCTCTGGCTGGGCGGCACGGGGCAGGGCGGAGCGGCGGCGCGCTTCATGGCCACCTGGGGCCGCTGGAGCCTGAGCTACTACCTGCTGCACCAGCCGGTGCTGATGGGGCTGATCGGCGCGGCGCTCTGGGTCGTTCGGGCATGAAAAAAGGCGCGGGGTCACCGCGCCTTCATGGGGCCGTCTGCCTTACTGGACTTTCGCCTTCTCGCGCAGGTCGGACTGGAACTTCTGCAGCTTCTGCTGCGTGAGCTGCTGCACCACCTGGGGTTTCACGTCCTCCAGTTTGGGCAGCTCGGCTTCGCGGATGTCGTCGACGCGGATGACGTGCCAGCCGAACTGGCTCTGCACCGGGGCCTCGGTGACCTGGCCCTTGGCCAGCTTGATCATGGCCTGGGAGAACTCGGGCACGTAGCTGGCTGCGGGGGCCCAGTCGAGGTCGCCGCCGTTGGCGCCCGAACCGGGGTCCTTGGACTGTTTCTTGGCGATGTCCTCGAACTTGCCGCCCTTCTTGAGGCTGGCGATGATGGCTTTGGCCTCGTCTTCCTTCTCGACCAGGATGTGGCGGGCCTTGTATTCCTTGCCGGCGTTGGCGGCCACGAACTTGTCGTACTCGGCTTGCACCTCGGCGTCGGTCACCGGGTTCTTCTTCTGGAAGTCGGCGAACAGCGCACGGATCATGATGGTCTGGCGCGCCAGTTCCATCTGGTTCTTGAACTCGGCGCTGTTGGCGACGCCGGCCTTCTGTGCCTCCTGCATGAAGATCTCGCGCAGCACCACCTCTTCCTTGATCTGGGCGCGCGCCGCGTCGTCGACCTGGCGGCCGCTGGCCTCGATCTGCTTGACCAGGGCTTCGACCCGCGAGCTCGGCACGGGCTTGCCGTTGACGATGGCCACGTTCTGGGCCATGGCCCAGGGGGCGGATGCGATCAGCACGGCCGCGCTCAGGGCCGACAGGGACAGTTTCATGGAGGTCCTACAGGGGGAGTGAAAAACGGTTGGAGCCGCCGCGCGCTGCGGGGTTCGAGCCCAACTTGTGACAGAAGGTTGTCAGCGCTGGATCTCGATGGCCAGGGCATGGAGCCCGGCGTCGGTGAACGGCTGCAAGGCATCATACACAAGGCGGTGCTGGGCTACCCGGCCCAGGCCGACGAATGCCGGGGCGGCGATGCGCACACGGAAATGCGTTCCGTAACCCAGACCGTTGGCGCCCGCGTGGCCGGCATGGGCGGCACTTTCGTCGATGACTTCGAGCGCCGTGGGGGCCAGCCGCTCGCGCAGGCGCGCCTCGATGGCAGCGGCGGTGGGGATGGCCGTCAAGGCTTGGCCTCCGGTTCGTCCTTGAGGTAGCGCGCGATGTACAGGCCCTGGCCGACGATGAAGAGCACCGGGAACACATAGCCCCAGAGCTTGAAGTTCACCCATTCCTCGGTGGTCTGGTAGGCCGCGAACCAGGCGTTGATGCCCGCCATGAACAGGAAGTAGCCCACCCAGGCGACGGTCAGGCGCGCCCACACCGGCTCGGGCAGGCTCAACTGGCTGCCCAGCAGCATCTGCAGGAAGTTCTTTTTCCAGCCCCAGAGCGCGGCGCCCAGCACCACGGCCATGCCGGCGTACAGCACCGTGGGTTTCCACTTGATGAAGCGCTCGTCCTGCAGCAGCAGGGTGAGCGTGCCGAACGCGAGCACCAGCACGAGCGTGATCTTGTGGATGTTCTGCAGCTTGCGGTCGATGGCATAGATGACGCCCGTCTGCACCACCGTGGCCACCATCAGCACCGCGGTGGCGAGGTAGATGCCCTGCAGCTTGTAGGCGCCGAAGAACAGCAGGATGGGGAAGAAGTCGAGCAGCAGTCGCATGGGCGGATTATCCCCGGCGTGGCAAGACCCCGGCGGGGCGGGGAACCTTGGCGGGCCTTGAAGGCTCGATGGACGACCGCACTTGAACACAACACACCGAGGAGAACCCCATGAGCCCCCAGGAGCAGCAAGCCATCCTCACCATCGCCCTCATGGCCGCGCTGGCCGACGGAGACAAGGCCGACGCCGAGCGCGACAGCCTGCGCGGCATCGCCGAGACGCTGGGCGGCAAGGGCGGGGTGGCGGGCCTGGCGGCGGTGTACCAGGACGTGCTGCTGCGCCGGGTCGACCTGGCGGGCACCACGGCCCGCCTGGGCGACCCGGGTCAGCGCGAGCTGGCCTACGAGATGGCGGTGTGCGTCTGCGACGCCGACGGCGCGCGCACCCCGGCCGAGGCCGCCTTCCTGGCCGACCTCAAGGCCCGCCTGAAACCCGACGCCGCAGGGGTGGCCGCCTTCGAGCGCGCCGAGGCCGAGCTGGTGCAGGCGGCGGCCGTGTCGGTGCCCGCGGCCGTGGCCGCCGCGCCTGTGCCGGCGCCCGAGGGGCGCGGTCCGGACAACGCGGCGCTGGACAAGTCCATCCTGAACTACGCCCTGCTCAACGGCGCGCTGGAGCTGCTGCCGCAGTCCTGGGCCTCCATGGCCATCATCCCGCTGCAGGTGAAGATGGTCTACGAGATCGGCAAGGCGCACGGCGTGGAGCTCGATCAGGGCCACATCCGCGAATTCATCGCCGCGGCGGGCGTGGGGCTCACCTCGCAGTACCTCGAGCAGTTCGGCCGCAAGCTCATCGGCGGCCTGCTGGGCAAGGCAGCCGGCCGCGCCGTGGGTGGCATCGGCCGCGCCGCCACCGGCATGGCGTTCTCGTTCGCCACCACCTACGCGCTGGGCCAGGTCGCCAAGCGTTACTACGCGGGCGGGCGGCAGATGAGCACCGAGCTGCTCAAGCAGACCTTCCAGGACCTGCTGGGCCCGGCGAAGCAGATGCAGGCGCAGTACCTGCCGCAGATCCAGCAGAAGGCGGCCACGCTGGACGCCGGGCAGGTGATGGCGCTGGTGCGCGGGCGCTGATCAGGCGGTGGCCGCTGCCGCGCCTTCGCGCATCGCCGCGGCCGCGATGTCGAGCGATCGCAGGCGCAGGGCGGGGTCGAACACATCGCTGACCAGAATGAATTCGTCGGCCTCGGTCAGATCGGCCAGGCGCTGCAGGCCGGCGCGCACCGTGTCCGGGCCGCCGATGACGGCGGCGGCCAGGAAATCGCCGATGCCCTGGCGCTCGTGGGGCGCCAAACTGGCGACGAAGTTGGCCACCGGCGGTGGCAGCTGGCCACGCCGGCCGGTGAGGATGCCCAGCACGCGCTGGTAGGTGCTGCTGGCCAGGTACTCGGCCTCGTCGTCGGTGGGCGCCGCGATCAGCGGCACGCCGATGGCGGCGTGGGGCCGGGCCAGCACCGCCGAGGGCTGGAACTCGCTGCGATAAACCTCCAGTGCCTGCAACAGCAGGCGCGGGGCGAAGTGCGAGGCGAAGGCGAACGGCAGGCCGCGCTGGGCGGCCAGGCGCGCCGAGAACAGGCTGGAGCCGAGCAGCCAGATCGGCACGTTCGTGTTCTGCCCGGGCATGGCGATCACGCGCTGGCCTGGCTGCACCGGGCCCAGGAAGGCCTGCAGCTCGGCCACGTCGCGCGGGAAATCGGCCTCGGTCTCGACCCGGTCGCGACGCAGGGCGCGCATGGTCAGGCCGTCGGTGCCGGGCGCGCGGCCCAGGCCGAGGTCGATGCGGCCGGGGTAGAGCTCGGCCAGGGTGCCGAAGGCTTCGGCCACCACCAGCGGCGCGTGGTTGGGCAGCATGACGCCGCCCGAGCCGACGCGGATGCGGCTGGTGGCGCCCGCGATGTGGCCCACCAGCACGGCGGTGGCCGAGCTGGCGATGCCGGTCATGTTGTGGTGCTCGGCCAGCCAGTAGCGCGTGAAGCCCAGGCGCTCCGCATGCTGGGCGGTGCGGCGCGCGATCGCGATGGCGTCGGCCACGGTGCCACCTTCGCGCACCGCCACGAGGTCGAGCATGGAGAGCGGGATGTCGGCAAGTCGGGGCATCGGGTCACTTCTCCTTCAGGTCGATGGCGGCCGAGTTCATGCAGTAGCGCAGGCCGGTGGGCGCGGGACCGTCTTCGAACACGTGGCCCAGGTGCGCACCGCACTGGCTGCACACGGTTTCGGTGCGCACCATGCCGTGGCTGCGGTCGGTGATCTCGGTGATGGCGCCGGGGACGGCTTTCCAGAAGCTGGGCCAGCCGCAGCCGGCGTCGAACTTGGTGCCGGCGTCGAACAGGTGGTTGCCGCAGCAGATGCAGTGGTAGCTGCCGTCGGCCCAGATCTCCTCGTATTTGCCGGTGAACGGGCGCTCGGTGTGGGCGTGGCGCGTGACCTCGAAGGCGCCACGCTCGGCGCCCTTGGCAGCCAGGATCTCGCGCCACTCGGCGTCGGTCTTCTTGATGGGAAAGTCCATGGGTTGCGGTCCTTTCAGGAAGAGCAGCTGATCTCGATCTGCTGCGCCCAGTCGGGTGGGAAGGCGGCGAGGTCGTCCTCGCCCTCGCGTTCGTCGAAAGGCGCGGCCAAAGCTTTCAGCAGGCGATCGACCTCGGTGAAGTCGCCCTGCTGTGCGCGCTCGATGGCGATCTGCCCCAGGTGGTTGCGCAGCACGATGCGCGGGTTCACACGCCGCATGGCAGCGGCCGTGGCCGCGGCGTCGAAGCCGGGCTGCGACTGCAGCCGTTCACGCCAGCGCGCGGCCCAGGTGTCGAAAGCCTCGCGCTGCAGGAACAGGTCGCGCACGGGCCCGGTGCCGCCCTCGGCCGCATCGCACAGGCGGCGAAAGAGGATGCTGAAGTCAACCGCGTCCTTGTGCATGAGCTGCATCAGCGCTTCGATGAGTTCTGCGTCGCCCTCGCGCGCGTCGGCCAGGCCGAGCTTGGCGCCCATGCGGCGCGTGAGCGCGGCGGGGAACAGCGTCTTGTAGGGCTCCAGCGCGTCCAGCGCCTGCTGCTGTTCGTCCATCAGCGGCAGCAGCGCCTGACCCAGGCAGAACAGGTTCCAGTAAGCGATGTTGGGCTGGCGGTGGTAGGCGTAGCGCCCGCCGCTGTCGCTGTGGTTGCAGATGTGCGACGGGTTGAAAGCGTCCATGAACTGGAACGGGCCGTAGTCGATGGTCAGGCCCAGAATGCTCATGTTGTCGGTGTTCATCACCCCATGGCAGAAGCCCACCGCCTGCCACTGCGCCACCAGCTCGGCGGTGCGCGCGGACACCGCTTCGAGCAGGTTGGCGTAGGGGTTGCCGCCACCGTCGCGGCAGGCGGGGTAGAAATGCCCGATCACGAAGTCGGCGAGCTGGCGCAGCTCTGCGATCTGCCCGTTGGCCGAGAAATGCTCGAAGTGCCCGAAGCGGATGAAGCTGGGGGCCACACGCGTGACCACCGCCGCGGTTTCCACCGTCTCGCGGATCACCGGCTGCGGCGAGCCGGTGACGCACAGCGCGCGCGTGGTGGGGATGCCCAGCGCGTGCATGGCCTCGCTGCACAGGTACTCGCGGATGGAACTGCGCAGCACGGCGCGGCCGTCGCCCATGCGCGAGTAGCGCGTGAGGCCGGCGCCCTTGAGCTGCAGCTCCATCGGCCCGGCAGGGGTGCCCAGTTCGCCGAGCAGGATGGCGCGCCCGTCGCCGAGCTGGCCCGCCCAGACGCCGAACTGGTGGCCGCTGTACACCGTGGCCAGGGGCCGCGTGCCCGCGATCGGCAGGGAACCGCTGAACGCGCGCACGGCGTCTACCTGGCGCAGTTGGTCGGGGTCCAGCCCCAGGGCCTGTGCCAGGGGCGCGTTCAGCCCCACCAGATGGGGTTCGGGCAGCGGCGTGGGCTGCACAGCGGTGAAGAAGGCAGGGCCGAGTTCAGCGAAGCGGTGCTGCCAGGGGCGGTCCAGATCCAGCGCCGCGGGAGCGGCGAGCGGGGTGTCGTTCATCGGGTGAATTGTCCTCCCCGGGGGTATTCCGGCGTGGTGTCAGGGGCATGGCCGCTTGCCAGGCGCGCGCGGCACCAGATAATGGCCCCCGCTGATGCGCCGGCCCCGTGCCGGTGCCAGGGGGAGCAGCCAACATGAAAAACAAGACCCATGCGCACTGACGCCCAGGCGATCCTGTTCGTCGACGATGAGGCGGTATCGCGCCAATGGTTCGCACGTTGCTTCGGCGACGAGTTCGAGATCACCACCGCCGCCAGCGTGGACGAGGCACTGGCCGTTCTCGCCGAACGTGGCGAGGCGTTCGCGGTGCTCATCACCGACTACCGCATGCCCGAGCAGGACGGCATGAAGCTGTTGCGCGTGGTCCGGCGGGAGCACCGGCAGCTGGTGCGCCTGCTGGTGACGGCCTATGCCGAGAAGGACGTGGCCATCGCCGCCATCAACCAGGGCCAGGTGCTGCGCATCCTGGAAAAGCCGCTGGAGGACGAACCCACCCGCGACGCCTTGCGCGAGGCGCTGGCGCTCTACCGCCAGCAGGCCGTGGAGCGCGCGCTCAACGAGGGCCGTGCCGCGGCGTTGCGCGAAACGCTGGGGTTTCTCGCGCATGAGCTCAACACGCCTTTGGCCACGGTGCGCGGCAGCGTGGCGGCCGTGATGGAGAGGCACCGCCCGTCAGCGCCCGGCGATGCGCCCGGCACGGTGCGGTTTGACGGCCTGGGCGCGCCGGAGTTGCTGGCTGCGCTGCAACGGGCGGAGCGCCGCGCGCTGTACTGCCAGTCGCTGGTGTCCACCTTCGTGCAGTCGGCGCGCGACGCCTACCGCGACGCGGAGCCTCAGAGCCTGAACGCCTCCAGCCTGCTCGGCGCGCTGATCGACGAGTACCCCTTCGAGGACCGCGAGCAGCGCTGGGTCAGCACCACGCTCAAGCGCGACTTCGTGCTGCCCGGCCGACGCGACCTGCTGTACCTCGTGCTGTGCACGCTGACCAAGAACGCCATCCTCGCCCTGCGCGAATCGGCCGCGCCGTGGTTGCGCATCGAGGCCGACTGCGCGCCTGGCCCGGGCGCGACGCGCGGCTGGATCCGCTTCATCGACAACGGCCCGGGTATCCCGCCGGAGGTGCTGGCGCGCCTGACGCGCGAGCCGGTGACCACGCGCGCAGCGTCGGGCGGCAGTGGCATGGGCCTGATGTTCTGTCAGCGGGTGATGCTGGCTGCGGGCGGGCAGGTCCGCATCGAGTCGGCGCCCGGCGCCGGCACGACGGTGGAACTGCAGTTCGAGCGCGGCGTATTGCCGGTGGCCGCGGGCTCGGCCTGATGCCCGCAGCGCGTGGGCGGCCCGGCACTCAGGCGGGTGGTGTCGGTGCGTCGGGCCGCAAGACTGCGCGTTCCCGCAGTGCCTGCTCGGTCGCGTCCAGCAGCCCGCTCAATTCCCGCGTCCACGCCGGGTCGGCGGGCCGATCACCATCGAGCCACGCGGCATAGCGCGCGCGGGCACGCACGTGCAGTGCCTGGGCGCCGGCCTCGCCGGCCAGGCCCACCAGCGCGTGCAGTGCGGCCTGCACCGCCTGCGGCTCGTCTGCGGACGCGGCTGCCTCCAGGGTTTGCAGGTGGCGCCGCAGGTCGGTCAGGGCGCGTGGCAGCAGATCCTCCAGCAGGCCCAGGCGGCGGAAGTCCTCGATGCGCGCCGTGTTCAGCAGCGCAGCGCCAGGCGACGGCGCGGGGGGCGTGGCGTCGCTCGCGTGGCCGTCGATCGCCGCGCTCAAGGTCCGCATCAGCGCCGCCGGGTCGATGGGTTTGGCCAGCACGCCCTGCATGCCGGCCTCGCGCGCACGGGCGCGAACCGCCGGCGAGTCGTTGGCCGTGAGCGCCACCACGGGCACACGGCCAGCCGCACCGGGCAGGGCGCGCAAGAGCCGGGTGGCCTGGATGCCGTCGAGCCCGGGCATGTTGATGTCCATCAGGATGACGTCCGGCAGCGGGCCCTGCTGCAGCGAGTCCAGCGCCTGCTGTCCGTGTTCGGCGTCATGGGCAAGCAGACCGAGGTCGGCCAGCAATGCGCGCGCGATGGTGCGGTTCAGCGGCTGGTCGTCGACGATGAGCACGGTGCGACCGGCCAGTGGCGCGCGCCAGGGCTGGACGTCGGGTTGCCGCCCGGTGGCCGCTGGCGCACTGGCCAGCGGTGGCGGGAAGCGCAGCGTGAACTCGGTGAAGCGCCCCCACTCCGATCGGCACTCGATGTCGCCGCCGATCGCACGCATGACGCGGCGGCAGAAGAACAGGCCGAGCCCGGTGCCTTCGGCCTTGCCGAGGGTCTGGAACTCCCGGAACAGCTTGCCGGTCAGCCGCGGATCGATGCCCGGCCCGGTGTCGCGCACCACGACCCTGGGCGTCGGGGCGCTGCTCACGAGAATCTCCACCGTCATCTGCGGATGCAACGGCAGGTAGTACAGCGCGTTGCGCAGCAGGTTGAAGATGACCAGCTCGAATGCCGTGGCGTCGCCGCGAAAGCCGAAGTCACCGTCCACGCGAAGGTGCACGCAGGCGCGGGCCTGCGGTGACTCGTAGGCATAGGCCGCAACCGCGTCGCGTACGCAACGCGCGCCCGACAGCGCGACGAACTCCGACGGCTGGATCCGGCGGTCGCTGATTTGCTGCAGGGTGATGGTGATCGACTGCAGGCCGCGCTGAACCGCCGCGTGGCCGGACTCGACGACGCGTGCCACCTCGGAACCCTCGGCGACCAGGGTGCCGATGCGCTGCAATGCGTGCTGCACCTGCGCCAGTGGTGTGCGCACCTCGTGTGCGATCGAGGCCGCCAGCCCGGCGTAGACCTGTCGCAGCCGTTCGTGTTCGGCACGTTTCTGACCCGCGTGCGAAAGGGCGCCGGCGACCACCACCAGGATGGAGGTCAGGGCGGCGACCGCAATCTCGGACGGAATCTGCGCAGCCGGATCGGCGGATCGGTAGGCCAGCACCGCCAGCGCATAGCCGCCCACCAGCATCACCACCGCGTTGCGCCAGTCGGCCAGCAGGATGATGAGGACCGTGCCCATGACCATGTTCACCACAGACAGGCCACCCCCCTGGTTCAAGAGGGAGGTGAACGTCAACAGGAACGACAGGCAGTAGAAGACGACCAGGTAGGAGTACGGGATGTAGAACGGACGCAGCCGCGCGGGCCACCACCGGCGCAGCGCCAGCCCGATGCACAGCAGCGTCGCCGCGATGCGCCACACCAGGTCGTCGTAGCGCGGCGGCACGATGGAGGTGAGCCGCAGCAGGTAGAGCAAGGGAAACGCCACCGCTCCCACGGCACCGATCCACTGCAGGAGTGGCTGGTTTTCGTGGTGCATGCGGTAGCGTTCGAACAGCCGCTCGAAGCGGGCGAGCATGGGCCTGATCCTCTCCGCCCGGCCTTGCGCGGCCGGACCGGCTGCACTCTAGCAGCCGCCGTCGCCGCGCCTCAGGCGGCAGCCATTGCCTGCGGCATGTCGGCCGCCACCTCACCCAGGTCGACCTTGAGTGCGCGTGCCACCGCGTGGACGTCGCCGTGGACCAGTGCGCATTCCCTGCCGTTGAAGACGGTGGTGGTGTGCACCTGGAACCCGAAGCGACGGTACAGGCGCATCAAGCGCATGTGGCAGGAACCGTGGAGGTGCCGCACCGGCACTGTCTGGACCAGTTCGGCAAAGGCCAGCGACATGCAGGCCGGCAGCAGGTCGCCGCGCCGGTGGTCCGGCGACATGATGAGGCGACCGGCCTCCCAGCTGTCGGACCCGATCAAGGGCGTTCCCGCGCTGGCACGGCCCCAGAAGCGCTCGGTCACGGTCAGGTTATGGCTGGTCGGAATGAAGCGGATGGTGCCGATCGGTTCATGGCCCAGCATGAGGGCCATGACGACGCCGAGTTCGTCCTTGCGCTCCTCGAGTGAGGCCAGCTCGGGGTCGATCTCGTACTCGGTCTGCGTGTCTGCCAGCGCGCGCAGATGTGCCACCATGAGGCGCTGGGTTCGCGTGCGCAGCACCAGGGCACTGAGTGGCTGGTGCGCTGACCACGGCGCGGCAACGCCGGGCCAGAGGCTGCTCGTCGCGCTGGGGATGGTGCGAGGGGTGCTGGTGTTGATCAGGTCCATGACGTCTCTCCTGTGTGTGACGGTTCGAAGGTGTGCCGGGCTTGGCACCCGGGCATTGTCAAATGCGACATCCACAAGCGCACGTGGCGCCGCCGTAACGTCGCGTGCGTCCGACGCTTTGGTCCGCGCGGCGCGCCCGAACCCTTGTTGCCCCCGGGACATCCCGCTCGCACGGGCGCTGCGCGGGCGGCTAGCATGTCGGGCGACCCTTCCAACCCCCATTCCGGAGACTTCCCCATGCTGGGCCAGATGCAGAGCCAACCGCTGCTCATTTCCAACCTCATCGTTCACGCCGAGCGCCACCACGGCAGCACCGAGATCGT
>VFQR01002580.1_pt1 | contig 11311 bp, 8 predicted proteins | sample 3512321 | NCBI WGS metagenome assembly VFQR01 (sample SAMN10412374, study PRJNA504923) | tailings metagenome | isolation source: Relicate 3 Philex TSF1 revegetated site | place: Philippines: Tuba, Benguet | collected 2017-08-29
GATCCGAGACGCCAAAGACCACCAAACAAGCACACTCTGAAAAGACAGTTGCTACTGCTTGCTCCAGCAGAGGAACCTGTGAGGCGGTAAGCGCGCGCTTTGTCCCCGTTGCCGCCTGACGGCGGCGCCGAGGAGTACCCGCCTACAGAAAACGGCTGCTCAGTCAAAGAGGGCGGGAAGCGGACCCATGTGTTCGTGCAACGGGTCAATGGCACTTCTCAAATCGGACGTTTACGGGCAGCGCCAGAATGCGTAGCGCTCTCGATGCAAAGAACCCATTGTGGACGGTCGTGAGGCTTGTTCGGAACGGCGGCTTGCGTGAATAGCTCGGGTTCGAACGCCTTTCCAGTTCATCGGAAGCTGCGGGCATGGTCCCTATGTCAAGCTTCTCCGCTTGTTTCCTGCGCTTCTTTTCTTCCGCAGATCGAGAAGCGCTGGCCTTTCTCCATCTCAGCAAGATGGATATAGCTTAGTTACATAAATAGTGAAAAATGGTATGTGTAATGTACATATACCAAGTCGCCCTCCCGTGAGCAAATGGCCCGGATTTGGCAGCAGACATCTGCTTGGGGGGAAAATGAGCGATTCCGGTGGACCGCAAGCTCTCGATCTGCGGGGCAAGAGGGTTCTTGTCACGGCGGGCGGCAGTGGTATCGGCCGCGCAATTGCCGAGACCTTCATTGCTGCGGGCGCAAGAGTTCATGTCACCGACATTTCCGAGCAAGCCTTGCAGAGCACCCTTTCGGACCTTCCGTCCGCAACAGGGACATTGGGCGATGCAGCGCGGGCGCATGACGTCGATCAGGTCGAGGCGGACGTCCGCAAAAACCTTGGCGGGCTCGACATTCTTGTCAACAACACAGGCATTGCCGGGCCGACCGGTGGCATCGAAACACTTCCAGACAATGACGTCGAGCGGACCATCCAGGTCAACCTGACCTCGCATTTTTACTTCCTCAATCGCTGCGTTCCGCTGCTGCTCGGCTCTGATCGCAGCCCTTCCATCATCGCGATGAGCTCAATCGCCGGTCGCCTGGGATACAGCTACCGCACGCCTTATGCAGCGACGAAATGGGCGATTGTCGGGCTGGTCAAATCGCTGGCGGCGGAACTTGGTCCAAGCGGCGTCAGGGTCAACGCCATTCTTCCCGGTCCTGTGCAGGGAGAGCGGATGGATCGGGTCATCGCGGATCGGGCCACGACCAAGGGCGTCAGTTTCGAGGAAATGCGGCAGGAGTACCTGAACAAGGCGTCGCTGCGGCGCATGGTCGAGGTGTCGGACGTCGCGAACATGGCGCTGTTTCTTGCCTCGGACCTGGCGCGCAACGTCAGCGGCCAGGTGATCAGCGTCGATGGCAACATGGAGTATATTTGACATGGCGCGCATCACCGCAAAGAACCGCAAGGTCATCATCACCTGTGCCGTCACGGGGTCGGTCCACACGCCGTCGATGTCCCCTTATCTTCCCCTTACCCCGGACCAGATCGCCGGGCAGGCGATCGAAGCGGCGAAGGCCGGTGCAGCGGTCCTGCATCTGCATGCCCGCGACCCGGTGGATGGCCGCCCGACGCCCGACCCGGCCGTCTTTGACCAGTTCGTGCCGCGCATTGCCAAGGCGACGGATGCGATCATCAACATCACCACGGGCGGCAGCATCGCCATGTCGCTGGATGACCGGCTGGCCTATCCCATGCAGGCCGCGCCGGAGCTTTGCTCGCTGAACATGGGATCGATGAACTTTGCCTTCCACAAGGCGGGCCGCGGGATCAGCGAGTGGAAATACCCCTGGGAACAGGCCCATATCGCCAATTCCGAATCCCTGATCTTTCGCAACACCTTTGCCGATATCAAGGACGTGCTGGCCCGGCTGGGCGACGGGCATGGCACAAGGTTCGAGTTCGAATGCTATGATGTCGGCCATCTTTACAGCCTGAAGCACTTCGTGGACGAAGGGCTGGTCAAGGGGCCGCTCTTCATCCAGTGCGTGCTGGGCATCCTGGGCGGGCTGAGTGCCGATCCCGAAAACCTGTTCCTGATGCGCTCGACCGCCGACCGGCTGTTCGGCCGCGAGACCTATGCCTTCTCGGTGCTCGGGGCCGGACGTCAGCAGATGCCGCTTGTGACCATGGCGGCGATCATGGGGGGGCATGTGCGCGTCGGGCTGGAGGACAGTCTCTACCTCAGCCGCGGGCAACTGGCCCCGAACTGCGCGGCACAGGTCCTCAAGATCCGGCGAATCCTGGAAGAACTGTCTTTGGAAATCGCCACCCCCGACGAGGCGCGCGAAATCTTGCAGACCAAGGGCGCGGACAAGGTGCGGATCCATGGCTAGTGGAGCAAAGAAGCGGGGCAGCGTTCTGGAACGGGTCGTGATGGTGGTCACGGCTGCGATGATCCTTGGCTTTGCCGTCACCGTGCCGGGCTTTGCCACGCTGGGCAACCTCGGCGTTGTAGCCACGAACTCGGCAGCGCTGGTGATCCTCGCCTGCGGGATGGGGGTCGTGATCATATCGCGCGGGCTTGACCTGTCACAGGTCGCGGCAATGGTGGCGGGGGCCGCGACCTTCGGCATCCTGATCGGCGGCGGCCTCTCGGGGCTTGCCGCGTTGGGGTTGGCTGTCCTGGCGATGGTGGCGGTGGGCCTTCTGAACGGGTGGCTGATCGCCTATGCCGAGATTCCGGCGATGTTGGCCACCTTGGCCACGGCAATGGTGATTACCGGGCTCTTCCGCTTTGGCCTGATGCAGGGCCAGTTCCTGCTTCTGTTGCCCGCGACCGATCCGGCGGTGCAGTTCCTGTCTGGCGACCTTGTGCCGGGGGTGCGCGTGCCTGTCGTGCTGGCGGCCGTGGTGGTGCTGCTGACCTGGGTGATGTTGCGCTATTCGACCGCGGGGCGTGTCACCTACGCGATGGGCGACAACTTTGCCGCCGCGCGCCTTTCCGGTCTGCCGGTTCGGACGACGACGCTGCTGGTCTATGTCTTTGCCGCGCTGACGGCGCTCGTTGCGGGGCTGATCTCGGCGGCGGCCAGCGGATCGGTCGATTTCCGCACCGTCACCAGCGGAAGCCTGCTCTTCGAGGTGATCCTGGTCGTCGTGCTGGGCGGCATTCCCTTGCGTGGAGGACGCGGCGGGGTGCGCAACATCCTTGTCGGGCTGGCACTCGTCGCCGTGCTGCGCAACGGCATGACGCTGATGAACCTGACCACGCAGACGCAGGACATGCTCAAGGGGCTGGTGCTGATCCTGGCCATCGTGACCGACAACTATCTCAACCCAAGGGATACCGAGACCGACACAACCGGCGATCTATGAAGACCCAAACCAACTGAGGAGGAGAAAGAAATGAAAACGATCAAGACCATGCTGGCGATTGCGATAGCGGCAAGCCTTCTGCTGCCCGCAGGTGCACAGGCGCAAAGCGAAGGCAAGAAGGTGATCTTCGTGCCGATTTCGATGGGTATTTCGCTGACCGAGGCCTGGGCCAAGCGGATGCGCGAACATGCCGAAATCGGTGGCTATACCGTCGAGATCAAGGACGCCGCTTTCAATACCGCTGTCATGTCGGAACTTCTGGCCGCGGCGATTTCGGAACAGCCGGATGTGCTGGTCGTGCATAACCCGACTGTTGAACTTCTGGCGCGCCAGATCCGTCAGGCCGAAGCGGCCGGAATCCGTGTCCTTCAGATGAATCTGCAGTCGAACCAGGCCTCCTCGGCCTTCGTGGGTGCCGACTGGACTCGCATCGGCACTGAAATCGCTCAGGATATCGTGGCCGAATGCGGCGCGGGCAGCGGCAAGTCGGGCAAGGTCGCGATCATACCGGGCCAGTTGACCGCCGCCGACAGCGTGATCATGAACGAGGCCGCCTTCAAGGTATTCGAGGCGCATCCCGAGATCGAGGTCGTCTCGAACCAGGCCTCGGACTGGGACCCGGAAAAGGCCCGCCAGATCACCGCGACGGTCCTTCAGCAGCATGCAGATCTGTGTGCGATCTTCGGGCATTGGGACGTGCATACGATGGGTGCGGGCAAGGCGGTGCAGGATGCGGGGCTGGCCGACAGCGTGCTCGTCTATGCAACCGGCGGCGGCGATGACGTGGCCTGCAAGGCGATCGAGGACGGCATCCTTGACCGCGAGTGGAGCTATGACGCCGATGGTCAGGGCCGTGACGCCGGGACGATGATCGACCTGATGCTGCAGGGTGTCGCGGCACCGGACGGGGCGATGATGATGGTGCCGTCACCCTTGAAGGTCATCAAGGCGGGCGTGAACTATGCGCCCGACCTCTGCTTCAAGCTCTGATCGTAACACGAGGGCGGGGCCAGCCGTGGCCCCGCCAGCCCCAGGATTGGACAGATCGTGACCGCCCAGATTCCCTTTAAAAGCCTGCCCCCTCAGCCAGTGCCGCGGCTGGTGATTTCGCCGCGCCGGGTCCTTTCGGATGTGCTGTCGAAAGGCTGGGTCGAAAGCATGATCCCGTTCCTGGCCCTATTGGCCACCGTGATCGGAATAGTGCTGGTGAAGGATGGCTATTTCGCCCCGTCAAGCCTGCGTAACCTTGCCGCCTATTCGTCCGATGGCGGGCTGGTGATCCTGGCGCTGCTCATCGTGGTGGCGGTGGGCGGGCTTGACCTGTCGGTCGGATCGAACTTTGCCATGTCGGCCTTCGTCGCGCTTTACGCCTTCCATATCCTTGACCTGCCCGTGCCCGCCGTCCTCGCGCTCAGCATGGCGAGCGGGCTTGTGGTCGGGGTGATCAACGGCACGCTGGCCGGTTTGATCGGATGCGGTGCCCTTCTGACCACGCTTGGTACAATGATCACCGTGCGGGGTGTCTTCACGTTGTCATCGCAGGCGCAACTGGTCGAAATCGCGTCCAGTTCGCGGATCGACGCCACCTGGGACTGGATCGGCTTCGACAGGGTTCTCACGATGCCGGTCGGCTTCTGGGTGCTTCTGGCCGTGGCGGTGGCAGTTTTCGTGATGTTCCGCCAGTCGCGCTTTGGCTGGCATGTTCTGGCCGTGGGCGGCAACCGCAAGGCGGCACGGCACGGCGGGATTGCCGTCAAGCGAACGGTCTTTGCCGCCTATGCTCTGGCCGGTTTGATCGTTGGCCTTGCCGGTTTCCTGTTCGCAGCCCGGCAGAACAGCATCGCCGCCGATACCGGTATCGGGATGGAGTTCTTTGTCCTGACTGCCCTGGTCGTAGGGTTGGGGGGCTTTGTGCCGGGACGCGGGGCGGTGGTGTCGGTACTGATGGGTTTTGCCACGATCTACATGCTGAACAATGTCCTGATCAATTCCGGCTATCGCGGCGATTTCGTCCAGCTGGTGATGGGGTCGATCATCCTGCTGATCCTTGCCATCGACGTGCGCTTTCGCAAGAACCGGCACCGGCTTCTGGCGTCCGCCTACCTGGACCCGGTCGCATTGCCCATCGCGCCGGTGCAAGGCATGGCCGGGCTGATGCCGGATGACCGTCCTCCGGCACTGGCGGGTGCCGTGGTGCTGGGTCAGGGACGGATCGACGGGCCCGAGGATGTGATCCTCGATGCGGCGGGCAATCTTTACTGCGGCACACGGGATGGCCGCATCCTGCGGCTTGCCGCGCCGGATTTTGCCGACGTGACCACCCTGGCAAAGATCGGCGGTCGCCCCCTTGGCCTTGCGCTGGATGCCGAGGGCCGCATCGTCACCTGTGTCGCGGGCATGGGCCTTGTCCGGGTGACGATGTCGGGCGAGGTCACGCTGCTGGCCGACCAGACCAATCGCAGTCTGATCTCGGTGCAGGATGACACCACGATCCGGATGGCTGACGATCTGGATATCGCGCCGGACGGGGTGATCTACTTCACCGACGCCACCCGCCGCTATGATATCGAGAACTGGGGGATGGACCTTCTGGAAGGTCGGCCCAACGGCAGGCTGATCAGCCACGACCCGAGAACGGGCAAGACCCGCACGGTTTGCGACAACCTGATCTTTCCGAACGGAGTCTGCGTCACCCATGACGGCAAGCATCTGCTTGTGGCCAGCACCTGGGCCTGCTCGATCCTGATCTTTGATCTGGCCAATCTGTCCGCCGGTCCGCGCGTGTTCCTGAGCGGCCTGCCCGGCTATCCCGACAACATCAACCGCGGCTCGGATGGCGGCTACTGGGTCGCGCTTGCAGGGATGCGCAACCCGGTGTTCGATGCGGCCATGACCCTGCCGGGCCTGCGCCGCAGGATGTCGCGGCAGGTGCCACCGACGAACTGGCTGTTCGGCAACCTGAACATCGGGGGCGTGCTGAAGATCGACGGGCAGGGCGTGATCCGCGACGCGCTTTGGGATGCGCCGGATGGGCCTCTCTACATGATCACCTCGATGCGGGAACACCGGGGGGCGCTTTACCTTGGCGGGGTGACAAATGACCGGATCGGGCGGCTGGAACTTACTGGGGCCGATGCGGACTGGACCGGGCCGGGCAGCTATTGGGAGGCGCGCGATGTTTCTGCGACGTAAGGCGCAGGTCAGCCCGACAATGACCCTGGAAGGCGCGCTGGGCCCCAACGACAGGCTGGAGGAGGCCGAGGCCATCCGTGTGCCGGCGCCCGCGGCGATGTGCGTGGCGGGCGGCGCGCTGCTGGTCGCCTCTGGCACAAACGTCCTGCGCTTTGCCAGTTGGGGTGCCGTGCCCGAAGTTTGGCACGTTGCCGACGCCCCCGTCACCGCGATTGCCGCCCACGCGGGCAAAGTTGCCCTCGGTCTGGGCGACAGGTTTGTCGTCCTTGATGAGGCGCGGCAGACTGTGCCGTGGGCCGTTCCCAAGGTGTCGCAGATCAGCGATCTGTGCTTTGCGGACGACAACACCCTTGTCGTGGCCGATCCCGGCTATATGCCCGATCAGCCGCTTCTGACCCTGGCCGCATGGGATGAGGTGCCGCGCGGGCAACTGCTGGCCTTGACCGCTGGCGGTGAGGCCCGGCAGATCGCGGATGGCCTGCATTGCCCGATGGGGATGGCAAGCGATGGTGCGGGACTGCTGGTTTCGGAACTGGAACGCGCGCGGATCATTGACACCACCGGCCGCACACGCCTGACCGGATTGCCCGCCTATCTGGGCCGCCTGCGCCGCACCTCGCGCGGATATGCGCTGGCCTGCCTTTCCCGCCGCGACCCGCTGATCGAGTTCCTGAAGACCGAGCCCGAGTTCATCCGCCTGATGAAGGCGACCGTCGACCCCAGCCACTGGATCGCCCCCCGCGAAAAACCGGACTTTGCGCATGACCTGCCGATTACTCTGGGTGCGACGCGGCTGCACGGCGCAATCAAGCCCTGGGCGCCCTCGTTTTCCTACGGGCTGGTGATCGAGATGGACGAGAACCTCATGCCCATCGGCTCGGCGCAGTCGCGCGCCAATGGCAAGCGTCATGCCATCGCCGATATCTGTGACTGGAACGGCTCGCTTCTGGCCCTTAGCCGGGCCAGCGGCGAAATCCTGAAACTGGGGGCAGCATGACCCACGATCCGATCATCCGACTGACCCGAGTGACCAAGCGCTATGGCGGCATTGCCGCGCTCGAGGCCACCGACTTCGATCTTTTTCCCGGCGAGATTCATGCGCTGGCGGGGGAGAATGGGGCAGGAAAATCGACGCTCTGCAAGCTGATCGCAGGCGTCATCGCACCATCCGAGGGGAGCATTTCCGTGGATGGCCAGCCTGTTACCTTCAGCGCTCCGAAGGATGCAACCCGGCTGGGGATCGCGATGGTCTATCAGGAAACCAGCCTTGTGCCTCAACTGACCGTCGCGCAGAACATGGTGCTGGGGCGCGAGCGGGTGTTCAACTCGGTCCGCAAGGTGCGCAATGCCGCGCGTCAGGTGCTGCAACGGCTGAACTTCAACGTCGATCCCGCGCAACTGGCCGGGTCTTTGTCTGCGGCCAAGCGTCAGATGGTCGAGATTGCCCGCGCTGTCCTGAACGATGCCCGCGTGATCATTCTGGACGAACCGACCGCTTCTTTGACGCCGGAAGAGACGGCGCATCTGTTCGACCTTATGAAGACCCTGCAAAAGCGCGGGGTAGCGATGATCTTCATCAGCCATGCGCTGGAAGAGGCCCTGACCTACGCCGACCGTATTTCCGTTCTGCGCAACGGTCGGCTGATCACCACCGGCCCGGCGGGTGATTTTGACCGTGCCAGCCTGATCCGGCACATGATCGGCGACGAGCTTCCCCCCCAGACCGCAGCGCCGCAATTGCGACGGTCGTCCTTGCCGATCCTGCAGGTGGAAAACATCCGCATGGGCAGCATGGTCAACAACATGTCCTTCTCGGTCTTTCCCGGCGAGATCACCGGCCTCGCCGGCCTCATCGGTTCGGGCCGCAGCGAGGTGGCGCGGGTGATCGTGGGGCAGACCAAGCGCAATTTCGGCGGGGGCCGCATCTGGTTTCAGGGGCGCGAAGTGCGCTACAGCCTGCCCGCACAGGCGGTGCGCGACGGGATCGCCTATGTCAGCGAAGACCGCAAGCTGGACGGCATGTTCGATACGATGAGCGTGACCGACAACATCGGGCTTGGCTGGATGGCAAAGTTCGGGCGCTGGAAGGTGCTGGCACCGCTGGCCCGGATGCGCGACGAGGCGCAGTCCTGGTCTGACCGCCTGTCGATCCGGCGCATCGGCGAGGATCAGTCCGTGATCCATCTCTCTGGTGGCAATCAGCAGAAGGTGGTGATCGCCAAGGCCTTGGCGCAAAAGCCCAAGCTGGTCATTTTCGACGAACCGACGCGGGGCGTGGATGTGGGTGCGATTGCGGAAATACGCCAGATCATCCGCGACTTTGCCGAAGGCGGGGCCGGTGTCGTGCTGATCTCTTCCTACCTGCCGGAAATCCTTGACCTTTCAGACCGTATCCTCGTGGCGAAAAGCGGCACCATCGCGGCCGAGTTCATCCGCGCCGAAGCAAGCGCCGAGAAAATCCTGCACGCGGCGATTCATTAGCGGGTGACTTCGTCAAGGCGCAGCGCGACATGCAGTTCCAGTGCCGTCACCGGATCGTCCCAGCCGCCGGTGACATCGCGCAATGTCTCCAGCCGCTGGCGCACGGTGTTGATGTGGATGCCCAGCACCTCGGCCGTGCGGGCGATGTTGTGCTGGCAGTCGAAATAGGTCAGCAGACTGCGCTTGAGTTGGGTTTTATGGCGTGGGTCGCGGGCTTCGATCGGGGCCAGCGTCTCGCGCACATAGGCGGCGATACGGTCGGGATCGCCCCCTTCGAACAACCGGGCGAAAAGGCTTACATCGCGTTGTGACAGAAACCGCCGCAGCCGCCCCATCCGCTGCAGCACCCGCAGCGCCTGACCCAGCCGTGCATGGCGTGCCGCCGCCTCGCCCAGATCGGCAAAGGGATCGGACAGCAGCCCGCCCACCCCCGCCCGACCCTTCAACCGTTCGACCAGACGGGTCACCGGCTCCTCCGGGCCGATGGCAAGGTAGGTGTCATCCACCAGATCGACGATAAGGTTCAGCCGCGCCGATGCGCTGCGGACCAGTTCGGTCTGACCTGCCCTGTCCAGCCCGGAAATCGCAATCAAGGCCATCCTCACCGTCTGATCCGCGCTGAGCGAAAGCCGATCCCGAAGCGCAGAGAGGGTGGATTGGTCCGGCGGATTGACCAGAACCAGGTGCCGCAGCAGCGTCGACGTTGCGATCAGCTTCTCGGTCTCGCGCCGTTCCGTCCATAGCCGGGCAATCGACAAGGCCACCGTATTGCGTTCAAGATTGCGGATGTCGATGGCATCCAACCTGCCATGGTGGCAGATCACAAGGCTTTCGCCCCGCGTGCCCACATCGCTGCCTGAATGCAGCGCGATGGCAAGACAGCGCTCGTCGCCTTGTTCTGTTACCGGTTCCGACCGGCCACTCTGGCGTGACCGGGAGATCGCCGACAGCATCAACGCACGGTCGATGCGCCCCGATCTGACATCGTTCGCCAATTGCCCCTGATACCCCGGTGCAACCGAGTCCTCCTTTACGACCTGTGAGGCATCGACCAACATGATCGCCCCGCCGATCTGGCTGGCCATCCGCTGCATGAAGGCCGACAGATCCGCCCCCCGCGCCAGAAGGGAGGTCATCTCGTCATGCGTTGCGGCCGAAGCATCGACGCGCTGGATATGGTCGATCAAGGTCGTGCGAGAGCGCTCGGCTTCGGCCAGTGCCTCGGAGAGCTGGGAAAACGCACGGGCATTGCGCATGGCGACCCCGGCATGCTGCGCAAAGGAGCCAAGGACCGAAATCTCGCGGCCCGAAAGCTTGCGCGGATAACGGTCGGCGACGAAAAGCAGGCCCTGCACCTTGCCTTCATTCAGAATCGGAAAGCCCGCCAACGAGGTGATCTTTTCGGCTCGGAAAGCCAGATCCAATTCCGGCAAGTGGCGAAATCTCTGGTCGGCAAGATAGTCCTGGGTATCGAAAAAGCTCTTGGTCTGCATGATCAGCCCGACCACGCCATATTCGAAACGGCTGCTCATCCCGGCGGTTGCCGGTGACAGGTGGCCTTCGATAGCAACCATCCGGAACACGCTGTCCTCTTCGTCCAGGATCGTCAGCCAGGCCAGATTGGCGGCCACAAGGCTGCGGGCGCGCACGACGATCTTGCGCAGCAGGTCCTCCAGGGAAAGCGTGCTGGAAATATCATGTGTCGTTTCAATAAGCAGGTTCAACCCCCGCTCGGACAGCCCTGCGTCCGACAGGCTCTGGGACAGGCCGGCAAGCTGGCGACCAAGTTTGTCGGCAGCCTCACCCTCCAGATCCATCGCGGCAAGAAGCCGGGAAATGGCATTCGACAAATGGTCGTCCGGTGTGCCAAGGGCGATCTTGTCCAGCACGTCGTTCCAGGGTTGAAGGGCGTTCTCGGGCATAACCGCTCCGAAATGAAAGCATGTTTTCGACACTGAATGGCACCAAAAATAGAGAAATTCTACATAAAGGATGATGCCGTTGTCTTTATCGAGAGACAGGTGCAAAGCTAAGCCAAGTCGTGGTCAAGAACTGCCGAGCCGCTTTGGGCTGACGACCCAGATTGCGAGTCCTGAGTACTGCGGTGCCACCCAGATGGCAGGTTCAGTTTCATTGCGCGCAATGGGCGTGGCTTAGCTTCCCGGACAGGCAAATGCAGGCACTTTCGCAATGCCTGATGATGGATCATCCAAATACAGGTAGTTCCGATAGCGGACCGTGCGGCATCGCGAACCAAGGGCCACTTTCCTGAAGGTTTTTCGACGTGGACCGCAGCGCAACAGTGGCCGCCGGGTGGTGGCGG
>VFQR01002581.1_pt1 | contig 11311 bp, 14 predicted proteins | sample 3512321 | NCBI WGS metagenome assembly VFQR01 (sample SAMN10412374, study PRJNA504923) | tailings metagenome | isolation source: Relicate 3 Philex TSF1 revegetated site | place: Philippines: Tuba, Benguet | collected 2017-08-29
TGGTCGTGTAGAACAGCACGTAGGGCTTGGCGGAGTAGGGATCGCGCAGGATGCGCAGGCCCAGCCGGTCGACGATCAGGTAGCCGCGGCGGAAATCGCCGAAGGCGACCGGCGTCGTCCCCGCGCCGATATCCGGCATGTCCTCGGCCTCGGTGACGGGAAAGGTGAACAGGCTCGCCTCCCCGCCCGCCTGGGCCGGCGGGTTCCAGATATAGGCGCCCGACGCATCCTTGAACTTGCGGATCGTCGCCTGCGTCTTGCGGTTCATGACGAACCGGCCGTTCTGGCGGAAGCCGGCCCGCGCCGCATAGACGAGGTCAACCAGCACGTCGGCGGGATTGCTCGCCGCGAAGGTCGAGGCATGGCCGGTGATCACCGTGCCGATATTGCCCCAGGTCCAGGCGCTGTTGGCGACCTGCGTCTCGGCGAGAAAACCCTTCGGCTTGTTGACGCCGTCGCCGGCGACGAAGGCGGCGCCCTCCTGCTCGGCGAAGACGGTGTCCACCTCGCTGGCGATCCAGCTTTCGAGATCGACCGCCGCATCGTCGATCAGGGTCTGCGTCGCCGCCGGCATGGCGTAGAGTTCCATGGCCGGGAAGACCTGCTCGGCCAGCACCGGCGAATTGGTCTGCGCGCGCGCCGCCGTCTCGCCGACCCAGCCGGTGGCGGGGCCGGTCCGGGCGAAGGGCCGCTTGAACGTGCCGGCTGAGATCTGGCGGACGCCAGCAATGGCGCGGATCGGCGAGATCGCCGCGAGCCGCTGCGTCACCGCCGTCTCGACCTCGGGCGGGGCGAGATAGCCGCCGTCCGGGCCGGAGCCGACCGACATGGCGCGCGTCTCCAGCGTCTTGAGGCCCGCCGTCTCGCCGGAGCGGATATAGGCGTCGAACGCGGCCTTATGTTCGGTCGAGGCCGTCCGTGCTTCGTGCCGCTCCACCGAAAGGCCCGGCCGGCGGGCGGCGAGCGCCTGGCGGTCGAGCGCCGCCATCTTCTCGTCGAGCGCGCGGTTGATGCGGGCGACCTTGTCGTCGACCAGCACGTCCGCCGAGCGGCGCTCGATGTCGGTGAACCGCTGGTCGTTGGCCTCCTTGAAGGCCTCGAAGATGCGCATCACCTCGGCGTGGGTGACGCTGGCCTCGTGCGGCAGCACCGCCTTGGTTTCGGGGGAGCCGGATGCGGTCTGGGTCTCGTGCATGGTCAGGTCCTTCGGTTGGGGACAGGGCAAAGAAAAAGCCCCGCTCGAAAAGCGGGGCTTGGGGCATGCGATGGGGTGGTCTTCGGCGGGTCAGGCCGAGAGTTGCTTCAGCTTCATAGCGGCATGGCGGGCACGCTCGGTGTTGGACGGCAGAGACATCTCCTCGGCCTCGATCCGCAACAGGTGTTCCGCGAGAGTGTCGGTGTCGACACCTTCATGGAGAAGGCGGACGATGTCCGGCACGTAGTCGTCGTACTCATCCTGTGCTTGCGGCTCATCGCAAACACCGATGGGATCCCAGTCCGACAGCAGAACCCTGCGAACAGCCATGATGACATCAGACCTCCTCATCCGGCCGCCACCTCGAACGGAAAAGGCGTGGGTTCCCACATCTTCCCGAGCCTGTATGTCGCAATGTTTCGCGCCTCCCAACCATGCAGCAGGCGAGCGACGCCCGCACGATCATCATCCTGCAACAGCGGACACAGATCTTCGAGGATCGGCCGATACTCATTTTCAAACCCAGGATCGGTCCAACTGGAGCGACCTGATTTCAACCGCTCGCAAATGCCGAGGGCTGACTTGAAATTGCCGCGCGCGGTTTCGAGAACGGAATAGCGCAACGGATAATCGGCCACGGGCGAGAAGCTGAACTCCGTCAGATTGGCATGCTCGATGAAATCATCGATGCTCTCGATCGGCCTAAGGCGCGGTAGCGCGACCCGTTCGATTTCCGCGGCAAGTCGATCAAGGTCATGCGGGTCGAGGATCGAGAATGGTCCATCTCCCCGCCGCCCCAGAAAGAACCCGTGCATCGGCGACAGGCTTGGAACGCTGCCAAACATTTCGATGGCGAACCATTGCGGGCGGTATTCATCCTTCGGCAGCGTGGCATCGAGCAGGATACCACGAAAGACATGCCGAACGGGCTTGAGAACGAGCCAACGTTTGATGAACTCCAGTTCAGGGAAGCGCTGCAGGATCGGCGCCACATGGCGCTTCAGTTCGGCAGTCGTCGTCATCGCGTCGGCCTGATCTCGGTGATGATCATGCGACGCCAGCGCGGAAATGCGTGGCGGACCCGATCAACCATTTCAAATGAACGCCATGGCCCCAATGCAGCCTCGCCCGTCTTGATATCGTAGACGCAGACCGTGTCGTCCTTTGAGCGTTCGAGGACATCGATACGTATCGATCCTCGCTGCCCGTAGTAGTCGGCTGCCCTCGACTTGAGAAACGACACTTCTGCCCGGAAATCCGGATCAAGCAAGCCGTCGATCTGATGCTTCAGGTGGGTATGAACCGCCGTGCCGTACTGCTGCGGGCTCATGCTGGTGCGGTCTCCTGCGAAGGCATCCGCTGCGATATCGGCCCGCTCCTGCACCTCTGGCAACCGCGGGCACGCCTGTTCGACCTGGTCCCGCGTCAGCTGCCCGACGAAGGCGACTTGCGGCTCGGTCGATGCTCCGGGCGTGTATTCGCGCGAAGTGAACGCCGCCACCGCCTGAGCATCCGGTCCGTTGCGGGCGGACAAGGCGACGTACAGGATCATCCCGAGTTGCAGTGTCTTGCCGACTACCGGGGCGACCAGCGGCACCGCGGGCAAAAACGCCGGCTCCAGCACTGCGCCATCCGGCTTGAACTCCGACCGGCTCAGCACCTCCCCGAGCTCGTCGCGCACGCTCTGCCTCAGCGCCTCCGTCTCGAAGGTCCTGACGCTCCCGTCCGGCGTCGCCACCGTGTGCCGTTCGTCGAAGCCGGCGGCGCGGGAAGCCGCATATTCCGAGCGGATGGTCGTGCCGTCGCTGCGGATGCTCGTCTCGGTCCGCGTACCGTCAGGGCCGACGCCGCGCGCGATCGTCTTCCAGTCGTCGCCGTCGTCCGATCCGGTCGGTGTCTCACCGGCGCCGAACCCGTTATCACCGGCGCTTCCAGCCGGATCGGTGCCAAGCCCGCCTCCCCCGCCGCTCGTCCATTGCCCGCCATCCGGCGAGCCGGCCGGCACGCGCGGCTGGTCGGGGTCGAAGCGCAGCCAGAGAGCCAACCGCGCGGCCCGCAGCCCCGCATCGAAAGCGAGGCACTCGGCCTTCAGCGCGGCGATCTCTTTCCGAAGCACCGCCCGGCGTATGAGTTGGATGTCGGTCATGTGGCCTCGCGGGCAAAGAAAAACCCCGCGCTGGCGGGGTGGGACGGGCACAGGACGGCAGCGTGGCTAAGAGGTCGCCACCTCGAACGGAAAGGGTGTCGGCTCCCAGATGTCGAGCAAGCCATATTTCGCCGCGACCTCCCCTTCCCATCGGCGCAGTAGTCGAGCGACGCCTTCGCGGTCATTCGCCTCCAGAAGCGGGTGTAATTCCGTCACGATCGGGCCCCACGATGCCTCGAGATCGGGAGGCGCGGAGCCGTTCCGGCCTTCGGCAATCTCCTGCGCGACCTCCCGGGCTTCGTCGAAGCGCCCAAGAGCCGCAAGGATCTTGACGTAGCGACGTGGAAAACTGGCCACCGGTGCGCGCACGCGCAGACCGTCGACGAAAGGGATGAAGTCATCGATGGAGCGGATCGGCGTCAGCAGCGGCACGATGCGCTCGTCGAGCTCGGCGAAGAACGCATCGAGAGAAGCAGCATCATTCAGAAAGAAGCGTGCCGAGCGGCCGGCATAGACGACTTTGCCGTCGATCAGATGGAACGTCTGGGCATGGTCGAACATGGGTGAGACGGACCATGTAGCGACGAACTCGCCCGATGCATAAACCTTTTCGAACGCCACGCCTCTGTAGATGTGATGGAGCGGTTTGATGAAAATCCAGCAACCCGCAAACGCAAGGTCGGGTCGCTGCTCAAGGTAGGGCTTCAGCGCCCTTCGAATGCGCGCTGCCCTATTCATCGACGTGGACGAACCTCGGTGAGTACAAAGCGCACAGTTGAACCATACAGCATCCGTACTCGCCTCGCCAATTCCTCCATTCGCCCAGGCAGAAAACCGGCCCTGCCTGTCTTGATGTCGTAGATGCAAACCGTCGTTTCGTTAGGCCTTTCGAATACGTCAATCCGCACTGAGTCCTTCTGACCATGCCTAACGTCCTCTACCGTTTCCTTCAGGAATGATCTCTCGGCGATGAAGTACCCTGGTGGAAACGGGTCGGTGCCCTCTGATGCCCGAATCCGATCCCTGATCTCGGTATGAACCTTCGTTCCGTACTGTGACGGCGACAAACCCTCTCGGCTAATGTGTGATGCCGACGCGTTCGTGATGCTTTGAACATTCGGAAATCCGGGACAGGCTTGTTGCACCTCGGCCGGACTCAAACGCCCTACATATGTCAGCTCGCTGGCTGGCCCTGCGGATGCGTACTCCCGCGCATTGAACGCCGCCACTGCCTGCGCATCCGGCCCGTTGCGGGCGGACAGGGCGACATAGAGGATCATCCCCAGTTCGAGGGTTTTGCCGACAACGGCAGGCACGGCCGGCAGGAACGCAGGCTCCAGTACCGCACCGTCCGGCCGGAATTCCGAGCGGCTCAGCACCTCGCCGAGTTCGTCGCGAACCGTCTGCCTCAGGCCCTCGGTTTCGAAGCTTCGCAGGCTCCCGTCCGGCGATGCCACCGTATACCGCTCGTCGAAACCGGCGGTGCGCGAAGCGGCATATTCCGACCGGATGATCGTGCCGTCGTCGCGGGCCACAGTCTCGGTGCGCGTGCCGTCCGCGCCGACGCCCAGGAAGATCGTCCTCCAATCGCCGCCGTGGCCACTTGAGAGAGGGTCGCCTGCAAAACCGTCAACCGCCTCGGCGGAACCGCCGACCGGGTCGGCAAAGCCGCCACCTCCTCCGCCGCTCGTCCATTGCCCGCCGTCCGGCGAGCCGGCCGGCACCCGCGGCTGGTCGGGGTCGTAGCGCAGCCACAGCGCCAGCCTTGCCGCGCGAATGCCGGCGTCGAAGGCAAGGCACTCGGCCTTCAGCACCGCGATCTCCTTCGCGAGGATCGCGCGGCGGATGGATTGGATGTGGGTCATCTACACGTCTCCGGCCGCCTTACGCCGCCACCCGCGTTACCCTTGCCGCGGCCAGCGCCGGGAAGGTCACCACCGAGACCTCCCAGAGATCGACCTCCAGCAGCCGCCGCGTCGCGCCGCGCCGTCCGCCGGCCGCGCGCAGCGCCTTGAAGCCGATGGAGAGCCCGTCCACCGCGCCGGCCGCCATCAGGTCCAGCGCCTCGCGGCCGCGCTGCGTGTGGGTGACCAGCCGGCCGGTGACGCGCAGGCCGACCGGGTCCTCGGAGAGCGACAGCCAGGTGCCGATGGGCTCGGCCGGGTCGTGCTGCCACAGCATGCGGATGCCGGCGGCGCCCCGCTTCGCCAGCGAGCCCGCGAAGGCGCCGCGCTCGACGATGTCGTTCTGCGTGTCGGCAATGCCGAACAGCGAGGCATAGCCGGTGAAGATGCCGGTCCTCGGATCGAACCGGGCGGGCATCGCAAGATCGGTCTTGAGGTCGCGCATCACGGCTCGCTCCGGGGTTTCAGGGCGGCGGGAGAGACGAAGAGGTCGAGCGCGCGCACGCGGCCCCCGCCGGCACGCGGCCGGCGCTGTTCCAGCGTCTCCAGCGTCTCGACGAAGCGGCGGATCGGCTCGTCCGCGGGCACGGGGGGGCGTTCGCGCCGGAGCGCGGTCATCAGGCGGACGGGCATGGTGAGACTTCCGCGAGGCGCCCCGCGGAAGGGGCCGCCTACTGTTCGAGGATCAGGGCGTTCTGCGCGAATTCGACGCGGCGCAGGCGCGACAGGTAGCTCATGCCGAGCAGGTTGATGGCGAGCGCGCCCTCGGGCAGCACGACCGCCTGAACGGAGGCAACCGTCAGCCCCTCCACCTCAAGGCGGGGGATGACGACACTCTTGCCCATCACCCGGCCATTGGCCGTCTGCATGGCGGTGTCCATGGTCTCGCCGGGACGCACCAGATGAAGGTCCAGAGCGGTGCGCCAGGTCAGCGCCACCACCGTCGCGCCGGTATCGACCAGCACGTCGAATGTGCGGCCGTTCGCCCGCGCCCTTGCGCGGACATGGCCGTCGCGGTCGGCGGTCAGACGCTTCGGCCCGAAGGGGTTGGCCGCAGGCGGCGGCTCGGGAGCCGCAACGGCCGCGACCTGAGCACGCTCCGGCATGGCCAGCGCCAGCAACGCGGTATAGGCCTCGGGCTTCGCCACGGCGACGAGCCCGGCGGGCAGCATCAGCAGATAGAAAGCCCTGGGCAGCATGGGCAAGGCTCCGGTCCGTCGCCCAAGTCAGCCACGGATCGTTTTGCCGATCGATGAACCGGCCGCCCTCTCCTGCCGCAATGGTGAACGAAACCTCGCCCGGATAGCGCGCATAAATGTCAGTCGCGCCGGCCGGCGCGCTCGTTGAAGCGCGTCAACTCGCGCACGAAGGCGTCGAAGCGGCGGTTGGCGGCGGCCAGTTCGCGCAGCGTCCAGACCAGCAGGCCCGTCGCGCTCGCCGCCCACATGAACAGCGCCAGAGCGGCGATGTCGGCCCGCTCCACGAAGGCGCGGACGACCGGCTCGGCCCCTTGCGGCAGCATGGCGGCCTCCCTTCGCATTTCCCGTTCATAGCTCAGGCTTCTCCCGGGCATAGCCCACCGCCTCGCGCTTCTCGCCCTCGGTGAGGAACGAGGCGCGCTCGACGCGCCGCCACAGGCTCTCGCGCTCGGCATGGAGCGCGCCGATGGCGTCCTCGTCGGGCGTCGCCGTCAGTCCCTCGCCGGGCGCCAGCCAGCCGATGAGCCCGCCCATCACCCGGCGCGCCAGCGGCAGGGCCGTATCGCGGCAGAAGGCGCGGTTCGCCTCCTGGTAATTGGCGTAGGTTGCGTCGCCGGGAATGCCGAGCACGATGGGCGGCACCCCGAAGGCGAGCGCGATCTCGCGGGCCGCCCCGTGCTTCGCCTCCATGAAGTCCATGTCGCGCGGCGTCAGCGACAGCGCCTTCCAGTCGAGCCCGCCTTCCAGCAGCAGCGGCCGGCCGGCATTGCGGCTGCCCGAGAAGCCCTGTTCGAGCTCGGCCTTCAGCCGCTCGTACTGGTCGTCGGAGAGCGTGCCGTCGCCGCCGGAATAGACCAGCGCGCCCGAGGGCCGCGCGGCATTGTCCAGCAGCGCCTTGGTCCATTGCGTGGCGGCATTATGGATGTCGATGGCGGCGGCCGCCGCCTGCAAGGGCGCCAGGCCGAAATGGTCGTCGAAGGGATGCGGCAGGGTCAGGTGCAGCACCGGCGGCACGCCCTCCGCGCCATCCTGCGCGAAGCGGACCGTGCGGCCCTCCACCTCGTAGTCGTAAGCCCCCGGCCTGCCGCCCGCTCCGGGCACGAGGCGCATGCGGTCGGGCCTGAGGGCGTGCAGCTCGCGCACCCTTCCGTCCAGCGCCACGGCCTCGACGAAGGCATTGCCGGTCAGCAGGAGGTGCGTCACGAGGAGTTCCGTCAGGCCGGTGCGGCCCTGCGCCTCGTTCGGCTGCTCGATCAGCAGCGCCGCCGGATGGGCGGAGGCATCCGCCCCGTCCACCGTGAACTGGAACGGGATCTCGGCGACGGCTTGGGCGATGCGCGCCACCGCCCGCGCCGCGACCGGGTTCCTCGCCAGCGCCTCGGCATGGAAGCGCCGCGGCTCGGGCGAGGTCCACAGCGCCCGGCCGGGGCCGGACAGAGCCACCAGCGCGGCCGTGCGGGATCGTTTGCGCTCGGGGGCGCGGAAAAGGGTCGAGAGGAAGGACATGGGTGTCTCCGCCGCGGGATGCGGGAAGGGAGGAAAAGGAACCGGATCAGACAGGCTCGGCCAGGAAAAACCCGCGCGCAGGACTGTGGTCGAGCAGCTTGCCGGCGAACCGCCAATGGTTCTCTGGCGTAATGAAAAACAGGAGCTCGACGCCCGAGACCATCTCAACGCCACGCTCGGCCTCGGCCCGCTGGGACTCGCCGTAATAGCCGACGACCACGCCGTCGGCGGTTCCGCCGGCGTTGAAGTAGGTTGTTCCCCAGCCGATCATGAGCACGGCGGGAGGATCATCCGTGTTCTCACGGTAAAGCTGGCGGATCGTCTCGAACTCGGCCTTGGCCTGCTCGGAGATGGTGAAGTTGACGGGCAGGCCATCAAGAAAGGACATGGCGGCAGTTGCCTCAGTTGTCGTTCAGGAAATAGCCGTGAACAACGCCGGCAGAGGGAATCCTTGGCAAACAGCGGACATAAACTCCACCGCCGACCACGACAGCCCCGAAGCTAAATTGGTAGACGCAGCGTCGACCACCGGGAACCGGAATTTCTGCGATCAAGCTACCGAAACTGTATGCTTGCGCGATCTGGAGTGACTGTTCCCCGCTTGCCTCCCCGCTCGTCCACTGGCCACCATCCGGGCTGCCGGCCGGCACGCGCGGCTGGTCGGGGTCGTAGCGCCACTCCAGCAGGAACCGGCGGGCGCTTCGAATTTCTCTGACGAATGCGACGTGCCGCCTGAGAAGCGCACGCGCATGTTCGATGTCCGCGCGGATGTCCTCCGCGAGGCGGTGAAAAGCCGCTTCGTGCATGATGAGATTCCGCGATGTCGTTGAATGGCCGATAGAGGCAGTCAGTGGGGGCTACAACCCCCTCACCCGCGCCTCCGTCTTGGGCTTGAGCGCCAGATGCGTCACGGCCCAGACCAGCGCGTCGAGCCGGTCCGGGCTTCGCCCAGACGACAGCCCGTCCGGCCCGAAATCGGCCAGCTCGTCCTCCAGCGCCGGAAAAGTCCCGGCATGTTTCACCCGGCCCTGCGCATAGAGCGCCGCGACCGGCTCGGCCCTGAGGTGCTTGGAGCGCACCGCCCTGACCGAGGTCACCGGCACGTCGGGCGCGACCTCGCCGATGACGGCGGCCACCATGTCGCCGCCCTGGTTCACCTCCACCACCAGCGCGTCCGCCGACAGGCGGCGATAAAGCGCCGCCGCGCGGTTGGCCCATTCATGCGGCTTGAAGCCCTGCACGCTGTCGTCGGCCAGAACGAAGACCTCGCCCTCGCCATCGATACCCGCCGCGACGATGCCGCAGGCATCCGCGCCCTTGCGGTGCGAGGCCGGCGGATCGACCGCCACCACGATGCGCTTCAGCGCCGGCGCGGCGGCAACGCGCGCCGTCTCGATGGCTTCCCGCGAGAACAGCGCGCCCTCGCGGTCGTCGATCAGTTCGCCGTCCAGTTCCTGCCGTCCGAGCCGCGTGCCGCCGTAGCGTTGCAGCAGCGCCTTCACCACGCCGGGGGCGAGGTTCACGGCATTGGCCGATGTCGCCGAGCGCGTCACCACCGTATCGGGGTCTCCCAGCAATCTGCGCATCAGCGGCGTCGCGCGCGGCGTGGTCGTCACCATGGCGCGCGGCCGCTCGCCGAGGCGCAGCGAAAAGCTCAGCATGTCCCACGTCGCCTCTGCCTGAACCCACTTGCCGGTCTCGTCGGCCCAGGCGGCGTCGAATTGCGGCCCGCGCAGCGCCTCCGGGTCTTCGGACGAAAACCCGTGCGCCACCGCGCCGTTCGGCCAGACCAGCCGGCGGCGCGAGGGCTCGAAACGCGGGCGCTCGGCGGGAAAGCCGCAGGCCCTGAGGCCTGAGACGCCTTCCACCATCACCTCGCGGACCTGATCCATCGTTTCGCCGACAAGGGCGATGCGGCCGGCCTCAGGCCCGAAACCGTCGCGGCCGTGAACGATGCCGTGAACCCATTCGGCGCCCGCGCGGGTCTTGCCCGCACCGCGTCCGCCGACGAAGGCCCAGACGCGCCAGCGGCCGGGCGGCGGCATCTGCTCCCTGCGGGCGAATGCAGGCCAGAAGGCGCGCAGCCGGGCAATCTCTTCTTCAGGGAGACCCGCGAGTGCTTCCGGCCTTGCCCGGCCCAAGCTGCGCCGCAAGCGCTTCAGCCCAGGCTTCGGCGTCCACAGGCGCGGTGACGGCGGCGGCATGGGCATCTCCGGCATGGTCACGCCCGGCCAGCGCCTTGCGGTCGAGGGCCGCGAGCCGGTCGAGCGTGGAAGCCAGCGCGCCGAGGCGGCGGGCGGCCGTTGCTGAAGGACCGCCGAGGCTTGCTTCCACGGCAGCGATTTCGCGCTCGGCGGCGTCGTAAAGGCGGCGCACGAGACGCGGCCGTTCCGGACAGTCGGCAAGGCCGGGACAGGGCTTGCCGGCATGGGAGGCCGCGGGCGGTGGCGCCGGCATGTCCGGTGCCCGCGCAACCTGCGCCGGGCGTCCGGTGCTCGCCGGTGCGGCGGGCGCGGCGCGTTCGGGCGGTGCGGCAGAAGCATGGGAAAGGGTTGCGCCGGCCGTCTCGGGCGCGGCGGGGCTGCGGGCGGTCGGCAAGGCGGCCTCCGTCGAAGGATCGGGAAAGGCGGGCGGAGGAGAAGTCCGGAGGAAGGAGAAACCCGGAGGAAAAGAACGTCCGGAAACAGAACGCCCGGCCGGGGTTTCCCCCGCCGGGCGCAACTTTGGAACATGCCTGAAACCTACCAAACCAGCGTTACGCTGTCAAGGCATATTTTCCGGCGTCAGGAATTTTTTGTCGCAGACATCAGGCGCGGTCGACGACCTTCTTGACCGCGTCCTTGGCGTCGCCCTTCAGCTGCTGGGCCTCGCCCTTCATTTCCTGCAGCTTGCCCTTGGCCTGCATTTCCTTGTTGCCGATGGCCTTGCCGACGCCCTGCTTGACGTTGCCGGCGGCCTCGTTGGCCATGCCCTTGATCTTGTCGGTGGTGCTGCCCATCGCGAAGTCTCCTCTGCGGCAACCGTTGCCGGAGCCTCAACACGGACGGCGTGCGAAGGTTCCAGAGCGCGGTTCACCGGCCGGTGAGGAAGAAGCCCGAAGCAAGATAGGCGAGCGAGGCCATGATCCCGGCCATCGGCATGGTGATGATCCAGGCCCAGACGATGCCCCGCGCCACGCCCCAGCGCACCGCCGAGACCCGCTGCGCCGCGCCCACCCCGATGATGGCCCCGGTGATCGTATGCGTCGTCGAGACCGGCACGCCGAAGCCCGTCGCCATGAACAGCGTGATGGCGCCGCCGGTTTCCGCGCAGAAGCCCTGCTGCGGCGTCAGGCGGGTGATCTTCGAGCCCATCGTGTGGA
>VFQR01002582.1_pt1 | contig 11305 bp, 12 predicted proteins | sample 3512321 | NCBI WGS metagenome assembly VFQR01 (sample SAMN10412374, study PRJNA504923) | tailings metagenome | isolation source: Relicate 3 Philex TSF1 revegetated site | place: Philippines: Tuba, Benguet | collected 2017-08-29
CAGAGGAGCGCCAAGGCATACGCAGAGGTTCGCTGAGGATAATTGTTTATAATTGAAGTAATTTAGTAAATCATTGTGAGGAAGATATGCAGGAAATTTCAAGCCAAAGAGATGCCTTAGTCGCTCGAATATTACCAATTGTAGAAAAGTTGTTTCAAGATAATAATTTATATCAATTGAAATTAGACAAACAAGAAATGGTAGAAATGTTAGTAAATATGTTTGGACAGTTTTCACCGGAAGACATGAAAGCTATTACCGAACTAGATCTAACACGCAGAATTGATAAGATTCTTGTCTTAGAAGCTGTTTCTGGTACGTTAAATGATTTGACACCTGAGCAAATCAAAATGTACGATGAAGCGGTAAAACGAAAATAAATCCAGTGACTTATTTATTAGATACAAATATTGTTAGTTATATTCTGAGGAAAAATGTAACTGTTGGTAGTAAACTACGAGATGCTAATCGTTCAGGACAAGAAGTATTTATCAGTTGCATAACTTATTATGAAGTTAAAAGAGGACTTTTGTATGCAAATGCCACACTGTCAATGGAATCTTTGGAATCGCTTTTTAAACAATGTCCTCCTGCACTTATACCAATTTACTTTACTGGAGAACCTAATCAACCTATCCAACTTTATCAAGGTTTGTTAAAAATGATTCAAAAAGGAACTGTATATGAAGGAAATGGTACTGTTTTCTTTGAATGGCTGCCGTCTCCCGATGTTAAGTTCCTCTTTTCAAAATCAAATGATGAGTCACTTCTTAAACTTAAACTTGGTAAAGGTAATCTAAACCTTTCAGAAATCCAAAGTTGTGCTGAAGTTTTGATTTCTAGTATTCCTATCGACTTTGAGCATCAAGGTGGAGATGTTTCAGGTACTTTAAATAAACCAGCAATATTAAAGTCGGGACATAATTTATTACATGTACTCTTTCACCTAACAAACTTTCATGAATTTAGCGGGATGGCTATATCAACACCAGGGCAAATTTGGTGGGGTAGGCTTATATTAAAAGCTGAGGATTGGAGTGTCTCGATTGACAGCCTGAAAAACCTTGGAGATATTATAAAGTCTCTTAAATCAAAAGGAGGCTACGCCATAACTCATGTGGGGACACTCGAACGTTCCGATAAAAAGCCTTTTACCACAGAAGAAGCTGATGATGTATTAGAATCTTTGCATTGGTTTCTCTCTTTTTGTAGAGGCTTCAGGACTTCTCCCATCCTATTAGTCGGTTATGACAACGGCGGAGAAAAAGTTTGGGAAAACTATACTTCTTATACAACATCACCCTGGCGAAGCGTGCATTCCTGGTTTGCAGATTCACAAGATTCTTGCAGTCTCAGTAAACTTTTTCCTGGTTTCCTTAATCGCTGGCGGAATACTACTTGGAATCAACCAATAAGGTTTGCAATCCATTGGTATTTGGAAAGTATTGCTCAAGCCGGATCTGTACAAGGTTCCATTGTTTTGATGCAAGCTGCTTTTGAAATCCTTGCTTGGACTCTTCTAGTGGAAGAAAAAGCTATCATCAGTCAACAAGGATTTGAAAAACTTGCAGCAGCTGATCAACTAAGACTTCTCCTTTCACAGTGTGATATCCCTCTGAAAGTACCTGACAGCTTAACTCACTTGCTCAAAGCCTCAAAAGAATTAAATTGGGTTGATGGCGCACAGGCTTTAACAGAGATACGTAATGCAATCGTTCATCCTAATCCAAAAAAGCGTCAAAAATATCTTAACCGGCCTTTTCCTGAACAAATAGATGCTTATAAACTTGGATTATGGTATTTGGAACTCATTCTGTTAAACCTTTTTGAGTACAAAGGCAACTACTTCAACCGTATAGCAAATAAGGAATTTTATCAGGAAAATATCGAAGCTGTTCCTTGGATTAAAAAATAAACTTTAATCATTTAATGATTGCAAGCGCCATACCGCCACGCCCTACAAAAAATGCCATATTACATACTAACCCCCCAAATCTAGGAGGTTCCCATGACCTCAGCACAAACACCACTCAGCATTGAATCAACCCTACCAGACCATACGCAGCTACCAGAATCCGACGGCAAATTTGTGAAAAACCTGCAAGAACATCCTCAAAGCATATTGCTGACAGATTCTATTGAGCCAATCTTACAGAAGTTGCACCCTGATGGACAATATTGCATTGGACAAGATAGCGGTATCTATTGGCGAATTACTGAACCACCGGAAAAAGGCGCTGAAGCACCAGACTGGTTTTATGTACCAAATGTCCCGCCCACTTTAAATGGTCAAGTACGCCATTCTTATGTATTGTGGCAAGAATATGTAGCACCTTTAATTGTCTTAGAATTTGTCTCTGGTAATGGCGAGGAAGAACGAGACAAAACACCAATTACAGGCAAGTTTTGGGTTTATGAGCAAGCAATTAGAGTTCCCTTCTATGGCATTTATGAAGTGAAGAAAGCCAGTGTCCAGGTGTATCAATTGCTCAGAGGTGAATATCAACTAGTACCTGCAAACGATCGCGGACATTATCCCATTGAACCGATCGGTGTAGAATTGGGAATTTGGCAAGGTCGCTATCAGAATCTAGAATTACCTTGGTTGCGCTGGTGGGATGATCAAGGTAATTTGCTACAGACAGGATGGGAGCGATCAGAACGCTTGGCTGCTAAGCTCAGAGAATTAAATATTAACCCCGACGAGTTAGTTTAACTATTTTGCCAACTATCTTTAGATAGATACGGTAAACACTACGCGGTTTAGCATTACAAATCAAACTTTCATGTCCCGAAAACCCTACCACATATTTAATATGTTTTGTCAATGTGTAGTCGCCAGAATGAACTAATAAATCGGCAAGGCCTTCTCTAGACTGATCAGAAATTCATGCTTTAAGTAGAAGTAATTACAACTTTGTAAATGTCATGATGTATGTGTTCTCAAACAATAAATAGTTGCTGTTGTCCAAACGAAAAAATCAGATTTTGTCTGACCCCAGTAACTTTGAACTTTATTCAATTGTTTGATGTTTTGAGAAGGTAACACAATGAATACAATCCTAAAGCGCACACTTCTACCCAGCCTCATGGCTGCAAGTTTAGCTGGTGTTACTTTAGTACCCGCTAAACCGGCTGCTGCTGACGATCAAGTACTACGCGATATCGGCATCGGGGCTGCTACCAATGTGGTAACCGGAGCTGTTAGGGGAAATGGTGATTTCTTAGGTAACGCTGTTAAAGGTGGTGCTACTGGTGCAGCGGTGAACGGTGCAAATGGACTTAGAAGGGATCGGAGTAACCGTAACGCTGCTCAAGATGTCGGCGTCGGTGCAGGCGCTAGCGCATTGACTGGTGTAATTACTGGCGATCGCAAAGATACCCTTGGCAATGCGATCGATGGTGCAGCTGTAGGTGGAGCCATCCATCTCCTCACCAATGGTAAATAAACATTAGGAAATTATCTCTTCCCTAATTTCTCTCTTTTTAGGATGAGTAGATAAAACCCCCCTTTCCTAGTAGGAAAAGGGGGTTTTAAGACTAGATTTTTATTAAGATATACACCTGATTTCAAAGAAAGTGGAGTACATCAACTTTCAACTTACTCTCAAAGCCAGGTAGAAAACCTGTTTGAATTCACAATTCTGGATTTTTGAATTCTGAATTCTGCTCTATGTCACTATCAAGTTCAGATAACTTAATAGTAAAATCTAGCCTTTTAATGCCTTTCTAAAGTTTTGACGATAGGATTGATTACTAATAAACAAAGCTGGCCATAGCAAAGATAAACGAATGCGATTGGCCAAACTTTGATTAAAATTAGTCCGCCTAAACCCATTCCAAAACTTCCAAACGCCGCCTCCATAAACCACTGCTAAAACAAAAAGAATAAAGTTCATTCTCATTAACTCCTTTAGTAACTGACAGAATTTAAATTAAGTTTTACCACACAAGGTAAGTAGTTCATAACCCAATACAGTTCAGTTAAGCATTTCTTCCTTCTTTTTCTCTATTCTCTCTGTGTTCTCTGCGCCTCTGCGGTTCGTGAAAAAAGAGTTCTAGCCTTAAGTGAACTGTATTGGTTCATAACCAATACCGAGAAGGTATCAATAAACTCCTCAGGATCTGAAACCTAAGTCAATTAACGACACATTCTCCTATTCCAGTGTAAAGTAGCCTCACCCTTCACAGCTACTTATCAGCAGTGGTAAGCTCCTTAAAGGATGTAAAAGCTTGATTTTTGGGTGTTTTGGCGATAAATTCTGTTTGCAGAACAATCAGACCTTTAGTTTCTAAAACAGAACAGCGCTGTAAAACGTCTAAGAGAGCAGAATTAGTTCCTTGTTGTAGCTTTAATGAAATATCTTCTGCTATGGACTGGCGTAATCTGCTTGATAACTTCAAAATTCTGTAGTGCATTATTCTTATGCTTCATCTACCCAATAAAGATAATATCGTTCACTATCCACCCAGTTTCTCTGAAAATCTTTAATCGGAACAATCTTCAAATCGTTGCGGTTGACATTCAGTTTTTGATTTAAAATCAGCAAAATTTTATATTGCTCATCTTGATTTTTCAATAGAGAATTAATTTGGCTTAATATCTGAACTTGTTGAACATCCTGACGACTTTTGTTAAACAGGGTGAAGCTTCCCATTTTTTGAAGCTCAGGATAGTAAAATTTTCGATTTAGATAACCTGATAAAGGAGCCATATTCGCATCTCTACTGGCAACAATAAACTCATTATCTAACCCAGCTTTTTGAATATATTGAGCCGTTTCCCGACTGGCAGAAAATGGGAGAATTAAATCTCTGGAAAAACTATAAATACCGCCAATAAACTGGACATATAGAATTAACATGAAAGCGAGATGATGCCATTTTTGAACAAATGTAATTGAATTTGGGCGAAGAGGAAACTTATAGAATAAAACTAGAGAATCTTGATAATAACTTCCCAGCCATAAAGCCGCTACCAAAATTAGATAGAAATGTCCAAAATGTCGAGGCATACCTGTAAATCTCAAGTATGTAAAGGCAAATATTATGCAATTTCCGATAATGTATAAAAATAAAGCGGCTGGCTTTTTAGATAATTTAATGAAGGTTAAAATTGCAATAAATAAAGTAATAATTGCACAAATAATTAAATCCAACCATTTTCTATGTTGAGGAATAACTAATAAATAACTACCAAATATTCTACCTATGCTTCTCAAGAAATGCCGGAAATCTAATTGTATTACCCAGCCATTATTTAACCCGCCATAAAGATAACTATCTGTTGGAGGAGTAATAATATAAATGGATATAATAAAAGAAAATATGATAATTAGAGTACTTAAAAATAAATCATATTTTCGACTTTGATTAAAATACTGTTTGCGATGTTCATTATCAAAACAAAATTCAGCTAGCAAAGTTAATGCTAAAGAAAATGATACCAATAAACCATAAGCACTACTATTTGCTAGTAAGCCCAATAAAATTGCCAAATAACCATAAGTTATTTTTCTGGATGAGAAAATTGTGCAGAATGCAAAAACAAACAACACACTACAAGCATAGTTTCGAGAAATTAAAAGATATTCGTAAAAAGTAAAGTAACCAAAGCAAAATAGAAACTTTTGTTGATATTTAAAAGGGCTACATAGGCAAAAAAGAGCAACTGAAACAACAGTAATTGCCCAATTAAAAATTTGCATAATAATAGGATTATCAACTATTATCCTCAGAATTGCCAGAGAAAAATACCATAGAACAGGATGACCTTCATAACGAATATTTGCAATTAAATCTCCAAAAGATTCACTGTCTCTGACAATAAGCCAAGGATTTAATTCATCTCGCCACATCGAATGGTTGAGAATACCTATTAAACCAAGAATAGAGAAAATAATTATAATAAACCAAGGAGAATGAAAAGGTAATACTGAAGTATACTTGATGATTTTTTTGTTGAACATTGTTAATACAAAATTAAATTTACATACAGCAGAATTCGGGACTCAGAACGGGCTACGCTAACAGAAGTAAATCAATGAATAAAATGATTTAACTGAGCAAATTTTACTTTTTGCCTCACAACTTTTGAATTATGACTCATTTCTACTGATAATTTTCTGGCATACTCACTGGTGACAAACCAGCGATCGCTCTTAAGTTTTGGCAACGAATCAATTCGCTAAAATTTAAACTGGAACGCCCTTCAATTTTGCCTACCGCTTCAATTGCAGATAACAGATGCCCTGCTGCTTCAACTTCTGAATAACCGCGCCGTTGTGCTACCCGAATTGCTGCTGCATCGGCGTTTAACTCTGACTCTTGAGATTTGTTACTCCGCCAAATGCGAACAAGAGCGATCGCACTTAATCCGCCAGCTACGCCTACACCAACCACATCTGATTGTGCTGCTTCCAATAATCCACCCAACAGCCCCGCCAGCACTACACCTTGATAAATGTCGGGTTTAAACCACTTCACTCCTGTCAACCAGCTAACCATCTGCAACAACAGCAAGTCTCGTTGTGGCTTTGTCAGGCGACGCCACAAATCAAAATTAATGTATATCGGTCGCGCCTGATTCCAAGGTTGAGGAAAGGAGGCGTCAATTACTTTTGCCTGCTCTGGCTTGCTCACAATTTTTGTCGTCATCCGACCAGAAGCAGGCATGACATCTAATAAACGACGAATTTCAACATTTGGCTCCATAATTTTAATTATTAGCCATTATGTGCATATTGACTAGTTTCTCAAATATCAAGTTTCTCTGATTTGAGAAGAGTAGGACGGGCAAGATACTTATCTTACAATAATTATCTATCTTTGTGGAGTCAGCGTCTTGCTTGCCCTTGAAACTGGTAGAAAATCTGAAAAAGCTAAACTTTTTGTGTTAGTCTTTGACTTGTAATCTCTCGTTAATAATCTTAAAAAAAAAAGTATTTGATTGGTGAAAGTTTCTGCAAATTAAGATTTATCAATAAAATAGCCAACTTTTTAAGAATATTGATTTGTTGATTTTACAGTGTTTTTCAATTAATTGAACTACACTATTCTCCACTCCCTACCCCCTGTCCTAATCATGGACGCTTTTGCTCCCCTACCACCTGAATGGACAAATAAGGCGATACATGCTTACGAGTTTTGTTGCCCTAGCTGTTCCTCAAGTAGCCTCGAAGCTGAAAAAGTTTGGTTAAATCGGCGATCGCCTGTACTAACAGAGGATCGTCGCCGTAAATGGCAAGAGTTCTATTCTTGTCACTGTGGTTGTGTGTGGTGGGCTTGGAGTAGCGATCGCCGCCCAAAAGATCTATCAAATCAGCCAGACTATAATCCTACATAGCAAACTTTTTTTCCTAAACAAAACCCCACCTTGAGGTGGGGTTTTGTTTATTTAATTTGAAAATTTTAGAAAGAGAAAGTAGTACGCAGAGTACCTACATAGATAGTGTCATTAGCGTCGTTGTGATCGGGATTGAAGATCACCAACAAGCCAGGGGTAACAGCGATATTATCACTAACTTGTAAGCGATAAAGAGCTTCTGCGTGATATGCAGTATTCAGGTCTTCAACGCCGACATTACTATCAGTAACTTTGGGTGATTGACCAAAGATAAAGCCCAATGTGCTACCTTCTCTGCCAAAGTCTTTAAGGGCAAGTGTAGCAGCCCAGTAGAATACATCTGTACTCTGCCCTGCGTTTAAGTTTTTAGCTTCTATATCACTGAAGCCTGCCCAACCGCCAATAGTGAACTTAGAACTTGGTTTAAACGAAAGTTGTACACCGTAATGGTTAGATTCAACACGATCTGCAAATGGGTTATTGGCTAAGACACTGCCGGTATCAGCAAATAAATCTGGAGCATCACCTACACCACCGTCTTGATAGGTGCGAGCATAACTAAGACCAATGCCAATGGCTGGATTTGGTTGAAAACTTAATTGACCAAAGATAGTGCTATCACCATTAAACAACCCGTTACTACCAGAAGGATCTTGAGCATTTGGAGCTAAATAAGCACCAGTCAAACTGATAGTACCTTTGGGATTGAAGGTAACGGTCAAACCAGCGCCTCCAGCACCTTGGCGATAGATGGGGCTGAAACGTCCATAGCGAGAAATAGCACCTCTACCAGAACTCGCCAAGTCAGGGTTGAAGTTATTGACGTTTTCGTACAATTCAGCGCCGGTAGCATCAACTTTTACGCGTATTGCATCACCAAAGTTGAAAGCGTAGTTAACCTTATCGATTTCAACGCCGTTGCCAGTATCTTCTTCAAAACCCAAACGGGTCATGAAGGTACCAGTTTGTCCACTATTGTTGACGATATTTCCAGAATTCAACCGGATTTGCAATTGGTCTGTACCAGTGAAACTGCTGTACAAGTTCAAACGAACGCGGTTAGCAAAAGTGGTGTTGCTTTCTAACTCAGCGTTATTATCAGGGTCAGCGTCCTGATCGGCTGCTGTATCACCAAAGGCCTGAGTCACATTAAAGATTGCTTCCCCAACCAACTTGGTGGTAGTGGAGAATTGATTAGCTTCTAACTCAGCAGTGCGGGCTTCTAAGGCGTCTACACGACCGCGCAGGGTTGCTAGTTCAGCAGAAAATTCTTCTTGTAAGCGTTGTAGGGTAGCTAAGTCTTGTTTGCTTACTAAATCAGCGGTGGCTGTAGCAATCAGTTCGTTAACTCTGTCTAAACAAGCATTCAAGCCTGCCGCAAATTCATAACGGGTCAAAGCACGGTTCCCACGATAGGTACTGTTGGGATAACCTGCGATACAGCCGTAGCGCTCAACCAAGGATTGTAAAGCTTGGAATGCCCAATCTGTGGGCTGGACATCGGAAAACTGAGAAACTGATGTTACCTGATCGATACTGTTAGATTCTTGAGCTTCAGATAACTGGGCAACAGTTGTGATCTGGTCATTTACTTCAGCAGCAAAAGCGCTGTTTGCCGCTAAGAATGTAGCAGCTACAACAACGGGGCTAACCTTAATCAGATTCCAGAATTGTTTTGTCATGTTTTTACTTTCACTCACACCTAACTAATCCAAGAATGGTAAAATGCTGAAAACACTTTACTTTTGAGTTATTTCACACAAAATCACAGCATCGATTATACATTATGTCCTGTGATTAATACAAGCAAATTAATATACTGCTAAATTAAAATTACTAATTAATTTATTTTGGTAACCGCAAAATAATGCGGCGCTTATGACGTACAATTACTCCTTCTTCCTCGAATTGCTGTAGCAACCGTGTAATTGTTACTCGCGTAGTATTTAAAACTTCTGCCGTATCCTGATGGGTAATATTCAGATCGATGAGCTTGCCTTTGTCTATGTCGCGTCCAAATTTTTCACTTAACCACAGTAGAAATTGCCATAAACGTAAGGAAATTGGTTTGCGATGGACTATGCTCAGCAAATCCTCTGCTTGTTGAATGTGAGACAATAAAGCATCAACATCTTGATGCCACAAATGAGCAGGGACAATACTGACTTCTACACCTGTGAGACATTCGATCTGATATGGCTTAATTCTGGACAAAGGATACCCAATCAGGTCTCCCAGTCCCCAATAACCAAGAGTGATGAATGTTCCGTCTTCACTCCACGTTAAGGTACGAACTGCGCCGTGTTCAATGCGCCAAAGTACATCATTCCGAGGCGGAATTACTTCTCTACGACTAAATAAGTATTGTGATACCTGTGCTTCTACAGCAGAATTGTTTGACGGCCAAGAAGAATTTGGGGTAGGAACTATAGAATACATCATCAACCGTAGCCACACAGACTACTAGAAAATATTACTAGTTAAGTTATTAAAAAAATCTTATGTTTCTGATATTAAATATTTATGTATGGTGAATTTTCAACAAATAGTAGCCAAATAAAAACCTTTTCATAGCAATAAATTTTAGTTTGAGCTACATATTATTGATATGAAAGGGTAATTATTTAACTCTTTAACCGTTACTTTAATTGTGCAAGTTTAAGAAAAGGTAAGCTTTTTGTAAAATATTGAGTTAACTTCATTTTTGAGGATTTGATTAAAATTCATACCATTGGCCAAAATCTTTGCAGTCAGGCTTGGTTTTGCCTCTTTGTTGCAGATTCAGGAGCGTTGACCAGTGACGATATATGCTACCCTCTGACCGATATTAGTGGCGTGATCTGCCATACGTTCTAGACAACGAATCGCCAGTGCCAACAGTACAATTGGCTCAACGACGCCTGGTACATCACGTTGTTGGGCTAAAGTCTGATAAACGCGATCGTAGGCATCGTCCACGGTATCATCTAAGTGTTTTAAACCCCGCCCACCGGCTTCATCAAACTCTGCCAAAGCTACTAAGCTGGTTGCTAGCATTGCTTGAGCGTGACGGGACATGACTTCAATATCTGGTAAAGAGGTATGAGGCGCATAGGGAAAGATTTTAATAGCAATCTCGGCTAAATCCTTTGCATAATCGCCAATGCGCTCTAAATCTCGAACGAGCTGCATAAAAGCACTCAAGCAGCGCAAATCTTGTGCGGTAGGTGATTGTAGCGTCATAATCGCTGTACAATCTGATTCGATTTGTCTATAAAAGCGATCGATTTTTTTATCTAATCGGGGAAGTTCCTCAGCTGCTGCTAGGTTACGAGCAAATAACGCTTGGTGGCTGAGGCGAAATGATTGTTCCACCAAAGCTCCCATGCGTAATACATCCCGTTCTAAACGCCTAATACCGCGTGCGAGTTGGGGTCTCTGAGAATTGGGACTGTAACGGACAGCTTTCACACTTGTAATCTCAAACGTGAAGATATTTTTAACTATAGTCTTGGCTTAGGGAGTTTGCCATCACTTGCGGGAATAGAATTTGCATCCACGCCCCACCAGTTTCTGGATGGTTCATGGCTTTGATGGAACCACCGTGAGCCAGAAGAATTTGTTGAACGATCGCTAAACCCAAACCATTGCCAACAATTGCCCCTATGGAATTATTATCCTGTGAGGAATGGGTTCTTGCTTTATCTCCCCGATAAAATCGCTCAAAAACATGGGGTAAATCTGCTTGGGAAAAGCCTACTCCCGAATCAATAAGATTTATTTCCAGGGATGAAGAATCAGCATTGCCTCCATTATGATTCGTTGATAGGATTTTCGCCTGGACGCGAATGGAAGTACAAGGAAGACTATATTTAATACTGTTGTCCAGCAAGTTGAGAAAAACTTGGTAAATGCGGGCTGGATCTGCCTTAATCCAAAGATTTTCTGGGCCAGAATAAGTAAAAGACAGATTTTGTCGCT
>VFQR01002583.1_pt1 | contig 11296 bp, 9 predicted proteins | sample 3512321 | NCBI WGS metagenome assembly VFQR01 (sample SAMN10412374, study PRJNA504923) | tailings metagenome | isolation source: Relicate 3 Philex TSF1 revegetated site | place: Philippines: Tuba, Benguet | collected 2017-08-29
GCTGGGACGGAAAGGCCGCGATCGCGTTGACGGTCGGGCTCGTCGTCTCCTGCTTCTTGGTCTTCGTGAAGGGACTGGGTCTGCCGATCGCTCCGTTCGGACCCTGGGTCGGCGGGTACTAAAATGGAAATCCTCTCCAATCTCGCGTTCGGGTTCGAGCACGCGCTCACCTGGAGCAACATCTTCTACTGTTTCATCGGCGTGCTTCTCGGCACCGCCATCGGCGTGCTGCCCGGTCTCGGGCCGGTTGCGACGATCGCGATGCTGCTGCCGATCACGTTCGGCCTTCCGCCGGTAACGGCGCTCATTATGCTCGCCGGCATCTATTACGGCGCGCAGTACGGCGGCTCCACCGCGGCCATTCTCATCAACCTTCCCGGCGAGCCCGGGTCGGTGGTGACGGCGATCGACGGCCACCAGCTGGCGCGCAAAGGCAAAGCGGGTCTTGCGCTGTTCACTGCGGCCGTAGGTTCGTTCTTTGCCGGTACAGTGGCGACCTTCCTGATCGCCGGCTTCGCGCCGCCGCTTGCGGCCTTCGCGCTGACCTTCGGACCGGCCGAATACTTCTCGCTCATGGTGCTCGGCCTTGCGGCCGCGGTCGCGCTCGCGCACGGCTCGGTGCTCAAGGCGCTTGCGATGGTCACGCTCGGTCTGCTGCTCGGAACCATGGGGCAGGACCTCTACACCGGCGCGCCGCGCTTTACCTTCGGCTCGACCGAGTTCGCCGACGGCATCGACTTCACCGCGCTCGCGATGGGCGTGTTCGGCATCGGCGAAATCATCCGCAACCTCGAACGCTCGCAGGTGCGTGAAGCGATCAGCTCGAAAATCCGCGATCTCATTCCGACGCGTGAGGAAGTGAAGGCGATCATCATGCCGGTGCTGCGCGGTACCGGCATCGGATCGGTGCTCGGCATTCTGCCCGGCGGCGGCGCCGTGCTCGGTTCTTTCGCTTCCTACACGATCGAAAAGAAGCTCTCGAAGAACCCGGTGCCTTTCGGCAAGGGTGCGATCGAAGGCGTCGCGGGACCGGAGTCCGCGAACAACGCGGGTGCGCAGACGTCGTTCATCCCGATGCTCACGCTCGGCATTCCGTCGAATCCGGTGATGGCGCTCATGATCGGCGCACTCATCATTCAGGGCATCGTTCCCGGGCCGAACGTCATTACCGACAAGCCCGATTTGTTCTGGGGATTGATCACCTCGATGTGGGTCGGCAACGCCATGCTGCTGATCCTCAATCTGCCGCTGATCGGCATCTGGGTCCGGATGATGACCGTTCCCTACAACATGCTTTACCCGGCGATCATCGCGGTGTGCTGCATCGGCGTCTATTCGATCAGCAACAATCCGTTCGACGTCTACCTGATGGCGATCTTCGGGGTCATCGGTTACTTCCTCGTCAAGCTCGATTGCGAGCCGGCGCCGCTCTTGCTCGGCTTCGTGATCGGCAAGCTGCTGGAGGAGTACCTGCGGCGGGCCATGCTGCTCTCGCGCGGCGATCCGATGGTGTTCTTCGAGCGCAAGATCAGCGCGACGCTGCTGACCCTGGCCATCATCGCGCTCATCGTGGTGCTGCTGCCTGCGGTCAGCAAGAAGCGCGAAGAGGCCTTCAAGGAATAGTACCGGAAACGCCGGTTCCGCTTTACAGGGCGGGGGTGCTTTGCTATCCCCGCCCGTCTCCGCGAGCCCGGCTCGCGGCCCGATTGGTGCGGGCGCATAGCTCAGTTGGTAGAGCAGCTGACTCTTAATCAGCGGGTCCCAGGTTCGAGCCCTGGTGCGCCCACCAAATTCTCCTCTTGCATGACGATGCTTCACCGAGACTGCGGTAGCGCGTGATCTTGCGTCGTGCCTCGTAGCCCGCACCTCGCGGAAAGCGCATCACGCTCGCGGGCTCTGATCGCCACGAACTGGCGTTGGCATGCCTCGCGTCAGCTTTGCCGTTCGATCCAGAAAAGCAGCAGTGCGTCGCGCTTCTCTTCTTTCACAAGCCTTTGTCCGGTCTGCATGACAAAAAGCGGCACATCGATCGCGGCCAGCGGATCGGTGCATTCGAGGACGAGGGTTCCTCCTACAGGCACGTCGCGCAAAGCCTTCTTCGCCGCCAGCACAACCTGCGGGCAGCGGATGCCTCGAAGATCCAGAATCGTTTCGTCCATGATCAAGGCTCGACCAACGCGCGTTCTTTGGAGTTCAGGTCGTTCATCGAGAGTTTGAAGCGCCTGCGGATCATGCGGGCGATCCAGTCGACCACGAATGTCGCAACTACCGTGATCGCGATCAAGACCACCGCGCGATCCATCCGGATCTCCGTGATGGCGCCATCCACGAAGAAGCCGAGCGTCTTCACGCCGAGAATGCCTACGATCGCGGATTCGCGAAGGATGATTTCCCAACGGTAGAACGAGTAGGCGAGGAAATTGCCGTAAAGCCGCGGCACATACTCGTAGGCGTATAAGTTAAATCCCTTCGGCGCATCCGGGCGCAGATTGGGCGTAATCGCTTCGGCCTGACGCCCCAGCAGATGCGCGATGATTGCGCCGTTGTGAAGCCCGAGCGCGATCACTGCCGGCAGCATCGACGGGCCGAGCATCTGCAGGAAGATGTAGACCAGCATGTATTCCGGAGTAGAGCGGCCGACGACGAGGAGAAGATGACCTCCGATTCCGCCAAGCCATCCGGTGAGACGTGGGACGATCAGCGGGAAGCACACGATCGCAACGATCATCGTGACCGCGAGCGCCATCTGCGTCACGAGGAATGTATTGATAAGGCCGGGCCACGCCTGATTGCCAAGCAACATGCTGAGCCAGGTCCAGAAGGCGCTCCATGTCGAAGCGAGCAGCAGGTCGGCATTTCGCAGAGGTTGCGGAACGATGTCGCTCGTCAGAAAACGAACGAGATTGCTCAATTCGAACGGCGGGCCACCGAGTGAGAACAGGAGCACGGCTCCGGCGATCAGGTAGATCGGCAGCAGCGCCGGCCGCAGCCACCAGCGGATCGTCGCGATCAGGACGTAATATATAATGAGTACGGCGGCGACGCTTTCGTATTGCGCGACCTTGAAGAAGGCGTCGAGTTCGAATCCGAGCGTCGGTAATCCGATGAAGCCGAGCACGGCGCTCGATCGCAGTCCGCATTCCACCCGGTACATCGTGTAAATCTTGAACGGGGCGAGCGCCATCGGCAACCGCGCATAGATGAAGCGCGCGATGGCTCTCGTCTTCGGCGGCAGGAGTTCGTCCGGCCGGCGGTCCGCTTCCTCCAGCATCTCCGCATACACTTTTGCGAAGACACCGGTGTAAGGGAGCGCAATCGCGACCATGCCCGTCAGCGCGCTCGGGCCGAAGACCTGCAGGAAGAGAAGCGCCCAGAAAAGTTCATGCACGGCCCGCAATGTTGCCGCGAACGCACGGATCGGGCGCAGATGATGGATCGGAGCGAGCAGAATTCCGAACACCGATCCGATCGCCACGCCGAGCAAGCCGAAGGCCACTGTGTATGCGACAGCCCAGCCTATCGAACTCAGACTCAGAAAATCCGGCCGCAGAAAACCGCCCAGGAAACGCAAAAGGTGACTGAGCGGGTCGCGCGTCGAGATCTGGAGGTCGGCAAACGGGATCAGTGCGAGCGCAAGAAGAATGACGCACAGGCCGACTTCTCTTCTTCCGATTGCGTTCACGAAACTAGGCCGCATACAGCGCTTCGATTGACGCGCGCTCCACCTCTTTCGAGGGCTTGTCGAGAACGATGCGGTTGGCCTTCAGGCCGATGATGCGACCGCAAAACTCACGTGCGAGATCGACGTTGTGAAGCGCAAGGAGGACGGTTGGGAAGCGGGCACGAATGGCGGCGAGCACGGTTGCGGATTGTTTCTCGTCGATCGCGGAAACCGGTTCGTCGCCGAGTATGATGTCGCCGCCACGGAAGAAGGCCCGGGCAATTGCGGTGCGTTGCTTCTGGCCGCCGGAAAGTTTTTCGACCGACTGGAAGATCTCGGGTTCGAGCGAAATTTCGGAAAGAATAGGCCGAATGGCGCTGACTTCCTTGCTGAACGGTTTCAAGAGGTTGGCGAGGCTGTAGAAGGTCGAGCGTTTGTCCAACTGTCCCATATAAACGTTGTGAAAAACGGAGAGCGGCGGGACCAGTGCGTGGTCCTGCGGAATCAGGGACACGGCTTTACCGGCGGCGGTAAGCCGCCGGTAAATGTGCGTAATCAGCGTGGATTTGCCCGAGCCGCTGCGGCCCAGGAACGCGATGCTTTCACCCGGTTCGACGTGAAGATCCACGTCGATGAGAACATCGCGCTCTTTCCAGCCGATGGTCTCGCGCGTTAGCGAGATCAGACTCATGCTATTGTCTACGGATCGATCAGATTGAGCTGCCGGGCCGTATCTTCCACCGCCTTGTAGTCGTTGTTGGTCGCGGGGATGAACTTCTTGCGCGGGAATGCGGAAAGCAGTTCCGGATCCTTCATGTTGAGAAGTGCATCCTGCACCTTCTTGATGAAGCCGGCACCGAAGGTCTTTTCGACGTCGCCGCGGATCGACCAGTTGTAGTCGGGGTAGGTCGGCGACTTCCAGATGATCGAAATGGCATTGGTGTCGATTTTGCCGTTCTTCAGCGCGGCATCATAGACGGTGAAGTCGACGGCGCCGAGTTCGTAGGCGCCGGAGGTTACGAGTTCGATCGTCTTCGTGTGGTCGCCGGAATAGCCGACGCGCGAGAACACCTTCTCGGGGTCGGTCTTGTAGTGCTGCCGGATGAAATATTCGGGCATCAAGCGGCCCGAGGTCGAACCCTTGGAGCCGAACGTGAAGGTCTTACCCTTGATGCTGTCGTCGAGGTTCTTGATCTCTTTCAGGTTCGTCTTCTTGTTTGCGATCAGATAGGTGACGAAGGCGGTGTCTTCTTCGCCCTGTGCAATTGCAACCGAACCCGGCACGGCAAGACGCGCCTGCACGCCGGTCAATCCGCCGAACCATGCGAGTTGCACGTGGTTGTTGCGGTAAGAAGTCACTGCCGCCGGGTAGGTTTTCACCGGCACGTACTTCACCTGCACGTCCAGTTCTTTCGAAAGATAAGCCGCGATCTTGTTGAAGCGGTCGAGAAGATGCGTCTCGTCCTGGTTCGGGATCGCCGAGAAGCTGAGCACGGGTTGCTGCGCTTCCGTCCCGGTCGGCAACGAGAAGAAGGCGGTCGCGGCAATGGCGGCTACCGCGATCTTTGCCGCCCAGCGCGGAGCCGGCGGCCGTTTCGGATGAATCATGGTCACTCCCCAATCGAGTTGTCCGCCTGCATGGCGGAAAAGCCGGCTTGCGCACGATCAAATGCGCATGCGGCCCAGCGTGATTTCTGGATTTTTTGCCTGGTGGCCTTGGGGTCTGCCGCCGACAGAGGGGAGCGGAACGATCCGGTTCCCGACTCGCAGCCCCGGCACGCGGGAGCAGCCGCCAATTTCACTGGTACGATTGTGCGGCAGGGAGCGGCACAGGGTCAATTGTAGGATTGCAAACCAATATGCCGCACTTTGGTCCCTGCACCCGTATTTCCACGATGGAAAGGGGGAATCTTGGGATTTTAGGGTGATTTTGCAGTGCACAATTTGTGCTTATCTTTCAAGCACTTGTTTGACTCTGAAGTAGCTCAAAAGTACCCTTCCCTAGAACGCGTGTAAGTTAAGCGTGATGTCCCGCGGCGCGGGCTGAGCCCCCAGAGGAGGGAAACAGCAATGAATATGGAGCTGTCTAGGCGACAGTTCTTGCGAGTCGGCGGTGCCGGCATCGCTGGAACGACGCTTGGCGCGCTCGGGTTTGGCGAGGCGGAGGTCGCGCATGCGGCGTCGATCCGTCCTTACAAACTCGCGATGACCAAGGAAGTGCGGAGCAGCTGCCCGTACTGCGCGGTGTGTTGCGGCATGGTCGTTTTCTCGGCCAAGAACGCGCAGACCAACAAGATGGAAGTTACCCACATCGAGGGTGACGCCGATCATCCGGTCAATCGCGGCACGCTGTGTCCGAAGGGCGCCGGTGCAATCGACTACATCCGCGCCAAGACGCGCGTGAAGGAGCCGATGTACCGGAAAGCCGGTGGCGACAAGTTCGAGCCGGTCTCCTGGGATTTCGCGATGGATCGTATCGCGAAGCTCATGAAGGCGGATCGTGACGCGAACTTCATCGAGCAGAATAAAGACGGTGTCACCGTCAATCGCTGGCCGACGATGGCTTTCCTGTCGGGCAGTTCTTGTACCAACGAGACCGGCTGGGTGACCTGGAAGGTCACGCGCGGTCTCGGTCTGCTGCAGGTCGAGAACCAAGCGAGGATATGACACGGACCGACGGTGTCCAGTTTGGGCCCAACATTCGGTCGCGGTGCAATGACGAACTCCTGGACGGACATCAAGAACGCTGATGTCGTCTGGATCATGGGTGGTAACGCCGCTGAGGCGCATCCGTGTGGATTCAAGTGGGTCACCGAGGCGAAAGCCGAGCGTGGCGCAAAACTCATGGTCGTCGATCCGCGGTTCAACCGCTCGGCGGCGATGGCCGACCACTACTCGCCGATCCGCTCAGGTTCCGACATCGCCTTCCTTTCGGGCGTGATCAATTACCTGCTGCAGAACGACAAGATCCAGCATGACTACGTGAAGAACTACACGAACATTTCCTTCCTCGTGAAGGAAGGGTTCGGTTTCGAAGAAGGTCTCTTCACCGGCTACAATGAGACGACCCGCTCCTACAACTCGTCGAGCTGGGCCTACGAAATGGGTCCGGATGGCTTCGTCGTGAAGGACGAGACGCTGTCGCATCCGCGCAGCGTCTACCAGATCATGAAGAAGCACTTCGCCATCTACACTCCGGAGATGGTGGAGCGCGTCACGGGCGCACCGAAGGACAAGTTCCTGAAGGTGTGCGAGATGGCGGCATCCTGCTCGACCAAAGATCGTTCGATGACGATCATGTACGCGCTCGGCTGGACCCAGCACTCGCATGGTGCCCAGAACATCCGCTGCGCGGCCATGATCCAGTTGTTGCTCGGCAACATCGGCGTGCCCGGCGGCGGCATCAACGCGCTGCGCGGTCACTCGAACGTGCAGGGCATCACCGACATCGGAACGCTGACCGCGTCACTGCCGGGCTATCTGGCAATGCCGATCGACAGCGAGCCGACGCTGGAATCGCATCTTACGAAGCGTCAGTTCAAGCCGATCCAGGCCAATCAGACGAGCTACTGGCAGAACTATCGCAAGTTCTACGTCAGCTTCCTGAAGAGCATGTACGGCGAGAAGGCGACCAAGGAAAACGACTTCGGCTACAACTGGCTGCCGAAGCTCGACGTCGCTTACGACGTGCTGCGCATGTTCGATGTGATGCATCAGGGCAAGACCACCGGTCTGCTTTGCCAGGGCTTCAATCCGCTGATGTCGGTCTCCCATAAGGGCAAGACCGTCGCGGCGCTTTCGAAGCTCAAATTCCTCGTCAGCATGGATCCGATCGAGACGGACACCGCGCGGTTCTGGGAAAATCATGGTGAGTTCAACAATGTTGAAACCGCCAAGATCCAGACCGAAGTGTTCATGCTCCCGGTGACGAGTTTCGTCGAGGAAGACGGCAGCTTCACGAACTCGAGCCGAGCGGTGATGTGGAAGTGGGCTGCGGCTGATCCGTATGCCAACTCGAAGAAGGACGTCGAGATCCTCGCGGACCTCTTCATCCGCATCAAGAAGCTCTACGAGAAGGAAGGCGGCAAGGCCGTTGAACCGATGACCGCCGTCAACTGGAACTACAAGGATCCGCACCATCCGTCGTCCGACGAACTTGCCAAGGAACTCAATGGCAAGGCCGTGGTCGATCTGAAGGATGCGGACGGCAAGGTTATCGTTGCCGCCGGCACGCAGCTCGCCACGTTCGGCTTGATGCGGGACGACGGTTCGACCGATGGCGTCCAGTGGATTTACACTGGGTTCTACGGTCCGAACGGCAACCTCGCACAACGCCGCGACAACTCCGATCCGTCGGGAATGAACGTGTTCGGCAGCTGGGGTTTCTCCTGGCCGGCGAACCGCCGCATTCTGTACAACCGCGCTTCTGCGGCACCGGACGGAACGCCTTGGAGCGACGCGAAGAAGTACGTGTTCTGGAACGGCAAGAACTGGGGCGGCGCTGACGTTCCCGATTTCGTGCCGACCAACGCGCCTTCGAACGGTACCGGTCCTTTCATCATGAACCCGGAAGGCGTTTCCCGCCTGTTCGCGGCGCAGATGGCGGACGGACCGTTGCCGGTGCACATGGAGCCGTTCGAGTCGCCGGTCGCGAACCTTGTGTACCCGAAACTCAAGGGCAACCCGGCTGCACGTGTGTTCAAGAACGACATGGAAGTCTTCGGTAATTCCAAGGATTTCCCGATCGTCGCGACCACGTATCGTCTTGTGGAGCACTTCCACTTCTGGACGAAGAACGTGCACAAGAACGCCGTGACACAGCCCGAGTTCTTCGTGGAACTCTCGGAGGAGCTCGCCAAGGAGAAGGGGATCACGAAGGGCGGTATGGTCCGCGTCTGGTCCAACCGCGGCGAAGTGAAGGGCAAGGCGGTCGTTACCAAGCGACTGAAACCGTTCAAGATCGACGGCAAAACCGTCCATCAGATCGGTCTGCCTTTGAACTTCGGCTTCATCGGTGAAACGAAGAAGGCCGCTCCGATCAACTCGCTGACGCCTTACGTGGGTGACGCCAACGCGCAGACCCCTGAGTTCAAGGCGTTCCTTGTCAACATCGAGCCCATCTCCGGGCCGGTGGCATAAGGGAGGAATAAGCAATGTTTCCGATTATTCCGAACCCGCAAGCCAAGGCGATCGAAGCGAAGTTTGGCGAAAAGGACCTGATCAAGCGCTCGGCTTCCAGCATTACGCCTGCCGCAACCCGGCAGACGCAGGTTGCCAAGCTGATCGACGTGTCCAAATGCATCGGCTGCAAGGCATGCCAGGTGGCGTGCCTTGAGTGGAACAATCTGACCGAAGAGGTCGGTGTCAACGTGGGCGTTTACGACAACCCGCACGACCTGACGCCGAACACTTGGACGTTGATGCGTTACACCGAGTACGAAAATCCGGAGTCCGGCAATCTGGAGTGGCTGATCCGCAAGGACGGCTGCATGCATTGCGAGGATCCGGGTTGTCTCAAGGCGTGTCCGGCTCCGGGCGCGATCGTGCAGTACTCCAACGGAATCGTCGATTTCGTGAAGGCGAACTGCATCGGCTGCGGTTATTGCATCAAGGGATGCCCGTTCAACATTCCGCGCATCTCGAAGACCGATAACAAGGCCTACAAGTGCACGCTCTGCTCCGACCGTGTCGCGGTCGGCCAGGGACCGGCTTGCCAAAAGGCTTGCCCGACCCAGGCCATCGTCTTCGGCACCAAGGACGAGATGAAGAAGTGGGCCGACAAGCGCATCGCCGACCTGAAGTCACGCGGCTTCAAGAACGCGGGCCTTTACGATCCGCCGGGTGTGCAGGGCACGCACGTCATGTACGTGCTCCATCACGCCGACAAGCCGAACGTCTACGCCGGTCTCGCCAACAACCCGCGGATCTCTCCGGTCGTCGAATTCTGGAAGGGGTTCACCAAGTATGCGGGCCTCACGGCGATGATTGCGACGGCCGGCTTCGGTCTTCTGCATCACGTGGTCACGGGCGCCAACCGCGTCACCGATCACGACGAGCAGGAAGCCAAGCGTTTGGCGGGGAAGTAAGTCATGGCAAAAGCAAGCTCAGAAGTAGCGCCTGGCGATGCCGTTCACCGCGGTGAACAGGTCGTCGTCGATCGCTACACCACTGGCGCCCGCATCAACCACTGGATAACGGCGGCGAGCCTCGTGCTCCTCGCCATCTCCGGTCTCGCGCTGTTTCATCCGTCGCTGTACTGGCTCACCGGCCTGTTCGGCGGCGGACCGAACACGCGTGCGATCCATCCGTGGATCGGTGTGGTGCTGTTCTTCGGCTTCCTCGGCCTGTTCATCCGCTTCTGGAAACTCAATCTCTGGGAGCGGACGGACAACGTCTGGCTGGGCAAGATCCGCGACGTGCTGACGAGCAACGAAGACAATCTGCCGGAAGTCGGCAAATACAACGCCGGCCAGAAGATGGTGTTCTGGTCGATGTCGATCCTGATCATTCTCCTGATCACGAGCGGCATCGCGATCTGGGAACACTACTTCGGTGGATACTTCTCGATCGAGCAACGCCGTCTCGCGATGCTCGTGCATGCGATCGCCGCCGTCATGGCGATCTGCGTCTGGATCATCCACGTTTACGCGGCGATCTGGGTGCGTGGCACGATCAGCGCAATGACCCGCGGCCGTGTGACCGGCGGCTGGGCTTGGCGGCACCATCGCAAGTGGCTTCGGGAACTCGTCTCGAAGTGATTTAATTTTACGTCTTGGGGCGCCGGTGGCTATACTGCTGCCGGCGCCTTTCTCTTGCGTACGCGCCACGTGGCCCGTGCGGTTCGTGAGGTCGAGTGATGTCGAATATCGAGCCCGATCCTTCCATCATCGGGAATATCGCGAAGCCCCCGTTCGCCAAGCTGCCTGATCCCGCTCGCCTTTTCGCCGACCGCGCCGCCCGTTTTCGCGCTGTCGCCTCCGATCATCAGCTCGAAGCCTATTTGCGGTTGCTGGCAGGCGTCTGTCAGGCGCAATCCGATATCCAGAGCGGACTTCCCGAGCCGGAACTGCCGAGCGCCGAAGTGCTAGAGCGTTCGAAGAAACACAAAATGCCGCCGCTGGACCGCAGCACGTTCAATGCCGACAAGGCGTTCGACGAAACGTTCGATCGCCTGCTCGCGAGAGTCGAGCTTCTCGAGATGCCGGCGGAAGCAAAGTCCGCTTTGCAGCGCGTGAAAGCGGCCGGACGCGATGCGCGCAATATCATGCTGCACGACGTGCTTGCCGACGCGATCCCGGTCGAAGCCATCGCCGAGCATGTATTCGTCGCTGCCGCGCTTCAGGTTCATTTCGTGCGCCTCGCTTCGAAGCTGCAGGTGGAATCGCTGGAGGATCTCGGGCACGGCATCTGTCCGACGTGCGGCGGTGCGCCCGCGACCACGATGATCGTCGGCTGGGCCGGAGCAGACGGCACGCGCTTCTGTGCCTGTTCGCTTTGCGGGACGCTCTGGAACTACATCCGCGTGCAATGCACGCTCTGCGGTTCCAACAAGAAAATGCAGTATCAGGAAGTCGAAGGCACCGGCGGACAGATCAAGGCGGAGATCTGCGAAGATTGCCGCGGTTACGTGAAGAT
>VFQR01002584.1_pt1 | contig 11295 bp, 9 predicted proteins | sample 3512321 | NCBI WGS metagenome assembly VFQR01 (sample SAMN10412374, study PRJNA504923) | tailings metagenome | isolation source: Relicate 3 Philex TSF1 revegetated site | place: Philippines: Tuba, Benguet | collected 2017-08-29
TTCAGAGATGCGAGCAACGGCATCCCCTCCCTAATTTGCTTTGTTGTTTCCGGAATTAGCCTATTTCTACTGAGCGGGGATCAATTTCGATGGATTAAGTACGAGTCATTGAACTGGAAGGTTCTCGCTGCACTCGCTGTGTATGCCATTGCGGCGCTTGCTCTTTCCCTGCTCGGATTTATCTACAAGACACGTGTAATTGATCCGCTGCGCTACAACAGGAGACTTTCGCCGCAAGCTTTGCCAATCTTTTACGCCGTCAGGCCGATTATTCTGCCTGTCTTGGCCTTCACTGCATACGTAATTTTGCAAACCGTTTGGCTAGGCTTAGAAAAATGGAAGGTCGTAACCGCGAATCTATGTGCGAATTGGAAGTGCACAGCCAATGCAGGCAACGGACTGATTTTCGAAATAAACTTCGATTTGTTGCGAGAGGACCTAACAATCTCCTTTTTGATAGGCGCTATAATTCTATCAATTGTCTTTGCCTACAATTGGGCCAACTTCTATGAAAGAGGATTCGCCATTCCCAAACAACGTAAACATTCGCGACCAGAAAGTTAGAGCTTTTGGCGGAGAGGGTGGGATTCGAACCCACGGTACGCTTTCACGTACGGCGGTTTTCAAGACCGCTGCCTTAAACCACTCGGCCACCTCTCCGTAGTAGCTAATTCAGGCACTTAGCAGACTTGTCTAAAAGAACAACTAGCGAATTGCCAGTTGCATGGCGTCGTGTCTAATCGTCCGGTTTTCCGTCGGGACCACCTTGCCGTTCGGGCTTTTCTTGAACACCTTCATCTGACCCTCGCGCCGGACCATCGGGAGACAGGCAAACCTCCCGCAGCCGCAATTCTTCCCATGCAACACCAGACGACCGCATCCTATCGCGCCGACATCGACGGCCTACGCGCGATCGCCGTTCTTGCGGTCGTGGTTTCGCATGCGGCGCCGGCTGCGCTCACCGGCGGCTTTGTCGGCGTCGATGTTTTCTTCGTCATCTCCGGATACCTGATCACAGGGAACATCCTCGCGGAAAGCGGCCAGGGCCGGTTCAGCCTGCTCGAATTCTACCGCCGGAGAATCCGCCGTCTCTTTCCGGCCTTGCTGCTCGTTCTGGCGTTCACCTGGCTGGTGGGCTGGCTGCTTCTGCTGCCCGATGATTTTGAAGTCCTCGGCAGGCATCTTGCCGCGAGCGCCGCATTCGTTCCGAATTTTGTGTTCTGGCGAGACCTCGCCACGAGCGATCAGGACGTGACCACGGAAGTGCTGCTTCACCTCTGGTCGCTGGGCGTGGAGGAGCAGTATTACTTCGTGTGGCCGCTCATGGTGCTGGCGGTCGCTGGACGCTGGACGCGGATCTTCGTTTTGCTAACGATGCTCATGCTGTTCTCGTTTGCATTGAACATCTTTCTGACTTTCGATTTGACGGAGGCCGCGTTCTATCTGCCGTTCCCGCGCTTCTGGGAACTGCTGGCGGGAAGCGCGCTTGCATTCACGAGCGCCTATGTGCGGGAGATGCCGGTGCGTTCAAACGCATTCTTCGCACTCACCACGGAAAAGGCTTCCGCGCGTTGGAACGAAATGAAAGCGGGGGCAGGGCTTGCACTCCTCGTTATCGCGACGGTCGCGCTATCGAAGCAACATTTGTTTCCCGGCTTCTGGGTCTTGCTCCCCGTTATCGGCACCGCGCTGCTGATCGCATCCGCCACAGTCGCTTTCGTCAACCGTGCTGTGTTGAGCCAACCCTTGTTGGTCGCGATCGGATTGACCAGCTATCCCTTCTACCTGTGGCACTGGCCGCTGCTTTCCTTTGCCGAGTATGCGTTCGACAGCCCGCCTGCGACGGGTCTGCGCCTGCTGATCGTACTGCTCGCGTTGCCGCTTGCATGGCTCACCTACCGTTACGTCGAACGGCCGGTTCGCTACGCCACGTCGGACGATTGGCGGATCATGGCGACGCGTTTGCTGGTGCTGGCGATGGCCGCAATGTTCGTGCTCGGCATTCTGACGTACCGGTACGACGGCTTCGGCTGGCGCTTTCTGCTGTAACGCGCAGAGTTCGCCGCGCGTCGGCACAAAGCCGCGCGAGCCGTGCACTTGGAAAATTTTAACCAAACTTTCCGATCGCCCGGAACCTGCCCCGATTTGGTAGCCATTCGACGCGATAAAGGCCCGAAGGGGCGTAAAGCCTCGTTGTAATGCGTAGCGGCGGCAGATGGGGCGCAGGTTTTCTTCGGTCCTGAATACGGGCGTGCGTGTGGCGTTCATCGTCGCGGGCGCGCTGACGCTTGCCAACTGCAAGACGACCGGAACCGGCTTCGACAACAAATACGGCGTCACCGCGAGCCCGCGCAAATACCAGGACGGCGACGACATCCCGAAGGGCAACGGCCGCTACCATGTCGGGAAGCCCTACGTGATCGCGGGCGTTACCTACGTGCCGCGCGAAGATCCGTCCTACCGCGCCGATGGCATTGCTTCGTGGTACGGCGACGCCTTCCATGGCCGCCTCACGTCGAACGGCGAAGTCTTCGACATGCGTTCGATCACGGCGGCTCATCCGACGCTGCCGCTGCCGAGCTATGTCCGCGTCACGAACCTCACGAACGGAAGATCGTTGATCGTCCGCGTGAACGACCGTGGTCCGTTCCATGCCAGCCGCGTGATCGATCTGTCCTCGCGGGCTGCCGAGCTTCTGCAGTTTCGCCACAAGGGCACCGCCCGGGTGCGCGTCGAATACGTAAGCCGCGCCAAGATCGAAGGCTCGGACGACATCCAGCTCGCCGCCACGCTGCGGGACAACGGCCCGGCTCCGGCACCCTCGCAGGTGAGGGTCGCGCAGCAGCGGCCGTTCCTGCAACAGCAGGAGGTTCCGCAGGTCGTCCGCAACCAACCTTCGCCGCCGATCCGGCAGGTGACGGCCATCGACTCCCGCGCGCCCGTTGTTCCAGCCTCCGCGCCGGCCTCTTATTCGCCGGCATCGCTGACGGGCCGTGGACTGTACTGATCCGCGATTGATCGCCTGCGGCGTGCCTTGTAAGCCTGCGTCATGCGCGGCCGTTTCATCACATTCGAAGGCGGAGAGGGCTCCGGCAAGTCGACCCAGGTCGCCCTTCTGGCCGAACGGCTGCGTATTCGCGGCATCGAAGTCGTTACCACGCGCGAGCCCGGCGGCTCGCCCGGCGCGGAGGCCATGCGGCATCTGCTGCTGAGCGGGCTCGTGAAGCCCTTAGGACCGACCGCGGAAACGATGATCTTTGCCGCGGCCCGCGACGACCATGTGCAGGCAACGATCGAGCCTGCGCTCTCCCGTGGTGCCTGGGTGATCTGCGACCGCTTCATCGACTCTACGCGCGTGTATCAGGGTGCACTCGGCAACGTCGACCGCCGCGTGATCCGGGCGCTGGAGCGCGTGACCGTGCAAAACGCGATGCCGGACCTGACCTTCATTCTCGACGTGCCGGTTGAAGTCGGGTTCGCGCGTGTGACAAAGCGTGGGCAGGTGAAGGATCGCTTCGAGTCCGAGGAAATCGAATTTCACATCCAGTTGCGCGAAGCGTTTCTGGCGCTCGCCCGCGACGAGCCGAGGCGCTGCGTCGTGATCGATGCAGCGCAATCGCCCGAGACCGTCGCATCCCGGATCTGGCTGGCCGTGATCGAGCGGCTGCTGCAACCGCATGCGGCGGCGAACCCGTCGAGGGCCGCAAGTTGATCACCGATCCGGTAGAAGGCGACCGTCTGCTCGGCGCGCCGCATCCGCGCGAGCGTTTCGACCTGATCGGTCATGCCGCCGCAGAAGCCGAACTTCTGACGGCATGGCAAGCCGGCAGGCTCCCGCATGCGATCCTGCTCGGCGGCCCGCAGGGCATCGGCAAGGCGACGCTCGCGTATCGCCTGACCCGTTTCGTGTTGTCGGGCGGCGATCCGGCCGCGCGCGATCTTGCCGTAGCGGCCGACCATCCGGTTTCGCGGCAGGTCGCATCGCTCTCGCATCCCGATCTGCTCGTGCTCCGCCGGGTCAAGGAAGAGGACAAGAAGGCGATCTCGCAGGTAATCCGCGTCGAAGACACCCGGCGCATCACATCGTTCTTCGGTTCGACGTCGGCCTATGGCGGCTGGCGTGTCTGCATCGTGGATGCGGTCGAGGAAATGAACGCGGCCAGCGCCAACGCACTTCTGAAGTTGCTGGAAGAGCCGCCTGCGCGGTCCTTGTTTCTTCTGGTGTCGCATACCCCTGGACGCTTGCTGCCGACCATCCGCTCGCGATGCCGCCGTCTCACGATGAAACCGCTTTCGAGCGGCGAAGTCGCACAGGCACTCGCGTCGTTATCGCAGGCCATGCCGGAGCTGGATCCGAACCAGTTCGCCTCCGCCGCCGAAGCCAGCCAGGGCAGCGTGGGCCGCGCACTTTCGCTTATGCTCGGCGGGGAAGACGGCCTCGAAATCCTGCATCTCACGCGCGATCTCTTGTCCCGGCTGCCCACGATCGAGTCCGGTTCCATCGCCGCGCTCGGTGAGAAACTGCGCGGCGACAACCTCGGCATCTTCTCCGAAGCCGTGGAGGACTGGCTCGCGGAAGCCGCGACCGGCGACGCCCCGGCCAAGCGCCTTGCACGATTTGCCGAGGCATGGGACAAGGTCCGCCGCGCCACGGCGACCGCCGAGATCTACAATCTCGACCGTAAGCCCTTGGTGTTTCAGGTCTTTACGATGCTCTCCGAAGCGACCCGCGGCTGAGACCCGCCACGCGGGAAAGGGAATCTCGTTCGATGGCTGAGAAGCCGCGCTTCTACATAACGACTGCGATTTCGTATCCGAACGGCGCGCCGCATATCGGGCACGCCTACGAAGCCATTGCGACCGACGCGATCGCGCGGTTCAAACGGCTCGACGGCTACGACGTCTTCTTCCTGACCGGGACAGACGAGCACGGCCTGAAGATGACGCAGACCGCGGCCACGCGGAACATGAAGCCGAACGAACTCGCGGACCAGAACGCACCGCTCTTCAGGGCGATGTGCGATAAGTTCAACATCTCCTACAGCCGCTTCATCCGCACCAGCGAGCCCGCCCATTACGAGGCCAGCAAAGCCATCTGGAAGAAGATGGAAGAGGCGGGCGACATCTATCTCGGCACCTATGCGGGCTGGTACTCGGTGCGCGACGAAGCGTTCTACGCGGAATCCGAAACCGTGCTCGGCGAAGATAAGGTGCGCCGCGGCCCGCAAGGCACGCCGGTCGAGTGGACGGAAGAGAAAACCTATTTCTTCAAGCTCTCGGCTTACGGCGAGAAGCTGCTCGCGCACTACAAGAAGCATCCCGACTTCATCATGCCGGAAACGCGCCGCAACGAGGTCGAGAGCTTCGTGAAGGCCGGACTGCAGGACCTTTCCATCTCGCGCACCACGCTCACCTGGGGCGTGCCGGTGCCGGGCGCGGAGGGCCATGTGATGTACGTCTGGGTCGACGCGCTGACCAATTACATCACCGGCCTCGGCTATCCCGACACCAATGCCGAGGCGTTCAGGAAATACTGGCCAGCCGACATCCACATCATCGGCAAGGACATCGTGCGCTTCCACGCGGTCTATTGGCCGGCGTTCCTGATGTCGGCGGGCATCGCCTTGCCGAAAAGCGTGCACGGCCACGGCTTTCTCCTGAATCGCGGTGAGAAGATGTCGAAGACGGCGGGCAACGTGGTCGATCCGATGACGATGGCCGATCACTACGGCGTCGATCAGATTCGCTATTTCTTCCTGCGCGAAGTGCCGTTCGGACAGGACGGCAGCTACAGCCACGAAGCGATCGTGAACCGTACGAACGCGGACCTCGCGAACAACCTCGGCAATCTCGCGCAGCGCTCGCTTTCCATGATCGCGAAGAATTGCGATGCGAAGGTACCCACGCGGGGCGCGTTATCTGACGCCGATAAAGCAATCCTCACCGCTACCGACGCACTGCTTTCGCAAGCACGCGAGGCGATGAAAACGCAGCAGCTTCACATTGTGCTGCAAGCGATCTGGTCGGTCGTCGCCGATGCGAACCAGTATTTCGCTTCGAGCGCGCCGTGGGAATTGCGCAAATCCGATCCGGCAAAGATGGCGACCGTGCTCTGGACCACGGCGGAAGTCGTGCGGCAGATCGCAATCCTCGCGCAACCCTTCGTTCCGGAAGGCAGCGCGAAGCTGCTCGATCTGCTTGCCGTTCCGGAGAATGCGCGCGACTTCGCGGCACTCGGCGAGAGCGGGCGCCTCAAGGCGGGAACGCCGCTGCCGGCGCCGGCCGGAATTTTCCCGCGCTACGTGGAAGCCGAAGAAGAAAAGAAGAACTGACGATGCTGGTCGACAGCCATTGTCATCTCGACTTTCCGGACTTCGCGGCCGAGCGCGATGCCATCGTTTCGCGCGCACGCGAACAGGGCATCGTCCGCATGGTCACGATCAGCACCAAGGTACACAAGTTCGCGGAAATCCGTGCCATCGCCGAAACTTATGACGACGTCTTCTGCTCGATCGGCACACATCCGCATTATGCCGACAAGGAGCCCGAGATCACGACCGCGGATCTCGTGAAGTACACGAACGATCCGAAGGTTGTCGCCATCGGCGAGGCGGGGCTCGATTACTTCCGCAACAACAGTTCGGTCGAAGGCCAGGAACGCGGTTTTCGCCGCCATATCGCAGCGGCGCGCGAGACGCGTCTGCCGCTCGTCATTCACGCCCGCGAAGCGGACGACGATATCGCCCGCATCCTCGAAGAGGAGTCGGCGAAGGGTGCGTTTCCCTTCGTTCTGCATTGCTTCACCGGCGGCGCCGATCTCGCGAAGCGAGGCGTGGCGCTCGGCGGCTATGTGTCGTTCTCCGGCGTGATTACCTTCAAAAAAAACGAAGCCCTGCGCGCGATCGCGGCGGAGCTGCCTGAAGACCGAATTCTGGTCGAAACCGATGCGCCGTTCCTCGCACCCGAGCCGTGGCGGGGAAAACGAAATGAGCCCGCTTTTGTGACGAATACGGCCCGTGCGCTCGCCGAAGCCCGCGCCACGGACTACGAAAGCCTTTCGAAGCAGACCACGGAAAACTTCTTCCGCCTCTTCTCCAAGGTTCCGCGTACGTCGTAAACTTCCGCAATGACGTATACCTTCACCATTCTCGGCTGCGGGTCTTCCGGCGGCGTGCCGCGCGTGGGCCAAGGGTGGGGCGCCTGCGATCCGAACAACCCGAAGAACCGGCGTCGCCGCTGCTCGCTGCTCATTGAGCGCGAAGCGGCCGCAGGCAAAACCACGGTTCTGGTCGATACGTCTCCCGATCTCCGCGAGCAGCTATTGGACGCAAAAGTCGGATGGCTCGACGCCGTGCTCTATTCGCACGATCACGCCGATCATACGCACGGCATCGATGATCTGCGCCCGCTGGCCCTCGTGCAGCGCGGCCGCATCAATGTGTACGCCGATGAAACGACTTCAGTGCTGCTGAACAGCCGTTTTGGCTACTGTTTCGAAACGCCGCGCGGCAGCGACTATCCGCCGATCCTGCAGGAACACCGGCTGCATGAAGGCCGCGAAGTCACGATTGACGGCAAGGGCGGTGAGATCAGCGCGCTGCCGTTTCCGATGCAGCATGGTTCGACGCAGGCGCTAGGGTTCCGGATCGGCAGGGCGGCTTATTCCTGCGACGTGAACGACCTCCCGGCCTCAAGTCTTGCCGCACTCGAAGGTCTCGATCTCTGGATCGTCGATGCACTGCGCTACCGCCCGCATCCGAGCCACTTCTCCGTCGATGAAACGCTGTCCTGGATTGCCCGCGTGAAGCCCACGCGCGCGGTTCTCACGAACCTGCACACCGATCTGGACTACGAAGAACTCAAGGCCAAGCTGCCGGCCGGCGTGGAGCCCGCCTTCGATGGCATGCGCATCACACTCTAGGGCTCGCGGCGGCGCGCGTTCGCTTACGCGGGCTTGTTGCTGTATCCGACGAGATCGAGCCCGGTCCAATGACCTTGCAGCAGGTCATCGTAATCGGTTTCGCCTTCGGACACGAGCGACGGCGCCTGATCGATCACGCGGTTCCGGCCGCTGCGCTTCGCCTCATAGAGTGCAGCGTCGGCAATGACGAGCGCACCCGCAAGGGTTTCGGCGTCGTGCGGGACCAGCGCAAGCCCGATGCTGGCACCAACCGGGAACTTATTGCCGTCGATTTCGACCGGCTCGTGCAGCGCGCAACGAATTTCGTCACCGAACGCGCGGGCCGACGCACGCGGATCGACCGCACCGGGAAGGGCGATGAGCGCTACGAACTCGTCACCGCCAAGCCGTGCAACAGTGGCGCGGTCGCTTGCGACCGCCGCAATCCGGCGCGCGACGGCCGTAAGCACCTTGTCGCCCATCGCATGACCGAAAATGTCGTTGACCGGCTTGAACCCGTCGAGATCAATCACGAGCACGGCCTCGGGAATGAGATTGCCGCGCTTGTCGCGCTCGCTGCCGCGCGTGAGCATCTGGCGCTCAAGGAAGCGCCGGTTCGGCAAACCCGTGAGCCGGTCGAGATAGGCAAGGCGCTCGAACTCGGCGATCATGGAATTGAACGTCGCGGCGAGTTCGTGAAGCTCAGTTGCTACACGCGGTGAAAGATTGACGCGCGTGCCCATGCGACCGGCCTTGAGGCGCAGCGCCGTGTTCATGAGCGTACGGACGCCCTGCAACAGGCTGAGTTCCGCGATCGTCAACGCAAGACCGGCAGACCCTACCGCGATAAGCAGCAGCCAAACGAGATCGACCCAGAAGCGCTCGCGAATGGGATCGAGAATTTCATTGCGATCGAGCGAGACCGCAACAGTCAGCTGCACGTCTTTCACATGCGCGACACCGTAAATGCGCGATACGCCGTCTTCCTCGATTTCGATGACCGACGTGTTCGAGGCGACGAGGCGTTGAATCGTCGTATCGCTGGTGCCGGCTTCGGTGATGTTGACGATGCCGGAATTTCGCTGAAGCCGCGAGACGAGACCGCCGTCGCGGTTGATCGCAAGCACCGAACCCTTGTAGCGGCGGTTGGCGGCGTCTGCGAGCGAAGGAATCCAGCTCAGTTCAACGCCGATAACGAGAACACCGGTCGTCTTTCCGGACTTTTTGACGGGCGCCGCCATCGCGACAACCGGATGCTTCGTGACGCGGCCGATGATGGCATCGCTGACGACGAAATCGCCCGAACGCTGTACATCGCTGAAATATTTCCGGTCGCTGAAGTTCATACCACGCGCGTTGATACGGCTCGCGCAAACTCCAACGCCTTGGTTATCGAGCAGAAAAATCGAGGCGGCCCAGGCCGATTTCGCGTGAATCTCCGCGAGCATACCGTCGCAGTTTTTACCGTCCTGCATAACGGGGATGTTCCGAATGGCTTCGGCGAGGCCGCGTGCATTCGAAATGAGCCGTTCCTGCTGGCTCGCGCCCGAGGCGGCAAGCGAGGAGGCAAATTCGCGTGCCTGCAGCAACGCGTGCTCGCTGCTTTGGCTAAGACGCGCCAGATACAGAACGAAAACAGGCATTGCGGCCAATGCCACAATCGCAATGAGCAGCCAGCGAAGCCGCGCCGGCCCGCGCTTGAAATCCGCCATCGCCATGAAAAAATTCCAGCCCCAAACTTATCCCACGACAATAAGCTGACAGATGCAGGTTAAAATCAGCCGCCGCCAATGATTCAAATTTGACGCAAATCCTTTGGCCGGATCGTTCGTGGATGGCATGAATATTCCATAATATGTCTTCTGCGAACGAGTATCGTCCGTCCAGGCAAGCCCGGAAAGAGCAGAACCATGCAGCCCTCCAGCGACATCAACCGCCTTCTTGCGATCATGGCGCGGCTGCGCACGCCCGATACCGGCTGCCCTTGGGACCTGAAGCAGACGTTCGAGACGATCGCGCCGTACACGATTGAGGAAGCGTTCGAAGTCGCCGATGCCATCGCGCGCAAGGACGTTCCGGGCCTCAAGGACGAGCTCGGCGATCTCCTGCTGCAGGTCGTCTTTCACGCCCGGATGGCCGAGGAAGACGGGCATTTCGACTTCGGCGACGTCGTTGCTGCGATTACGGAAAAGCTGATCCGCCGTCATCCTCATGTATTTGGCGCCGAACGCGGTCTGTCGCCGGAGGAAGTCAAAAAGCTATGGGAAACGATCAAAGCCGAAGAGCGCAAACAGCACCCCTCCGGCGCTACGAGCGCGCTTGACGGCGTGGCTATCGCCTTGCCTGCACTGACCCGCGCGGAGAAGGTTCAGAAGCGCGCCGCCCAGGTCGGCTTCGACTGGCCGGATACTGCAGGCGTGATCGATAAAATTCGAGAGGAAATTTCCGAATTGCAGGCGGCAACGTCCAGCGCGGAATCCACGGAGGAATTCGGCGATCTGCTGTTCTCGCTCGTTAACTATGCCCGGCGCGCAAACATCGACGCCGAAGCCGCGCTGCGCGCCGCAACGGCAAAATTCGAGCGCCGCTTTCGCGTCGTCGAAGCCCGCGTGAAGGACTCCGGCATTCCGATCGAACAGACGCCGCTGGATAAGCTCGAAGACTACTGGCAGGCTGCAAAGCGCGACCGAACCTAGTTCGCGCGCTGCCTCCCGTCAGGCCGCCGTCTTGAGACGGCGCCGGAATTCGTCCACCCGCTCCGGCGCGAGCCGTACTTCAACCTGCAAGCGGCTGTCGCTCACCAGATCCTGCGAGAGCACTTCGCCGTGGCGATGCAGCCAGCTCAGGTTGGCACCGTCGGCCGGATTAAGATCGAAGCGCACGACCGGCCAGCCGTCTGCGATCTTTTCGGCGATGGCCCGCAACAGGCTGTCGACCCCTTCTCCCTTGAGCGCAGAAACCAGCAACGGACGCTGCGCTTTCGGCAGACGCTTGACGTGATTCAGCGCCTTCGCGCGCAATTCCTCGCTGAGACGATCTTCCTTGTTCCAGACCTCGATGATCCGCTTGGGGTCGTTGATGTCGACATCGAGGTCCTGCAGCACGTGCAAGACGTCGCTTGCCTGCGCAGCGGTGTCCGGATGCGAAATGTCGCGCACATGCAGGATGAGGTCGGCCTCGATCACTTCTTCCAGGGTTGCCCGGAAGGCCGCGACCAGCAGCGTCGGCAGTTCGGACAGGAATCCGACGGTGTCGGAGAAAATCACGCGGGTACCGCCGGGAAGCTCGATGCCGCGCAAGGTCGGATCGAGGGTCGCAAACAGCAGATCCTCCGCACGCACATTCGCTGCGGTAAGCCGATTGAACAGCGTGGACTTACCGGCGTTCGTGTACCC
>VFQR01002585.1_pt1 | contig 11293 bp, 19 predicted proteins | sample 3512321 | NCBI WGS metagenome assembly VFQR01 (sample SAMN10412374, study PRJNA504923) | tailings metagenome | isolation source: Relicate 3 Philex TSF1 revegetated site | place: Philippines: Tuba, Benguet | collected 2017-08-29
TGCAGCCTGGGTGTGGTAAGCCAGCTATGGCACTGGCAGCTCGCGGCGGTGGGCTCAGCTGGTACAGCACTAGAGCAGCTGCGGAGCAACAAAGCATGGTACTGGGTGTCGTCCATCAGTGGTTGACGTTTGGCGTGCAACTGGGTGTGCGCCTGCGTCCGCAGCGGGAGGTTCAAGGCGTTCCTGGGGCACAACCATGCGCAGGCTAAGCTGGCGACGCAGCGCCTGGGGTTGACCCTGGCAGCGATCGCGTCCTTGTCTGGCGCCCAGGCGTGCCAGCAGTTTGCCACAGAATGCCTGGGCATGGTCAGCGTGGGCAGCCAAATGCAGGTAAGCATGACATGGCAGCAATGCAGCGATCATTGGGGCACCAGGATGTGAACAGTTGTTTGCATGCCTTATGGCCCAGCTGGTGCAGCTCTGCTTCGGTTTCGCTGTCGGCAGCCTTCTGCAGCATCAGCAGAACAAGTACCAACGACATGCTGATTGTGGTCAAGCAATTGCAGAGGGTAGCAGTGCCTGTGGCATGCACAGCGTGCCGCAGCAAGCGCTACCTGTGGCATAAACAACAACCACCTGGCCGCCACAGGTTGTGGAGTGTGCGCTGCTGATGCTGGGTGCTCTGGCAGACGAGCTGGGCAACATGGACAGCAGCCGGCGGAAGGGGCTCGTGCAGGCCACCATGGCGCAGTGGACTGACATCACACACATGGTGCAGGCGCTCATACCACAGCAGATGGCAGCAGGTGGGTGGGCAACAGGCACTCACTGCATCAAGCATACTGACCACTGGTGCAACAGCACGTAGCAATGTCAGCACTGTCTTTGATGCGTAGACACCTGTGCTTGCCCGTGAGCAGATAGTGGGCATATGGTCATGAAGCGGACATGCATTGCTCGGTCATGTTGTTATTAATTTGGCCGCTTCTTATGCTGGCTGCTGTGCTTGCCTGAAACATGACACACCGCTCTTCCCCCTCCCATCCACTGTCTTCCCTGCTCCCGCAGGCAACTATGGCCTGGTGCATGGCGCCCTGCATTGCCTGCAGTGCTGGCTCAAGCTCGACCCCCAGGGCATGAGCAGCTGCCGGGTATCTCCCGGGCAGCTGTACAGCAGCCAGCCCAGCCTGCTGTCCGTGCTGTTCTCGCTCATCGGGGCCGAAGCAGCGGAAGCCGTGACGGCCGAGCGTTTGGAAGCGATGGCGACGGAAGTGCTGGCGGATCTGCTCGGGCCGGGTGCACTGGGGACGGACAGTGCGCTCGAGCGGGCGGCGCTCGATGCATCGATCCAGGCGCTGCTACAGCTGCGCGACAAGGCGCTACAGCCCGGCGAGGCCGGGATGGGGACGGCGAAGGCTGTAGCCGCGCTCGCATCGGTGCTAGCCGAGCGGGACGCTACGGCCGCCGCCGGCTGTAGCGCCGGCGCGCTGCCGCTCGCGGCGCTGCTGCTGCAGTGCGCCTCGCGTCCGGAGCGGTGCGTTGCGGAGGCGAGCGTCGAGTACTTTCTGATGCTGAACACAGTGACGTTAGAGGAGCGGGCGCAGGAGCTTGGGGCTCCGCTATTTGGGGAGCTGGCGCCGGCGCTGTTCAGGCACGCGTGCTACCCGGGCGGCTTTGTGAGTTGGGACGAAGAGGAGGAGGACGAGGAGGCGTTCAACAGGTGGGCCGTGGTTGGCAGGTGTTTGAGAATCATCATGCAAAGTTGAAGCTACTTGCCAATCAAGTGCAATGCAATGGCTGTCTGTAACACATGCTGTCGTGTGCAAACATGTATGCATGTGCGCTGATGCACCGCCATTGCACCTGCAGGTTCCGCGAGCAGGGCTTATCTGAGCTCCTGGAGACTGTGTACGCCATGATGGGCCTGCCATTCCTGACAGCACTGCGCGACAGCCTGAGGGCAGGCAGCAGCTGGCAGGAAGCTGAGGGGGCGCTGTACTGCCTGAAGGCGGTACATGCTTGTGCGAAGGTGCAGGCGGCGGCGGGTGGCAGTGTGGGGCAGGAGACGAATGAGGTGAGGCGTGCAGAGAATTTGTCATGGGGTTGTCCTACTAGACAATTCATCCAGCGCCCTCAGCGTTTGCCTTGCTGGACTGGTGATGCTGAGTTTGGCAAAGATCAGGCGCATTTCATGTGTAACTGTACCTGTGCACCCTGCTTGTGTATCACTCAAGCCATCAATGCTACTTGCACGTACAGCAGCACACACACCCCATCGTGCTTGCCTAGCAACACTCATCATACGTCACCCAACATGCCACAGGTGCTCCTGTCAATCTTTGGTGAGCTGTGCAGCCCCAGCAGCACAGTCGCCTCCTCCCTGGCGCACCCCCTGGTGTGCCAAACAGCAGCAGGGGCCATCGGCGCCTACGCAGCCTGGTTCGGCAGCACGGAAGCTTCCCCCTTGGAAGGCGCCCTGCAGCTGCTGCTGCACGCCCTGGCGCACAGGGAGAGCTGGCAGGATGCTGCGCAGGCGTTCCGGGCGCTGTGCTGCAGGTGTGCCAGCAGGCTGGCAGGCAGTGGGGCGTTCATGGGGCTCATGGATGTGGCGGCAAGGGCTGTGGCGCCATTGCCAAGCGCAGGACAGGTAGGCATTCTGCGGGCAGGTGTGGTGGCTTGGAATGTTTACATGATGAGGCATGCACGTGTGTACGCATGCAAGCATGCAGTGCCATGGTGCATGCCACTCGAGCAGCTGCCTGGCACTTGATGTCTATGAGCTTCTCCAAGTAGCATGCATCCGAGCAGTGTGGTTTCAGCGGCAGCACTGCTGTGACGAGATGTTGCATATGGTGTACATATAGGCCCCTGTGCTGTGACTACTGACCCTGGGCCGTGTGGGCTGCTGTCGACAGGTGTGCTGTTCGGTGGGCATGGATTGGGAGGACCGTGCAGCTGTGCAGGAGGGCCTCGCGCGGGTCATCGCCACCCTGGCAGTGCCAGAGGCAGCCGAGGCAGGCACGCGGCTGCTGGCACCCCATCTGGCGCGTGCCCAATCCATCGTGGCGTTTGGGGATGCCAGCGGGACACTGCATGCGGCCGCCAATGGTAATGGAGTGGGCTCCAGCAGCAATGGCAGTGGCGGCGCACACATGCAGCAGCAGCAGCAGCAGCAGCAGCAGCAGCAGCAGCAGCAGCAGCAGCAGCAGCATCACGTGCCTGCCCAGCAGCAGCTGCTGCACATGCTGGCAGATGAGCTGCGGCTGGTGGCCGCCATCATCAAGTGCATGGACTTTCCATGCGACTCGTCACTCGGCATGGCCCACCCCGCCATCCGCTTGCTGGAGGCAGCCTGGCCGTTGCTCACGGCAGTTGCTGAGTCAGAGCTGTGTCAGCAGGATCCGGGGTTGGTGGAGGCGGTGTGTGCGGTGTACAACCGGGCGGTCCAGGCGGGACGAGGTGCAGCCAAGGCACTACTGCCGATGCTACTGCGGTCGGTGCTGGACGTGTTTGTCAAGCACCATCACCCGGCGTGCCTTGATACGCTGTCGGCTGTCACGGAAGCGTTTGGGGAGGTGCAATCTGTGCCAGAGGTTGCCCTCATGCAGCGGCAAGCGCTAGCTGGGGCGGCTACTGCAGCTGACGCTGCTCTCAGAGCTCGGGTAGCTTCCGGCCAGGTGCTGGCAGCTTCCGGGGACCTTCTGCGGGCGCTGCTGGCGATGGCGGATGCGCACCTTGTGTTTGCACGGGACCTGATGCTGAGCAGTGCGGCATTGCCGGTGTGCTACGAGTGGGCGGTCGCGGCGGTTGGCCTGCGAGAACGCGAACCAGTGGCCCCTGCCCTGGCATTTTTGAGTCACTTGCTTGGGGCACTCGCGAAGCTGGCCGGTGACGCCACGAGTGACGCCGACGTCCCCGCGGCGGTCACGGGTGTGGTGGCGGGCGGCGGGGAGGCGCTCGTGCGGTCGCTGCTGCTGGGGGTATGTGACACGTGCCCTAGGCCGCAGCTGCGGAGTGTGGCGGGCGTGCTGCTGGCGCTGCTGGGCAGTGCGAGCTTGGGGCCTGCAGTCGCACAGTGGCTGCTGCAGGCCCTGCAGGCGCCGGACCTGCCAGGTGGGTCACAGGGCGTGTGGGGCGTGACAGCTTTGTTAAGTGTGATTTGATTGCTTTTGAAGGTAGTCGTGTGATGTGCTGGCAGGCACAGTTGACATCATGAGGGGCACTTGGTGCTTGTGTGCGGGCTGATATTTCTCAACCTGGCTGTTGCGGATCGTGCCCATCAGCCGAGTTGATGAGAGCAGTTGATTTGTCAATGAGCTGTCATCCACGCATGGAGAGCCCCTGTCACCCTTCACGACACATAACATTCCATAACATTCCACATGCCCACTGCTGTCTCTGCATGATGCGCAGGCATGAGCGCCGGGCTGCTTCGCCCAGAGGACTGCCAGACCTTTGCCAAGCTCGTGCTGCGCCAGCCGCCCCTGCGGCGCGGCCGCTTTGATGCACTCATCATGGACTTTGCTGCCATCGCACGAGGGGAGGGCACCAGCGACACGCTGCTGTCGTATGAATTGTGATGCCAGGCAACCGTGCAGCCACCCGGCAGTCGGTGTGCAGAGGCTGCAGAGCTCTGTCTGCATCGGTGCTGCATTGTTGGGTGCCATCAACTCAACTGTGTGGTTCAGCACGCTCTGTACATGCTGTTGGAGGTGGTGGACAATCACGTAAGTGATTTGTTTGTGTACCATCAAATGTGTTTCGCATCGGCATGCAGGTCAAGTACATGCGTTATGCTATACTTGCCTGCCAGCATGGTCCTGTTAGTAATCGGTTGCATGAATATTGGAACGCGCCATTCACAAAGCTCTGTGGGTGCAGTGGTTGCTTTTGTTCAAGAGAGCTTGTTGCCATCATGACTGTCACTCGCCACGTCAACCCCTGTAGCACACAGCACCGCAACAGCTGCAGCGGTATTGATGCTTTCAAAGCAGTTTGGCTGTTACTGCAAGAGCTGCTGCTGCTACTCCTGCTGCTGCTACAGCAGCTACCACAACAACCCTGTTTCTATTGTTTTTTTTTGGCTCAGCCATCCTGCACCACATTGCTTGTATGTACCACTGGCCAGCAAAGTCAGTTGGTCAGTAGCGCTGCTGCAGCAAACACTGTTCCTGGCTGCTATGTCATGTAACGATGCTATGTAATGATGCCAACAAGTCACGAGCACTTCATCTGTGACTCGATTTGGTTTACATCGCCATGCAGTGCTGTTGCATCAGTTGTGAAGTATGACAAGCGCACTTCAGTAGCATGCGTTATGTGGAGGTTGCCGTAGGGAACCAGAACCTCCATAGCAAGATCGCCATGCATGAATGATGAGGATGAGTACACGTGATCATTTGTTGTTTTGTAAGGCAAGTTTGGTGAGGCCAGTGCAACACAGTGATTGAGCAGATTGTATGATGAGCCACACTTACAAGTATTTGCAGACACCGCTGTGCACGTGTGGAACAAATAAAGCAATGTGAAGACGGAGCACTGAGCCCAAAACACAACAACCCTCAGGATTTAGCGCTGACAGAAACCTTGTGACAAAGCATTGCGGTGTCACAAAGCACAAGAAATGCCGTCTGACTCGACGAACTTGTGTTGCATTGCACATCAGGAACACAGCTGCACTCGAGCCACGTGTATGTATGTACCAAACAAAATGTGCGTAGACCATTGAGCACTGTACATGTGTTTTGTGGCAAGAGAGTTCATCCAAACTGCTGGCAAGTTCAGCGGACTGCTGAACAGTCCAAGATCACAGAGCAGGCTACAGAGCCCCAAATGCAAAGTGCAATCATCACTGAACAAACATGACATGCAGTTGGTTGCAAAGCACTCGGGTGCTGCGTGCTCCTCCAGTGGCCGGTGTACCCTTCCCAAGGCTCAGCTGCGATGGTCATTGACATAGTTGATTACCTGCGAGGCAGGCCAATTGCTGCTGGTTGTCATGCTGTCACACTCGATCGTCCACGCTGGAAACACATTGCAACGTCCTCAGCCGCTGATAGCATCATGCTGCAAGCTGGTCAATGCACTGCCATTGCTGATCACCTTGGCTGCTGACGATTTTACTCGTCTCACAAGCAATATGCGAAGTGAAATGCCGTCACACTGACCTTGTCCCAACCCGCCAGCATCGCTAGCCGGCAAAACTGCCCGAGATGCTTGACTGCCATAGCACTAGTGCGTGCACCACCCACCTCACTGGAGCCATCGCGCTGCCACCCCACCCTGTTCCAAGCAACAGCAATAGCTGCACGCCACCCACCCCACGCGATCCATTATGCTGCCACCCCACCCTATTCAATGCCACAGCACTAGCTGCTTGCCACCCACCTCACTCGACCCATCGCGCTTGTCAAACTGCTCCACGATCGCCGTGTCAATGATGCGCGTGATGGTGTCGTCCGAACTGTCCATGTCCCTTGCGCCCGATGCTGCATCGCTAGCCGCCCCGGCCTTGCTGTAGCTGCCGCTGCCGCTGCCGCTGCTGCCGATGGAGGTGCCGCGCCGCGCGTGCTCGATGATGCTGCGTATCTGGTCCGTGGATTGGCTGTTGGCGGGTGCGCGGAGGTAGGTGTGGTTCATGCTCATGGCCTCTGTGGGCAAGTTGGTCCTGTCATCGCAGAGCACGAGGAGGAAAAGCACCACAGTGTGTATCGGCAAGTCATGTGTGACAGCATATGTGTTTGGAAGTTGTCAGTGCACTGCACTTGTGTGCAACAGTGCGGCGTTTCTCAGTGCGTGCCACGTAACTTGGGGTACCCACAGCGTCTGCTTGGAGGCCCCACAACGAAAGCACTCATGCGTGCCAGGTGCTGACGTGCTGCACAACAACCTGACATGGCAGGCTTGCTGACCCAAAGCCACACAGCCGCCGCACGCATCCCGGGCCAAGCACACTCACTTGAACCAGGCGTTCTGCGTGATGCCCTCCATGGTGATGCGCGCGCGCGGGTCCGGCAGCAGCATCTGCCGCAGCAGCTCCCGGCACTCTGCACTGACGCCCAGCTGGTCGGGGATGACGTACTTCTGGCCCACCATCTTCTCAAGCATGGAGAAGATCTCATACGAGCGCGTGGCGCCGCCGCATGACTTTGGGGATTCAAACGGGTAGCGGCCGCACAGCATGACATACAGCATGACGCCGCACGACCAGATGTCGGCCACCTGGGGACAAACGAGCAGCAGGTCACAGCTAAGGCAGGTGAACGGTGACAGTGCAACTGCAGTTGGGCATGGAAGCCTTGAGCAAGCCGAGCAGCCATGCATGTGAGATGCTTGGCAGCAACTTGCATCCAACTGACAGGACAAGCCCACTCAATTCAATGGCAGGCAAAGCTGTTGTGCTGCGCCCAGTTGAGTGCATTGTAATGCACAGCAACAACACATGTGACTAGCATGTCAGGATACCAAATGAACCGTGCCATGTGCCATACAACACCACCATGCACTGTGACGATGCACACACTGAACCCCATGACCCAACTCACCTTGCCGTCGTACTTGCCATCTCTAGATGGACTGACCAGCACCTCAGGCGCCATGTAGGTGAGCGTGCCAACCTTGGACTTGGCTGCGCTCTTGAAGTCAGCTTTGCTGTAGCCGAAGTCACAGATCTTCAGCAGTGGCAGTGGCAGCTTTGGCACCACCTGCGGCAGTGCAGTGCCCGCGTGGCATGAATGTCCACCAGCATCCTTGCTAGCTTATCGGTGACCTGATTGCTGACCTGATGCTGACTGTTGCCGAGTTGGATAGCTTTGCGGATCCATTGCTGGCGGCGTCTGCCATATGCTGCGCATGTAGGCAGCTAGAAGAGGGAAACAACTGCTGCACACGAGCGCAACAGCAACAATGAACGCACGAACCATCATGGCATGTCCATGATCGCAGGCCCCGCTGCCAAAGGCTCATTGGCAAGGAAAGCAGCGGCGCACCTGCAGCAGTGTGTTCTCCAGCTTGATGTCCCTGTTTGCCACGCCGCGCTTGTGGCAGTAGTCCACGCCAACCACCAACTGCTGGAAGAACCAGCGTGCCACTGCCTCCTTCAGCCTGCCTGCCCGCTGCACATAGTGGAACAAGCTGCCTCCCGTTGCGAACTCCATCACGATGCAGATGAACTGGCTGGTCAGAAGCACCTCCTTGAACTGAATGATGTGAGGGTGCCGCATGAGGCTGTGGTTCACTATCTCGCCCTCCACGTACTTGTTCACGTCTGTGCGCTGCAGCATCTTGACGGCTACAAGCTCCTGCGTCTCTTTGTTGCGCGCCAGCTGCACGAACCCAAACGAGCCCTGCCCCAGCGTCTGCACCTTCTCATACTTGGCACTCTCTGCCAGCGGGTCCAGGTGATCGGTGCTGATGGGCTGGTGCTGCGAGCTGGGCAGGAGCATGGCTGCAGGCTGCTGGGCCGCGCAGCACGCCCCTGCTGCGGGCTGCTAGTGCTGGTGCTCCGCTCGCTGTCGCCCAGATTGGTGGGTAGACGGCTTGTATGTACTGTGAAGCTTGGATATTGACTGGCGCTGCTGTTCCTGTGTCCTGCAGACAACCTGGCCTACTACGACACTCCCAACCACGCCCTTGTTTGGGAGGTATAGGAGCCTGATTGCAGCTCAAGCAGGCGCGTATGCGAGCTGATCACACAGATTTTACTCCTGTATTCGGTGTAGAAGAGGCCTTCCTTACAGTTTCGCTTCCTGACGTGCTTGCGTGATTTGCGTGATGAACACGTGCTGATCACGCTGTGTCAAGGCTCGATACCCATTAATTATGCAGCGTCATCTGCACAATAGCGCACACACACACACAAGGTGTGCTCCCAACAGCATGATTGGGGACTCGCAACCAACGTGCCGCCGCTGTTCCTCATGAAAGTGCCAGTAAGAGCGAAGGCCCAATGCCAATGACACACAAATTTGAGTGTTAAGCGTTTGCAGAATACAATTTTGCAACAGCAGCACATGTAGGATTACTATAGACGCAAGTGCACGATGATGCAACCACTGAAGACGCATCACTTGGCAGACAATTGATGATATGAATTTGCTCGACCATTCTGGATGCTTGAGGTGTGCAGCGGTGCCTGGAGCAGCATCAGAACTTGAACACCTGCGACTCGGTGTAGCCCATGTCCTTCAGCAGGCCCGTGAGGGGTCCCTGGGTCTTGTCTGGCGCCTTGTCGCCGCTCAGCGCCTTGTAGAGTGGTGGTGGCCCGCACACCTGCACGTGCCAAGTTGGTGCCAAGGAGAACAATGAGCAAGGTCTCTATTGATGCAGCGCGATCATGCAACTCCCAACCTGGTACCCAACAGCAGCCAATGATTGCAGGTACATGCATACAGCATTTGACCCAAGTAACCACTGCCTACCATGATGAGGTTGTCATCAGATGGAGGGGGCATGTGCTTCTCGATTACAGCTCTATCGATGTACCTGCAGCACACAAATGCAGGCGATGAAGCTCATCAGGACACGCAGAACCACAGGCAAGCATGTTTCACCGATTGGGAGCAGTAACGCATGCTCGCAGTTGCAAAAGCTCCAGCAGCACTGTCACAGCATGTACTAATGGTCGACTGTACGTAACGCGTCTTGACAAAACAGCATGTACAGACAGCAGCTGGCACCAGTCGGGCAAGCACAACTGGCTGAGCAGTGCTCTCCATGGCTGCTAGCATGTCACGCACCCGACACCGCCCTTCCAGAACACACCACCCCACTTCGGCTTGTCTACCATGTAGTACACCTGCATGCAGCAAGGGGAGCAAGCGGCATGAAGGTATGACAGTCAGCAGACAAAGGCTTAACTTGAGTTGACACAACCACCAACAACACACAGCCAAAGGGTGACACCATCCTGTCATCCCATCATCGACCTCTGCATTCTTGAAGAGATGTTCCATGCATTTCTTGCAGCCATGTCATGCAATTGCAAGGAGACTACCCGTCGAGCATCCACGATGCTCAGCCAGGCAGCAGCACCTACCCTGAAGTTGTCGTGCTTGGCTGCCATGTCATCCAGCTTGTCCTTCAGGATGATGTCATTCTCACTCTGGTTGGCAAAGATGAATGACACCTACAGGAGCACAGTTGAGAACGGCACCGAACATGGCTCATCAGCATGACGGCGTGCGTCCTGTGCATCCTTTAACATGGAAAAAGCCAAGACCGGTCAGAGGGGAAGCTGATAGCAGGGTGATGCACGTGTAGTTGCTAACGTGCTGCAGAAGCTTGGTGTTGTTGAAGCCATGGCCCTGGCAACACATTGTTCTGTCCATGCACACAATCGCTTTGCGTAGCAGCCATCACGGCTAACCCACCTGTGTCTTGTCATCTGGGTTGCGCAACACCTCATCTGCCACCTGTGCAACAAGTTCAAGCAGGCTTGTGTAGTCAAGGACCATCGTGTCGTGCAACAGTCTGCCACATGCCAACTATGAGGTGTGTGCCCTGGCTGGCGCTGAGCACTGCTACTCATCGCTGATCAAGCTGTTCAAAAGGCGGTCCAGTTGCTGATCAAGCTGTTCGTCGCTGATCAAGCTGTCCAGCGATTGCAAGCTGTCCAGCGATTGCAACCTGTATTGACCACTCAGCACTTCGTCTGCTTGCTTGTTTGTCTCTTGGTCGTGTTGCAGTACAGCTGCTGCCACCCAGCCGGTTTTCTGCCAACACCTTTGGGCGCACAAGTGACATGTTGCAGCTGTGGCTCTTACCTGCAGCATGGGTGTGAGCCCAGAGCCACCCGCAATCAAGCCAATGTGCTTCTTGTGGTTGGCCTTGTATGGGTACCTGCATGCCGCCAAAATGATAAGGCAAGCACATTGACACTATGTGAAAGGGCTGTTGCTGAAGGTCTCGCAAACTCTCTTACGGCACATGCTTGCTAGCAATACAAATTAGTTGAGGTGAGCCTGTGAAGGACGCCACAATGCCATGCGACTGTTAGTTCAACAATGCTTGCTGTACAAATATCATGTTGTGACCATTCAATTGAGGCTAAGACATGCATCTCACTTTGGTAGAGGCCCTTTGAATGCCAAGGTCTCCCCTGCCTTCAGCTCCCCGATGTGCCTGTGTCACGTCAAAGACACCCACATCACACTTGTGGAATGTGCTACACTGCTCACAAGATCAAAGCAGCATAGCCTGATACACAACGCCATGCCTTGCAAGCTCCTAGCTGCTGCTCATGAGCCTTCGCAATAGAGGCTGTAGCCACAACGCATTTGCTTACTTGGACATTTTGCCTGTGGGGTACACCTGCAATGGTGGGCAAACAGATCACAAAGGTGCCGCACTTAGC
>VFQR01002586.1_pt1 | contig 11288 bp, 12 predicted proteins | sample 3512321 | NCBI WGS metagenome assembly VFQR01 (sample SAMN10412374, study PRJNA504923) | tailings metagenome | isolation source: Relicate 3 Philex TSF1 revegetated site | place: Philippines: Tuba, Benguet | collected 2017-08-29
ACCGAAGCGAGCCGCAGAAGCAGAGGATCGTCGCGAATGAACGGCCCGCTGTTTGCTGAGAAGATCAAGATCTCTGCGTTCCGCGGGATCACGGAGCCACTGGAACTCGACTTCACCGCGCCCGTGACGTTGATCTACGCTCCCAACGGCACAGGCAAGACGACCTTCTGTGAAGCAGTCGAATGGCTCTTGACGGGTCAGGTTGAGCGCTTGCGGGAGGGTTCGTCGTGGAGTGACAAGATCTTGCGATCGGCGTTCCTCGACGGCGTCACTCCGCAGGTAGAAGCCATCCTGCGCATCGGCGAGAAGGCCCACCAGGTCTGGCGGACGCCCGAGGGCGCCTGGATCGACCATCAGAGCGGGAGTCCGTGGCGGGCCGGCGATATCCTGGAGATGTTCGCCCCGACTGCGGCGGCGCCGAACAAGCATCACAGGAGTGCGATAAGCCTGCGCCAGCACTATCTGCGGGGAACGCGGTTTCTGACTAGTGAGGCGCTTGCCGCTCTCGTCGATAATACTCCCGGGAGCCTTGAAAGACGTAAAGATGTGTTCGCCGATCTCCTCGGCATTCGCCACCTGCGCGATGCTGAACAGGACAGCGAGAAGTACGCCAATGAACTGGCGACCTCTTTAAAGATACTTGACGGCCGACGTAGCACCCTGGTCGCGGAAGCAGAGCAATTGCGTGCCGAGCTCAAGGAAATGGCGTCCGGTGAGCAGAGCGCGGACTCCAGCCTGGCAGCGGCGGAAAGGCTGTTGGGCCTGGGTCCATCGGGCTTGGACACCCCACGCCGGATCGAGGCTGTAGTGGGGGCAATCGCTAAGCGACGCTCCGAGGAGAACTTGAGGTCTCAGGCTCTGGACGCGCTGGCGCCTTTCGGGTCGCGCAAAACCGAGCTCGATGCTCAGATCATCGCCCTTTGCCGCGTCGAGTCCGCAGCGGTCAAAGCCGTCGAAACGGCGCAGCTCGAGCGCCAGCAAGCGCAGGATCTAGTTCGGGATCGCGAAAAGGACGTGCAGACGGCGGAGGACCAAGTAGGACGATTGGAGGCGGCAGAGGACACACTTCGAAAGGCCCTCGAACTCGTGCTACGAGCCTCCTTGCAGGCTGGCCCGTACCTTTCTGGCTCCACCCCGACCCTCTCCAATCTGGCTGCTAGCGCCCCGGAGATGCGGTGGGACGAGGCGGCCCGCCAAGCCAAGCGCGTCCAGTTGCGCGATGCTGTAAACGCTGAACCGCGCATCAACCGACTTATCGCGGAACAGACCCGCCTTGCCGAACAACGGGCGGCCATAGCTGGCCAGTTGGCAAGCGCCGAAGAGATGGCACGCCTGCGGTTGGAGGCTGATGAGAGGGAAGCCGCCGCGACGCGCGCGCATTCGGAGGCCGAGGCGCTCGCAGGTCCCGTCGCAACCTTGCAGTCGGCCGGCCGCGCTGTGGTCGATCACCAACATGACGAGGATGCCGAGTGCCCTTTGTGTGGCCATGATTGGGTGGAGCGCAAGAAGCTACTGGAGGCCATCCAACGTACATTGAACGCTGCGCCTACGATCGTGACGGCGGCGCGAACGGCCGCCGACTCAGCAGCGGCTGCTGCGCGGGCGGCGCGAACCGCAGTGACCGACGCTGTCCAGAGGCAAACCCAAGTGGAGGTTTTAGACAGGGAGGCGCGCGATCTACAGGCGAAACTTGAATCAGATCAACACATTCTTGGCGCGATGGACGCACCGCTGACGGAGCCGGAGCGCCGACGTGTCTTGGACTGGGCCGAGCGGCGGCTCAACCTTGCCGATACTCTTGCTGCCCTCAGCGCCGCGCAGACGGACCAACTATCAATTGTGAGCCCCGACGGGTTGCGGTTCTTGGACCCTGACTCCCCGATCTCGAACTTGCGGGAACGCCTTGACCTAACCATCGCGATGCGCCGCAGAGACTTATTGGATGCGGCGAGCTTCGCCCGCCACGCCCTGGAGGTCGCGCGGACTGCAATGGCCGAAAAAATTGCGGCCGAGGCGGGCAGGCAGTCAGTGCTCGGGGTGATCCGGCGCGACCAGGCAGCGGCTAAGACTGAACGAGATTCGATCCTCGGCCTTTGGATCAAAGCGGCTGGAGAGCAACCCTGGGCGTCTGACGGTCTGGAGCGCTTGCGCGAGAACGTAGCGTCTGTAGTCAAGGACCTCGACAGAGCCGAAAGCGAAGTTGCGTCAGCGCAAGCGTCGTGGGCAGTTGAAGCCAAGCACGCAAGGCTCGCCAAAGTCGAAGCGGACCTCGCGCCGATCAACGCCAAACGCGCTCGGCTAGATGCGAGCAGCGACACCGCAAAGCGTCTGCAGGCGAAATTCCGTGACAGCTACATTTCCGCTAGCCAAGCGCAGGTCGGTGGCCTGAGTCGGGTGGTCAACGGTCTGTTCCTTCGCATGCACGCAAATCGCATTGTCGATCGGATCGATCTTGGGCAGTCAGAATCGTTCCTACACTGGTTTGCGGACGCCGGCGACGCGCAACTCGATCCGGGTCGGGATTTCAGCAATGGCCAACGCCAGGATCTTGCTCTGGCGCTGTTCCTCGCTCGCGCCCGAGGCCTTGGTGGGACGTTCTTCCTGGACGAGCCCGTTGCGCATCTGGACGACCTCAATCGTGTTGGGCTTATGGACGTCTTTCGTGCGGTGGCTATGGAAGGCGGCGGGCGCATCCGATTAGTCGTCACCACCGCGAGCCGGAGCCTCGCGCGCCACATGGTCGAGAAGTTCGGTGCCATCGGGCAAGACTCTCCGAAAGACGCAACCATGCGGGTCATCGAATTAACTGGGAATGGTCGGCTGGGCGTCCGCCAGCAACAGGTTTATCCGCTTGGAAATTTGGCCGGCGTCGGCTGAGCCACGGCAGGTTAGGTAAAGAAGGGCTTGCTCGCGCGCCATAGATTGACCCAGATCGGGCCGACGATAGAGCCTTCTACTCAATTCACACTATCGCATGGCGGAGCGTCTAAGGGTCGGACTCGCGCTAACACTTCGCCGGCTACCGCCCCTCTTCGCGAGCGATCTGCGCTCGGATCTCGTCGACCCGCCGCTGCTGATCGGCGCGGTCGTTCGGCCGGGTGAGGCGGCTGAGGCGATCCTCGGCGCTGGCGAGGTATCCCCGCAGGCGTTCTAGGCGGAGCATGCGCTCGTGAGCCTGCTCCCGTGCCTGCTGCTCGGCGTTGCGTCGGCGGGCCTCCTCGGCATAGGCGCGATCAACGCGTTCACGTGAGGCCTGCTCCTCCCTTTGCCGCTGCTCCTCGCGCTCGCGGTAGTGTTCCTGCATTCTTCGGTTCTGAGCCTCGCGCGCCTCGAACTCCGCTCGCCGTGCTTCGACCTCGCGCCGGTGGATCAGGGCGGCCTTCTCGGCGATGGCCTGCTGCATCACTCGGGTGATGGCAGCTTCGTTCTTGGCCTTGGCGTCGAGGGCGAGGGTTCGGATCAGAAGCTCGGCAAGCTCGGTGTCGATCAGTTCGAGATTGTCGCCGGCGCCCGCAACTGTCATGTCATAGGCAAGCTCGGTGACGAGGGTTTCCGAGACCGGCCGACGGATCGTCGTCGTCGTGGTTTCCGGGCGGGGGTCCGCTTCCAGGGCGGCGCGGCTATAGGTGATCTTGACCCGCGCGCGGATGCGGCAGGTGCGCTGCGGCGCCGTCCCGCCGATCTGGGTGCCACGAACCTCCTCGGGGTCGATGGCAATGGCGCCCTCGGCCGAGACCTCGGTGACGAAGGCCGGCCCGAACATGCCAAGGCTGAACATGCCGGCGGGGCTGCTCCCAAGCGTCAGGATCTGCTTCATGGTCGGCTCGACGGCCTCGAACTCCAGGATCGCGACGCGGCGGCATTCGAGGTCACCGAGGGTTTGAGCGAGCACCGGACTGTTGGGAGCCGCGCCGAAGGCAACTGCTGCGAATGCCGCGAGCACGGCCACGAGACGTTTAGGCGAACGGGGGCTTGGACGGCGGAGAGCGGAGATCATCGAGATGGCTCACATTGTTGAGGCATAAACAGTTCGCAATTGACCGCGCCAACACGGCGGAGAAGCCCCTCAGGCGCCGGTCACGGCAGGTTGTCGACGGTCGCGTAGAGGCGCCGGTCGGCGGTGACCTCCAGCGTGTAGGTGATGGGGTGGCTCCGGGTGAGGACGAGACCATTCGGCCCGGTCAGGGTGAGGCCGGCCGCACAGTGCTGGACCTCTGCGGCCAATGGTCTTTGGCGGATAGCGTCGAGCTCGATCTTGTCGAGAAGGTTGAACCTTTGCTGCGGATCGTAGTGGCGGCGGATGATCGAGATCACGAGCTCCTGCGCATCCTTTGACGCGCAGTTCCGCGCGGCATCGCGATCCTCGACGACGACGGCCATGACGCCGCCGCCCAAGATCAAGGCGCCGGCCGCGGCAGCACCCGCAACCGAGGTTCGGTCGCGCCGGATGGCGCCGGCCCGGACCTCGCGAACGATCTGGTAGAGCAGCAGAGAATTGCCGAGGACGCCGAACGCTAGGGCGATCGGCACATAGGCGATGAGGATCAGGCTCATGCCCGAGGCCTGCTTCAACAGGACATCGCCGACGATGACCGCCAGCCAGAGCGCCACGAGGATCCAGGCGAAGGCGACTTTGCGCCAGACGGCCCAGTAGATCGTGAAGATCGCCGCCGGCACGTTGTACTGACTGTCGTCGAGGGCCGGTAGCCAAAGGCGACGAGGGCGCTGGCTGAGCGCGGCGGATGCGATCTGGGCAAAGGAGACCCGCTCGATCGGCCGCTCGCCGAGGCCCTGAGCTCCAAGGATGCCTGCAAAGCGTAGCTGATAGTGATCGAGCTTGGCGGGCTCGACGAACTGGCCGAGCACGGCCGGATCGATGAGGTCCTGCATCACGCGCGGTGAGGACTGAGGCACCGCGCCGGGCGGACCTATGGATGAGCTTGCGGCAGTTGTATCGGTCATGGAGGCATCCTCTATGTTGTAGCATAAACGCTGTAGTCATAAACGCGTCAAGGCGATCTGGTCGCGCCTTGTGAAGCGCGACCGACCCAGTCCTGTTCGTCAGCTTGTGGCCGCCAATATCCGGCGACTGAGAGAAGAGCGCGCGATCAGTCAGGAAGAGCTGGCCCACCGCGCCGACCTGCACCGGACCAACATCTCGAAGATCGAGCGCGGGCTTCATGCGGTCTCGGTCGACAATCTCCACTGGATCGCCAGAGCGCTGGGCGTCGAGGCGGCCGATCTCCTGAAGCGGTGACTATCCCGCCCCGACGAGTGCGGTGGCATCCTTGGTTTGGCGTAGCTTGTGTAGCTACACCCGTCGCAGTGCGCGATTGCGATTGTCCCCGTGATTTGCTGCATTTGTTTCCCGTGGGGAGGGAACAATGGCAAAGCACCTCGTTGTCGCGATCGATTGGTACGGTCCGTATCCAGGGTTGCCCGATACGATGGCGGCGCTGGCAGAATACGACTGGATGCAAGGACTATATCTGGCGATTGGCAAAAGCGAGACGCAGCCTGAGCACGGAATGCAGTATGTTGGTATTTCAAGATCTCTTCACACGCGGGTGAAGTCTGATCACGCCACGCTCGCGAAGATCAGTGACTTAACTATTTGGCTGGGCGAGGTGGGTACGGCTCAACCTTCAGGTAAAAGGGTCAAAAAGACCCCGGCGACTCTCGATTATCCTGAGTGGTTGATGGCTTATTACATGGCGCTTCCGCTCAACAGCAAGAAGAAAGCTAACAGTCCCCCAGTTCCGATCTCGCTATTGAACCGATGGTGGAAGAGGGATTTTGTTACCCCTTATGTCAAGCGGCCGGATCCAAGCTGGCCGGACTTTATCGACTACTTGGGCCCCGACTTCTCTACCAAAATCGTTTGGTTTGGCAAGAAAATGAAGCGGATTAAGCCTCTCGGCATTTGAGCACCGCACCGCTTAGCCAACGCGCCCACCTTTGGATCAGACGCCGTTGGAGATTTGATGGATCAGGCGTCACCATCGAGGCCAGTGCCGATGGGCGCTCCGCCGAGGTAAGGGAACCCCGCAGCTGCAAAGGCTCCGACGATCCTCGCCTTCACATCCACGGAGGGCGCACCGTTGCGGCGCTTCGCGAGGGAGTGGAGGAACCAGGTCCCGAACACCTCGTGGCGGGCCAGCGCGACCACGGCGAGCTCGCGATCCTCGACGAGATAGAAGGCTCGCTGACCGCTCAAAGCCTCAGCGCAGATGGGGAGGGTTCCGAGGCAGTTCTCCAGCCGGATGCCGGCAGCCCTGAGTTCCGGGATCGATCGCAACGGCCTGATCGTCTCCGTGCCGCGCAAGGGCGGCTCAGGAAGTACAAGATTGCGGATGAGGCGGGCGAAGAGGTGTTCGATCCGCGAAGGGTTCTCCAGGGCATTGAGCGATCGCCTGATCGAGGCCTGCGTGAGATCGGGCCGAAGGCGCGCTATCCCATCCTGAACGAACAGGATGCCTGCCGCGCCGAAGGTCCCGATGAGCCGCCCTCGATAGCCAGCAACCACATCGCCCGGCGCATCGGCGATGCGGAGGATCGCGCGTTCCGTCGACGCCCGCAGATCCCCATAGGCACGGCGGCGCAGATCGTCGCCGAGGACCTTTGCGAGCGCCTCGTAGGTCGCGGGCTCGAACAGCTCTGGTCCGAGGCGCATCAAGGCGCGGGTTGAGCCGGGATCACGATCCCAAACGGCCTTGAGCACCTGCCGCCGCGCGCTGGAGGCGAGCGCTCCTGCGAGCCAAGCCTCGGTCGCGCGGCCGTGCCTCGCCATGCCGGCAAGCGCCATGGCGATGTAGTGGCGCGTGTGGGCGGGCGCCTCGACGACAAAGCCATCGAGACCCGGCTCCAACGCGCAGAGGCGGTCGAGCGCCCCCGCCGCCCAACCATAGAGCGGTTCGAGCGCAAGGGTCTGCTTGCGGCTTCGTGATCTCGGTCGGTTCTTGTGGCGGTTGCGGGCGCCATATCGCGGGCGTGCGTGATCGATCCCGATCATGGGGTTATCCTTTCTGGGATGGTGTCGATGGGGTGAGAGGAGTCGGCGCGCCGAGGTACGGCCGGCGCCTCAGGTCTTGGTCTTCGCCCTGCGGATGATCAGGATCTCGCCCGGGTCGAGGACGAAGCGCCGCGTGCAGGGAACAACGGCACAGGTCGAGCGCTTGAGCGCGGCGAGGCCGTCGCTGTCGATGAGCTTGAGCCAGGTCCGGCCAGCCCTGATCGCGACCGACCAATGGGCCTCGAGCCCGCCGATGCCGATGATGGCAACGGAGCCTCTGCCAAGCCGCCGCCGAAGCTCATGCCAGAGCGATGAGAGCTGCGGCGCGTCTCTGACCTTGTGGCGTATACGCTGCACGCGAAGCCGAACGTCGAGGCGGCGCTCGACCCGTTTGCACGCGGCCTTCAGGAGGCGACGCACCTGCGAGAGCGTCAGGCCCTCGCGCAGGGACTTGCGGACCTTGCGCCGGGCACCACCGACCTTGCACAGGAGGCGCGCGAACAAGGCGCGGGCCTCGTTGCCGTCGAGCGCCGGGCAGAGATAGCTGACCGCGTTGACGATGGCATAGACCCCGCAGAGCGCGTCGAGCGATCCCTGTTGGAACGGGACGGGGCGGTCCCGCACGCGTGCTTTCGAGGGGTGGCGGACCATGAGGCTCACCACTCGTCCATCAGCATGATCGTCATGACCCGCCGCGTGACGGAGGCGTCGGCCGGGTTCTCGGAGCCGTAGGTCAGCGAGAGGTCGTAGTAGTCGATCTTGAAGGCGATGCGCGCACCCTCATGGTCGAAGGCACCGAAGTCGTGCTCGCCATGCGGATCATTGTCAGTGCAAAACTCATCAAATCCCCTGACCCGTTCCAGGATGATCCGCTGCGCTTCGCCGCCGAGGCGCAAGATGCCCTGCGTGAGCATCACCTGGCCGCCGACAAAGGTCGTGCGGAAGGTGTCGTTGAGGCAGCGGATGATCGTGCTGCGCGCGGCCTCCGCGACGGACACCGCGTCGCGCTCGTTCCCGTCGCAGGCATGTATTTGGTTGCCATTGTTCATCATATGTTCCTTTCATAGCTTGCCCCTAGGGCGAGGTCGAAGCGGCGGATGAGCGCGACGGGCCCGCCGTCGTCATCCGCCAGGGTGAAGCCCTCAGCTGGTGCGAGGGCATGCATCGGCCTGTGGGGGCCGAGTTCGAGATGGGAGAGGGGCACGCCGGCTGCGGCGAGGACGCTGCGGTCCGCTGTGCGCGGCAGGGCCTTGTTGAAGTGCGACGCGCCGATCACCGGAATGCCGCCGAGGGCGGCCGAGGCGCCGGCAATGCCGTGGCGCTGCCAGTAGCCATCCATGCCCGGCCGCTTGAAGCCGTGGATGGCACAGAGCGCGAGGTCAGACGGGTGCGCCCGGATCAGTGCCCGCCAGCGGACGAGGAACTCGTGGCGCAGCGCGAGCGAGGGCTCATGCAGCCCGCCTGGCCGGTCCCGCGCGAGACGCATCGCGACGAGGTCGGCAAAGCGAGAATGAACAATCGACCGCGTCCCGAAGGCATCGTAGCAGCCGAGCAGCAAGGCCCGGTGGCCGCTCCTCAAGCTCACGAACCGGGAAGCGCTGGTAAAGTCGAGGTCGAAGACCGGATAGGGCGGCTGCTTGCCGTGGGTGTCGCCATACGAGGGATAGGTCTTGCGCGCGAGCCCGACCAGGTCCCCGGACCGCCAGGCCGTCACCAACTGATCGCCGCCGATCTTCCGGGAGACAGGGTCGGCGTCCATGCCGATGACCAGCATCGCACCGGGATGATGTGCGTCGAGCAGGCGCGAGGCCCCCGCGCATAGGCCGGCAGCCTTGGTCGAAAGCAGCGCAGAACGCCGCTCATCCTCGCCGAGAGCGCCGATGGGATTGCGCAGGCGGAAGAAGCCACCGGGCAACAGGATCGCGTCGAGGATGTGCCAATCGCGGCGATCGACCAACCCCTCGACAATCCGCATCAGGACCGGTCCCCGTCGCCGCGCAATCGGCGGGGGACGGGCGCTGTGTCCAAGGACGGCGACGCTGACCACGGACGCAGTGCTGGGGCCAAGCGGCGGGTCATGCGCGCCGGCAGGCATAGGGGATCGATCACAGTCTGGGACCATGTCTTAGGCTCCGGTCATGGATGGGAGGGGAGAAGGCTCGACAGACCGCGCGAGGCTGCGGTCGCACTGCACATCAGGCGAGGCACCCGGCGCAGGCTTGTCGTTTAGATCAGCCCGACGAGCTTGCGCTGTGCGGCGGTGTCGCCGTCGATATAGCCTTGCGTCGTCTCGATGGACCGGTGACCGGCAAGGAGCTGGACGTCTCGCAAGCTCGCCCCGGCACGATGCGCCTGCCGCGCCGCGTTGGTGATGAAGGTCCGCCGCCCTGAATGCGACGAGCAGCCTTCAAGACCGAGCTCCGCATAAAGCGCGACGAACCAATTGACGATGGAGTTCGCTCGCATCGGACCACCGCGCGCCGAGACGATGATCGGCCGATCCGGGAGCAAGTCGCTCCTGAGGGCGCCACGTCGCAGGGCGCCGAGCGCGGCTTTGAGCTCCGGGTGAATGGGCACGCGCCTACCCGAGCCCTTCTTGGCAATTGACGATTGGATTGCGACGACGTCGCCGACACGGCCGCGGTCATTGAGCACCATGGACCAGGTGAGGCCGGCGATCTCGGCGGCCCTTAGGCCCGCCTGCACCGACAGCAAGACCATCACCCGGTCGCGATCGGCAAATGTGTGTTGACGCACCCTCGCAAGGACACGCGTGAGCGCGCCCGGCGAGAGCACCTTGGCTTGGCGCCCCAGCATGGGATCAGTCTCCAGAAAAGATGAAGAGGGAAGGCCGTCGAGAAAAGCTGCGAAGGGTCGGAGCGCGTAAAGGCGACGCTGATCAGGCCTGAAAGGGGGCAGTAATCGCAGCAAATTAACAATAGCACACACGCCAAGAAATGTCAAATACTCTCATGATATCAGATATTTGGATGGATTCCCGCGATGATGCAGCTCGCATGGCTCTTCACGTCACATCGGCCACTCGCGCCGATAGTAGCGTCCGCTTCGCCCCTCTAGAGCGGACATTGTGGATCCGAGACCGATCTTTGGACCGCCCGAGGATGGAGTTTCCGGGCCTTGGTCACGGTTGCTGGCAGGGAGCGCCACCGGGATTTTGCAGCGAGATCGGAGGCTTGTTGCCGATGGCCCCGTGCGGCCGATCCTCGTTGTAGTATCTGCGCCAAGCCTGCAAATTTTCCGCGGCGTCCGCAAGCGTCAGGAACCAATGGGCGTTCAGACATTCGGCTCGGAGGCGCCCATTGAACGCTTCGATGAAGGCATTGTCGGTCGGCTTGCCGGGGCGCGAGAAGTCAAGCGTGACGTCGTTGGCATAGGCCCACAGGGCAAGGTCCCGGCTGACGAACTCCGAGCCCTGGTCGACGCGGATGGCCTTCGGATAGCCCATGGCGGTGCAGGCCTCATCAAGGATCCGCACAACGTCTTCCGCCCTGTAGCTGAACCGCGGATCGACGACCGGCGAGAAGCGGCTGAACGTGTCGACAACGGTGAGGACCCGGATCTTCCGGCCGGTTGCGAGTTGATCGTGGACAAAGTCCATGGCCCAGGTCTCGTTGGGCCGCGTCGACGGCCGCAGGTCATCGCGAAGCTTCTCTAAATCCCTCGAACCTTCTTCTGGTTGATGATCCTGCCTTCGCGCTGCAGAACGACGTGCACGCGGCGATAGCGGTACCGCACACGCGTGGCGCAGATCTCCTTGATGCGGGCTTCAAGGCCGGCCTGATCGCGGCGACGCGATCTGTAGTGGTAGGTGGAACGAGCAACCCGTCGTACTTCTTCTTCCAATTGAAATACGTCGCCTGGCTGATCCCGGCCTTCCGGCAGATGTCCGCCACCGGCATTCCGTCGGATCCCTGCTTCAGGATGAACGCCTTCTGGACGTCCGAGAATTTGCTCGCCTTCATTGTCTTCCGCTCCTCCCAGCCCATGGGAAATGACGCGGAAAACTCTAACTCCGAATGATCCAGTTTGTTGGGCTCAGATCAATGCGGGCGCAGCTGATCGAGAAGGTGGGCTAGTGAAGGCACGTCTGTTTTCCGCGTGTTACGAGTCGTCGTGCTTCTAAATGGCTAAAAAGCGGACACAGTGCGGAGACAAAACAAAACCCCGCAAACAGAGTGTTTGCGGGGTTTCTCTAAGCTATTGATACAGCTTTAGGATTTTGGTTGCGGGAGCCAGAACTGACGACCTTCAGGTT
>VFQR01002588.1_pt1 | contig 11283 bp, 11 predicted proteins | sample 3512321 | NCBI WGS metagenome assembly VFQR01 (sample SAMN10412374, study PRJNA504923) | tailings metagenome | isolation source: Relicate 3 Philex TSF1 revegetated site | place: Philippines: Tuba, Benguet | collected 2017-08-29
CCGGCTCGCGGGCCACGTGCACCGGCACGTGCCCGGCCCGCCTCACCCGCCGGGCCGCCTCGATCGGCGCCAACGACCTCGGTCCCGCGTGGGGCAGGCGGCCACCGCTCGACCTGATCCAGCACGAGCTCGGGCACACCCTCGGGCTGCCCCACTCGGGCACCGTCGACACGGGCGCCGGCCCGGCGTACCGCAGCGGCCTCGACGTGATGAGCGACAGCGCCGCGCCCCGCTCGGTCCACCCCGGCCGGCGCGACGGGCCCGACCTGCTGGCGGTGGCGAAGGTCGACCTCGGGTGGCTCCCGCTGTCGCGCGTGACGACCGCAGGTGGCAGCGCTGCCGCCTCCGTGGAGCTGGCGACGAGCGCCGAGGTCGCCGCCGACCGCGGACACCTCGGAGCCGGTGTGCGCGGGCTCCTCGTGCTCCCGGTCGACGAGCACCGCGTGGTGACCGTGGAGCTGCGCGCGCCGGTGGGCCTCGACGACCACCTCCCCGCCACCGGGATCGCGGTCCACGTGGTGGACGACGCGGCGGGCGCCGGCATGGCCCGCACGCAGCAGCCCGCGGTGGGCTCGGCGCCGTTCACGCGGCCGGGCGACGGCCTGCTCGTGGCGGGCGACGTGGCGGTGGTGGAGGGGTGGCGGATCGAGGTGCTGGACGTCACCGCGCCGACGACCGGGGCCGGCGCGCGCGCCGTCGTGGCCGCCGCCCCGGTCATCACGGCTCCGTGAGCGGGAGGGCGCGGGTGGCAGCGGCGGCCGCGCAGCGGCCACACTGAGCCGATGGCGAGCACCGAGGACGGCGCCGGGGCGGCGGGCGAGGCCGCCGGCGCGCCCCGCCGCGACGAGCCGTGGCTGATGCGCACCTACTCGGGCCACTCCACGGCGGCCCGCTCGAACGAGCTGTACCGCACCAACCTCGCGAAGGGCCAAACGGGGCTGTCGATCGCGTTCGACCTGCCCACGCAGACGGGCTACGACCCGGACTCGCCGATGGCGCGTGGCGAGGTGGGCAAGGTGGGCGTGCCGGTGGCCCACCTCGGCCACATGCGCACGCTGCTCGACGGCATCCCGCCGGGCACCATGAACACGTCGATGACGATCAACGCCACGGCGGCGTGGCTGCTCGCCCTCTACGTGGCCAACGCCGCGGAGCAGGGCGTCGACAGCGCGGCGCTGCGGGGCACCACGCAGAACGACATCGTCAAGGAGTACCTGTCCCGCGGCACGTACATCTTCCCGCCGGAGCCGTCCAAGCGGCTGATCGTCGACATGGTGGCGTGGTGCGCGGCCAACGCGCCGAAGTGGAACCCGATGAACGTGTGCTCGTACCACCTGCAGGAGGCGGGGGCCAAGCCGGTGCAGGAGATCGCCTTCTCGCTGGCGACGGCGATCGACGTGCTCGACGCCGTGCGCGAGAGCGGTCAGGTGGAGCCGGAGCGGTTCGCCCAGGTGTTCGCGTCGATCTCGTTCTTCGTCAACGCCGGCATCCGCTTCGTGGAGGAGATCTGCAAGCTGCGCGCGTTCACCGAGCTGTGGGACCGCATCGGCCTCGAGCGCTACGGCGTGACCGATGCCAAGGCCCGGCGGTTCCGCTACGGCGTGCAGGTGAACAGCCTCGGCCTCACCGAGGCCCAGCCCGAGAACAACGTGCAGCGGATCGTGCTGGAGATGTTGGCGGTCACGCTGTCGAAGCGGGCGAGGGCGCGCAGCGTGCAGCTGCCGGCGTGGAACGAGGCGCTGGGCCTCCCCCGCCCGTGGGACCAGCAGTGGTCGTTGCGGATGCAACAGGTGCTCGCGTTCGAGACCGACCTGCTGGAGCACGCCGACATCTTCGACGGCTCGCACGTGGTGGAGGCGCGCACGGCCGAGCTGCGCGACGCGGCGTGGGCCGAGCTGGAGGACGTGCTCGCGCCCGGCGGGGCGTTCCACGCGGTCGACGAGCTGAAGGGCCGCCTGGTGCGGTCGATGGCCGAGCGCACGCGGCGGATCGAGTCGGGCGAGCAGGTGGTGGTGGGCGTGAACGCGTACACCGAGACGGCGCCGTCACCCCTCGGCGGCAGCGAGCACATCCTCACCGTGGATCCGGCGGTGGAGCAGGAGATGGCCGCCGACGTGGCCGCGTGGCGCGACCAGCGCGCCGCGCACGCGGTCGACGCGGCCCGGGCCGAGCTGCGCCGGGCCGCCGAGCGCGGCGACAACATCATGGAGCCGTCCATCGCCCTCGCGCGCGCCGGGGGAACCACGGGCGAGTGGGCGGCCACGCTGCGGGAGGTGTTCGGCGAGTACCGGGCGCCCACCGGCGTGGCTGCGGCGGTCGGCCGTCGCACCGGCGAGCTGGCCGAGGTGGCCGGCTACGTGCGCACCATCCCCGGCGGGCCGCCGAAGTTCCTCGTCGCCAAGCCGGGCCTCGACGGGCACTCCAACGGCGCCGAGCAGATCGCCGTCGCCGCCCGCGACGCCGGCATGGAGGTGGTCTACTCGGGCATCCGCCTCACGGTCGACCAGATCGTCGCCTCCGCTCGCGACGAGGACCCCGACGTGATCGGCCTGTCGATCCTCTCCGGCTCGCACCTCGAGCTGGTGCCCGACATCGTCCGCTCGCTGCACGCCGAGGGGGTCGACGCGCCGGTGGTGGTGGGCGGGATCATCCCGGAGGACGACCGCGCCCGCCTCACGGCGGCCGGCGTGGCCAAGGTGTACACGCCGAAGGACTTCGCCCTGGCGAAGATCATGCGCGACGTTGCCGAGCTGGCGGCCGCCCACCGCGCCGGCGGCTGACGGCCGCACCGTCGCCCTCGCACGAGTGGGGGTCAGGGTGCACGACGGTGGTGCACCGTGACTCCCGTTCGCTGATCAGCCGGCGGCGTGGGCGGCGGCGGCGAGCGGACGGCCGCCGCGGGCGACCCAGGCCTCGAGCTGCGGGCTGCTCTCCACGCTGGTGATGAGCGCGTAGCGGGGGGCGGTGCCGTGGTGGACGACCACGTGCCACAGGCGCTGGGTGTCGACGATGAACCGGGCGCCGCGGTGCAGCGGCACGCGCCGCTCGGTGGCGGGGTCGGGCAGGCCGTCGGGGCCGTTGTCCATGAGCAGCATGTAGCTGTCGGGGCTGTGGGTGAGCTCGAGCCACGTGCGCACGACCCACCCCTCGCCTTCGGGGTTGAAGCGGTTGTTGTCGTCGCGGTGGAGGGAGCGGATGGCCTGCTCGCGCTCCTGCGGCTCGAGCTTGATGATCCGCACCCGGCCGAAGTTGGCGCCGATGCCGTCGACGTAGGCCCGCAGCGTGGGCGCCTTGTCGGCGTTGGAGGTCCAGAGGGCGTCCTTGTCGGTCTTGCCCTTGTCCCAGAAGCCCCGGCAGTCGAGCTCGCCGTCGGCGGAGGCCAGGGGGGCGAAGTTGGTGTCGCCGCCGCTCTTCCAGTCCATGTACTCGAGGCCCTCCCACTCCGCGGCGGGCACCTCGACGTCGGCGTCGGCGAGTGCGGCGAAGCCCGTGGCCGCGAGGGCGGGCATGCGGTAGTGCGGCGTGTGGAGGGGGATCGCCACGCTCCAGTGATCCCGGGTGGGCCAGAAGCTCATGGCCGCGAGCCTAGGCCGCTGCTGCCCGCCACGACCCGGCACGCGGCCGGGACCAACGTCCCGAACCCACCTGCTGCCGGCGGGTCACGAGGTGGGCGGTGCGGGGGCGGCGGTGGTGCTCGTGGTGCTGGTGGTGGTGGTGGAGCTGGTGGGCGGGGGGATGTCGAGCGTGGCCCCGGCCTCGATGCGATCGGGGTTGGTGATCCCGTTGAGGATGGCCAGCTTGTTCATGTCCACGCCGAACTGGGTGGCGATGCTGCGCAGCGAGTCGCCCGGCTGGATCACGTAGGTGACCGGCACCCAGGTGGTGGTGGTGACGATGGTGGTGGTCGTCGTCGTGGTGGTGGCGATGGGCGGCAGGGTCTCCTCCGCCGCCTCGTCGCCCTCGTCGTCGCCACAGGCCCCGGCGGCGACGGTGAGGGCCAGGAGCAACGCCGTGAGCGCCGCCAGGCCCCGCCGTGTCATGGCCGGCGAGCGTAGTTGACGATCCGTGCCGTCGGCCTTCTAACGTCGGCGGCGATGCCCGCTCCCACCGCCCCGCCGTACCCGGGCGCCGTGGCCCCGGCGCGGGAGTACCGCTTCGACGCCGGCGGCATCGGCATCGCCGTCCACGAGTGGGGTGACGAGACCGCCGACCCGCTGTTCCTCGTGCACGGCGGCTTCGACTTCGCCCGCACCTACGACGAGTTCGCACCGAAGCTGGCCGCCGCGGGGTGGCGGGTGGTGGCGTGGGACCAGCGCGGCCACGGCGACAGCGAGCACGCCGTCCTCTACAACTGGGACGCCGACCTGCGCGACGCGATGGCGGTGATGGACGCCGTCACGGACCGGCCGGCGCCGGTGGTCGGGCACTCGAAGGGCGGATCGCTGATGATCCAGCTCGCCGACGCGCAGCCGTTCCGGTTCTCGCACCTCGTCAACCTCGACGGGATCCCCTACAAGCGGCGGATCCCCGACGTGAGCGAGCACGAGCGCACGCGGATGGCCGCCGGCGAGATCGTCGGCTGGCTCGACCACCGGCGGCGCACGGCGTCGGCCGAGCGGCGCCCGGGCACCCTCGAGGAGCTGGCCCGCCGCCGGGGGCGGATGAACCCGCGCCTGTCGTTCGAGTGGCTGTGCCATCTGGTCACCGTGGGCGCGTTCGAGCGCGAGGACGGGTGGCGGTGGAAGATCGACGCGTCGATGCGCTTCGGCGGGTTCGGGCCGTGGCGGCCGGAGTGGACGATCACGCGGCTGCCCGGGCTGCCGATGCCGTTCCTCGGCATCCTCGGCCGCGTGCACGAGGAGATGGGGTGGGGCACCCTGCCCCACCACGTCATGCCGTTCCTGCCGCCCGGCGGGCGCTGCGAGGTGCTGGACGACGTGGGCCACTTCGTCCACATCGAGCGCCCCGACCAGGTGGCGTCGATGGTGCTCGAGTTCCTCGGGAGCACCGGGTGAGCGATCCCGACCGGGCCTCGCCGGCCGCGACCGTGAAGCTCACGCACAACCGGGTGCAGCTCGCCCTGCACCTCCTGCGCGAAGCCCCGCCGGGCGGCGAGGAGGACCGCCCACTCCTCCTGCTGCACGGCCTCGGCGAGCGCTCGCCGGAGCGGGCGCCGGCGTGGGCCGCCGGCTGGCCGGGGGCCGTGCACGCGCTCGACTTCACCGGCCACGGCGCGTCCACGCTGCCCGCGGGCGGCGGGTACACGGCCGAGATCCTCCTGGCCGACGCCGACGCGGCCCTCGCCCACCTCGTCCCCCGGCACGGCGCGGTCACCGTGGTGGGCCGCGGGCTGGGCGCGTACATCGCCCTCATGCTCGCCGGGGCGAGGGCGGCGGAGGTGCACGGTGCCGTGCTGTGCGACGGGCCGGGCCTCGCCGGCGGTCCGATCGGGCCCACGTCGCAGAGCTTCGTCAGCCTGCCGCCACGCGGCGCACCCCCCGACCCCTACGCGCTGTTCGAGATGTCGCGCGACCTGCGCCCACCGGACTACGCCACGCTGTTCGTCCGCCTGGCCGTGGCCGCTGCCGAGGGACGCGGCGTCGATGAGCCGATCACGGTGGCTGCGGTGGTGCGCCCGCCGTGGCTGGCCGCCGTGGCCGACGAGCTGGGCGTGGCGGAGGTGACCCTCGGTGGCCCGTCCGGCACCACGCTCGCCGACGCGCTGGCCCCGTACCGGCCCACGGCGCCGGCCGGCGACCGGTAGCCCGGCCGACCCCCGGTAGCCTGGACGGGGTGAGCACCTGGGGGTTCGCCGCTGCGGCGGCGGCCGGCTTCCTCGCCATGGAGCCGCTGACCGCGCTGACCCACCGGTTCGTCATGCACGGCGTGGGCCAGCGGCTGCACCGCAGCCACCACCGCCGGGTCCGCCCCGGTGACTCCCCCGTGCGCTGGGAGGCCAACGACTGGTTCCCGGTGATGTTCGCGGCGCTGGTGTGCCTGGTGTTCGCGCTCGGGTTCAACGTCGCCGGGCTCGGCGTGCTGGTGCCGGTGGCCGTGGGCGTCACCGCCTACGGCGCGGCCTACGCGCTGGTGCACGACGCCTACATCCACCGCCGCATCCCGCTGTTCGGCGATCGGCGCCTGCCGCTGCTCGAGCGCCTGGCCGCGGCGCACCGCGTGCACCACGACCACGACGGCGCGCCCTACGGGATGCTCGCCCCCGTGCGCTCGTCGCAGCCGGTGCCGCGCAGGGGGTCGCGCCCGTCCCACGACCCTCGCGACGCGTAGGGCGCGAAGCGGGCGAACAGCTCCTCGCCGTACCACGCCTCCGCGCGCGTGCGCCGCACCACGTCGCGGTGGCGGGGCATCCCCGTGGCGTAGGCCCTGGCGGCGGCGAGGTCGCGCCAGAGGCTGAAGGTGCCGAGCCGTCCCACCGGGGCCTCGCCGATGCCCACCACGTCGAGCAGGCCCGGCGCGCCCTGCAGCTCCTCGCTCACCGGGTCACCCGCCTCGCGGAAGCGCCGCCAGGCGCGGCGACGCACGTGGGCGCGGGTGATGATCGCCACCGGCGCCGGCGCCGCGCCGGGCGGTTCGGCGGGAGCGGCGTCGATCTCGCCGAGCACGTCCACCCCGTGCCAGCGCCCGTGCCCCCCGAGCCCGCGCAGGCGGACGTGCCACACCTCCTCGCTCGACGCCCACCGCGCCGCCATCCGTCGCTCGAACGCGTCGAGCGCCCCGTCGTCGTCCCAGATGGCGAACAAGGCCGTGCGGTGCGGATCGGCACCCGGCCCGGTGCGGCTGCCCGCGCCGGTGCCGAGCAGACGCCAGAAGCGCAGGCCGGGCACGGCGCGCAGGCGCACGCGGTCGCTGCCGAGGCGGGCCATCGGCCGCAGCACGCCGCGCTCGCGCACGAGGTGGAACGAGGCGACGCCCGGCACCGGCCCAGCATGCCAGCCGTGCCGTAGCGTGGCACCGATGACGGGCGCACGGCACCCACGCGGCGACCGCTGCGCTGCCGCCCGATGAGCACTTCGGCGGCGACGACGGTGGCCGCGCTGATCGGCTACCTGCTCGGCTCCGTGCCGGTGGCCAGGCTGGCGACGGGTCGCGACCTGCGCGCCGTCGGCGACCGCAACCCCGGTTACTGGAACGCGAAGTCCACGCTCGGCCGCCGGGCGGCGCTGCCGGTGTTCGTGGGCGACGCGCTGAAGGGCGCGCTCGCCGCCGCGGCGGGGGTGCTGCTCGCGCCGGAGGGCGACTGGTGGGTGGCGTGGGTGGCCGCCCTCGCGGCGATGGCGGGGCACGCGTGGCCGGTGTTCGACCGCTTCCGCGGTGGCCGCGGCGTCCTCACCTTCGCCGGCGCGGCGTGCGTGCTGTCGCCGGTGACCGCAGCCGTGAGCATCGCCGTGCTCTCCGCCGTCACCGCCGCCACGCGCTCGTTCGCGTGGGGAGCACGAGCGGGCGTGTTCTCCTACCCGGTGGTGCAGCTGGTCGTGGACGGCCGGTACCGCACCGCCGCCACCGGGTGCCTCATGACCTTCATCGGCCTGCGGTTCCTGCAGGCGGCGATGGCGGGGTGGCGTACTCCCGACCGCGCCACGTCTGGTGCCGACGGCACGCGCCGATGACCAGCGCGACGGCCGCGACAGGATCGGCCAGCGGCGACAGCCAGTAGGCCGCACCGCGACGCTGGTAGGCGCGGGCGGTGCCCGCGAGCGTGCCGAGCCGGGCGGCGAGCAGGACCACGTCGAGCAGGTCGCCGCGCCGGGCGAGCAAGCGGGGCAACGGCAGCACCTGGGCGGCGAGCACGGTCCACGCGTCGACCGCCTGCCGCCAGGGTGGCTCCACCCCCGGCAGGGCGAGCGACCGCGACCAGCCGGTGAACGTGGCCGGGAGGTCGTCGTACATGCGCGTGGTCAGCACGTCGGCGCCGTCGAGCAGGGCCACCCGCCAGCCCAGTGCCGCGAGGTGCCGGGCGAGGGCCACGTCCTCCACCACCTGGCCGGCCACGGGCAGCATGCCGCCCGCGGCCTGGAACGGCTCACGGCGCACGGCCGTGCACTGGCCGTTGGCCAGCTGGCGGTGGGGCGCCACCGGCGCCGCTGCGCCGGCGGGGCCGTAGCGGTACACGAGCGTGGTGAGCATGGCCGGGTGGAGCCACCGGGACCCGGGTGTCGGGCAGTCGAACCGCGGCCCCACGGAGACGAACTGAAGCCCGTCGGCCTCGGCCCGGCGGACGAGCGCCAGCGGCAGGCGCGGGTCCGGGCGGGTGTCGGCGTCGAGCGTGACCACCCACTCGCCGCGGGCGCGGCGGATGCCCTGCTCGAGCGCCCATGCCTTGCCGGCCCAGCCGTACGGGCGGGGTGTGCCGGGCACGACGGTGGCGCCGGCGGCGATGGCCACGGCGGCGGTGGCGTCGGTGCTCTCGTCGTCGACCACCAGCACCTCGCGCACCCCGGGCGCCCCCACCACGGCGTCGAGCAGCGGCCCGATCCGCTGCGCCTCGTCGCGTGCCGGCACCACCACGCTGATCCCCGGGCCCGGGCCGGCGTCGCCGGGCGGGCTCGCGTCGGAGAGGCCCGCTGCGGTGAGGGGCGGACGGCGGGTGGCTGCGCCGGCGAGGCGGGCGAGGGCGGCCGCCGCCGCGAGCCACCGCGCCACGCGGACCAGGCGCGCCACCAGCCGGAGGAGACCGCGGGTGCGCCGCAGGCGGCGGACCGGCGACGCCGGCACGCTCACGGTCGCCGCCCATCGCGTCGTCCACGGAGGTCCGCGTCGACCATCCCCGCCACGATCCGGGCGCTGATGGTCACGAGGGGCAGGCCGCCGCCCGGATGGCTGCTGCCGCCCACCAGGTACAGCCCGCGGCGGGCACCGCGGTTGCGGGGGCGGACGAAGGCCGCCCGGCGACCGTCGGAGGACGTGCCGTAGATGGCGCCTCCGGGCGCCCGGTAGCGCTCCTCGAGGTCGCGGGGCGTGATCGTCTCCACGAACCGCGCCCTCGGGCGGAGGTCGACGCCGTGCCCGGCGAGGCGGTCGAGCACCACGTCCGCGTACCCGTCGCGGTCCACCTCCACGCCCGGCGGTGTGTTCACCAGCAGGAACCAGTTCTCGTCGCCCGGCGGCGCCTGCGACGGGTCGGTCACGGCGCTGACGCAGGCGTACACCGTCGGCTCGGTGGCGAGCCGTCCGGCGGCGAGCTCGCCGAACTCGCGGCGGGCGTCGCTGGTGAACCACACGTTGTGGTGGGCGAGGCCGGGGGTCGTGCCACGGGCGCCGACCAGCACGACGAAGCCGCTCGTCGACGGCCGGGCGCGGCGCACGCGGCGCAGCGCCCGCGGGTCGGGCAGCAGGTCGCGGTAGAGGTGGGTGGCGTCGGCGTTGCACACCACGGCCCGCGCCGGCAGGTGCTCGCCGCCTACGAGCCGGACCCCGTCCACCCGGGCGCGGCGCGCCCGCCCGCCGGCCTCCGCGGTGGTGGTGATCGCCGCCACCTCGGTCGCGCAGCGCACCTCCACCCCCGCCCGCTCGGCCACCCGCACGAGCGCGTCGCGGAGCACGCCGAGGCCGCCCACCGGGTACCAGCAGCCGTGGGCGTGCTCCACGTGCGCGATGCAACCGAGCGTGGCGGGGGCGGCGTACGGCGACGAGCCGGAGTACGTGGCGTACCGCCCCGCCCACTGGACCATCCGCTCGTCGTCGAAGCAGGCACGCGCGCTGGCGTCGAGGGTGCGCAGCGGGTCGATGCGGAGCAGGTCGTCCGGGCGGCGCATCCGCCGTGCCAGCGCGAGCGGTGAGGCCATCGGCCCGGCCAGGAACGTGCGCTCGCTCACCTCCCAGATCCGCCGCCCGTGGGCGACGAACTCCGCGTAGCCGGGGGCGTCGCAGCCGTCGTCGCGCACGTCGAGGGTGTGCCCGTCGGCCCAGGTGTAGTGGAACTGCGGGTCGAGGCGGACGAGGTCGACCTCGTCCGCGAGCGACGTGCCGGCCTCGCGGAGCAGCTCGTCCCACAGGTGCGGCAGGGTGACGAGCGACGGGCCGACGTCGAAGCTGAAGCCGTCGCGGTGGCGCACGGCCAGCTTGCCGCCCGGCTCGGCGTTGCGCTCGACCACCACCACCCGGTGCCCGGCCGCGGCCAGGCGGATGGAGGTGGCCAGCCCGCCGACCCCGCCGCCCACCACCACGATCGGGAGTGCGGCGGCTCGGCGGGAGCCCTCAGCCACGGAGCCGCCAGCGGCGCGCCCCGCGCCCACCGGCAGCGGCGAGCGGCAGCATCGCCGCCCCGCCCACGGCGGCCACGAGCGGGTCGCGGAAGAAGGCGGCGAAGCCGAGCGTCTCCATCGCCGCCATGGTGCCGTACTCGGCCACGAGCGTCGGGTCGGCTGCCCCGTCCGGCGGCAGCAGCACCTCCAGCAGGGCCATCACGCCGAGGCCGGTGAGGAACCAGCCGGCGAAGTTGGACAGCGGGATCCCCCGGTAGCGGCCGCGCCGGGCCCAGCGCCAGTACCCCTCGCCCACCATCTGCGGATCGAGGAACAGGTCCCACGCGGTCAGGGCGGCGGCGCCGACGACCACGCGGCGGCCCGGGCCCGTCCTGCCGCCGAGCGCGGCGTGGGCCACCTCGCGGGCGGGCACGGCCATCGCGAACCAGGCCAGCGGCACCAGCGCCGGCACACCCGCCACCTGCGGGCGGAGCGCGGCGCTGTAGCCGTACGCGCCGAACGGCACGCCCGTCGCCGTGCCCACGCGCTCCACGGCGGCCGTGGCCGTGGCCACCCCCGCCAGCGCGGCGCCGGCGCGCTGGGGCCCCCAGCGGCGGGCGGCGGTGGCGAGGGTGGTGGCGGCCAGCCCGCCGACCACGCCGTTGGCCAGGGCGCGCCGCGCACGGCTGCGCGGCGGCGCCAGCGGCGTGGCCACCATCGACGCCAGCCACACGACCACCGGGGCCGCGGCGACCGCTCGCGCTCGGGGCCGTCGCGGCCGCCCGGTCATCGCGCCGCCGGCGACGGCTGGTGCCGGCGCGGGCGGGGCAGCACCAGGCGGCCGACCATCACGGCCTTCTCCAGCGTGGGCACCCGCGCCCGCCGCGAGAACACGTCGTAGCCCTGCGCCTCGATGCGCTCGAGGATGCGGCCGTACAGGGTGCGGGCGGCGCCGATGCAGCGGGCCGACCGCTCGGGCAGCATGGCCAGCCCCAGGTCGGCCGACGCGTACAGCTCACGGCAGCGGGCGATCTCGAACTGCATCAGCTCCACGAAGGCCGGGGTGACCTTCCGATCGGTG
>VFQR01002589.1_pt1 | contig 11283 bp, 12 predicted proteins | sample 3512321 | NCBI WGS metagenome assembly VFQR01 (sample SAMN10412374, study PRJNA504923) | tailings metagenome | isolation source: Relicate 3 Philex TSF1 revegetated site | place: Philippines: Tuba, Benguet | collected 2017-08-29
CGCGCAGCAGCGGCGAGCGGGCCGAGCGGGTCATGACGAGGCTCATCTCCTCGGCTGCCGCCGAGAGCCCGTGGCGGATCACCTCGACGACGAAGGGGTCAAGCGTGCTCATGCCGCGCTCCGGTTCAGGAAGAGATTGCCGAGATCGTCGGCCCGCGCCTGCCAGCCCGGCGGAACAACGACGGTCGACCACGCGTCCTCGATGATGGCCGGGCCCGAGATCGTCTTCGACAGGGTCTCGCGCGCGATGATGGCGGTCGGCACCGGCTGGCTGCCGGAGAAGATGCAGTCCCGCGTGCGCTCGATGACCGGCGGACGGCCGACATCCGGCCGGGAGAACGGCGTCGTGGATGCCTTGACGGCCTGGACGCGCACGGACTCGATGACGCAGGCCTCGCGGGTGGCGTAACCGAAGAGTTGCTGGTGGCGCCTGTGAAAATCGGCCTCCAGCGCCGCGATGTCGAGCGGCATGGCGAAGCCGATCGGAATGCTGTCGCTCTGCGCGGCATAGCGCATGAGCGCCACATACTCGATGACGATGTCGGGCTCTGCGATGCCGTTGGCTATGAGCGGCGTCGTCGCCTCTTTCTCGAGTTCGCCGACGCGTTCGGCGAAGGCCGCGCCCGGAAACCCGTTCAGCGGCATCCGCACCGTGCGCTGCTGCAGGAAGCTGAAATCGGCGGTCAGGCAGCCCAGCGCCGAAAAAGCGCTCGAGGCGGCAGGCACGATGATCTCCTTGAGGCCGTAGATGTCGGCAAGGCCCACCGCGTGCATCGGACCGCCGCCGCCGAAGGCCAGAAGCGTGCAGTCGCGGCCATCGACGCCGCGCTCCACCGTCACGCGGCGCAGGGCGCGCGCCATCGCGGCATTGGCCACCTTGACGATGCCGAGGGCCGTCTCGGCAAGGCCGAGATTCAGCTGTGCGGCGATGGGCGCGATCACCCGCCGCGCGGCCTCGACATCGAGCTGAATGGTGTCGCCGAGGCGCGCGTCGGGGTCGAGGTAGCCGAGAACGGCGTTGGCGTCGGTGATGGTGGGCTTACTCCCGCCGCGTCCGTAGCATGCCGGCCCCGGCACCGAGCCGGCGCTCTTCGGCCCGACCGTCAGGCCGCCCGGTCCGAGGCTGACGATGGAGCCGCCGCCGGCGCCGATGGAATGCACCGCCAGCATGGGCTGGCGAAGGGGCCGCCCGCCCATCATGCGGGTGTCGGTCATTTCCGCGGCACCGTCCACGATGAGGCAGACGTCGGTGGTGGTGCCGCCCATGTCGAAGGTCAGGACCCGCGGCCGGCCGAGGTCGCGGGCGATGCGGGCGGAAGCCGAGACGCCCGCCGCGGGCCCGGACATCGCCATGACCAGCGGGCGGCGCTTCACCGCCGGCACGGGCACCATGGCGCCAGCCGAGTGGAACACCTGTAGCCCTGCGCCGAGCGGCAGCTTCTCCTCGAGCTCGGTGAGATATTCGACCGCGATCGGCATGGCCGCGGCGTTGAAGGCCGTCGACGACGCCCGCTCGTATTCGCGCGCCTCGGGGTTGATCTCGTGCGACACGCACAGATGCGGCACGACGCCTTCGAGACGTGCGGCCAGCATCTTCTCGTGGACGGGATTGGCATAGGAATGCAGCAGGCAGATCGCCACGCTCTGCACGTCGTTGGCCTTCAGCCAGGCGACGAGGCGCTCGATCTCGGCCTCCGACAAGGGCTCCACGACCGTTCCCGAATGATCGAGGCGCTCCTTCACGCCGAAGCAGAGTTCCGGCGGCACGAGAGGCGGCGCCTTGGGGCGGACATCGAGGCGATAGAGTTCCTCGCGCCGATAACGCGCGATCTCGAGCACATCCTCGAAGCCTGCCGTCGCCACCAGCGCGACCCTCGGCAGCCTTTCCTCGACGAGGGCGTTGGTGACCCGCGTCGTGCCATGCACGAAGCGGCGGACATCATCGGCGGACAGGCCCACGGCCGCGAGCGCCTCCAGCATGGCGCGAACGGGCGCGTCCGGCCGCGAGGGAACCTTCGCGATGCGGGTCTCGTTGCTGACGGACTGGACGGCGATGATATCGGTGAACGTGCCGCCGATATCCGTGCCGATGTCCCAAACCCTCGTTTGCACGTTACTGGTCTCCTCGATCACGTTTTGTCGGCCGCGACGTCAGCCGGCGAGCGCCCGCTGGGGCTCGAAATGCGGAATGGCGTCGAGCAGTTCGCGCGTGTAGGCGGTCTTCGGAGCGACGAAGAGTTCGCTGCTCGCGCCTTCCTCGACGACCGTGCCCTGGCGCATCACGACGATGCGCTCGCACATCATGCGCACCACGTTCAGGTCATGGCTGACGAACAGGAACGCGAGGCCCTTGTCGCGGCGCAGGTCGTCAAGCAGTTTCAGCACCACCGCCTGCACCGACACGTCGAGAGCGGCGGTCGGCTCGTCGAGGACGAGCAGGCGCGGCTCGACCGCTATCGCCCGCGCAATGCCGACACGCGCCTTCTGGCCGCCCGAGAGCTGATGCGGGAACCGACCGAGCAGGTCGCGCGGCAGCCCGCAGCGCTCGGCGGCTTCCTCGACCCGCCGCTTCAGCTCCGCCGAGTCCTGAAGCTTCAGCAGGCGCTTCACGGGATGGGCGATGCAATCGAACGCGCTGAATCTCGGGTTCAGGCTGTCGTGCGGATCCTGGAAGACGATCTGGATGTCGCGGCGGCGGGGCGAGGCATGGAAATCGCGCGCGGGAATGGCGCCGATGTCCTCACCGTCGAACAGCAGCGTGCCGGCGTCGTGGTCGACAAGCCGGCAGATCATGCGCGAAATCGTGCTCTTGCCGGAGCCCGATTCACCCACGAGGCCGAGGCTTTCACCGCGGCCCAGCGTCAACGACACATGGTCGACGGCCGCGGCGCCGCCATAGCGTTTGACCAGCCCCTCGGCATCGAGCAGCGGCGGCGTTCCACGCTCACGGATGATCGCCGCCGCGCGAGGTCGGCGGGCATCTCCGACGAGATCGTCGACGGTCGATTCGAATGTCGGCGAGGCCGCGACAAGCCTGCGGGTATAGGGATGTTGCGGATTGCCGAACAGTTCCGCCGTCGGGGCCCGCTCGACGACCTTGCCTTCCTGCATGACGACGACATCGCGGCAGTAGCGGGCGGCAAGTCCCAGATCATGCGTGATCAGGATGAGAGCCATGTTGCGCTCGGCCGTCAGCCGGGCCAGCAGATCCATCACCGTCTTCTGCGTGGTCACGTCGAGGCCGGTCGTCGGCTCGTCGGCGATCAGCAGCGCGGGATTGCAGGCCATGGCCATGGCGATCATCACGCGCTGGCACATGCCGCCGGAGAGTTCCTCCGGATAGGCGTCGAAACGCCCCTTGGCGTCGCGGATCCGCACGGCTTCGAGCAGCTCGAGCGCCCGCTCCCGAACCTGGGCCTTCGGCAGGTTCTGGTGGGCCTCGATGGCGTCCATGATCTGCCGGCCGATGCCGCGGATCGGGTTCAGTGCCGATCGCGGGCTCTGGAACACCATGGAGATCGCGGCGCCCCGCAGGCTGTTCATCCGGGACTGCGTCGCCCGGGTGATGTCCTCGCCCCTGAACAGGATGCGCCCCGAGGGAATGCGCGCCGAACGGTCGAGCAGCTGCGTCACGGCATAGGCGGTGACCGACTTGCCCGAACCGCTCTCGCCGACGATGGCGAGGGTGCCGCCTTGCGCCACCTCGACATCGACGCCGCGAACCGCCTCGACGATGCCGCCGCGCGTCGCGAAGGAAACCCTGAGGTCTTCGACCTTGAGGAGCGGCGCTGTCATGTCCGCATCCGCGGGTCGAGAATGTCGCGCAGGCCGTCGCCGAGCAGGTTGAAGCACAGCACGGCAAGCATCAGTGCAAGGCCGGGAAATGCCACCAGCCACCACTGTCCCGTGCCGATAAAGCGGGCTCCCTCCGCGACCATGATGCCCCATTCCGGCGTCGGCGCCTGGACACCGAGGCCGAGGAAGGACAGTCCCGCGGCATTGAGGATGGCCCAGCCGAGATTGAGCGAAATCTGCACGGCCATGGCGGGCAGTATGTTCGGCAGCAGGAAGCGCAGCACGACGGCCGCGTGGCTGTCGCCGCCGGCGCGTGCCGCCTCGACCCATCCGGCATGACGCCTGACATTCACCTCGGCCCGGGCGAACCGGATGTAGAACGGCAGGTTGATGATCGCGGTCGCGATGATGATGTTCTCGACGCGGTTGCCGAGCGCGGCGACCAGCGCCATGGCGAGGACGAAGAGCGGGAACGCCATGAGCACGTCGACGAGCCGCCCGACCCAGCGGTCCAGCCGGCCGCCGACATAGCCGCAGAAGCTGCCGATGACGGCTCCCGCGACGAAGGACAGGCTGACGGCCGCCGCGGCGATCGTCAGGTCGAGCCTCGTCGCCGCCAGAAGGCGGCTGAAGATGTCGCGGCCCAGCTGATCCGTCCCAGCCCAATGGGCTGCCGACGGGGGCTTCAGGGCGTTCGAAACGTTGGACGCGATCGGGTCGTAGGGAACGATCCATGGCGCCAGCAGCGCAACGGCAACCAGTATGAAGGTGCCGGCGGCCGCTACGGCCGTGACCGGGTTGCCGCGCAGCACCCAGCCTGCATGTCTGAGGGTGGCGCTCATTCGACCGACACCCTCGGGTCTGCGATCCCGTAAAGCACGTCGATGGCAAGGTTCACCATGACGAAGATCGCTGCGATCAGCAGCACGAAGCCCTGCACAGGGGCATAGTCCGAGGCCAGAAGCGCATCGAGCGCGTACGAGCCGATGCCCGGCCAGGAAAAGACCTTCTCGACCAGCACGTTGGCGCCCAGCATCGTCGAGAACACGATGCCGATGATGGTCAGCACAGGCAGCATCGCGTTGCGCAGCGCATAGACGATGACGACGCGCCAGCCGGACATCCCGAACGATCGCGCCGTGCGGATGAAATCGCTGCCGAGCACGGCGAGCAGCGAGGCGCGCGTCATGCGGGCGAGCGGGGCCAGAACGAACAGCGCCATCGTGAAGGCGGGCAGCACCAGTTGGCCGAAAGCGGCGCCCCACCCGGCGAGATCGCCGACGAGCAGGAAGTCGACGAGCAGGAATCCGGTGATCTCGGGCGGCTGCGCCGCGAAAATGTCGAGCCGGCCTGTGGGATCGGGAGCAAGGCCGGCAAGATAGTAGAAGACATAGATCAGCAGCAGGCCGGAGACGAAGGTCGGCACGCATACGCCGAGCGTGCAGACGAAGCGCACGGCATGGTCGATCAACGAGTTCGGCCGCAGCGCCGCGGCGATACCAAGCGGGATTGCGAGCGACAGCGCGATGATGAGCGCGACGAAGCTGAGCTCCAGCGACGCCGGGAGTCGTTGAGCCAGGTCCGCCAGGACCGGCTGGCCGGTGGTCATGGACCGGCCCAGATGGCCGGTCGCAACGTCGTAGAGATAGCGGACGAGCTGCTCGTACATCGGTCGATCGAGACCCATCTGGCGACGCAGCTCGTCGATTTCCTCCTGTCCCGCATTGGGGCCGGAGGCGAAGAATGTCGCGGGGTCACCCGGCAACACGCGCATGAGCAGGAACGTGAAGACGACCACGCCAAGGAGCGCGGGCACGGAGGCACCCAGTCGCTTCACGACCCTCCTGCCGATGTTCTTCGCCACCGACATCGATCAGGTCCGCACGAGATCCCGATAATCCACCTGGCGGTGGAACCAGTAGGTGTAGCCGCTGATGTTCCGCGCCATGACGGCATCCTGGTTCGGCTGCCAGAGCATCACGGTCGGCACTTCAGTCGCCGCGATCGTGATCATCCGCTTGCACGCGGCAGCATACTTGGCCGGATCCGTCTCGAACCGCGCGGCCTGCACGAGACCATCCAGTTCCTCGTTCTTGAAGCCGCTGAAATTCCAGCGATGCTCGCCGCTGAAATAGGTCCGCAGGAAATAGTCCGGAGCTGGAAGCCAGGCGGTTCCCGACTCCATGAAGAGCGGCAGGCGCCGCTCGACCTGAAGGGTGGTGAACTGGGCGTCGGGCATCTTCTGGATCGTCACCTCGATGCCGATCTTGGCCAGCGCCTCCTTCACCAGCGTTGCTGCCGGTTCCGCCGCCGAGGCGGCGCCCGCGGCAAAGGCGAAGGTCGTCTGCAGGCCGTTCGGATATCCCGCTTCGGTCAGCAGAGCCTTGGCCTTTTCCAGGTCGGTGTTCAGCGGCAGGCGCTGCGGGAAAGCCTCCGTCGGGACCTCGGTCCAGCGCGCGCCGAACAGACGCCGGCCACGGCCGAACAAGGCGGCCTTGAACATGTCCTCGTAAGGCAGTGCCGCAGCCACGGCCTGACGCACCTTGGGATTGTCGAAGGGCGCGAGGCGCGTGTTGAAGACGATGCCGGTGAAGCCGTTGCTCTGCGGGATGGCGACCAGCTTGATCCGGCCGCGCTGTTCCAGCGTGTCGATGTCGCTGGCCTGCAGGTCGATGGAGAGGTCCGCATCGCCCCGCTCCAGCAGGTTGGCGCGGGTAGCGGCCTCGGGAACAGTCTGGGCGATGATGCGGCGGAAGAACGGGAGCTTGCCCTCCGGACCGCTCTTCCAGTTCTCGTTCCGCCGGAGGATGGTCTGCTGGCCGGGACGGTGAGTCTCGACGCTATAGGCGCCGCCGGCCGCCGTGTTGTCCTTCAGCCAGGCCAGCGCCCAGGGGTCGTCGGCCGTCGCATTCTTCTTGGCGAGCACGCTGTTGAACATCGGCGACAGCGGGATCGATAGGTTGGCGAGCGCCAGACGATCGGGCCGTTCGAGCGAGACTTCGACGGTCCGCTCGCCGACGATCTTGAACTGCTCCGGCTTCGCCAGGGAGCCCGAGGCGATCTGCGCCGCGGACAGAGACTTTGCCGACACGGCCCGGTCGAGCGACCACTTCACGTCGGCGGCGGTGACCGGCGTGCCGTCGTGCCAGGTCGCGCCCTGCCGCAGATGGAAGGTGAAGGTGCGGCCATCGGCGGAACGGTCGATCTTCTCGGCAAGCTCGCCGCGGATGTTGTCGAAATCGAAGGTCCAATGACCGTCGACCTGCTTGCGGCCGAACGACCCGAGCCGGTCGTAGATGCTCATGCCCACGCCGAACGCCTCGCGGGTCGAACCCGGAACAGTCGCGTCGAGCGAATTGACCGTGCCGGCCATGACGTGACGAAGCGTCTCGGCGCGCGTCTGGGCATCGGCGGACCGAACGGAGGCAGGCACCAAGGCCGCGCCCGCAGCCGTGGCCAAAGCCGCTTTCAGGCCGTCCCGGCGGGTGATTTCAGGAGAACTGGATTTCATCGTTCACGCCCCTCTGGGTGATTGACTGGTCGGCGTCGTCCAACGCTCGGTATTCTTTTTCTGGCCCATCGGACCGCACCATGCACGGGACACGAAAGGTCCAGATTCGGAGCAAAACCGTGAGCCAGAGGTAAATCTCACGGAGCGGTTTCGGTGTGCGCCGCCGCTGCTCAATCCCTGTGCAGCCGGACCGCCCGATCTCACGCCGAAATCGTCTTTGGTGCATACCCGGCCAGACCGGGCATGTCATGGAAGTCGCCTCCAGGCAGTTTTACGCCCAGCAAGGCACAGGCCAACGGCCCGAGCCTCGAGCGGCGGTAGTCAGGCACGCGTTCACGGCATGCCCCCCGTGGCCAAGGCGCCCGAGGCCTCCAGGACGCTGAAGCTGCGCGTCGGCAACGTGCGCCCTTCTCCGGGCGGAGGCGGGATATGCCCCAACTCGCCGCCGCCCCCTCAAAGGTGGTCTGGCTGGGGCAGATGGCAGGCGTGGTCATTCGGCGGAAACGCCGCTGCACCCGCTGATTTTATCGAGAAACGCCGGCTGGCTGGGGGACCTGGATTCGAACCAAGATTCTCGGAGTCAGAGTCCGGTTCGCATCGTTGATTTCATTATCAAAATCCACCTAGCCACTGTCTAACAATCAGAATGCGTCAAGGACTTAGCCCCGGTTTGTCTAACCGGAGAGCGACCTTTGTCCGACTTCGCAAGCCAGCAAGACCTCATCGCCTGCTATCGCTCCGGCCAGATCACCGAAGCGCAATGGCAGCAGCACCTCTCCGACACCCCTGGACTGAAGGAGGCCTGGTCCTCCGAACAGCGGGGTGGTGGGGCTGCGAAGCAGTCGTTTGGCCGCAAGCCTCTCGGAGGGAAGGCCTATGGCAGCATCCCTCACCTTCCGAATAGCCGAATGGGCCCGGCCGATCACCACTGCCACCCCGGCCAGGAAGCCATCTGCACCGCTAAAGCACGAGACCGGCATGACCGCATCATCGTGACCGAGAAACTGGACGGTGCGTGCATGGCGGTGGCGAAGATCGCCGGGCGTATCGTCCCGATCACACGGGCCGGCTACCATGCTGAGGATGGGGCGTACGACCACCTCAGGGCCTTCGCTCCATGGGTGGAGGCGAACGAGGCGCGGTTCCAATCGGTCCTTATCGACGGTCAGCGGCTAGCTGGCGAGTGGCTCTACTTGGCGCATGGTACAGCCTATGACCTCCAACACGAACCCTTCGTTGTCTTCGACCTGATCGAGGGTAATCGCCGATTGCCCTTCGATACGATGCTGGCCGCCACCAGGCGGGCCGGGTTTGTGACCGCCCATCTCATCCACGACGGCGGCCCGATAGGCGTTGCCGCGGCGCTGGAGCGACTGGGGCCTCACGGTCGTCACGGCGCCACCGAGACTGTCGAAGGGGCTGTCTGGCGCGTGGAACGTCGTGGCCAGTTCGACTTCATCGCCAAGTTCGTACGCCCCGACAAAATCGACGGCAAATACCTGCCCAACATTAGCGGCAAAAGCCCGGTTTTTCTCGCCACCCTCACCCAGGGAGCCGGCGATGAGCGCTGAGATGCCGGCGAGGATCAGGCTTTACGCTCGCGAATGGGGCGAGGTTCGTCCAGGCGACGACCCTGCTGATTTTCCCAACACGGTCGAATTCGTCCGCGCCGACATCGCTGACGGGCTGCTGGAGGCGTTGCTGAAGGTCGCACCGAGCCATCAGGGCGGGCACAGCACGGACGGCATGGTGATCGCCGACGTACTGGCCGCAGAGTTCCCGCTGCGGATGCCGGACCTTGAGCGTATCGCCAAGCTCCACGGCTTCGATCCCGCGAAGCTCTGGCCTTGGTACAGGCCAGCCGCCATCGCTCGCGCGGAGGCGGGGTGATGACCTACCGCTGCAACTTCTCGCGACGCGCTATCTCGCGGTCAACGGCTTCCCGGATGAAGTCGGAGCGCTTCTCCTTCTCGTCCAGCAACGCATCGATCCTCGCCAGCGCGCCGGCAGCGGAGAAGGTCGATGGGTAGGCTCTCGAATGCAGAAACCAGCGTCCTCAAAGTGGCAGCGGCGCGAAACGGATACCAGCAAGGCTGGATGGATGGGACCGACCTGCGCATCGCAGATCGGCTAGCGGCGCGGGGCCTTGTCTCGTCCGGTCATGAATTTGGCGAAGGGATGGTTTGGCGCATCACCGAAGCCGGCCGACGCGCTCTCGCACAGGAGCAGGGGTGATGGGCTGCGGCAATTGCCGCCTCTGCTTCGGCTCCAAACCAGCATTCACCGCACCTAGGAGGCCTATAATGTCCGAGAAGTTCGCAACCGCCCTCGATAGTTTGGGCGAAATCCTCCCCACCGATCCGGGGCGGGACGCCATTCATCTCGCGACGCATGCCGTCACGTCAGAGGAGCGTCTATTCCCCGGCCAGCACATCGGCCTGACGGGCGGAAAGGCCAGCACGTCGGCGGAGAAGCTGATCGGCATCGTGGATCCCTTCCTCCCCGGCGCGGTCCATCCCGGTCAGATGTTTTGGCTGGTCCTCTACCCGCGCACGATCACGTCGCTGCGCCACGTCTGGACGCATCCGGACTTCTCCGCCGAGCCCGTCAAAGCCGACGCCAGGGATGTTCGTGAGGCGTCGAAGCAATATCTGGAAGACTTTGCGGACCGGCTATTCTCCTATGAGGACGAAGGCAGTCAGTTGCAAATGCTGATCGACGGCATCGAGGGTGGCGGCTCTTTCGGGACGGACATCGAGTACGGCCCCGATCTGGAGCCTTCTGACGAGCTTTACCGACACTACGCCATCTACACAGGCAAGGAAGCCCCGGTTCGCCCGGAATACTTCCGCTGTGCGTGCTGACATGACCCTCCTCGCCCTCGCCACCCGCGTTGAAGCGCTCGATGGACCAGACCGAGAGGTGGGCCGCGAAGTCCTTCTGGCTCTCGGCTGGACGAAGACATGCGTCGGCTACTTTTGCGGCGAAATGTTCCATTGGCGCTCGTCCGACAGAAAACGGGGCTTCAACGACGATCATTTCGACCGCTACGACCCGACCGCCAGTCTCGACGCCGTGGTGGCCCTGATCACGGAGAAGCTGCCGGGGTGCGGCTTCGTTGTCAGCAAGAATGCTGGCGGCAACAGGCGAAACCCCTGCATCGCCTGCCTAGAGCAGGACGACGACCGCTGGACCTACGAAGGCTGGCCGCAGTGCCTTGGAGCCACCCCCGCTCTCGCCCTGCTCGCCGCCGCCTTGCGCGCCATTGCCTCACAGGAGAACCGGAAGTGAGCGATTTCTGGACATTTGCGGCTAGCAATCCGCTGACGGCCTTTGCTCTTGCCTGCGTCGTCGGCGGAACCGTCACAGCTCCGTTTCGATGGGGCTTTCGGGCCTACAATCGCTCTCTCCGAGCGAGAAACATCGCGCTCCATGGCTGGCCCACGGCGCCAATCGATGCTGACGGCGACGTTGTTTACCCCGGAGCCGAGGAGAACCGTCATGACCGTGACTGATGAGCAGGAAGCCGTCATCGAAATGTGCTGGCTCGATCTGGTCGAGAAAGACGACCGCACGTCGCCGGCCGATCAGCCTGACATGGCGCTGATCACGCGCGAAGAGTTGGCCCGCTATATCAAGCAGGCAACCGCCGCCCTCTCTCACGAAACGCAATCGGTGAGAGACAAGCCGGTCGAGCCGGAGCCGGTGGACGCGCGCCGTGTCGAAACCACAGGGGGAATGCGATACGAGCCGGTCTATCATTACCAGACGCCCGACCTCCGGTCGGTCTCTATCGGCACGCCATCCACGATCTTCCGCCAGCCATCCACTGATGAGGTTCGCCAAGCGAACGAGATGCGCGAGGCGATCCGGCGGGAGGCGTTCGAGGAGGCGGCAAAGATCGCAGAGCGCACCAAGCCGACGAAGCATCGGCTCTACGACAGCGAGTATATGGTGTCCGAAGATCACGAATGGCG
>VFQR01002590.1_pt1 | contig 11281 bp, 7 predicted proteins | sample 3512321 | NCBI WGS metagenome assembly VFQR01 (sample SAMN10412374, study PRJNA504923) | tailings metagenome | isolation source: Relicate 3 Philex TSF1 revegetated site | place: Philippines: Tuba, Benguet | collected 2017-08-29
CAATGCCGCCGAGGACCAGCAGCAGCGCCACGGCGTGATACCAGGCGAAGACCTCCCCGAGGATCAGCGGCCCGAGGATCGCCGACCAGACCGGAACGAGGTTCACCCACAGGCCGGCCCGCCCCGGGCCGATGAGTTCCACCCCCCGCATGAAGAACAGCTGCGCGACGAAGCCGGGCAGCACCGCGACATAGAGGATGATCAGCCAGCCCCTGAGGTCCGGCCACTGCGCCGATCCGTGGGCGACCTCTGCGGCGAGCAAGGGCAGGGACGAGGCCAGCGCCACCAGGGCGAGGGCAAGGAAGAAGGGGCGGGGAGAGATGGCCGGGCGGTTGCGAAGCGCCACCGTATAGGCGGCGTAACCGAGGCAGGCGATCAGCATCAGCAGGTCGCCGATGTTGAAGGCGAGACCGGTGAGGACGGCGAGATCGCCGCGCGCGGCCAGCATGGCGACGCCTGCGATGGTCACCACGATGCCGATTCCCTGCAGCGGAGTCACCGCAGTCCGGTGAACGAGGTAGGCGCCCGCGAGCACCATGACGGGGATCGATCCCTGGATGATTCCGATGTTCACCGCGGTCGTGTAGAGGGCGGAAATGTAGAACAGGGCGTTGAAGCCGGTGAAACCGATCACGCCCATGATCGCCAGCCAGCGCCAGTTGGCCCTGACCTGCGGCCATTCCCGGACGAAGGCGCCACCGGCGATGGCGAGCATCAGCGTCAGGGTTCCGACCCACCGCAGCGTCGTCAGCATCATCGGCGAGACATGGCCGAGCGCGAGCCGGCTGGCGACGGCATTGCCGGCCCAGATGAGCGTCGTTGCGGCGAGGATGAGATAGGGGCGATCGTAAAGGCGCATGCGCTCGCTGAACCGGTATGGGCAAGCACTATAGACGGGTGCAAAGGCCCGCGGCAGCCCGGATGGACGCAGCGGAGCAATGTCCTGGGACCTTGGAGGCGAGAGTCGTCCAGTCTTTGCGACAAATTATGACGATCGTTTTTAAATATCTGATTTTAAATGGTTATTGCTTTCATCTTTCTGTCAAGCAGAGGTCATAGAAGTATCGTCCAGCGGCTCTATCCAGACGCTGCATCCCTTGTCCGTCCCTGCGCACACCGGCGCGCTGGACGAGGTTCCTCCAAGGACAGGAGCATCCTGTGAAACTCTCCCTCTTTCTCTCCGCCGCGGTCGTCGCGATCGGCGGCGTCATGGCGTTCTCCGGCGCCGCCGAGGCCCGTGACCGCATCCAGGTGACCGGCTCGTCGACCGTGTTCCCCTTCACCACGGCGGTTGCCGAGCGGTTCGGCCAGCGTTCCGGCAAGGCCCCGATCGTCGAGTCGACCGGCACGGGCGGCGGCATGCGCCTCTTCTGCGCCGGCGTTGGCGTCAACACCCCCGACGCGGCCAATGCCTCGCGCCGGATCACCCGCTCCGAGTTCGACACCTGCAGGAAGAACGGCGTCACGCCGATCGAGATCGTCGTCGGCTTCGACGGCATCGTCGTCGCCAACTCCAAGCAGGGCCCGGCCGTCCAGCTCACCCTCGAGCAGATCTTCCTGGCGCTCGCCGCCAAGGTGCCGAACGCCCAGGGCCAGCTCGTCGACAATCCCCACAAGAACTGGTCGGACGTCGCGCCGAACCTGCCGAACGCCAAGATCGAGGTTCTCGGCCCGCCGCCGACCTCGGGCACCCGTGACGCCTTCAACGAACTCGCCATGCTCGAAGGCTGCAAGGCCGTGCAGAAGCGCATGAACATCCAGATCGACAGCAAGGCCTGCCAGCAGCTGCGCGCCGACGGCGCCTTCGTCGAGGCCGGCGAGAACGACAACATCATCGTCCAGCGCCTCGTCGCCAATCCGGCCGCCTTCGGCGTGTTCGGCTATTCCTTCCTCGAGGAGAACCGCGACAAGATCCAGGGCGCCCGCATCAACGGCGTCGAGGACACCGTCGACAACATCTCCTCGGGCAAGTACCCGCTGTCGCGCTCGCTCTACTTCTACGTGAAGAAGGAGCACATCGGCGTGGTCCCCGGCCTGCAGGAGTTCATCAACGAGTACGTCTCCGAGCAGGCCATGGGCGACGATGGCTATCTGGAGAAGAAGGGTCTCGTCCCGCTGCCGGCCGCCCGCCGCGAGGAAGTCTCCCGCGCCGCCCGGTCCGCCACCGGCCTCGCCGGTCTCTGATCCGGATTGACGTTCCAGAAGGGTCCGGCCATGCCGGGCCCTTCGCCACAGCATGGCGAGCCGTCCCGTTGCGGGCGGCGATGAACGGACGCAAGCGATGTTCCTGACACTGTTCGGCATTCTGGTGGCGGTCGCCATCGCCTGTCACCTGGCCGGCCGCAGCCGTTCGATCGTCCTCGCCGGTTCGAACTACTCCGCCATGCACTCGCTGCCGGGGTATTACGGCGCCTGGCTGGCGATCATGACCGCAGGTCCGGCGCTGATCGTGCTGGTCGTCTGGTCCATCGCCGCGCCGAACATCCTCAGGTCCATGGTGATCGGGCAGTTCTCGGGGCAACTGGGGACCCCCAGCATCGCCCAGCTCGACGGATTCTGGCGCGACATCCAGGCCATCGCCTTCGGTGGGACCGCGGGCATCCGCGATGCGGTGCGCATCGAAGCCGCCGGCGTCCTCGCCGCCCGCACCAGCGCCTCGACCATGATGATGGTCGCGCTCATGGCGATCGTCGGCACGGCAGGCTTCTTCTACGCCTGGTCGTCGATCGCACCGGCCTTCCGCGCCCGGCACCGGGTCGAGGCCGTCGTCAGGATTCTCCTGGCGGTCTCGGCCACAATCGCCATTCTGACCACCATCGGCATCGTCGTCTCGCTCATCGCCGAATCGATGCGCTTCTTCTCGATGGTCAGCCCCATCGACTTCCTCTTCGGCCTGACCTGGACGCCGCAGCAGATGGCCTTCCGCGCCGACCAGGTCGGCGGCACGGCCGCCTTTGGCTTCATCCCGCTTCTGACGGGCACGCTGCTGATCACCTTCATCGCGATGGTGGTCGCGGCTCCGCTCGGCATCATGGCGGCGGTCTATCTGTCCGACTATGCAACGCCGCAGGTGCGTGCCGTCGGCAAGCCGGTCCTCGAGATCCTCGCCGGCATCCCCACCGTCGTCTACGGCTTCTTCGCCGCCCTGACCGTCGCGCCCTTCATCCGCAACAGCGGCCATGCCTTCGGCCTCGACGTGGCCTCGGAAAGCGCGCTGGCCGCCGGCGTCGTCATGGGCATCATGATCGTGCCCTTCGTCTCCTCGCTCTCCGACGACGTCATCAACGCGGTGCCGCAGTCGCTGCGCGACGGCTCGGCGGGTCTCGGCGCCACCAAGTCGGAGACCATCCGCAAGGTCGTCCTGCCGGCCGCGCTGCCGGGGATCGTCTCGGCCCTGGTGCTGGCGGTCTCCCGTGCCATGGGCGAGACGATGATCGTGGTCATGGCCGCGGGTCTTGCCGCCAACCTGACGCTGAACCCGCTCGAGGCGGTCACCACCATCACGGTGCAGATCGGCACGCTGCTGACGGGCGATCAGGAATTCGACAGCCCGAAGACGCTCGCAGCCTTCGGCCTCGGCCTCGTGCTCTTCGTCATCACCCTGTCGCTCAATCTCGTCGCACTGCGCGTCGTCAACAAGTATCGGGAACAGTATGACTGACGTCTCTCTGCCTCGGGTATCCACCGACCTGCACACCAACGACCAGGCGCAGGCGCGGCTGAAGGCGCGCTACCGCTCCGAGTTCCTGTTCCAGGCGCTCGGCCTCGGAGCCCTGCTGGTGGCCGCCGGCTTCCTCGTCATCTTCCTGTCGACGATCATTACGCAGGCGATCCCAGCCTTCACCCAGAACTATCTGAAGGTCAGCGTCGAGCTGAAGCCGGAGACGTTCAATCCGCAGAATGCCTCCGGTGCCGAACTGCCGGCCGCCATCGGCGCAGCGAACTTCGACGCGGTGGTCAACGGCGCTCTCCGGTCCTATTTCCCGGCCGCGACCGACCGCACCTCGCGGCGCGCGCTCGGCAACCTCATCTCCTCGGGCGCTCCGTCCATCCTGCGTCGTCAGGTCATGGCGAACCCCGCCTGGCTCGGAACGACCCAGAGCGTCTACCTGCCGCTCGATGACAGCGCCGATCTCTATTTCAAGGGTCAGACGACGGCGACCGAGGTCACCAAGGGACTTGGCGAACTCGGCCTGTCCGGCACCTCCGGCCAGGTCCAGCTCTCCTCGACCGTCACCAACTTCCAACCGCTTCTCGCCGCCATCAAGACGCAGTTGACGCTCGTGCGCGGCAACCTGCAGCGTGACCTTGCCGGAAAGGAGCGCGTCGCGGCCGGTCAGGAACGCGACATCGCCGCCCTGACGCGGTCCGCGGAGGCCGCCAGCGGCGCCGATCGCGAGCGGTTGCAGGGGAGGGCGGAGACCGAGCGGCGCCAGCTTGCGTCGACGCAGAACGACATCACCCAATTGCGCCAGCGCATCGACACGCTGACCCAGCGGATCAGCCGGGCCGACAGTGCCGAGACCCTCGACAACACCGTGTCGAGCTATCTCGTCCGCATCAACGGCGGCATCGTGAAGCTCGCCCAGGTGCAAGGCGCCAGCGCCACCGGCGAGGTGCTCATCCCGCCGACCTCCACCAATGTCGCCAAGGCCGGAGACTGGGAGGTCGTCCGCATCGTCCAGGCGGAATCGAACCGCCGGATTACCGACCGCGAGATCGCCTATCTGGAGTCCCTGAAGGAGCGGGGCCTGGTCGAGCGCCGGATCTCCCGCGAGTTCTTCTTCGGCGGCGCCTCGCGCGAGGCGGAGCTCGCCGGCGTCTGGGTCGCCATCGTCGGCTCGTTCCTGACGCTGCTCATCACACTCGGTCTGTCCTTCCCGGTCGGCGTCGCGGCCGCGGTCTATCTCGAGGAATTTGCGCCGAAGAACCGCTGGACTGAGGTCATCGAGGTCAACATCAACAACCTCGCGGCGGTCCCGTCCATCATCTACGGGCTCCTCGGCCTCGCCGTCTTCCTGAACGTCTTCGGCATGCCGCGCTCGGCGCCCGTCGTCGGCGGCTTCGTCCTGGCACTGATGACGTTGCCGATCATCATCATCGCCTCGCGCGCCGCCATCCGCGCCGTGCCGCCGTCGGTCAAGGAGGCCGCGCTCGGCGTCGGCGCCTCGCACCAGCAGGCGGTCTTCCACCACGTCCTGCCGCTGGCGATGCCCGGCATCCTCACCGGCACCATCCTCGGCATGGCCCATGCGCTGGGAGAGACGGCGCCGCTGCTGATGATCGGCATGGTCGCCTTCGTCGTCGACAGCCCGCGCGGCATCACCGACGCGGCGACGCTCCTGCCGGTGCAGATCTTCATGTGGGCCGACTTCCCCGAAGCCGCCTTCCAGAACAAGACGGCAGCTGCCATCGTGGTGCTGCTCCTGTTCCTCATCTTCATGAACGCGGCTGCCGTGTTCCTGCGAAAGAAGTTCGAGCGCCGCTGGTGATCAGCCGGGTGCCCACGAGAAAAGGATGAAGTCGATGAACTCGCTTCCCACCTTCGAGACCACAGCGGCCGTGTCGGCGGTTCCGACGTCGGCGGTGCGACCGAAGATCACCGGCCGCAACGTCAACGTCTTCTATGGCGAGAAGCACGCCATCAAGGACGTCAACGTCGACATTCCGGAGCGCTCGGTGATGGCCTTCATCGGCCCGTCGGGCTGCGGCAAGTCGACCTTCCTGCGCTGCATCAACCGGATGAACGACACCATCCCGATCTGCCGCGTCACCGGCGAGATCCGCATCGACGAGCAGGACATCTACGACCGCAACCTCGATGTCGTGCAGCTGCGGGCGCGCGTCGGCATGGTCTTCCAGAAGCCGAACCCCTTCCCGAAGTCGATCTACGAGAACGTCGCCTACGGCCCGCGCATCCATGGGCTCGTCAAGAGCAAGACCGATCTCGACGAGGTGGTGGAGACGTCGCTGAAGAAGGCGAGCCTCTGGAACGAAGTGAAGGACCGCCTCGCCGAGTCCGGCACCGGCCTGTCCGGCGGCCAGCAGCAGCGCCTGTGCATCGCCCGCGCCATCGCCGTTTCGCCGGAAGTGATCCTGATGGACGAGCCCTGTTCGGCGCTCGATCCCATCGCCACCGCCAAGATCGAGGAACTGATCGACGAGCTGAAGCAGAACTTCACCATCGTCATCGTCACCCACTCGATGCAGCAGGCCGCCCGCGTGTCGCAGCGCACGGCCTTCTTTCATCTCGGCGTGCTCGTCGAGGAAGGAACGACGGACCAGATCTTCACCAACCCCGTCGACACCCGCACCCGCGACTACATCACCGGCCGTTTCGGCTGATTTTCGGCGGGCGGCTGCCGCGGTTCGGCCCCGCGGCAGCCCCAATCGGCTCGCCATCCTCGGTGCTCCAACACCACGGAGCGCCCCATGACGCCGCAACGCATCGTCGCCCTGAGCTTCCTTTTCGTCATCCCGGCCTGCGGGGCGACGGCCGAGGAGTACCGCCTGCCGTCGCGTGTCGAGGCCGTCACGGTCTTTCCCGACGGGGCGAGCATCACCCGGCGCCTCGCGGTCGAGATCCCGGCCGGCGACCACGTCCTCATCCTCGACGACCTGCCGCTCGCCGCCGATGCGGCTTCGCTGCGCGTGGCGGGATCGGGTGGCGGGCAACTGGTGATCGGCTCCGTCGATGCTCGCCAGCAGCGCGCTACCGAGCGGCCGGATCCCGCGGCGATCCGGCGGCTCGAGGCGCTCAGGGATGCGCGGATCGCGCTCGATGATCGCATCGCGGCCGAGCGGGTGCGCAAGCGGGCGGCGGAAGCCCTCGTCGCGCCTACGACGCTTGCCGGTGGCGAACGCGGCCTCAATGTCGGCGAGGCGCGGCAAGCCATGGCGGCGGCGCTGGAAGAGACAGTTGCTGCCGATCGCGCCATCCGCGAGGCAGAGCAGCGTCAGCGCGGCCTCGACCGCGAGATCGCCGAGATCGAGGCGGGCGTCAGGGCGCAGCCGCCGCGGCGACTGGAGGCGCGCGTCATCGTGGAGGCGCAGGCGCCTTTCAAGGGCGAACTGACCGTCACCTATGCGGTGCGCGGCGCGCGCTGGACGCCGGTCTATGATGCGCGGCTGACCACGGCCGGAGCCAGGCCGTCACTCGAACTCGTGCGCCGTGCCGAGATCCGTCAGCAGACCGGCGAGGACTGGTCGGACGTCGCCCTCACCGTGTCGACCGCGCGTGTCGCACGGGGTGGAAGCGTTCCCGTGCTGCCCTCTCTCATCATTCGCTACCAGGAGCCCGAACGGGCGCTCGGTGGGGCGCCGCGCCCGTCCGCCATGCCCGCACCGGCTGCACCCGCCGCCAGGATGCGACAGGAGGATGCGGCCACGGCCCTCGCAGGTCGCGTGGCCGAGGCCGAGGCGATCGTCGACATGGGCGGCTTCCAGGCGACCTTCGTCATTCCGGCACGCACCACGATCCCGTCCGGTGACGGCGCGCGCGCACTGCGGATCGGAACGAGCGCCATCGAGCCGCAACTGGTCTCCCGGGTCGTGCCGAGCCTCGACATGACCGCGTTCCTGGAGGCAAGGTTCAAGCATGCGGACGACGTGCCGCTGATGCCGGGTCGTGTCAGTCTCTATCGCGACGGCGTTTTCGCCGGCCGCACGGCTCTCCCGGCCGCGACGCGCGAGGACGAGGTGAAGCTCGGCTTCGGCCCCGACGATCTCGTCCGTGTCGAGCACCATGTGGTGCGCCGCACCGACGGGTCTGCCGGAATCATCACCTCATCCCGGACCGAGGAGCAGGAGTTCCGCATCTCAGTACGGAACGGCGCCCAGGCGCCGCGCCGCCTCGTGGTCGAGGACCGCATGCCGGTGACGGAGGTGCAGGATATCGTCGTCGAGGCTCTCGGTGGCATGACGGCGCCGACGGTGCGCGACGCCGACGGCCGGCGCGGAATCGTCGCCTGGAGCTTCGATCTCGCCCCCGGTACGAGCCGCGACATCCGTCATGGCTGGCGGCTGCGCTGGCCGTCCGAACGGCGGATCCAGCCGGTCCAGGGACGCATGTGAGAAGCTTGCGACAGGTGCCGGCCATGCGATCTCGTCCGATCGCATAGCCGGCGCGACCCTTGCCACCCCGCCAACGATCCTTTATCCGCACAGTGCAAGGGCCCCGGCAGGACGCGCTGACTGCGCCGCCGGGGTTTGCCTTGCCGTGGAGGGTTTTGGACCATGGCGAATGTGGTTGTCGTCGGCTCGCAGTGGGGCGACGAGGGCAAGGGCAAGATCGTCGACTGGCTGTCGAGCCAGGCCGATGTGGTCGTTCGGTTCCAGGGCGGCCACAACGCCGGCCATACGCTGGTGATCGACGGTGTCACCTACAAGCTGTCACTGCTTCCCTCGGGCATCGTCCGGCCGGGCAAGCTTTCGGTTGTCGGCAACGGCGTCGTCGTCGACCCGCACGCGCTGGTCGCCGAGATCGAGCGCGTCTCGGCCCAGGGCGTCGCCATCTCGCCCGAGACGCTGCGCATCGCCGAGAACGCCTGCCTCATCCTCTCCGTCCACCGCGAACTGGACCAGCAGCGCGAGGCGGCGAACTCGGGCACCAAGATCGGCACGACCGGCCGCGGCATCGGCCCGGCCTACGAGGACAAGGTCGGACGTCGCGCCATCCGCATGACCGATCTCACCGACCTCGGCTCCCTCATGCCGAAGATCGAGCGCCTGCTGGCCCACCACAACGCGCTGCGTCGCGGCCTGCGCCTGCCGGAGATCGAGGCCCAGACGATCTATGACGAACTCGCCGGCGTGGCGCCGAAGGTGTTGCCCTACGTAACGACGGTGTTCGACCTGCTCGACGACGCCAAGCGCGCCGGCAAGCGCATCCTCTTCGAGGGTGCGCAGGGCACGCTGCTCGACATCGACCACGGCACCTATCCCTTCGTCACCTCCTCCAACACGGTGGCGGGCCAGGCGGCGATCGGCTCCGGCATGGGTCCGGGCGCGGTGAACTACGTGCTCGGCATCACCAAGGCCTACACGACGCGCGTCGGCGGCGGTCCCTTCCCGACGGAACTCGAGGACCAGGACGGTCGCACCATGGGCGAGCGTGGCCGCGAGTTCGGTACGGTCACCGGGCGCCCGCGCCGCTGCGGCTGGTTCGACGCGGTACTGGTTCGCCAGGCCGTGAAGACCAACGGCATCGATGGCATCGCGCTGACCAAGCTCGACATCCTCGACGTCTTCAAGGAGATCAAGGTCTGCGTCGGCTATGAACTCGACGGCAAGCAGATCGACATCTTTCCTGCCAATCAGGATGCGCAACAGCGCATTCGCCCGGTCTACGAGACGATCGAGGGCTGGAATTCGACCACCATGGGCGCGCGTTCATGGGGAGAGTTGCCCGCACAGGCGATCAAGTATGTCCGGCGGATCGAGGAATTGATTGGTTGTCCGGTCGCGTTACTATCGACCAGCCCGGAGCGCGACGATACGATTCTGGTGCGCAATCCCTTCGAGTAAGAGTTGAGGGGCGAGAAGCGAGTTTCGATGGCCGACTACACGCCCCTGATCTCCCGTGCCGTTGGGGCACTGACGGACAACACCGGCGAGGCGCGCCGGGCGGTCTATGACCGCGCTCGGGCTGCTCTGCTGGCCCAGTTGCGGAACATGAACCCTCCTCTGCCCGAGGAGAACATCACCCGCGAGCGCATGGCGCTCGAGGATGCCATCCGCAAGGTGGAGGCCGAAAGCTCCACCGAGAGCCTCGACCAGATGCTCGAGCGGGAGTTCGCGACGCTCGGCAGGGGCGCAGTCCGGCAGGAACCGATCTCGATCGCCGGTGCGCGCACCGTGAGTGACGCTGCCCATGATGCCGAGACCCTCGGCGACGCGGCTGCCAGTGCTCGCCGGTCGGCGCGGGACCAGTTGCATGCTCCCGAGGACGGCGTGCCGGCCGATCGCATCGAACCGAGCGTCGACAGGTCGAGCCCGTTCAGCAATGCCAATGACGGCGAGGCCTCGCCGATCCGCCCGCGCGTGTCGGTCCTCGCCGAGGGAGAGGACAAGCCTGCCCGCAAGGGCGGCGGGGGAGCCATCGCCATCGTCCTGGTCCTGCTGCTCCTCGCGGGAGCGGGCGGGCTCGGCTGGTACGTGGCGAACAACCATCCCGACCGTCTGCCCTTCTCGACGGCACGTGCCCCATCTTCACCGCCGTCGCCCGCACCGGCGCCGGCCCCGGCCCCGGCGGCCGAGCCGGAGCGTCCGAAGGCGTCGGATCGTGTCGGCAATGATGCGCCTGCTCCGGCACCTGCACCTGCACCTGCGGCGCCCCAGCCCCGCCAGATCGTGCCCGTCGATCCGCCTGCGACGGCACTGCCGCCGGCGTCCGCCGATTCCTCCGACACGCCGCCAGCGGCCTCTCCGCCCGCAGCGGATACGCCGCCAGCGTCGACGGCTGATGCCCAGCCTGCCACTCCGGCCCCGGCCCCCGCTCCTGGGCCAGTCCCCGCAGCACCGGTTCCGCCGCCGGCGGCTGCACCGGCCGCTCCTGTCGCTCCCGGGCAGGCGCAGCGCGCCGCCCTGTTCGAGGAGACGCCCGGCAACGCCGCCGGAACGCTGATGCAGGGCGCTGTCGTCTGGCGGACGCAGACCGTGAGTGTCGGTCCGGGCCAGCCGCCGGACCTGGCGCTTCTCGGCGAGGTTTCCATTCCCGAACGGCGCATGACGGTGACGATCACCATCCGCCGCAATCTCGACCAGACGCTGCCGGCGAGCCATACGATCGAGATTCTCTACGCCCTGCCGCGCGACTTCCAGTTCGGCGGCGTGGCGGAGGTTCCCGGCGTGCTCATGAAGGTGTCGGAGCAGGCGCGCGGCGTCCCGCTGGTCGGTCAGGCCGTGCGTGTCACCAACGGCTTCTTCTTCGTCGGTCTGTCGGGCTTCGACATGGATCGCAACAACAATATCCAGGCGCTCAAGACACGGCCCTTCTTCGACATTCCGATGCGCTATGATTCCGGTCGACGAGCCATCCTGACCGTCGAGAAGGGCGCTGCCGGCGACAGGGCCTTCGAGGAGGCGATGCAGGCCTGGGGCCAGTAGGGCCTTCAGCGTCCCGTGTGACTGCTCTGCCCGGGCATGAAAAAGGGAGGCCTCGCGGCCTCCCTTTTGTATTGGCGTCAGCAGAAGTGGGTCAGTGAGCGGCGATCTGCGGGGCCTCGGCGGCGGGCCGCTCGATCTCGCGCATCGACTTCACCACCGCGTCCTGCACCTTCTC
>VFQR01002591.1_pt1 | contig 11280 bp, 9 predicted proteins | sample 3512321 | NCBI WGS metagenome assembly VFQR01 (sample SAMN10412374, study PRJNA504923) | tailings metagenome | isolation source: Relicate 3 Philex TSF1 revegetated site | place: Philippines: Tuba, Benguet | collected 2017-08-29
GACGCGTCGGACCCGTCCTGGTCGCCGCTGCTGGCCTGACATGGCCGACCGTCTTTTTCTTGTCGGCGGGGCCCAATAACCTTGAGGGTGTCGCCGATCAACTTGACCATCGCGTGTCGCAGCGGTAACGGCCGCGCATCCGGGTTGATCCAGAGGGGACCCTATCGAAATGAAGACGAATCTTTTGAGCGCTCTTGCCGTGGTGGCGATGCTCGGCGCCTGCGCCTCGGGCGACGAGACCGCGAACACGGCGGGCGCGGCGACCGGCCCGGTGCCTGGCAGCCAGGAGGATCTGGTGGCCAATGTCGGCGACCGGGTCTTCTTCGACTTCGACCGCAGCGCCATCCGCCCCGACCAGCGCCCGACGCTGGAGCGCCAGTCCGCCTGGATGGGCCGCTTCCCGCAGGTGCAGGTGATGGTCGAGGGCCATGCCGACGAGCGTGGCACGCGCGAGTACAACCTGGCGCTCGGCCAGCGCCGCGCCAATGCGGCGCGCGACGTGCTCGTGGCGGGCGGCGTCGCGCCGGCGCGCATCTCGACCATCTCCTACGGCAAGGACCGCCCGGCGGCGCTCGGCTCCAACGAGCAGGCCTGGGCGCAGAACCGCCGCGCGGTCACCGTCGTCCGCTGACGCCGGGCGGCGCGGGTGATCGCCATTCCGTGAACCGCCGCGCGCCCCGCGCGCGGCCATGTGACCATTGCTGCGCCCGGGTCGGCTCGCGTCGGCCCGGGCGTCGCATTTCCGGGAGATCGCCATGCGCCGTCTCGGCCTGTTGGCTAGCCTGCTGATCCTCCTCCCCGGCCTCGCCGCCGCGCAGATGGAGAGCCGGGAGGGGATCGCGCTGCAGAACCAGATCCTGCAGCTCCGCCAGGAGCTGGAGGCGCTGCGCCGGGGCGGGCTCGCGGCCCCGCAGCCCTCGGGCGGCGGCACCAGCATCTTCGGCGGCGGCGGCGCGGCGCGGCCCAGCGGCGCGCAGGGCGAGCTGGTGCAGACCCTGCTCGAACGGGTGAGCCGCATGGAGGAGGAGCTGCGCAGCGTGCGCGGCCGGGCCGAGCAGGCCGAGTTCCGCGAGCGACAGCTGCGCGAGCGCGTGGAGAAGCTGGAGGGCGATCTCGATTTCCGCCTCCAGCAGCTCGAAGGCCAGCGCGGTGCGCCGCCCGCCGCGCCGGCGGCCCGGCCTGCGGCGCCGCCCGCTGCTTCGCCCTCTGCTTCGCCCTCTGGCCAGCCGCCGGCGCAACTCACGCCGCCGGCCAGCCGCCCGCCGCAGCGCGCGCTCTCGGAGGGCCAGGCGGCGCTCGGCCGTCGCGACTTCGCCGGCGCCGAGGCGGCCGCGCGCGAGGTCATCGCCAGCCGCGAGCCGACGCGCCAGGTGGATGCGCAGGTGCTGCTGGGCGACGCGCTGCTGGGGAAGGGCGATTTCGCCGGCGCGGCGATCGCCTATGACGATGCGCGCCGGCGCAACCCGCAGGGCTCGCGCGCCGCCGAGGCGACGATCGGCATCGCCAACGCCTTCATCGGGCTGAACAACAACCGCGACGCCTGCGCCGTGCTCGCCGGTCTGCGCAACCTCAGCGGCCCGCTGACCGAGCGCGCGAACGCGGCGCGCCGCCGGGCGCGCTGCGCCTGAGGGCCTTGAGCGCGCCTCTCTCGCTGACGGAATTCGATGCGCTGATGGCGCCGCTCGGGCCGTTCGGCCCGGCGCCGCGCCTGGTCGCGGGAGTCTCGGGCGGGCCGCACAGCCTGGCGCTCGCGCTGCTCGCGGATGGCTGGTCGCGCCGGCGGGGCGGGTCGCTCCGGGTGGTGGTCTGCGATCATGGGCTGCGGCCGGAGAGCGCGGCGGAAGCGGCCTCCGCAGTGGCCATGCTGGGCGCGCGCGGAATCGCGGCGCGGGTGGTGGCGCTCGGGCTCGCCGCCGGGCCGCGGCTGCAGGAGCGCGCGCGCGAGGCGCGGATGGCGGCTCTCCTGGCCGCCTGTGCGGCGGCGGGCGCGCCGTGGCTGCTGCTCGGCCATCATCGCGCGGACCAGGCCGAGACGCTGCTGCTGCGCGCCGCCTCGGGCAGCGGCGTGGCGGGGCTGGCCGGGATGGCGGCGGCGCGCGGCGCCGGGGCGGCGATCATCCTGCGGCCCCTGCTGGGGGTGCCGCCGGCGCGGCTGGAGGCGGTGCTGGCCGAGGCGGGGCTCGCGCCGCTGCGCGACCCCTCCAACGCCGATCCGCGCTTCTTCCGCGCGCGGCTGCGCGCGGTGCTGGACGATCCGGGCGGGGAGGGCGCGGCGGTGGCCGCGCTCGCGCGGGCCGCGGAGGGGCTGGGTGCGCTCCGGGCCGGGTTCGGTCAGGCCGTGGCCGGGCGGCTCGCGGCCGCGGCCAGGGTGCATGAGGCGGGATTCGCCCGGCTCGATCTCGCGCTGCTGGGCCGGGACGCGGTGGCCGCCGCGGCGCTCGGCGCGCTGCTGCGGGTGATCGGCGGCGGGCGGTTCGCACCGGCCGAGGCCGCGGTCGGGCGGCTGCTGGCGAAGGGGGCGGGCACGCTGGGCGGGGCGATGCTGCGCCGCGATGGCCTGCTGCTGCGCGAGGCCGCCGGGCTCGCCCCGGCGGTGCCGGCGGTGGCGGGGGCGGCCTGGGATGGCCGGTTCCGGCTGGCCGGGGCCGCCGCGAGCGGCTTCGCCCTGGGTGCCGCCGAGGAGGGCGCGCGGGCGCTGCCGCGCCCATCCTGGCTGCCCGGCGCGGTGGTGCCGACGCTGCCGGCGCTGCATCGCGAGGGAATGCTGGCGGTGGTGCCCGCGCTGGCTTATCCTGACGCGCAAACCGCTGCCCTGTGGCCGCTGCGCTTTGCGCCGGTCGCCGGACCTGTGGCGCAAGACGCAGCCGGGCGGATGGAAGCCGGCCAAGGACACACTATCTAGAAGCGGCTGGATGCCCCCTCGGGTGGCAGGAGATGGGAACCCCAAGGTGAACAATTTCGGTCGGAATCTCGCGCTTTGGGTGATCGTCGCCCTGCTGCTCGTGGCGCTGTTCAACCTGTTCCAGCCGGCCGCCGGGCCCGGCCGCACGGCCTCGCAGCTCGCCTATTCGGACTTCCTGAACGAGGTGAATGCGGGCCATGTGCGGGATGTGCGCATCCAGGGCCGGACGCTCTCGGGCAACCTGAACGACGGCCGCAGCTTCCAGACCTACACGCCGGAGGACCCCACGCTGGTCTCGCGGCTGACGGAGCGGGGCGTGCGCGTCGAGGCGCGGCCGGAGGAGAGCGACGTCAACCCGCTGTTCCACTACCTGCTCTCCTGGTTCCCGATGCTCCTGCTGATCGGCGTCTGGGTGTTCTTCATGCGCCAGATGCAGGGCGGCGGCGGCCGGGCCATGGGCTTCGGCAAGTCCCGCGCCAAGCTGCTGACCGAGAAGCAGGGCCGCGTCACCTTCGACGACGTGGCGGGGATCGAGGAAGCCAAGGGCGAGCTCGAGGAGATCGTGGACTTCCTGCGCGACCCGCAGAAGTTCCAGCGCCTCGGCGGGAAGATCCCGAAGGGCGTGCTGCTGGTGGGCCCGCCGGGCACCGGCAAGACGCTGCTGGCGCGCTCGGTCGCCGGCGAGGCGAACGTGCCGTTCTTCACCATCTCGGGCTCCGACTTCGTCGAGATGTTCGTGGGCGTCGGCGCCAGCCGCGTGCGCGACATGTTCGAGCAGGGCAAGAAGAACGCGCCCTGCATCATCTTCATCGACGAGATCGACGCCGTCGGCCGCCATCGCGGCGCGGGCCTCGGCGGCGGCAATGACGAGCGCGAGCAGACGCTGAACCAGATGCTCGTCGAGATGGACGGCTTCGAGAGCAACGAGGGCGTGATCATCATCGCGGCCACCAACCGGCCGGACGTGCTCGACCCCGCGCTGCTGCGCCCAGGCCGCTTCGACCGGCAGGTCGTGGTGCCGAACCCGGACGTGAACGGGCGCGAGAAGATCCTCCGCGTGCACATGCGCAAGGTGCCGCTCGCCTCCGACGTGGACCCGAAGGTGATCGCGCGCGGCACGCCGGGCTTCTCCGGCGCCGATCTCGCCAACCTTGTGAACGAGGCGGCGCTGCTCGCCGCGCGCACCGGGCGGCGCACCGTCGGCATGGCTGAGTTCGAGGCGGCCAAGGACAAGGTGCTGATGGGGGCGGAGCGCCGCTCGCTCGTGATGAGCGAGGCCGAGAAGCGCATGACCGCCTATCACGAAGCGGGCCACGCGCTCGTGGCGCTGCACGAGCCGGAATGCGACCCGGTGCACAAGGCGACGATCATCCCGCGCGGCCGCGCGCTCGGCCTCGTGATGTCGCTGCCGGAAGGCGACCGCTACTCCAAGCACAAGTCCAAGCTGAAGGCGGAACTCGCCATGGCGATGGGCGGGCGCGTGGCGGAGGAGCTGATCTTCGGGGCCGACAAGGTCAGCAACGGCGCCTCGGGCGACATCAAGATGGCGACCAGCCAGGCGCGGATGATGGTCACCGAATGGGGCATGTCCGACAAGCTCGGCATGATCGCCTATGCGGACAATTCGCAGGAGGTCTTCCTTGGCCACTCGGTGACGCAATCGAAGAACGTGTCGGAGGCGACGGCACGCGAGATCGATGGCGAGATCCGCGCGATCATCGATGCCGCCTATGCGCGCGCCAAGACGGTGCTGAGCGAGAACATTGACGAGCTGCACGCGCTGGCGAAGGGCCTGCTGGAATACGAGACGCTTTCGGGCGACGAGATCCGCCAGGTGATCAAGGGCGAGCCGGTGGTGCGCAACCGCCCGGACGAGCCGGCGCCGACGCGCGGCAGCGTCCCGAGCTCCGGCCGCCCGGCGAGCCCGCGGCCGAGCACCGGCGGGCCCTGGAGCGGACCGGCGCCGGCGCCGGGGACGTAAGGCCCGGCTGGCGTTCAGCGATATCCTGTGGCGGGCGGGGCATGGTCCCCGCCCGTTTTGCGTCAGGCGCCAGCGCCGCCGTGGACGCCCGCGCGCCGCGGCGGTAATTCGGCGCGAGAGCCCAAAGGACGACCTTCCATGTCGGCGCCCGCCCGCAAGTATTTCGGCACCGATGGCATCCGCGGCACGGCCAACCGGCCGCCGATGGATGCCGGCACCGCGCTACGGCTGGGCCAGGCGGCCGGGCGCTACTTCAACCGGGGGACGCATCGGCACCGGGTCGTCATCGGCAAGGACACCCGCCTCTCCGGCTACATGATCGAGCCCGCGCTGACGGCGGGCTTCATCGGCGCGGGGATGGATGTGATGCTGGTGGGGCCGATGCCGACACCGGCGATCGCCCAGCTCACCCACTCGCTCCGCGCCGATCTCGGGGTGATGATCTCGGCCTCCCACAACCCCTACCAGGACAACGGCATCAAGCTGTTCGGGCCGGATGGGCTCAAGCTCTCGGACGCCGAGGAACTCGCGATCGAGGCGCTGATGACGGGGCCGGCGAATGAGGGCCTGGTGCCGCCGGAGAAGCTCGGCCGCGCCAGCCGGCTGGAAGATGCGCATGGCCGCTACATCGAGGCGGCGAAATCCACCTTCCCGCGGCGCCGCGGCCTCGAAGGGCTGCGCGTCGTGCTGGATTGCGCGCACGGCGCGGCCTACCGCGTCGCGCCGACCGTGCTCTGGGAGCTGGGCGCGGAGGTGGTGACGCTCGGCGTGCAGCCGGATGGCACCAACATCAACAAGGAATGCGGCGCGACGGCGCCGCAGAAGATGGCCGAGCTCGTCCGGGAACGCCGGGCCGATCTCGGCATCGCGCTGGATGGCGACGCGGACCGCGTGGCGCTCGCGGATGAACAGGGCCGCATCCTGGATGGCGACCAGATCCTCGCGACCATCGCCGGCGCCTGGCATCGCGCCGGGCGGCTCGCGGGCGGCGGGATCGTGGCGACGGTGATGTCCAATCTCGGCCTGGAGCGGCATCTGGAGACGATGGGCCTGGCGCTGCACCGCGCCGCCGTCGGCGACCGCTATGTCGGCGAGCGGATGCGCGAGAGCGGCTGCAATGTCGGCGGCGAGCAATCCGGGCACATGATCCTCTCCGACTTCGCGACGACGGGGGATGGGCTGGTCGCGGCGCTCCAGGTGCTCGCGCTGCTGGTGGAGGAGAAGCGCCCCGCGAGCGAGGTCTGCCGGCGCTTCCAGCCGCTGCCCCAGAAGCTCGTCAACATCCGCTACACCGGCGCCTCGCCGCTGAACGACCCCGAGGTGGAGCGCGCGATCGCCCTGGCGGGCGAGAAGCTCGCCGGGCGCGGCCGCGTGCTGGTGCGCGCGAGCGGGACGGAACCGCTGATCCGCGTGATGGCCGAGGCCGAGAGCGAGGGCGAGATGCAGGCGGCGGTGGAGGACCTCGCCGCGCTGATCCGCGGGCGCGCGGCGGCGATGGCGACCAGGAAGATCGAAGCGGCGGAATGACCGCGTCCGATGATCGGAGGGCGGAGCCGCCGTCACCCCGCAGGCGTGTCTTCGGCACGACGGCGGCGAGCACCGGAGAGCTGAATCGGACGCGCAACGCCGGGAGGGTCCTGATCTGCGCAGGGTCGGATTCCGGCGGCGGCGCGGGCATCCAGGCGGACATCAAGGCCGTCACCGCGCTCGGCGGCTTCGCGATGACGGCGATCACCGCGCTCACCGCGCAGAACACGCTCGGCGTGCAGGGCGTGATGGGCGTGCCGGCGGAGTTCATCCGCCTCCAGATCGCGAGCGTCCTCGGCGACCTTGGCGCGGACGCGATCAAGACCGGCATGCTCGCGGACGGCACGACGATCGAGGCGGTGTGCGGCGCGCTGGAGCAGCACGCGGCGGGCATCCCGATCGTCGCCGATCCGGTGATGGTCGCGAAGGGCGGGCATCCGCTGCTGGCGCCGGAGGCGGTCGCCACGCTCAAGGCGCGGCTGCTGCCGATGGCTGCCGTCATCACGCCGAACATCCCCGAGGCGGAGGCGCTCTCCGGGCTCGCCATCGCCGATGTCGCGGACATGATGCGCGCCGCCGAGCGGCTGCTGGGCATGGGCGTCAAGGCGGTGCTCCTGAAGGGCGGGCATGGCAGCGGCGCGGTGCTGACCGACATCCTTGCGACATCGGCGGGCATGGATGCCTTCGAGAGCCCGCGGATCGAGACGCGCCACACCCACGGCACCGGCTGCACCCTGGCCTCGGCGCTTGCCTGCGGGCTGGCGCAGGGCATGGCGCTGCGCGACGCGGTGATCCGGGCGCGCGCCTATGTGCGTGCCTCGATGCTCGCCGCACCCGGCTTCGGCGCCGGGCACGGCCCGCTCGGCCACGGCGTCACGATGGACCCCTCCCGCATCGAGAGGCTCGCATGAGGCGCTATCGCTTCGTCACGCTGGATGTGTTCACCGATACCCGCTTCGGCGGCAATCCGCTCGCGGTCTTTCCCGATGCGCGCGGGATGAGCGACGCCGAGATGCAGGCACTCGCGGCCGAGTTCAACCTGAGCGAGACCACCTTCGTGCTGCCGCCGGCCGATCCCGCCAACACCGCGCGGGTGCGCATCTTCAACCGCACCTACGAGATGCCCTTCGCGGGGCATCCGAATGTCGGCACCGGCTTCCTGCTGGCGCAGGAGAGGGGCGGCGATACGCTGCGCTTCGAGGAGATCGCGGGGCTCGTGACGATCGAGGTGCAGCGCGACGCCGGCGGTGTCACCGGCACGACGATCGCCGCGCCGCAGCCGCTCTCGCTCGGTCCCGAACTGCCGGCGGAGGCGATCGCGCGCTGCGCGGGCCTGACGCCTGCCGATGTCATCACCACGCGGCACGCGCCGGTGCTGGCCTCGGTCGGAAACCCCTTCATTCTCGCGGAGGTCGCGGGGGACGTGCTTGGCCGCGCGACGCCGGATCTTGGCGCGTTCCGCGCGGAGGCGGCGGCGCGGCCGGCCCTCAAGGGGCGGCTTTCGATCTACCTCTACGCCCGCGACGGCGCCGCCGTGCGCGCGCGGATGTTCGCGCCGCTCTCCGGCACCATCGAGGACGCCGCGACGGGCAGCGCCGCGACGCCGCTGGCTGCGCTGCTGCTCAAGCTGGACGGCAGCGCGCGCGGCGCCTGGGACATCACGCAGGGTGTCGAGATGGGGCGGCCGAGCCTGCTGCGCACCACCGCCACGCGCGGCCCGGACGGCATCCGCGCGACGGTGGGTGGTGGCTGCGTGCGCGTGACGGAGGGCGAAGCCTTCCTGTGAACGTCATCACGTCGCCCGCGGCGCCGGTGCGGGCCGGCGCGACGCTGGAGCATCTGCCCTTCCCGCTGCTCGCCATGCCGATGGGGCTGGGCGGCGTCGGGCTCGCCTGGCGGCAGGCCTCGATCTCGCTCGGCGTGCCGGCTCTGGTCGGGGAGGCGCTGCTGGCGCTGACGACGCTGGTCTGGATCGCGGTGGTGGCGTTGCAGATGCTGCGCCTCCTGCGGCATCCGGCCTCCGTCGCGGCGGAGCTGCGCCATCCGGTGCGCGCGGCCTTCGTGGCGGCGCCCACGGTCGGGCTGATGATCGTCTCGGCCTTCGCCTGGCCCCACGCGCCGGCGCTGGGCGCGGTGCTGTGGGGCGCGGCGGTCGCGCTGCATCTCTGCGTCGCGATGCTGCTGCTGCGGCGCATCGTCGGCGGCGGCGGGGAGGCGGCGATGCTCGCGCCGCCGCTGCTGATCCCGCTGGTGGGCAATATCCTCGCACCGGTCTTCGGCGCGCCGATGGGGTTCGCCGACCTGTCCTGGATGATGTTCGGCATCGGGCTGGTTCTGTGGCTCGCGGTGCTGCCGCTGCTGCTGCACCGGCTGCTGGCGGGGCCGGCGCTGCCGCCGCTGCTGAAGCCGACCCTCTGCATCCTGCTCGCACCGCCCGCCGTGGCCGCGCTGGCGCTGGTCGCGCTGACGGGCGAGACGCGGGGTGCGGCGATGATGTTCACCGGCGTGGCGCTGCTGGTCGCGGCGACGCTGCTGTCGATCGGCGGCGAGCTTGCGCGTGTTCCGTTCAGCCTGGCCTGGTGGGGCGTGACCTTTCCGACCGCGGCTTTTGCGGTGCTGCTGCTGGTGCAGGGGTTTCCGGCCTGGCTGAGCGTGCCGGCGCTGGCGCTGGCGACGGGGCTGACGGGCTGGGTGGCGTGGCGGACCGCGCGGGCGGCGCTGGCGGGGGCGTTCTTTCGGGCGGAGTGAGCGACGTCCCCTCCCCCGCTTGCGGGGGAGGGAGAAAAAGGCGGGAGAAACGAGCCGAGGCTATTGCGGCGTGATGTTGGCCGCGCGCACGAGTTGCGCATAGCGCGCGCTCTCCTCGCGGAGAAACGTCGCCATCGGGCCAGGGCCCATCTGGGAGGGCGTCTGGCCCAGGTCGCGAATGCGCTGCTGGAAGGCGGGCTGGGCCAGCGCCTCGGCGGCGGCGGCGGCGACGCGCGCGACGAAGGCTGGGTCGGTGCGCGCCGGCGCGAAGAGGCCTTGCCACACCTCCATGGTCAGGTCCGCCATGCCGGTCTGCTCGGCGAAGGTCGGCATATCCGGCAGGAAGGCATTTCTCGAGTTGGTCGAGATGCCGAAAGCCTTCACCTTGCCGTCCCTCACCAGCGGCGCGGAGCTGGTCAGGGTGCTGACGGCGAGGTCGAGCTGGTTGCTCATCACATCTGTCAGCATCTGGCTGCCGATGCGATAGGGCACGTGTTCCATGCGAAGGCCGGTGCGCTGCACCAGAAGCTCGCCGAACAGGTGCAGGCTGGTGCCGGTGCCGGAACTGCCGAAGCTGAAGGGATTCGCCTGCGCCTTGCTCGCCGCGATCAGCGCGCCGAAGCTGGTCGGCGCCAGGCTCGGCTTGCCGATCAGCAGCAGCGGCAGCGTCGCCACCATGTGGATCGGCGCGAAATCGCGAAGGCCGTCGTAGCGCACGGTGGAGGGCGTCACGAGCTGGGCCACGTTGATCGTGCTCTCGACGGCGAGCAGCAGCGTCGTGCCGTCCGGCGTGGCGCGCGCGGCGCGCTCGGTGCCGATGGTGCCGCCGGCGCCGGTGACATTCTCGACGACGACCTGGCGGTCGAGGCGGCTCGCGAGTTCCGGCGCGATGACGCGGGCGATCGCGTCCACATTCGTGCCCGGGCCGAAGGGACAGATCAGCGTGATGGTCCGCGACTGTGCCCGCGCGAGATGCGGGGCTGCCAGCAGCGCGGGCAGGGCGAGCGCGAGGCGGCGGGGAAGGGTGGGCATCGGGGCCTCCGGGAGCGAGAATGTGAGATTGCCATGCAAGATCGGGGCTAGACAGATGCTTGATTGCGGATCGCCGCGGCGCTAGCTCTCCGCCCGGGCCACGCCCCCCCACCGGGGCGCATCCGCTTCTGGAAGGGAGCTACCATGGCGATCGCCACCAGGCCGGACATCCGTCCGCACAACCCCCGATTCTCGTCCGGTCCCTGTGCCAAGCGTCCCGGCTGGACGCTGGAGGCGCTGGCGGGCGCCATGCTCGGCCGCAGCCATCGCGCCAAGGAGCCGAAGGCGCAGCTCGCCGAGGTCATCACGCGGTCCAAGGCGATCCTTGGCATGCCCGCGGATTGGCGGCTCGGCATCGTGCCGGCGTCGGATACGGGCGCGGTCGAGATGGCGCTGTGGTCGCTGCTGGGCGCGCGCGGCGTGGATGTCCTCGCCTGGGAATCCTTCTCGAAGGATTGGGCGACGGATGTCACCAAGCAGCTCAAGTTGTCGGACGTGAAGGTGATCTCCGCCGGCTACGGCAAGCTGCCCGATCTCGCGCAGGTCTCGCCCGACCGCGACGTGGTCTTCGTGTGGAACGGCACGACCTCCGGCGTGCGGCTGCCCAACGCCGATTTCATCAAGGCCGAGCGCGAGGGCCTCGCGATCTGCGACGCGACCTCCGCCGCCTTCGCGATGGACCTGCCCTGGGACAAGCTGGATGTGGTGACCTGGTCCTGGCAGAAGGTGCTGGGCGGCGAGGCGGCGCATGGGATGCTCGCGCTGAGCCCGCGCGCCGTCGCGCGGCTGGAATCGCACAAGCCCGCCTGGCCGATGCCGAAGATCTTCCGGATGACCAAGGACGGCAAGGTCAACGAGGGGCTCTTCAAGGGCGAGACGATCAACACGCCCTCGATGCTCTGCGTCGAGGACGCGCTCGACGGGCTGCGCTGGGCCGAGAGCGTCGGCGGGCTCAAGGGGCTGATCGCGCGCAGCGAAGGCAATCTCGCGGCGATCGCGGAGTGGGTCGCGAAGACTCCGTGGGTGGATTTCCTCGCCGAGGACAAGGCCACGCGGTCCTGCACCTCGATCTGCCTGAAGATCGTGGCCC